>Ga0070665_100006001_pt1 | contig 12426 bp, 11 predicted proteins | sample KBSS13metaG_FD_65862 | JGI IMG/M metagenome (GOLD analysis project Ga0070665, IMG submission 65862) | Switchgrass rhizosphere microbial communities from Kellogg Biological Station, Michigan, USA - KBS S1-3 metaG | ecosystem: Host-associated > Plants > Roots > Rhizosphere > Soil ... | reverse complement strand
GGGTCTGGTTCGCGACCTTGACCATGAGCGCGCGGAGCTTCGCGTCGTTCGACCCGCCGGCCTTGCTCGACATCGGTCCGATATTCACGTAGATGCCGCCCTTGCCACCGCCGCTACTGATCGTCGGCGCAGTCGGCGCGGTGCCGGCCTGGCCGGTGATCGCGGTCAGGGCCTTCTGCGCCTGTTGCTTGACGACGTCGCTGTCGTCGTTGGCGACCGCCTGCTTGAGGTTCGACACCACCAGGCCCTTGATCGACGACTTCGTGCTCGACGTCACGAGCTTGCCGAGCGCGACCGCGCACGCGCCGCGCACGTTCTTGTCGCTGTCGTTGAGCAGCGCCTTGGAAAGCGCGAGCAGCACGTTCGGACTGCCGTCACCGAGGCGGACCAAGTTCAGCGCTGCCGACAGCCGGTTCTTGTCCGAGCTGTCGTTCTTGAGCGTGTTGACGAGATCGTCGACGTCGCCCGCGAAGCTGGTCCGGCTCGATGCGAGCGCCAGCAAGAGCACGAGCACCAGCAGTCTCACCGTGGATCAAGGTAGCGAAGATCAGCGCTGCTCTGCAAGGTAGCGGCGGGCAAGCTCGACGTAGTGCGTGGCCCCGAACGCGATCTGCTCCCGTTCCTTGTCATCGATCGCGCGTTTCACGCGCGCTGGCGAGCCGAGCACGAGGCTTCCGGGCGGGATGTCGGTGCCCGGCGTCACCAGCGCACCTGCACCCACGAGACTGCCGCGACCGATGCGCGCGCCATCGAGCACGATCGATCCCATCCCGATCAGACAGCCGTCTTCGATCGTGCACGCGTGAATGATCGCGGCGTGGCCGATCGTGCAATCGCTGCCGATCGTCGTGCCCGAGAAGCCCGAGGTCACGTGCACGACGGTGTTGTCCTGGATCGACGTGCGCGCGCCGACGCGGATCGGCATCACGTCGCCGCGCAAGACCGTGCCGTACCAGATCGACGATTCGTCGCCGATCACGACGTCGCCGATCACCGCGGCGGTCTCGGCGACGAACACGCCGCGACCGAGCTCGGGGTGCTTGCCGTCGTGCGGCCGGATCACCGCGGTCATCGCCGGCCGCGCGCGTGCTCGGCTTGCTCGGCGCCGGCGAGCACGTCGTCGATCGCCGCGTCGATGTCATCGGCGTCGGGCGCGATCGGCGCGATCAGCTTCACGACGCCGCGGCAATCCATCACCGTGAAGAACACGCGGTTGGTCTCCGCGGTCGTCAGCGAGTCGAACGTGTCCGGATCGGCGAGCGCCATCGGCACCGAGCCGCGCATCGAGCGCACGGTGCGCGCGCGCGTTTCGAGATCCGGATCCGGATCCGAGGTCACCGCGAGCGCTTCGGCGCTCGGCGCACGACGCGCGAGCCGCTCCGCCACGCGATCGACGAGCGCGACGCAGCCCGCGCACCGCTCGTCGAACGCGCCGACGATCAACGCGTGACCGCGGCGCTCGCCGAGCTCCCAGTGCCGGCCATCTGGATCTTCGACGACCGCGCCGACGCCGAGGCGCTGGCCGACGCGGCGCTCGAGCACCTGCGACCGCGTCGCGAGCACGGGGTGCACCACGCGCGGCTCGCCGTTGCGGACGATCGTGAGCTCGACGGAATCGTCGGGCTGATGGCCGACGATCGCGGCGTTGAGCTCGTCGCACGCACGGCCCGGATCGAGCGTCGCGCCATCCACGCTCGCGATCTCGTCGCCCTTCTGAATGCCGATGTCGGCCGCCGGGCTGTTCGCCGTGACCTCGGTGATGAAGCAGCCGCCGATGTTCGGCGGCGACATCATGCCGATGCCGAGAAACGCGGGGTCACTGCGCACGGAGTCGGCCGACGCCGTCGCGCACAGCGCGATCGTGATCGAGAGGGCCAGCCGTCGCACGCCCGGAATCTAATCGTTCGGTTCCGAGACAGCCAGCTTTGCCGTGAGCCGACATGTAGGATATTTGACCTCATCTGGGCACACGCCTCATCATTATTGGGTGAAGCGTCGCGCCTTCGACCTGTCCCATGTTCTCGACGATCACAGACCAATGCCGTCGCTGCCGGTCTTCGAGAAGCGCATCCATACGCGCTTCGATAAGGCCTTCCTGGTGGTGATCGGCAGCGAGCTGTACGGCGATTCCACCGCGATCGCCCGCAACATCTCCACCGGCGGCATCCTCGTCGAGATGACCTACGCCCCGCCGCTGGGCACCGTGGTCACGGTGCACTTCCAGGCGACGCGCGAAGGCGACTTGATGGACGAGATCGTCGCGCGCGCCGAGGTGAAGCACCACCACTACTTGAACTTCGGAGGGCCCGACGAAGCCGACGCGGCGAGCACGCGGGCCATCGGGCTTCGGTTCATCGAGTTCCTCGATCCGGGCGAGCGCATCGACCCCGATCGCTTGCACTAAACAGCCAACCGCCCGCGTTACTTGCGCGTGGGGCGCCGTTTGGCTAAGTCAGCCGTGATGCGTTTTGCGTCCGTCGCGTTCGGGGCACTCGCGATCGGGGCCGTCGCGATCGCGGGCCCGGCACCCACGCCGGCGCCGAAGGCGCCCGACGTGCCGAGCAAGATCGCCGGCTCCGACGAGCCCGATGATCCGGCCGCGCAGAAGCTGCTCGACTCGATCGCGAAGGATCCAGCCGGCCGCAAGGCCGCGATCGACCAGCTCGACAAGCTGGCGCCGAAGGTCGTGAACGGGCTCGGCGCGTTCCTGGCGCGCAAGCACGATGCGAGCCTCGACGATCGCAAGAAGGTCCTCGACGCGATCAAAGCGCAGGTCCCCGACAAGAACGGCCGCTTCATCGTGCCCGAGCGCAAGTCGAGCAAGGAAGAGAAGGCCGACGACGACCTCGACTGGCTCGCCGGGCTCGAAGGCCTCGATGCGAGCACGCCCGGCCTGGGCGAGGTCATCGCCGACGACGTCGCGATTCGCGCGCTCGAGACGACCAAGTCGATCCACGCGGCGCAGCTGATGTTCGACACCGCGTTCGGCGACGAGACGATCATCTACCGCGACGAGATCGGGCGCTACCTGCGCAAGATGGAGCCGTACTCGCTGCCCGCGCTGACCTACGAGTCGCAATCGCGGAACTACGATCGCAAGCGCTACGCGACGTACCAGCTCGAGCGGCTCGATCGCCAGGAGCCGCACAAGGCGCTCGGCGCCGCGACCGGCGACGAGGCGCTCGAGATCGCGATCCTCCAGACGTTCGAGGCGACGCACCACCGCGAAGCCGTCCATGCGGTGTGGTCGAAGGTCGACGCCGACTCGCCGCGCGTGCGAGACGCCGCGCGCCACGCGTGGATGGCGTACATCACCGGCGCGCCGCCGCCGCCGGCGCCGAAGAAGAAGCTGCTGCTACCCGGCGGCAAGCTCACGAAAAAAGAAAAGCCGCTGTGGCTGACCTATCGCGAGCTCGCCGACAACGAGCTGCGCAAGGCCGCCAACGAGCTGCTCGGCGAGGATCTGCCGATCGTCGATCCGACGCTCGACGACCGCGACGACGACAAGCACCCGAAGAAAGAGGTCAAGATCAACCTCGAGGAGCTGACGCAGCGCCTCTTCGACTTCTTCGACAAGCGCCACGCCGATAACGAAGCCAAGGAATGGACCGCGGCGAAGGCGCTCGCCGACTCCGGCAACCTCGTCGGCGCGGGCACCGCGATCGATCGTCTGCTCGCGATCGATCCGGATCGGCCCGAGAAGGTCCAGATGGCCGCGATCTACTTCAAGCTCGGCAAGCAGCTCGAGGCGTCGAGCAAGTGGGCCGACGCGGCCGCGACGTATTCGAAGGCGAACGGCCTCGATCCGAACGGCGCGAGCGCCAAGGACGCGCTCGCCGGTCACTACTACACGCTCGGCAAGTCGCTCGAGGCGCAGGGCAAGGACGGCGGCGCCGAGTTCCGCCGCGCGGTCGCGCTGCGCCCCGACTACGCGCCGGCCGAGACCGCCGCCGCACACGCCGAGCCATCGCATCGCCCGGTGTGGCTGCTCTACGCGGCGGCGTTCGCGCTGCTCGCCGCGCTCGGTCTGTTCGGCGTGGCCATGGTAAAACGGCGCGCGTGAGCACCGGGCGGCTGATCGTTCTGGAAGGTCTGGATGGTGCCGGCACGACCACGCAGGCGCGCCGGCTCGTCGACCATCTGAACGCGGACGGCCGCAGCGCTCACCTGACCCGCGAGCCGAGCGATGGCCCGGTGGGCCTGCTCATTCGCGAGATGCTGACCGGCGGCCACGCGATCGCCGGCCAGAAGCTCTCGCAGGGCACGTTCGGCCTGTTGTTCGCGGCCGATCGACTCGATCACCTCCAGCGCGAGGTCGAGCCCGCGATCGCCGACGGCGCGATCGTCGTGTCGGATCGCTGGTACCACTCGTCGCTCGCGTATCAGGGCACCGGAGCCGACCGCGACTGGATCGCGGTGCTCAACGCACGTGCGCGCCGGCCCGAGATCACGATCTTCTTGCAGGTCCGGCCCGAAGTCGCGGCGAAGCGCCGCGCCGACGCCAAGCGCCGCGAGGAGCTGTTCGAGGATCTCGAGATGCAGCGCGAGGTCGACGCCGGCTATCGCGCGACGATCGCGGAGCTCCGCGCAGCCGGCGAGCGCATCGAGATCGTCGACGGCGAGGCGTCCGAAGACGCCGTGTTCGCCCAGATCCTGCGCTTCATTTAGTTGCCCTGCCCCACGGCTGGCTTCAGCTTTGGATCATGCGCTGGCTCCTGTGCCTGACCTTGTTGGCGTGCGGCCCGAAGGTCGACCCGCGGCCGTCGTTCGACGAGGATCTCGGACCAACGCAGAAGGCCAGCGCCCCGCCCCAAGCCGCGTCGCCGGAGTCCGAGCAGCGGCCCGTCGCGCCGCCCGGCAAGGGCCTGCGCACCGGCACGATCACGCGCGCGCGCTTGATCGCAGTGCTCGACGGCGGGCCCGGCGCGTTCTTGCGCCAGCTCGAGGTCACGCCGCGCATGGATGGCAGCCGCTTCATCGGCTGGCAGCTCGTCCAGCTGCTCGATCGCACCGGTCCGCTCGTCGACGTCGATCTCGTGCCCGGCGACGTGCTGCTCGCCGTCAACGGCAAGCCGCTCGCGCGCCCCGATCAGCTCCAGACGCTGTGGGACTCGCTGCGCACGGCGACGGCTGTCGATGCCGAGCTGTGGCGCGGCGACGCGAAGCTGTCGCTGAAGTTCGCGATCACGGACTGACGCCGCGTACTGGGCGATTGGTAGAGAGACCGCGCGGCGGCGCTGTGGACGTGTGGACGGCGCTCGAGCACGTCCAAGGCCACTGCGAAACCAGCCAGCCGCCGCCCACAAGGCCCACAGCGCAGTGCTCGCGCGAGCGCTCCGGGTCCGATTGATTTCGTGGGGTGGGAAGAGAAGAACGATGCGCGATCGATCGGGAGGCCGCGCGCTCTCCCGGCGCTCGCGCCGTTCTTCTTCTTACCCGATCAATCAATTCAGCCGACCCCGGGGCGCTCGCGCGAGCACTGCGCTGGCCTTGTGGCGGCGTCTCGCTGCGTTCGCCAGCCCCACCGCGCGGCTCTCGTCGCCCCGCCCCACGCGATTCGCTATTTCGCGCCGAACACCGCGAGTGCGTGGCCGGGATCGTTGCAGAACACGCCGTCGATGCCGAGCGCGTCGAGCCGGCGCAGCTCGGCCTCGTCGTCGACGGTCCACGCGTTCACCGGGAAGCCCGACGTGTGCCACGCGGCGACGCGCTCGGGCGTGCACAGCACGCTCTGCGGGTGCAGCGCCGACGCGCCGGTCCAGTTGCCGACCCAGCCCTTGCGGAACGGCAGCGGCTGGTCCTTGTGGAACAGGTACGCGCACGCGATGTCGGGCAGCTGGTGGTGCATCTGGACGAGCGCGACCGGATCGAACGACGACACCAGCACCTGATCGGCGCGGCCGCTGTTGCGGATGACCTCGGCAGCCGCGGCGACGAGCGGACCGGTGCGCGCCGGCCGCTCGGTCTTGATCTCGACGTTGCAGTCGAGGTCGCCGAGCTCGCCGAGCACTTCTTCGAGCGTTGGCACCGGCTCGCCGCCGACGCGCAGCGCCATGCGCTCGCGCGCCGACAGATCCGCCATCTTGCCCGGCCGGCCGGCGAGCCGCTCGAGCGCGTCGTCGTGAAACACGACGACCGTGCCGTCGCCATCGAGCCGGACGTCGAGCTCGATGCCGTCGGCACCGGCGGCGCGCGCCTTGTCGAACGCGGCGAGCGTGTTCTCCGGCTCGTGCGCCGAGTCGCCGCGATGCGCCCACACGCGCGGGCGATGCTTGGTGCGCCGCCAGCGCTCGGCGCGGCCGAGCCGGCCGAGATGCGGAACGAAGCGGCGAATCGCGCGCAGCGGCGGTGGACGAAACGTGCGGGCCAAGCCCGACGGTTCTAGCTTTCGATGAACGTCTTGTGCAACGCCTTGACGAGCACGTCGACGTGCGGGCGATCGCACCACAGCGTCACGCGCAGCGGCGAGACGCTCACGGCGTTGAGCGGCACGCCGGCGCCGACCGCGCTCGCGCGCGCCTTGTTGATCACGGCCGGGTTCGAGCCGATGCCGTGACCGACGATCGTCACGCAGCCTTCTTCGCCGAGCTCGAGCTGATCGCCGAGCACGTTGTCGAGCCGCTTCTGGACCTCGCCCCAGTCGGGCACGTCGGCGATCGTGAACCAGCAGCGCAGCTCCTTGCCCTCGAGGTCGAGGTGCGTGAGCGGGATCGACGCCGCCTCGATGATCTGGAGGCACTGCTCGACCGCGGCGCCGCCCTGGACTTTGACGCGGATCAGCGCGTTCTGGCCGGTGACCGCGGCGACCTGGCGCTCGCGCTCGGGCGAGAAGTCGATGCGCGTGCCGCCGCCGTCCTTGTTGGTCGCGCGCGCGTACAGGGCGATGCCGCTCTTGCGCGCGAACTCGACCGAGGCGTCGTGCAAGACCTTGGCGCCCTGCGCGGCGAGCTCGAGCATCTCGTCGTGGCTGATCGACGACAGCAGCTCCGCCGTCGGCACGACGCGCGGGTCGGCGGTGTACACGCCGTCGACGTCGCTGCAGATCTCGCAGTAATCGGCGCGCAGCGCGCCGGCGAGCGCGACCGCGGTCGTATCCGAGCCGCCGCGGCCGAGCGTCGTGATCTCGCGCTTGTACGACACGCCCTGGAACCCGGCGACGATCACGACCTTGCCGCGATCGAGCTCGTCTTCGATCCGGAACGGGCGAACTTCGACGATGCGCGCTCCCGAGTGGCGATCGTTGGTCAGGATGCCGGCCTGCGAGCCGGTGAACGAGATGGCTTCGAGGCCGCACTCTGCGCACGCCATCGACAAGAGCGCCATCGCCTCGCGCTCGCCGCACGTCAGCAGCATGTCGAGCTCGCGACGCGACGGCGACGCGGCGATCGACTTCGCCTTCTCGATCAGCTGGTTCGTGGTCTTGCCCATCGCCGAGACCACGACCACCACCTTCTTGCCCGCCGCCTTGGTACGCGCGATGCGCTGCGCGACGAGCTTGATCTTGTCGGCGTCGGCGACCGACGAGCCGCCGTACTTCTGGACGACGATACCGGTAGCAGGAGCAGGGGTGGTCACGTCGGGCACCATACACGATCATAACGACACGACGATGCTACCTTGTTCGATGTGAGGACCTGCTTCGCCTTGCTCGTGGCCCTCACGGCGTGCACGCCGAAGCTCGCCGAGCTCGCGAAGTTTCCCGACGCGCCGCTCCAGCTCCGCGACGATAGCGACCGCCAGGACGCCACCGACTCGCTGTGGCTGATGCCGGCGGGGCCCGCGCGCGATGCGGCCCGCGCCGCGATCGCGGATGCGCTCGCGCATCGGCTCGACGACGCGCTCGAAGAGGACGAGCCGATCGCGGCCGAAGGGCTGGCGTCCGAGCTCGCGAGCTTGTGGCAGGACGATCCGGACGCGGTCGGCCGCGGGCTCGCCGCGTACGCGCCGTTGCTGCACCGGCTGCGCGACACGTTCGCGCGATCGGGCGCGCTCGAGCCGACGCTCGCGATCCTCGCGATCCTCGCCGAGGTCGAACCGGCACAGCGCGACGCGGCGCTCGGCGAGATCGACGAGATCCTCGAGTTCGCCGGCAGCGTCGCGGCGAGCAGCGCCATCGATGCCGCGCACGAGCGGCCGTCCGCCCTGCTCCAGCCCGCCGTGCTCGTGCTGCCGCTGCCGTGGCTCGTCGATCGCTACGTCGCCGTGCTCGAGCAGCGCCAGAAGGCGATGAGCGATCAGCTCGCGAACGGCCACGCGCCCGAGCTCGCCGGTGCGCTGCACGAGGTGTCGCTCACCGCGCGACGCATCGCCGCGGCGTACGCGCGCGCCGGCCGGATCGATCAGATCGCGCCGCATCTGGCCAAGCTCGCCGGGCTCGGCGAGGACGGCACGCTGAAGGACGTCGCCGAGCAACTGGTGCGCGCGCCGACCGCGGCCGGCTACGTCGCGCTCGCGCGCATGCTGCGCTCCGACGAGCACGGACAGATTCCGGATCCCGCGGCCGCGTTTGCCGCGTGCCGGCTCGGGCTCGCGCGGTTCCCGCACGACGCGCAGCTGCTCGCCGCCGCCGCCTCGGCTGCCGCCGCGCTCGGCCGGATCGAGCAACCGATCGCGCTCGACCGCGCCGCGATCGCTGCAGGCGCCGTCGATGCCGTGACCGCCGCGCGGCTCGGCCGGCTGATCGCCGAGCACGTCGGCCGGCTCGCCGTCGGCGGCCGGCCCGGCGCGGCCTGGAGCGAATGGCACGCGCTCGGCGAGCTGGCCGCACGAGAGCGCGACCGCGGGCACGCTCCGGCCGCATGGGCGCAGGCGCTCGCGCTCGCCGAGTCGGCGCTCGGCCGCGGCCTGCTCGGCCAGGGCCGCATCCACGAGGCCGAGGTCGCGCTCACCGGCTCGCTCGATCACGCACCGTCGGTCGATGCCTACGAGGCGCTCACGGTGCTGTACTTCAAGACCAGCCGGCTCGGTCCCGCCAGTCACACGGCGACCGCCGGGCTCGCGATGCTCGGCGACAGCTCGGCCGATCAATACCGCCGCGCCAAGCTCGAGCGGATCGCCGGCGACGTGATGCGCATCGCCGGCCGCTCGCGCGACGCGACCGCGCTGTACCTGGATTCGGTGCGCACGTGGGCGTTGCTCGGCGACGACCGCGCCCTGCCCCGCCCGATCGCCGCAGAGCGCAAGCTCGAGTTCGCGCGTGGCATGTGGTACCTCGGCAGCTCCGACAAGGCCGTGGATCTGGCGCTCGAGGCCACCGAGCTCGCGCCCGAGGTCGGCACGACGACTGTCGACACCGTCGCGTTCCTGCTGGAGGTCGGCCGCTCGGCCGACGCCGCCGATGCCGCGCATCGCGGCCTCGCGTCACCCGAGCTCGGCGAGCTCGACAAGGTCTACATCTCGCTGTGGGTGCTCGCCGATGCTCGCCGCCGCGGCGACGCACGCGATCGGCTGTGCTGGGAGTATCTGGCGAGCCGTCACGGCGACCTGTGGTACGAGCTGCTCGCCGAGGCCGCGTCGGGCCGGCTCGACTGGACCGCGCTGACCGCCGCCGCGACGACCGCGCCGCGCCAAGCCGAGCTGGCGTTCTACGGCGCATCGCTCGGGCTCGATCCCGAGGCGCGCGATCCGGCCGCGGCGCGCAAGCTGCTCGAGCGCGCCGTCGACGCGCACCTCGTGATGGACGCCGAGTACGACCTCGCGCGCCAGTACCTGATGATGCCGTGATGATCACGCAGCGCGCGCTCCGAGCGTGGGCCGGCACCGATCGGCTGTCGGCGCTCGATCCGGCGCGGCTGGCGGGGCTGCCGATCACGAAGGCGAGCGAGCTACTGGCGCTGTTCGTCGCGGGCGTCGACGTCGCCGGCGTCGACAGCGAGCTGGTCGAGGGCTCGCACGCGCGGGTCAGCGTCTTGCCGACCGCACGCGGCGTGATCGTCTGCGATCGCGCCGACGCGTCCGACGAGCCGCATCGCGTGTGCTGGCCCGACGACTCGAGCTACCACCTCGTGAAGTCGATCCCGCCGGGCCGGCGCGCGAGCTGGCTCGATCTCGGCTGCGGCTCGGCGTTCGCGATGCTCGAGCGCCCCGAGCTCGCCGATCGCCTGGTCGCCGTCGACGTGAATCCGCGCGCGGTGCACTACGCACGGCTCGGCGCGCGGCTGTCGGGCCTCGACCGGCTCGAGGTCATCGAGGCCGACGCGACGACGTTCGATCCGGGCGAGCGCTTCGAGCTGGTCACCTGCAACGCGCCGATGCCCGATACGCCCGGCGCGATCTGGCGCGGCGCCGATCGAGAGATCGTCCGCGGCATGATCCAGCGCGCCGGCGAGCTCGTCGCGCCCGGCGGGCTTTTGGTCGTCCACAGCCAGCTCGACGCGGTGCCGAGCCTTGCCGGCACGAGCGTCGCGTACACGCCCGCCGGCGCGCGCGCGTTCGCGATCACCTGGTGGTCGCCCGGCGAGCCCGACCGCGTGCTCGGGCGCCGCGCGCTGACGTCCGATCGGCCTCACCTGGATCACGCCGATCGCGACGCCGCGCGCGCAGGCGAGCTGCCGTTTTGAGGTACCGTTCGCTACTGCGTGGGGCTCGCACGCGTTTTCATCACGTGCGCGACGTTCGCGACTGTCGTCGCGATCACGGTGGCGGCGTGCAGCTCGCCGCCCGTCGGCAGCGTGGCGCCCGCGCCGCCGATCGATCCGACGCGGCTCTCACATAGCGTCCACGCCGCGATCCCGTGCACGTCGTGCCACGACGGGCCGCGCCCCGGCTCGCACGATCACAAGCCGTGCGACACCTGCCACCGCGCCGCGTTTCTCGCGCCGCCCGGCCCGCTCTGCAGGGTGTGCCACACGCGCGTCACCACGTCGCCGCTCGCCGCGCCGCTCAAGCCGTATCCGGTCGAAGACGTCTGGCAGACCGAGGCGCCGACGTTCTCGCACGAGAAGCACCTCGACTCGGCGGCGGTCGAGCGCGAGGTCGGCTTTCACGTCGCATGTGCCGACTGCCACCTCAAGGACGGCAAGCTCGCGCCTCCCGATCACGCGACGTGCGCGCGCTGTCACGCGCCGGAGGCGAGCCCGCCGGGCCTGGTGACGATGGGCCAGTGCACCGGCTGTCACGCCGCGCAGACGCAGCTGCGCACGCAGGCGCAGCTCATCCGCGGCGACCTGCGGCCGTTCGATCATCCGAGCCATCGCGTCGATCGCGGCGGCCGGCCGATCCGCTGCGAGCAGTGCCACGACCGCACGCCGAACGCCGGCGACGGCGCGCACCCGGCGCCGTCGATCGCGAGCTGCGTGAGCTGCCACGACGACAGCGATCGCGCGCCCGACACCGTCCGCATGCGCGCGTGCGGGACGTGCCACGTCGGGCGCGAGCAATCGATCGCGACGCTCGCGCCGCGCAGCCACCTGCCGGCGAGCGAGAAGCCGCTCGATCACACGATCGGCTTCCGCACCGATCACGCCGACGCCGCGGCGCAGAACGCCCAGCGCTGTGCGACCTGCCACACGCAGATGTCGGGCAACGCGGCCGATACCTGCGACGAGTGTCACCAGACGATGCGGCCGGCCGATCACCGCATCACGTTCCGCGAGCTCGACCACGGGCCCGAGGCGCTCGCGCACCGCGATCGCTGTGCGCTCTGCCACGTCGAGTCGTTCTGCACCGCGTGTCACGTCCAGCGGCCGCGCTCGCACGGCTTCCCGGGCACGTACCAGCTCGATCACGCGGCGGCCGCGCGCGAGAACGTGATCGCGTGCCTGACGTGCCACGTCGACGAGCGCGCGGCGTGCAGCGGCAACGGCTGCCACGGCACCGTCGTCGGAGCGCCCAAGCGATGAGGCGACCGATGATCCGCCTCGGCCGCGCGCTCGTACTCGTGCTCGTGCCAGTCGCGGCGCTCGCCGATCCGGTGAAGCTCGAGCTCGAGCACTTGCCGCCCGCGCTGCGCATGCGGGCCAAGAAGGTCGCCGCCGCGTCGCCGATCAAGACGCCCAAGCCCCTGGTCAACGTGCCGGCGCCGGTGCCGCCCAGCGATCCGAGCGAGCCCGCGTCGGTTCGCGAGCTGCGCGAGCGCATCGCGGCGCAGGTCAACCTCGGCTACGTCGTCGACGGCACGACGGTCAGCGCGCCGCCGCCGACCGCCGGCTTCGGCACGGTCGCGAACGACTCGCGGCGCGACGCGCAGTTCGCGCTGACCCGCGCGTACGGCTTCGGCGAGGGCACGCTCAGCACGCACGGCGTCGGCTTCGACAGCCTGTCGACGTACTTCAGCGGCCAGTTCCAGCTCGTGCAGACCACGCAGACCTACGCGCCGCTGCAAGCCGGCGCCGATCCGCACGGCAACATCGCCGAGCCCAACCCGATCGCGACGTGGTTCGATCGCAGCGGGTTCGAGCCGCGCGCCGCCTACGCCGAGATCAAAGA
>Ga0070665_100005998_pt1 | contig 12428 bp, 9 predicted proteins | sample KBSS13metaG_FD_65862 | JGI IMG/M metagenome (GOLD analysis project Ga0070665, IMG submission 65862) | Switchgrass rhizosphere microbial communities from Kellogg Biological Station, Michigan, USA - KBS S1-3 metaG | ecosystem: Host-associated > Plants > Roots > Rhizosphere > Soil ... | reverse complement strand
TCCTTGCCGGACGTTTCGTTGAGAAGAACGGGAAACCCACTGCCCTTCACCTGTTTCGCCAGACGCTCCGCGTTGTCACGACTTCCAAACACGCCGAGCTGGACGGCGTAGCCCTTCGAGCCGCTCGGCTGCGCTGTGGGCGGCGGCTTGGCGCTGTCCGACTTCGCGGCGGCCAGGCGCGCGGCTTCAGCTTTCGCGGCATCCGCCTTCGCGGCGGCGGCGCGCGTGGCGTCCGCTTTCGCTGCGTCGGCCTTCTGCGCGTCCGCTTTCGCGGCGGCGCCCTTTGCCGCGGCCGAACCCGCGGCATCCGGCTTGTTGGCGCTTCCGGGCTGCGGGCGCGCGTTCGGGCCGAAGGCGCTGCGCGGGCGGTCGTCGGCGCTGCTCGGCGGAGGCTCCACCGACCTCGCCGATCCGGCAGCCGTCGCAGGCTCGGCGGACTTCGACGCTTCGATCGGCTTCGACGCGTCCGGCGGCGCGGCGGCGGACGCATCCGCGCCGCTGCCCATCGGCTTGCCTTGCGCGCGAGTGGCCTCGTCGACGGGCGGCGCAACCTCGGCCACCGGCGGCGTGGCGGACTCCGCATCGGCCGTCGCCTCCCCAACCGGGTCTTCCGATACCGCGGTAGCGGGTGCCGTCGGCGGGGGCGGCTGCCCGTTGGCAGCGTCCTTCAAATCGATGGTGTAGGAGCGAAGCTGTGCGCCATCGGCGCCAGCGGCCTTCGTCGGCTGCCGTACTTCCGGCCCCGTCAACAGCTCCGGTACCAGCAGCACCAGCAGCGCAACCAAAATGATTGCGCCCGTGAGCCTCTCCTTCACGCGAGCTTCCAATGTGAGGGTAAGAGGCAGGTAATCAAGCGCACAGTCGTGAGGTTGCCTGGGGCGTTGACGGCGCAGCGCGCGCGGAGGCTGCGCATTATAGGCGAAGCCAGCGCATCGCCGAGCCGACGATATTGAACCCGCCGCAGACGATGACACGGTCGCCTGGTACCGCCTGCGCCTTCGCGGCGGCGAAGCCCTCTTCGACCGAATTGGCGAGCTCGATGTCACTGTCCGCGAGACCGCCGCCGGCCTTCATGCGGCGCGCGAGCTCTTCGGCCGGCAGGCCGCGCGGCTCATGGATGGAGCAGATGATCCAGCGATCGACCAGCGGGTGAAGCAGGCTGGCGATGGCCGCGCTGTCCTTGTCGCCAAGGATGCCGACGACCGCGAGAGTGCGGCCCTTCGACGGATGCGCGGCGAGGTGATCGGCGAACACGCGCGCGGCGGGTTCGTTGTGGGCGACGTCGAGAATCCACTCGACCGGGCCCGGCACGGTGTGGAAGCGGCCGGGGAGCTTCACGCTGCGCAGGGCCTTGCTGACGACGTCCTTCGTGAGGCGCGGCCCGAAGCCCAGCGACTCCACCGCGGCAAGCGCCGTCGAAGCATTCCGAAACTGAATGGCCCCACCGAGCGCGGAAGGCGGCAAGCCTTCGAGCGCGACACCGACACCGTGGTAATTCCAGCCGGCGGCGTGGACCGTCCACGAGAAATTCTTTTGCGCGACCACCGGCTTCGCGCCCAGCGTCGCGATCGCTTCGAAGATCGATGTGGGCATCTCGGGCGTGCCGAGCACGGCCGGGCGGCCGGGGCGGAAGATGCCGGCTTTCTCGCGGCCGATGGCGTCGAGCGTGTCGCCGAGCCAGTCGCGGTGGTCGAAGCCGATCGAGGCCACCACGGCGACGTCCGCATCGAGCAGGTTCACCGCATCGAGGCGGCCGCCGAGGCCCACTTCGAGAATCGCCACATCGACGCGTCGGTCAGCAAACAGCAGCAGCGCGGCGAGCGCGTTGAACTCGAAGTACGTGAGCGTCGTGTCGCCACGCGCGGCCTCGATGCGATCGAACGCGGCAACCAGCTCCGCATCGGTTGCTTCCGCGCCGTTGACGCAGATCCGCTCGTTGTAGCGAACGAGGTGCGGCGAAGTGAATACGCCAGTCGAAAAGCCCGCGGCGCGCAGGAATGCGTCCGAATGCGCAACGACCGAGCCCTTGCCATTGGTGCCGCCGACGGTGAGCACCGGGCAGCGCGCCTTGTCGACCCCGAGCGCCCGCGCCACCTTCGTAACGCGCGCCAGCCCAAGATCAATGCTCTTCGGATGTACCGACTGCTGGACCTCGAGCCAAGCGTCCAGCGTCTTGGGAGTAGCCAACGTCCCTCAGGGCGCGGCCGGCGACGGCGCGACGGGATTCTCGCCTGCCGCACTCGCCTGAGCGGGCAGCGTCGGGGCCGGCGGCGGCGCGGGCGGCACCTTCAGCAACACCCGCAGCAGTGACGACACGCGTTCCCGCATGTCACGCCGGTCGACGATCATGTCGAGCGCACCGTGCTCGAGGAGAAACTCGCTGCGCTGAAAACCTTCCGGCAGCGTCTCACGCACCGTCTGCTGAATGACGCGCGGTCCCGCGAACCCGATCAGCGCACGCGGCTCGGCGAGATTGAGATCGCCCAGCATCGCGAGACTCGCGGACACGCCGCCCGTCGTCGGATCCGTCATCACCGAAACGAACGGCAGATGCGCCTGCGCGAGCCGCGCCAGCGCCGCGCTCGTCTTCGCCATCTGCATCAGCGAAAAGAGCGCCTCCTGCATGCGCGCACCGCCCGTCGCAGAGAAGCAGATCAACGGCATCTTGTGCTCGATGCAGTGATCGACGGCGCGCTTGAAGCGCTCGCCCACCACCGAACCCATCGAGCCACCGAGGAAGCGGAACTCGAACGCGCACGCGACGATGTCGAGCCCGTTCACCTTGCCCGCCATCACGACGAGCGCGTCTTTCTCACCCGTCGCCTTCTGCGCCTGGGCGAGACGATCCTTGTAGCGCTTGCTGTCGCGGAAGCGCAGCGGATCTTCCGGCGAGATGTTCGCGCCGATCTCCACGCCCGTGTTGGCGTCGAGGAACCACTCGAGCCGCTCGCGCGCGCCGATGCGCATGTGATGGCTGCACTTCGGGCAGACGTACAGATTGCGCTCCAGCTCCGCGCGGTACAGCACCGCATCGCAGGCCGGACACTTGATCCACAGGCCTTCGGGGACCGAGCGCGTGCGGCGCTCCGTCTTGATGCGCGAAGGCATGATCTTTTCGAACCAGGACATCCGTTACGACTCGTCTGCGCCAAAGGAGGCGGGATGATAGCGGATCGGAGGCGCTCCATCGCCGGGCGGCTCAGAAAGCCCTCGGCGGGCGGCCCGAGGCCGCTGCCGGACGCCCGACGCCTTCCGGACGGGTTGACGCCGTCGTGGGCAGCCCAAAAACGTCCGGGTACTCCACGCTCCAGAAATACAGACCTTCGGCGGGAGCGGTCACGTGGCCGCTGGTCCGGTCCCGGGATTCGAGCACCTGGCGCGCCCATTCCGGCGGCCGCTCGCCCTGCCCGATGGCGATCAGGAGTCCGGCGATATTCCGCACCATGTGATGGAGGAAGGCGTTCGCCGTCACCTCGATGGAGACAAAGTCCCCGTCGCGTTCCACCACCAGCCGCGTGAGCCGCCGGATCGGCGACTTCGCCTGACACTCCGACGAGCGGAACGCGCTGAAATCATGATTCCCGATCAGCGCTGCGGTCGCCGCCTGCATGCGCTCGTGATCGAGCGGCCGGTGGAGGTGTGTCGCCCGCTTGTCGATGAGCGCCGAGCGCACGTTGCGATTGAAGATGACGTAGCGGTAGGTGCGTGAGTCTGCTGAGTAGCGCGCGTGGAAATGGGCGGGCACCGGGACGATCCAGGCGACGCTGATGTCGCGCGGGAGGTGTGTGTTGGCGCCCAGCAGCCAGCCACGCAATGGCCTGACTGCCTCAGTTTCGAAGTGCGCGACCTGCAGCCGCGCGTGAACGCAGGCGTCGGTGCGGCCCGAGCACACGAGTGAGACCGGTGAGTCAGCAATGCGGCTGAAAGCGGTTTCGGCGTGCAATTGGATGCTGGGCACGCCGGGCTGCTGCGTTTGCCAACCAGCATAGGCAGTACCGTCGTATTCCAGGCCCACCGCAAACCGCTGCACTTCAGATCTCCCAAGAAGCCCTCAATCGCCGGGCGGCTAAGAGCCAGAACGAAAAAGGCCGCGCCAACTATCGGCGCGGCCTTCTGATCGATCAACCGAAAAACGATTAGCCGGGCAGAGACTCGATGAGGCGCTGCGCCTCCTGCTTCTGCGCGAGCGAGCCTTCGGTCATGACTTCCTCGAGGATGTTGCGTGCACCCTCCGGATCGCCCATGTCCATGTACGCGCGGGCCAGATCGAGCTTCGTGCCGACTTCGCTCATGGTCACCGGCTCGAGGTCCGGCAGCGCGAGATCTTCGGACGACAGCCTCTGAGTCGCGGTGAACGCGGTATCCGGAACGGTGGCGGTGCCCACATCGAGGTCGACGTCCGCAGCGCTGCGGCCCGACCCGTTGGTATAGCCCCGCGCGGCCGGCGCCGACGGCTCTTCATCGTTGAAGTTGAAGTCGAGGTCGTTGTCCCCGCCCTTCAGTGCCTGCAGTCGCGACGTCTCCGAGCCGTCGCCGTTCGAGTAGCCGCCGATCTGCTGCGGCGGCATCGTCTGTTCGAGATCCTCGCCGTTCAGGTTCCAGGCACCCGTCGAGGCAATGGCGGTGGCATCCATGTCCTTCATGCCGCCGCGACGCTCGGCTTCGTCCATGATGCGACGTGAGCGCTCGTCGAGACCCGCCACCAGCGTCGGCGCTTCCTGCGTCGAGTTGAGGTTCGGGCTGTCGTCGAGGGCCCCGAGATCCAGACCGAGATCGTCGATGGCGAGCTCGGCGGTCTGCTCCGCCATGCCGCCCTGCTTCATCGCCGATTCGACTTTCTGCTTGAGGGTGGGGTTGCCGCCGTAGAGGCCCGGCTGTTCCACCGTCGGCGCTTCGAGATCCGCACCGAACTGCTGCACCGTGGGCGAGTTGTCCCCGCGCAGGTTTTGCGTCATCTCGCGCGTGATGCCCGTGCCGGCGTCATCCGGCGTGAAGCCGTCTTCGTGGAGCGCGAGGTTCGCGTCCGTCACCGTGGCATTGGCGCCGTCGCTGGAGTCGCCCAGCGCCGAGCCGATGTCCAGATCGATGCCATCGGCCGAGTGCGACTGGGAAACCGGATCGCCGAGGATGTCGAAGTCCACGCGGTCCTGGCCGCCCTCGAGGTCGAGGTCCATGCCACCGAGGCCCGCCGAGCCGCCCGCACCCGCGAAGAGCGCGTCTTCCGGCGCGAGCTGCTTGCCCATGATGACGATCTTTTCCCACTCGCCCGGCGCCGCCCGCTCACGCGTTTCCGCGAGCTCGTGCGCCGTCTGCAGGAACTGATCCTTGTTGCCCCACACGAAGAACACTTCGAGGAGCTTCAGCTTCAGATCGCGACGATCCGGCTCGCGCGAGATGGCGATGCGAACGAGATCGGCGGCCTGGTCGTACAGACCGTAGGCCATGTGGAAGTCGGCTTCCGCCAGCGGATCGCCCTGATCGAGGTTGATCGCCGTTTCGCTGCTGATGGTTTCATCGGCGGCGACATTGCGCGGCGAGGTGCCCGGCGAGAAGTCGTTACCACCGGCGAAGCGCGGACGCTCATGCGTGCCCGACTCTTCCACGACGAACGCGCTTTCGCGGCTCTGTGCGGCACGCAGCGGCTGCGTGTCACCCGACATGTCGCGGCTGAGTGCTTCCGCACCGGCGGCAGCACCCTGCAGGCGGCTGAGCGAATCGTCGAAGTCGTTCTGCTTCCGCGACCGCATGGCCTTCACGCCAAACAGCGCGAGGATGACCACGACGAGCCCGGCGAGCGCCCACCAGTATTCCTTGAGCGTGTCGAAAATCGAGCCGCCGCTTTCTTCGGACGCAGCAGCCGGAGTCGGGCGCTTCACCGGCGGAGCAGGCTGGGCTTCCTGAGCGGTCGGCGGCGCTTCCTGCGCGGCAGGCGCTTCAGCGGCCGGCGGCGGAGTGGCCTCGGCAGCAGGAGGCGGAGTGGCTTCTGCAGCCGGCGGCGTCTGAGCAGGAGTCTGAGCGGCCGGAGGCGGAGTCGCCGCGGCGGGCGGCGGTGCAGCCGACGGCGCGGCCGCAGGCTGATTCGACAGACGCGCTTGCAGCTGAGCGAGCTCAGAGTTGCGCGCTTCGAGCAGACGACGAGATTCCTGAAGCTGCGCTTCGAGCTCACGCACGCGGCCCTGAAGGGCAGTGTTCGCCTGTGAGTCGCCCGGCGATGCGGCACCACCCGGTGCGCCCGGGGCCACGAGCCGCAGACGGCCCGGCTCCGACTCACTCGGCGCAGGCGCTGCGCTACCCCGCCACGAGGCGTACTGACGGCGGATCTCGGCGTTCGCCTCGCCCGGCGCGATAGCGGAAACCGCAGACGCGTTCGGAATGCGCAGCACCGCGCCCGACCGCAACACGTTCATGTTGCCGTCGAAGGCGGAAAGGTTGTTCTGGTAGATGGCCAGCATCCACGCACGGCTCTGCGACGAGTCGCTGGCGACCTCGTTCGCGATACCGGAGAGCGTGTCGCCCGGGCGCACGGTGCGCTCGCCACCTTCGGCGGCCGACGCGGGCGACCGGGAAGGAGCCGCGGCGGAAGGCGCCGGACGCGACGGAGCCGCCGCACCCGCTTCAGCCGCCGGACGCGGTGCCGGAGCGGGAGCATTCTGGCGCGCGATGGCGCCTTCGCGAGCGCCAGCACCGGTAGACGGCGCGGCGACCGGAGCATTCTGTTGCTCGCCCGGCGCGAACACCGGCGGATCGAGCAACAGGGTGTATTCACGAACCGTATGCGTGCGGAGCGCGTCGACTTCGACGAGCAGCGTGAGGAACGGATCCGTCACGGCCTGCGTCGAGCGCATGCGAAGCACGGATTTGCCATCCGCCTTCGTCTGCGGCGTGATGGTGATGTTGCCCACGGCGGTGGGCCAGTCGAGCCCGTTACGGGCGAACAGCTCTCTCGAGGCGAGCTGCGCCTTGATGACGGCCATCTCCTCCGGAGTGGCTCCCACGAGCTCGATTTCCGCATCGAGCGGCGCGTTCAAAGACGACAGCAGTCGCACGTCACCGAGCCCGACTGCAAACGCAGCCGACGGCAAGGCAATGACGAGCGAGGCCAGCGCCCACTTGACCGATTTGGCGACCATCAGCACACCCCGCGGGGCAAGACCGTCAATAAATATCTTTTAGAAATCAATCGCGTAGACGTCATTCCACGAGCCCACGCAAATTTGGGCGGCAGTGTAGCTCAAATGTAGTCACGTACCATAATCTCGGCTATCTGCACGCTATTCGTGGCGGCGCCCTTGCGGACGTTATCCGACACCACCCAAAGATTAAGTCCACGTTCCGAGGAAATATCTTCACGGATTCGTCCGACATAAACCGTGTCGCGGTTCGCTGCTTCGGTAGCGGCGGTTGGATATCCGCCCGGCTTGCGCTCGTCCAGAACTGTGACGCCCGGCGCCTTTTTCAGTAGCGCCCGCGCCTCCGCCGCCGTGATTTTCTGCCGCGTCTCGATGTGCACCGCCTCGGAATGGCCGAAGAACACGGGCACCCGCACTGCCGTGGCGTTCACGCGGATGGTCGGGTCTTCCATGATCTTCTGGGTCTCCCAGACCATCTTCATCTCTTCCTTGGTGTAGCCGTTGCTCTCGAACTTGTCGATCTGCGGCACGACATTGAAGGCGATCTGCTTGGCGATGACCTTCGGCTTCACCACGCCCTCGCCGCTCATGAGCGCGACGCTTTGCTGGGCGAGCTCCTCGACCGCTTCTCTGCCGGCGCCGGACACCGACTGGTACGTGGCCACGTTGATGCGCTCGATGCCCACCGCGTCATGGATGGGCTTCAGCGCGACCAGCATCTGGATGGTCGAACAGTTCGGATTCGCGATGATGCCGCGCGGCTTGTACTTCGCCAGCGCATGCGCGTTCACCTCGGGCACGACCAGGGGAATGTCGTCCTGGTAACGAAACTCCGACGTGTTGTCGATGACGACGCAGCCGGCCGCCGCCGCTTTGGGCGCGAACTCGCGCGACACTTCGGAGCCGGCTGAGAAGAGGCCGATGTCCGCCTTGCTGAAGTCGAACGTCGCGAGATCGTCGACGGGATAATCCTTGCCCTTGAACTCGACGCTCTTGCCGATGGAGCGCTCGCTCGCAAGCGGATACAGCTCGGACACGGGGAACTCGCGCTCCTCCAGCACCCGGATCATCGTCTCGCCGACGAGGCCGGTGGCGCCGACGACGGCAACTCGAAATGTTCTGTTGGTGTTCATGGGCGCTTCGTGATGTTCGGTGTGGTGGAGACGACGTCGGCGTTCTGGCCGCGATGGCGCAGGTAATGGTCCATCAGCACGATCGCGAGCATCGCTTCGGCGATCGGCGTCGCGCGCAGGCCGACGCAGGGATCGTGGCGGCCGGTCGTGACTACGTCGACCGTCTCGCCAGCCACGTTGATGGTTTCACCCGGCACCGTGATGCTGGACGTCGGCTTGAGCGACACGTGCACGACAACGTCCTGGCCCGATGAGATCCCGCCCAGCACGCCACCCGCGTGGTTGCTTTTGAATCCCTTCGGTGTAAGCGGATCACGATGCTCGCTGCCCTTCTGCTCTACTGCGTGCGTGCCGGCGCCGATCTCCACGGCTTTTACTGCGTTGATGCCCATCATTGCGTACGCAATGTCCGCATCCAGACGGTCGAACACGGGCTCGCCCAAGCCTGGCGGCACACCGGTCGCGACAACTGTGACGCGTGCACCGATGGAGTCGCCCTGTTCGCGGATCTTCCAGATCAGCTCTTCCAGCTCCTTCACGCGAGCGGGATCGGGGCAGAAGAACGGATTCTCGTACGCGAACGCGGGCTTCACCGGATCGAGCGTGAGCGAGCCGATCTTGCTGAGGTAACCATGGATATCCACGCCGAGGCGCGTGGCGAGATATTTGCGCGCAATGGCGCCGGCTGCGACCCGCACGACGGTCTCGCGCGCGGATGAGCGACCGCCGCCGCGATAGTCGCGGAAGCCATACTTCTGGTTGTACGTGTAGTCGGCGTGGCCAGGTCGAAAGCGGTCTTTGATCTTTTCGTAGTCGCGCGAACGCTGATCCGTGTTCTCGACCAGGATGCCGATGGGCGTGCCGGTTGTCTTGCCTTCGAACACGCCGGACAGGATGCGCACCGCATCCGCCTCCTTGCGCTGGCTCACGAAGTGCGAGGTGCCGGTGCGGCGACGATTCACGTCCCCCTGCAGATCGGCTTCGGACAGCTCGAGCCCCGGCGGACAGCCGTCGACGATGCAGCCGAGCGCCGGCCCGTGGCTTTCGCCGAAGGTCGTGACGGTGAAGAGCTTGCCTATCGTGTTACCGGCCATTGAGTTGTTCCGCGTTGAGCAAAAAGACCCCGCCCCCGCCGCGCTCGAAATCGAGCCAGGTGAACGGCAGCTGCGGGAATGCACGGCGCACCGCCGTTTCGGTATTGCCCACTTCCACGACGAGCACACCGCCGGGCCGCAGGTGACGGCCCGCCTCGCTCAGGATGACCCGCACCGAGTCGAGACCCGAGGCGCCCGCCGCGAGCGCAAGCGACGGCTCATGACGATATTCCGGCGGCAGACTGCGCATCTCCCGCGCACCCACGTAAGGCGGATTGCTCACGATGATATCGTACGTGCGTCCACCCAGTTCGCTGAAATGATTGGATTTCACGAGCCGAACGCGGCGCCCGAGCGCGTGACGGCGCACGTTCGTTGCGGCCACTTCGAGCGCTTCGGCGGAGATGTCCGCCCCGTCCACCTTCGCCTTGGGGAAGGCCGCGGCGCACGCGATGGCGATGCAGCCGGAACCGGTGCCGATGTCCAGGATGTCCTTCACGCGCTTCGGGTCGATCCATGGAGCGAACTGCTGCTCGATGAGCTCGGCGATCGGCGAACGCGGGATCAGCACGCGCGGGTCTACGGTGAACGGCATACCGGCGAACCACGTCTGCCCGGTGAGGTAGACGGCGGGAATGCGCTCGCGGATGCGCCGTTCGAAGAGCGCTGCGACTTTGGCCTGGCCCGCGGCGGCTACCTTGCGCTCGTAGGTGCGGGGCGTGACTCTGTCCGGGAGGCGCAGTGCGTGCCACACGAGCGCCGCCGCGTCGTCCCACGCATTGTCGGTGCCGTGGCCGAAGAAGACGCCGGCGCGATCGAGTTTTTTGGCGCCGCGCTCGATGAGCACGCGGACGGTGGTCGCAGTGGCAGCGGTGCGAGGCTCACTCTTTGCGCCCGCCCGGGCCTTCACTCGCCGCGCAGGCATCGTTCGAGGCGCAACACCCCGCCCTGACTTAGACCCTTTCCGTCTGTGTGATACTTCGTTCATGTCGAAATCAACGTGGCTCCTGATCGTGGTCGCCCTGGTCGCGGCGGCCGGCGGTGTGTGGGTCGCCCAGCGCACCGGCGACCCAGCTCCCCAGCTTACAAGCGGCACGTGGCTTCCGCAGCCTCGACCGGTGCCGGAGGTCTCGCTGGTTGACCAATCCGGCAAACCGTTCACGACGCAGAGCCTCAAGGGCCATCCCACCCTGCTGTTCTTCGGCTTCACCCATTGCCCCGACGTTTGCCCCACCACGCTCGCGCGGCTCGCACAGGTCGTGAAAACCGCGAACGTCCCCGATCTCAAGGTGCTGCTCGTGAGCGTCGACCCCGAGCGCGACACGCCGGAGCTGCTCGAGCGCTACGTGCACGCCTTCAACCCAGACTTCACCGGCGTCACCGGCAAGCTCGACGACATCGAGCGTTTCGCGAAAGAGTTCGGCGTGGCCATGGTCAAGATGGATCTGGGCGGCGGCGAATACACCGTCGATCACTCCGCGGTCGTGACGTTGCTGAACCGCCAGGGCCAACGCGTCGCCCTCTTCACTCCCCCTTACGAGGTCGCGCCTGTCGCGGCCGATCTGCAGAACGTCGCAGCCCGTCTATGAGCCCAAACGATTCCTCCATGCTTGCCTCCGCGAGCACACCGCCCCCGCCTACGCTGGGGCAGAAATCATTCGTCGCACTTCAGCACGTGATGCCGCAGCACCTGCTGACGAGCGTGGTCTTCAAGGCGACGCGCAGCCGTACGCCGGCGATCAAGAACTGGCTGATTGGCAGCTTCATGAAAGGCTTCAAGCCGGACATGAGCGATGCGGTGGAGCCGAATCCGCTCGCGTATGCGTCGTTCAATGAGTTCTTCACGCGGGCGCTGAAGCCGGAGGCGCGGCCGTTCACGCGTGACGCGGGAACGCTGATCTCGCCGGTGGATGGGACCATCGCGCAGATCGGGCGCATCGACGGCAACCAGATCGTGCAGGCCAAGGGCCATCACTACTCGCTCGAAGCGCTGCTCGCGCGGCCGAGCGACTGGACGGCGCAGTTTCGCGGCGGGTCCTTTGCGACGCTTTACCTCGCGCCCTACAACTATCACCGGATTCATATGCCGCTCGATGGCACGTTGAAGGCAGCGTGGTATGTGCCTGGGGATCTCTTCAGCGTGAATGCCACGACGGCCGCGGCCGTGGATCGGCTGTTTGCGCGCAATGAGCGCGTTGTTTGTCTCTTCGAAGATGGCCCGCTGACCTACGCGATGGTGCTGGTGGGCGCGCTGTTCGTCGGCAGCATGACCACCGTTTGGCACGGTGACATCACGCCGCGCCGGCCGCGCACGCCGCTGGATCTGCGCGTCGGAGGCGGTGTGCAGACGGACCTGTTCGCGCGCCAGGGCGATGAGATGGGGCGCTTCAACATGGGGTCGACCGTGGTGCTGGTGCTGCCGCCCGGCACGACGAACTGGCTGCCGGAGTGCAAGTCACTGGTGCCGATTCGCATGGGGCAGCCGCTGGCGAAGATTTCGCGGCAGGTATGAGCGCGGGCTGCGAGCGCGATCGGCAATGAGCGCGAACGACACCGGCTGGCGGCCAACCGCGACGCGCGCGGTGCTGGCTCGGCGGGCGCAGGCGCTTGCGCAGGTGCGCGAGTTTTTTTCGGCGCGGACGGTGCTCGAAGTCGACACGCCGGTGGTCGTGAACGCGCCGGTCACCGACGTGCACATTCACTCGGCTGAAGTGCGCTTTCCCGACGCGCCGGGGCGCTTCTATCTGCACACGTCGCCCGAGTTCGCGATGAAGCGGCTCCTGGCCAGCGGCAGCGGCGACATTTACCAGATTTGCCACGTCGCGCGCGGCCTCGAGCGCGGGCGGCATCACAACGCGGAGTTCACGCTGATCGAGTGGTACCGGCTCGGGTTCACGCTCGATCAGCTCATGGATGAAGTCGAGGCGCTAGCCCGCGCGGTGCTCGGCCCTATCGCGCAGCTGATGCGCAGCGAACGCGTGAGCTACGTCGATGCGTTCAAGACGTCGCTCGGCCTCGACCCGCTGACGGCGTCGCTCGAAGCGTTGCGCGCGTGCGCGGCCGCGGAGGGG
>Ga0070665_100005996_pt1 | contig 12431 bp, 7 predicted proteins | sample KBSS13metaG_FD_65862 | JGI IMG/M metagenome (GOLD analysis project Ga0070665, IMG submission 65862) | Switchgrass rhizosphere microbial communities from Kellogg Biological Station, Michigan, USA - KBS S1-3 metaG | ecosystem: Host-associated > Plants > Roots > Rhizosphere > Soil ... | reverse complement strand
GTTCCGTTCGGCAGTATCGGCGACATGGCCGGAGCGCTGGTTCGATAGTGGTCATCCGGTTGATCCGCGGCACCCTTGGTCCGGTCGTCCTCTTTCTCGTTCTCGGCGCCACGGCAACGGCGAGTGAAGCTCAGACAACCGCTGCGGTTCGCATTGCGATCGAGGACGAACCACCCGGAGAAGCCGCGCGGGTCATGGATCAGGCGTCCGCGGTGCCCGGCTTCACGATACCGTTCGCCACGCGCGTGGCTTTTCAGGGCGCTCCGGGCGACTCGGCGCTGGCCGCCAGGCTTGCTGCCTTCGCCAGGCGTCAAGCGCCGGTCTGGCTGTCGCTGCCCGCGCCTGCCGCGCAGGAGGATGTCGAGGCGTGGCGGATCGCGCTGCACGGCCTGCTGGAACAGCACGGCTCCGCCCTCACGATTCTCGAGTTGGTCATCGATCGTCAGCCGGCGCGACTCGCGCGCTTCGTCGCGCAGGTGGCCGCCACCGAGGTTCGCGCGAACCACGAAGCGATCCGGCTCGCCCTGGGCGGGCCGGCCATGGCCGATCGCGGTCGCCGCGAAGACATCTACTCGGCCGAGATGGCGCCGTACGTCAACCTGCTCGTCATTCGCGAGGGAGGTGAGGCCGTCACTGCGTGGCTGCGTCAAATCGACCCGCTTGCCCGCATCGCGCTGACGGCGCCGGACGGGGCTGCCGGCGATTCGGCCGGCGTTGTGGAAGGCGTGCTGCGCGATCTCGGTACCGAGGTGGTCATGCACGCGTGGCGCCCGCCTGACTTCGGCGAATCGCCCTTACGTGCGTTGTCGACGCTGACCGACCTGTTGACGCACGACATCGCGATTCTCGACGACGCGGCGGTGGGTCTGGAACTGCACGTCGGATCGCGCGACGTGATTCGGTCGCTGCCACACCGTGTCCTGTTCGACGACCGGACGTTCTCCACCTTTCTGGCGTACTCGGGCTCGGGCGGCGATCTCGCGATCTCGATGCTCCTGCCGGTCGACGGCGTGCCCGGTGTCCGCGATCCGCTGGCGGGCAGCCGTGGCGGCGTCGCCGGCTACACGCGGGATGGTGCGACCGGACGGGTGCGCGCCACCGTGCCGCTCACGGGGCGGCCGATGATCGTGGATTTCAACGAAGGCGCCGCCGACATGGTCGTGGAACGGACCGGGGTCACCGCCGAGCGGACGCTGTCGATCGGCGAGGTCATCGCGCGCCATCAGCAGCAGCAACGCGCGCAGGATGAGCTCGTGAAGCACTACACGGCCCACGCGCAGATGCAGCAGCATTTCCGGCCGACGGTGACCGATCCCGGCTACGACGTGCTGACCGAGAACCGCTACTTCGTGGCAGGGGCCGAAGTTGAATGGGAGGAGCTGTCGTTCTCGGTGAACGGCTCCAAGTGGGGCGCGGACCGGCCGGCCTTTCCGCTTCTCCAGGCCGAGAAGGTGCTGTCGCTCCCGCTGCAGCTTCGGTTCGACGAGGGCTATCGCTACCGTCTGGCGGGAACTGAAGTCGTCGACGAGCTCGACTGCTTCGTCGTGCGGTTCGAGCCGGTCCGTCAGAACGAGGCGCTGTATCGCGGCACCGTCTGGATCGACAAGAAGACGTTCGGGCGCGTGCAGGTACGGGCGACCCAGGACGGGCTCTCGGCGCCGGTCGTGTCGAACGACGAAACCCAGAAATACCGGCGGATGCTCGTCGGCAACCGTCCCGTCTTCCTCTTCAGCAGCCTGACGGCGCAGCAAATCCTGCTCATCGCCGGGCGCAACCTGCTGCTGGAAAAGCAGGTCGCATTCACCGAGTTCAAGGTCAACGCCACCGGCTTCGAACAGGAGCGCGACGCCGCCCGCGAGAGCGATCGGGTGATGTACCGGGAAACCGATCGGGGCCTGCGCTACTTCGTCAAGGAGGGAGGCGTGCGCGTCGTGAGCGACCGCGCCACCAATCACGCGAAGGCGATGGCGATGGGCGTCACGCTCGATCCGTCGTATTCGTTTCCGCTGCCGATCGTCGGCATCAACTACCTGAATTTCAATTTCGGCTCGCCCAATCAGCAACTCGCCATCCTGTTTGCCGGCGTGCTGGCGGCGGGCAACATCCAGCGATCGAAGATTGGAGACACGCATCTCGACGCGAGCGTCGATTTCTTCGCGATTGCCGTGCCGTCGAGCGACCGCTTGTACACCGCGGAGAGCGAAGTCGCCAGCGAACGGGTGCTGACCTGGCCGCTGTCGACCGGCTTCAATCTCGGGTGGCAGGCGACCCCGTTTCAAAAGGCGACGCTGCAGTATCAGGCGCGCATGGACTTCTACGTGAAGGACCGGACGACGGCCGAAAATTTCGAGGTGCCATCCAGCACGCTCACCCAGGGCATCGGCGGCGCATGGGAGTACCGCCGTGGCGGCTACAGCCTGCTGCTGAACGGCGCGTGGTTCGGCCGCGCCACCTGGGCGCCATGGGGGTTCCGGGAACCTGGAGCAGCGGCGGCCACGACGACCTCGCCGCAGACCTACGAAAAATATCAAGCGGGGTTGTCGCGCGACATCTACCTGAATCCGTTTCACAAGATTCATCTGAACGCGGCGTGGTTCGGCGGCCACGATCTGGACCGTTTCGTGAAATATCAGTTCGGGCTGTTCGACGACACGCGCATTCACGGCGTGCCCGCCTCCGGAGTGCGGTACGGCGAGCTCGCGATGGTGCGCGGCTCCTATTCGATCAACGTCCTCGAGCAGTACCGCTTCGATCTGTTCCTCGATCAGGCGTGGGGCCGCGACGACCCGGGGCATGGCCCGTGGCAGCCGTTGTCCGGGTTCGGCGTCGCGGTCAACCTGCGGGCGCCGTTCAATACGATCTTCCGCGCCGAGCTCGGCAAGAGCCTGCTCCCCGCGCGCTACGATTCGCTCGGCTCGACGACGCTGCAGATACAATTCCTGAAGCCGCTCAAATGACGACGACGCTTCGCGCCGATTTGCACGTCCACTCCTGCCACTCCAGGGTCAGCGGCACGATGCCGTTCCTCGGCAGCCGCGACTGCTATTCGCCGCCGGCCGAGGTCTATCGCGTGGCGAAGGCGCGCGGCATGGACCTGGTGGCGTTGACCGATCACGATTCGATCGATGGCGCCCTGGAACTGCTCGAGGCCCGCCCCGATGCGACCGACATCATCGTCGGCGAAGAAGTATCGTGCCTGTGGCCCGGCGTCGATCTCGCGGTCCACCTCGGCGTCTACGGGATGACCGAGCCGCTGCACAGGGAAGTGCAGTCGCTGCGCGGCAACGTCTTCGACGTCACCGCCCGCCTGAGGCAGGCGGACGTGTTCTTCTCGCTGAATCACCTGCTGCATTTCTATCGCGGGCAGATTCCGTTCGACCAGTACCTCCGGCTGCTCGACGAGGTCCCGGCGCTCGAGGTTCGAAACGGGACGATGCTGACGGCGCATAATGCGCTCGTGGAGTCGCTCGCCGAACGGCGGACAACGCCGCCGGCATCGCCGCTCGGCAAGGTTGCCGGCAGCGACGCGCACACGCTGCGGCGTATCGGCCTCACCTGGACCGCGGCGCCTGGGCGCAACCGCGAAGAATTCATGGCGAGCCTGCGCCAGGGGCTCGGGCGGCCCGGCGGCCTCCACGGCACCGCCGCCACCGTCGCCGGCGATGCCTACGGCGTGATCGGCCGGTATCTGGCCTCGCTGGCGGGTCGCGGTCCGCGGGATCATCCACCGTTGCGGCGCGCAGCCTGCCTGGCGTTCGCAGGCGCGACACTGCCGTTTGAGTTCATGCCCCTGGCAGTCGCGATGGCGGGCAAGGCGCGCGAACGCCGCGAGGTCACGCGCGCGATGTTGCATCTCGCCGCCGGATCGCTGCCGGGATCTCCGGTGCCGATGGAAGCGCGGTCATGAGTACCAGGGTCGCGATCACCGGCGTCGGGCTGGTCACGGCGCTGGGCACGACGCGCGAAGAGAGCTGGCGCCGCATGCTCGAGGGCGAGTGCGGCATCCGCCCGGCCACTGTCTTCGACACCGAGGGATATCGCAGCCGCGTGGCCGCGGAAGTGGACATGGATGCGCTCGACGGCGACGCCGCGCCGCTCGACCGCCGACGCCGGTCGCGCAGCGATCGGATTGGCCTGCACGCGGCCGCCGAGGCGCTGACCGACGCCGGCCTGCTCGAGGGCCCTGTGGATCGCTCCCGCGTCGGCGTCTTTCTCGGCGCCGGCACCGCCGACCTGCTGCGAAACGAGGAGTTCTATCGGACCTGGATCACGTCCGGCCTCGAACGCACGCGACGCTCGGACGTGTGGAACCATTTCCCGAGCACGCCGGTGGACGTGGTCGCAGAGCGGTTCGGCCTGGAGGGGCCGCGCGCGTGCGTCGTCGCGGCCTGCTCGTCGAGCACGATCGCGATCGGGCGGGCCGTGGAAGCGATTCGCGCGGGCCGCGCGGATGCCGCGCTGGCCGGCGGGACCGATGCCCTCTCGCGCCTGACCTACAGCGGGTTCAACCTGCTGCGCCTGATGGACACGGCGCCGTGCCGGCCGTTCGATCGCAGCCGCGCGGGGATGAACATCGGTGAAGGCGCCGGGATCCTCGTGCTGGAGAATCTCGATGTCGCGCGCCGCCGCGGCGCCCGCATCTACGCGGAGCTCGCCGGCCACGGGCTGGCGTGCGAGGCGTTTCATCCGACCGCGCCGGAGCCCGAGGGCCGGCCGGTGGCGGGCGTCGTCAGCCTGGCGTTGCGCGACGCGGGCATTCATCCCGACGCGGTGGATCACATCAACGCGCACGGGACGGCGACGCCGCAGAATGACGTCGCCGAGGCGCGCGGCTTCCGCCGCGTCTTCGGCGAGCGGGCCAGCCGGATCCCGGTGACCTCCCTCAAGTCGATGATCGGCCATTGCCTGGGAGCGGCCGGCGCCGTGGAGGCCGCCGTCCTGGTGCTGACGGTCGCGCGCGGCGCCATTCCGCCGACCATCAACCACGGCGAGACCGACGCCGATTGCGCCCTCGATGTCGTGGCGAACCGGACGCGGGAGGGGACCGTGCGCTGTGCGGTGTCGACGTCGCTCGGCTTTGGCGGCAACGACTCCGCCATCGTCGTCCGCGCGTTCGAGGCGTGACGTCAGGTCCGGCTAAAGCCGGACACTACCGAAACACGACAAGCCGAACGCTACGAAACACGGCACAGGCTGCGGTAGTGTCCGGCCTTAGCCGGACCAATCAAGATCCGGTAGTGTCCGGCCTTAGCCGGATCAATCAAGATCCGGTAGTGTCCGGCCTTAGCCGGACCAATCAAGATCCGGTAGTGTCCGGCTTTAGCCGGACCAATCGGAAATGAAGTCGGTCTAGATCCCGGGAACGCCGACCATCGTCAGTCGAAGCGCTGAGACGTCGAGCATCGTGCCCTCTTCGCCACTCGGCCGCGCGGGCCCGACGCGCGCCAGTTCAGGGGCCTGTTCGACGGCGATCGCCTGCCAGGTGCGTGCGAATTTTTCGAGGAGCGCGTAGTTCGCGGTGAGCCGCCGGCGCAGCGCCTCATCGTCGATCACGCCGTCGCCGAGCTCAGCCTGCAGGCGGCGCAGGAAGTCCACGTGGATGACGCTGGTGGCGGCGTGCGAGTAGACACTCGTGTCGGCACGATCCCACGCTTTGAAGAACTGCTGCATGCGGGCGTGCAGCACGAAGAAGCGGCGCATCAGCGGGTCGATCGACTCGACGAACTCCGGCTGGCGCAGCCTCCGCTGGAAGTACAGCAGCGCCGTGATCGCCCAATAGCAGGCGTTGTCCCACGACACCTTCGCCGTCATCACCTGGGCGTTGCCCATGATCGGGTACTGGCCGTCGTACAGCCTGATGAACGCGTCGAACAACCGCAGGTAGGTGGTGTTGAACGCCTCGGCTCGCGACGCGATCTCCTCGCCGCGCGCGTCGCGGACGATCAGGTCCGTGACGTAGTCGTTGCCCATGGCGATGAAGTCCGAACCCGGCGAGTAGAACGGGTCGGTGAACACGCCCGCTTCGCCGACCAGCGCCCACCGCTCCGGCGAGAAGACGCGCGAACAGCCGTGCGCGAAATGCTGCAGGGCGAGAAAATCCTCGAGCTCGGACGCGTGCGCTTCGACCACCGCCGCGCACTGCGGCTCGAACTCCCGCAGCCAGTCCACGGCGCGCTCGAACCGGTTGATGCGGTGGAACGGGTGCATGTCGCCATCGGCGACGATGCCGAAGCTGGTGCTTCCGGACCCGAGCGGAATCAGCCAGACCCAATAGCCGGCGCCCATGAGGTGGTTGGTGCTCTGCCAGCGGAGCCCCGACGGCACTCTGGACCGCCAGTCGGCGTCGCCCGACCAGTCGTCGATCCGGACACGCGAGCTCACCCGCCACCACGCGGCGTTGGCGCCGTGCGTGCTCGGGCGGCGGAGCCCGAGCTGCCGCTTCAGCAATCCCGCACGTCCGCTGGCGTCCACCACCCAGCGTGCCGTGATCTCGTGCTGCCCGTCGGGTCCGGACAGCGACACGCGATGTGGGCCGTCGTTTTCCAGCGCAATCGATCCGATGCGATAGCCATCGAGCACCGTCGCGCCAAGGTCGGAGTTGGTGCGAAGCAGCATGTTCTCGAGCCGGCCGCGATCGAGCTGAAACGACGGCACGGGCGGGAAGTCGGCCGGGCCGAGCTCGACGCGCGTGGTGATGTCGCCGTTCCCGGCATGCGTGAAGAAATAGCGCAGCCCGAGCTTTTCGAGCTGCTCCGCGCGAAGGTGCGGCTCGAGCCCGAGCCGCTTCTGGAAGTAGTGGGCGCCGATTTCGACGCTTGATTCCCCGACCTTGAAGGCCGCTTCAGGCACCGGATGCGGGCGCTTTTCCACGACGAGGATGCGCAGCTCCGGTGCTTCCTGGCGGAGTTGCCGCGCGAGGCAGCCGCCCGCCAGGCCGCCTCCAAGGATCGCGACGTCGTAGTGATTCGGACCGCGGGCGCTGGTCACCGGACCGACATCTTAATCCGACCCGCGATCCTGACGGTGCTCATGCCTATTTGTGGCACCCGACGCAGCCCAGCCCGGCGCTTTTGGGGATCGCACCGGTCGCGAGCCACGCCTGCGCCTTGGGCACCTGCCCGGACGCCGGCGCGTCCTTGATGAGGCGATCGAAATACATCCGCGCTTTCTCGCCGTTGCCGAGACGGCTGTAGCCTTCGGCGAGGCCGAAGAGCAGTTCGCCCTTCGGGTGATCGCCGAGCGTGGTGAAGTACGCCGACTGCAGGGCGAGGACGTGCTCGTAGTCGCCGACGGCCTTCTCGAGCAGGGGCCTTCCCATCTCGGCCGGCATGTTCTGCGTCGCCTGAAGCAGGAGCGCGCCCCGGGGAATGCGCACGCCGACGTTGTCCGGCTCGAGCGCCACGGCCTTCTCCATCTCCTCGATGCCGCGCTGCCACAACTCGCCGCCGGTTTTCATGTCGCCCTTCTGGAAAGCCCTGCCGGCGGTGAACGCCAGTCCGGACCCGTGCCACACCAGCGCTTCGGCGTGGTTCGGGTTGTCGGCGAGAACGCGCTCGCACGCCGTCATGCCCTTGTCCAACCGCGCCTGATCGCCGGCGAACCCCGCGAAGAAATCGGTGCGCACGATGAGGTCGAACCGCTGGCCGGCCTGTCCCGGCGTGGCCGCCGGCGCCCCGAGAAACAGCGAGACGATGAACGTCAGTATCGCAATCATGTGGAACTCCTTAGATTGGGACCTTAACCGGCCGCTGCGCGGGGCGGTGACATTTGGCGACGAAAGGCCGGAAAACATTGCTGAACCGCGCGTGATAGATTCGAAACAACATGAAACGGCTCCTCATTCCGATCCTGCTGCTGGTCGCGATCGCGATCCCGACGGCCTTTGCGCAGAACCGCATGACCTATTCCGTGGTGTCGCCCGAGAACGGCCACATCGCGCTGGGGCTCGCGATTCGCAAGCTGAATGTCTCGGGCACGTTCATGCAGGCGCCGGCGCATCCCGACGACGAGACCAACGCGCTCTTCGCGCTGTTCACCCATGGAATGGGGTTGCGCTCCGTCGACGTACAGAACAACCGTGGGGAAGGCGGGCAGAACGAGATCGGCCCGGAGCTGTTCCGCGACATCGGCGTCCTGCGCACCGCGGAGCTGGTGGCCGCTCATCGCATCGACGGTGCGGAGCAGTACTTCACGCGCGCGATCGACTACGGCTACTCGTTCGATCCCGAGGAAGTGATCAACAAGTGGGGGCGCGACGCGATCATCGGCGACTACGTGAGGCTCATTCGCGCGTTGCGTCCTGACGTCCTGGTGACGATGAACATCCAGGGGCGCGGCGGCGACCGCGCACACGAGGCGACGACCGTGCTCGTGCGCGAGGCGTATCGCGTGTCCGGCAATCCGGCGATGTATCCCGAGCAGCTGCGCGAGGGGCTGCGGCCGTGGCAGCCGCGCAAGCTGTACTTCAACGCCGGCGCGGGCGTGATCGGCGCCGGAGGCCGTGGCGGCCGGGGCGGTGCGAACCCACCTGACCTACCTGCCCCACCCGCCCCAGCTGTCCCACCGGCGCAGCCGGCCCCCAGAGTCACCCGCGTGAACACCGCGATGTACGACGAACTGCTCGGCCGCACCTACGCCGAGATCGGCGCCGATGCGCACAGCAATCACAAATGCCAGGGGACGTCGGGCCTGCCTGCGCTGCCGGGTTTTGCGACCGGCCGCGGCGGCGGTGGCGGCGGCGGACAGTACGCGCTCCAGGATTCCACGATTCCCGGTCAGATGCAGAAGGACGAGGCGTCGCTGTTCGACGACGTCGACGTGACCCTCGCCGGCGTTGCGAAGTTCGCCGGCGCCAATCCGCCCGAGGCGCTGACGGCCGGCCTCGCCGCTGTCGTCGATCAGGCGGTACGCGCGAAGAAGGCGTTCGATGCCGGCGACGACGCCGGTACGGCCGCGCCAATCGAAGCGGGTCTGATTGCGCTGCGCGCGTTGCGGGGGCAACTGGCCTCGATGCGCCTGGCGGATGCGGCGCGCTACGAGGTCGACTTCCGCCTGGCGATCAAGGAACGCGATTACCAGGATGCCGTGCTCGCCGCGCACGGGGTGATGTTCGACGCGGTGGCCGACGACGGGCTCGTCGTCGCGGGGCAGCCGGTGTCGCTGTCGCTGCTCGCGGTGAACCGCGGCGGCACGGACGTCAGCGTCAGCGATGTGATGATCGCCGGCCTCGACGTCGCCACCGGCGCCGCACCGGTCTGCGCGCCGAGCCCGGTCACGCGCGACGCCGTCTTCACCTGCAGCGTCAAGGCGACGGTGCCGAAGGACGCGAAGCTGACGACGCCGTACTTCACCGACGACTATTGGAAGGACCCGTCGAAGCCGGCGATCAATAGCTTCGCTGCCGGCGTGCCGTTCGGCGTGCCGTTCGCGCCGACGCCGTTCCGCGTCACCTTCCACGTCCACGCCGGCACCGCCGATGTGACGAAGGAGCTGCCGATTCAATACCGCTACGTGAAGGACATTTACAACGGCGACAAGCGCATGGAGCTGAACGTGGTGCCGGCGTTCTCCGTGAAGATGACGCCGCCGCTGGAGGTGATTCCGGCGCCGGCCGCCGGCGCCGCCGCGCCGGTCGAGCGCGAGATCCACGTCGCCGTCACCAACGGCGCGAAGGGCGCCGCCGAAGTCCGGGTGTCGCTCGAACTGCCGCCCGGCTGGAGCGTGACGCCGCCGGTCGTGCCGATCGCGTTCGGGCACGAAGACGAATCGCTGTCGGCGCGCTTTACGGTAATCGCGCCGGCCCAGGTCAAGGCCGGCTCGTACGTCGCCCGTGCCTTGGTCGCGCCGGCCGGCGCGGATCGCGTTACGTTCCGCTCCGGCTATCAGGACGTCGAGTACCCGCACATCCAGCGCCGTCAGATCATCAAGCCGGCGGAGACGACGCTCAAGATCGTCGACGTGAAGATTGCGCCGGGGCTCAGCGTGGGCTATGTCAACGGCGTCGGCGATCAGGTGCCGCCGGCGATCGAGCAGCTCGGCGCGAAGCTGACGTTCATCGATCAGGACGAGCTCGCCTGGGGCGATCTCTCGAAGTACAACGTCATCGTGACCGGGGTACGGGCCTACGAGCGCCGCGCCGATCTGCGTGCCTATAACCGGCGCCTGCTCCAGTACGCGGAGCAGGGCGGGACGGTGGTCGTGCAGTACAACAAGTTCGAGTTCAACCAGTCGCAGTACGGGCCGTATCCCGCGTCGGTCAGCGGCAACCGCGTCTCGGATGAGAGTGTGCCGGTGAAGATGCTGGTGCCGGATCACCCCGCGTTCAACGACCCGAACAAAGTGGGTCCGGCGACGTGGGCCAATTGGGTGCAGGAGCGCGGGCTGTACTTCCTCGGCGAGAAGGATCCGAAGTACGTGGATCTGGTCTCGATGAACGACTCGTTCCAGGACAACCCGGGCGACAAGCTCGGGTCGCTCGTCGAAGCGAGGGTCGGCAAGGGGCGCTGGCTGTACCTGGGTCTCGGGTTGTGGCGTCAGCTTCCGGCGGGAACCGACGGCGCGTATCAGCTGCTAGCGAATCTGCTGAGCCTCGGAAAAGCGTCCGCCCAGTAACAATCATGGAACTGGATCTCTTCCCGGTCGTCCTGGTCGTCGATGACGATCGGGGCCAGGTCGCGCTGGTGACGTCGTTCCTGCAGAAGGCCGGGTTTCGCGTGGTGAGCGCGGCCTCGGCCGAGGACGCGCTTGCCGCGCTCAAACGCGCCGGCGAGGCGAGCCAGCTGATCTCGCTGCTCGTGACCGATCTCGACATGCCGGGGATGTCGGGCCGGGCGTTTGCGGCCGGGCTGATGGCGCAGCGTCCCGATCTCAAGGTGCTCTACGTGACCGGCGACGCCGGCCTCCTGTTTCAGCAGGGACGCGAGCTCGGGCCGAACGAGGCGTTCCTCGAAAAGCCGGTGTCGGCCCAGGCACTTCGAGAGGCCGTCAATCTCCTGCTGCGACCGCCGCGGCCGGCCGGATAATTCCGACGCCTCCGGCGATCACTGCGTCGCGTACGCGACGTTCTTCCTGCCCATCAGCCACTGATCCATCCAGCCGACGATGTGCTGCAGGCGTTCGACGCGATGCCACGGTTCGCCTGACCGCGAGAGTTCGTGCGTCTCGCGCGGGAAGCGGACCATCACCGTCGGAATCTTGCGGTACTTCAGCGCGCGGAACATCATCTCGCCGCCGTCGGAGGGCGGCGTCCGGTAGTCGGCGTCGCCGTTGACCAGCATCAGCGGCGTGGTCACGTTCGCGACGTGGGTGATCGGCGACCGCGCTGCGAAGTCCTGCGGATCCTCCCACGGCGCCTTGCGGAACCAGGTGGGTTGGAACAGCGTGAAGTCGGCGGTGAACCAGAAGCCGTACCAGTCGGCGATGTCGCGCTGCGAGACGGCGGCCTTGAAGCGCTGCGTCTGGGTGATGGTCCAGTTCGTCAGCAGACCGCCGCCGCTGCCGCCGGTGACGCCCAGGCGGTTGGCGTCGACGTAGCCTTTCTTGAGCACCTCGTCGACGCCGGCCATCAGATCCTTGTAGTCGTCGCCGGGGTAGTGGTACTGGATGATGTTGCCGAAGTCCTGGCCGTAGGACGTGCTGCCGCGCGGGTTCGTGAAGAGCACGACGTAGCCCTTCGCCGCCATCCACTGGAACTCGTGGGTGTAGACGTTGCCGTACGCGCTGTGCGGTCCGCCGTGGATCTCGAGGATCAGCGGGTACTTCTTCGACGCGTCGAAGTCCGGCGGCTTCAGGATCCAGCCCTGGATGTTCTTGCCGTCGAAGCTCTTGTACCAGATCTCTTCCGGCTCGCTCTGCTGGATGTCCTTGAAGAGATCCGCGTTGACGTGCGTGATGATGCTCGGCGCGCTCCTGGCGCGGGCGACGTCGACCATCGCGATGTCGCCGATGTTGGTCTGCGTCGACAGTACGGCCGCAACCTTCGTCGCATCCGGCGTCGCGCTGTACGCGCCGACGTCGTGGGCGCCGTCGGTGATCGGCTCCATGGCGCCGGTGGCGATCGTCACGCGCTTCAGGTTCGAGTTGCCCTTCTCCGCGGAGACGACGATCACGGACGCGGAGTCCTTCGACCAGACAATCGGCCGGCGCCCGCCGCCGCGGGGCGGCGCCTGGTCGCCGCCGATCCCGCCGCTGACGTCGAAGTCGTAGTTCGCCGTCAGGTTTTTGACGTTCAACCCCAGGGTCAGACCAAGGTCTGACCCTGACCCGGATTTAGCCCGGGGATTTGGGCTCGAGGTCAGACCTTGGTCTGACCCTCCTGTATACGGCGTATCCACCACGAACAGATCGGGCTGGCTGTAGGAGCGGATCGGTTTGCCTCGCAGCGTCCCGATGAACGCGATCCGCTTGCCGTCAGGCGACACCGAGATGTTGCC
>Ga0070665_100005992_pt1 | contig 12436 bp, 8 predicted proteins | sample KBSS13metaG_FD_65862 | JGI IMG/M metagenome (GOLD analysis project Ga0070665, IMG submission 65862) | Switchgrass rhizosphere microbial communities from Kellogg Biological Station, Michigan, USA - KBS S1-3 metaG | ecosystem: Host-associated > Plants > Roots > Rhizosphere > Soil ... | reverse complement strand
GGGCCTCAAGGCGATGCAGATGTTCGTCAAATTGGCCGAGGCGATGGCCGACGACCTGATCGACTTCGCGAAGTCGTTCCGGCCGGACCTGATCGTGCACACGCCGAGCGGCTTCATCGGCCCGGTGGTCGCGTCCGCGATCGGGGTGCCGAACGTGCGCCACCTCAAGGTGCCGGACATCGCCGCCGGTACCGGCGAGATGGAGCGGATGCTGCTCGCGCCACTGATCGAGCGGTACCACCTGGAGCACATCGAGCCGCTCGGCACGCTCACCATCGACCCGTGCCCGGATCCGATGCGGGTACCGGTCACCTACCCGTACCAGCCGATGCGCTACATCCCGTACAACGGCTCCGGTACCGTGCCGGACTGGCTGCTGGAGCCCCCGACTCGCAGGCGCGTGTGCATCACCTGGGGGACCACCCTCGGCAAGCTGCACCCGGAGCTGATGCTCGGCGGCCGGATGGTGGAGGCGGCCGCGGCGCTGGACGTCGAGATCGTCGCCGCCATCCCGTCCGACTTCCACCACCTGGTCGACGACTCCCCGGAGAACGTCCGGCTGATCTCCGGCCTGCCGCTGAACCTGCTGCTGCAGACCTGCGACGCCATCGTGCACCAGGGTGGCGCCGGTACCACCATGACCAGCGTCGTCTCCGGCGTACCGCAACTGGTCGTCCCGCAGTTCCCGGAGCAAGTCTTCAACGCCTCCCGGGTGGCCTCGGGCGGCGGCGGCATCTCGCTGATGCCCGAGGACGCCGACGTCCCCACCGTCCGCAAGCTGCTCTCCGAGCTGCTGGACGAGCCGTCCCGGCGCGAGTCGTCCCGGCACCTGGCCGACCTGGCCACCGCCATGCCGACCCCGCCCGAGGTGGTCGACGTGCTGGAACGGCTCGCCGAGGGCGCGCCGGTACCGGCCTGACCAGTCCCTGACCCTCCGGCGGCCACGATGCCGCCGGCCCCCCAGAATCGAGGTACCGCCGTGATCGGTAGGAAGCAGCTCCCGGCCGAGTTCGAGGCCTGGAACGAGCAGTGGGGCGCGCCGTTCGGGTACGCCGGGAACCGCAGCTACAAGGCGGGCCGCGGGCCGTACTCGAGCATCCGCAAGGCGCTGAAGGATCCGGCGAACCCGGAGTTCGGGCCGTTCGGCTTTCAGAACAACAGCTACACCCGGATCTACGAGTACCCGTGGGCGTTCCTGACCGCGAAGCTCGAGCCGGGCATGCGCGTGCTCGACGTCGGCGGCGGCATCAGCGGCTTCCAGTACGTCGCGGCGAAGGAGGGCTGCGAGGTCGTCAACGTCGACCCGACCGCCCGCCCGGACTACAACTCCTGGTCCGACCCGGGCTTCGTGGACCTGACCCCGGCCCAGCACGACGCGCTGAACAAGGTGTTCGACACCAACGTCCGGCTGGTGGCCGATCGGCTGCAGGACACCGATCTGGAGAAGGGCTCGTTCGACCGGATCTTCTGCCTGTCCGTGCTGGAGCACGTCGACCCGGACGAGGCGGACGCCGTGCTCGCCGCGGCGGCCAAGCTGCTCAAGCCGGGCGGCCAAGCGGTACTCACGGTCGACCTGTTCCTCGACCTGAAGCCGTTCGGCGTGCTGGACCGCAACCAGTGGGGCATCAACCACAACGTCGCCAACCTGGTCAAGAACAGCGGCCTGGAGCTGGTCCACGGCGACCCGCGGGAGCTGCTCGGCTTCCCCGAGTTCGACCTGGACCGGGTGGTCTCGCTGATCCCCGAGCTACTGCTGTCGCAGGCCTACCCGGTCATGACCCAGACGCTGGTGCTGCAGAGGCAGGCGTGAGCGCGGCCGGCCCGCTGGTGCTCGCGCTGTCCGAGGTCGGCCCCGCCGACACCGGGCGCGCCGGGCGCAAGGCGGCGACCCTGGGCCACCTGATCCGCACCGGCTTCCCGGTGCCGAACGGTGTCGTCGTCCCGGCCGGTGCGCTGGCCGAGGCGCTGGCGTCCGCCGGCGTCGCGGGTACGCCGAGTGCCGCGACGGTACGGGCGTTGCCGCTGCCGAGCGGGCTGGCCAACGCGTTGACGGAGGCGTACGAGCGCATCGCCGGGCGGGACGGGCCGGTCGCGGTCCGCTCGTCCGGCGTCGCCGAGGACCTGGCCGGGCGCTCGTACGCCGGCCAGTACGACAGCGTGCTCGACGTGCGCGGGGCGAAGGCGGTGGCCGACGCGGTCCGGCAGTGCTGGGCCTCCGCGTACGCCGACCGGGTCATGCAGTACCACGGTGAAACCGCCGAAGCGCCACGGATGGCGGTGCTGATCCAGCCGATGGTGGCGGCCGATGCGGCCGGGGTCGCCTTCACCGCCAACCCGGTGACCGGTGCGCGGGACGAGATCCTGATCAGCGCCGTACCCGGGCTCGGCGACCGGCTCGCCGCCGGCGAGGTCACCCCGGACGAGTGGGTGGTCCACCGGGGCGCGGCCCGCCAGGTCGCAGGCCCGCACCACGCCATCGGGTCGGCCGCCGCGCGCGAGCTGGCCTCGGTCGCGGCCCGGATCGCCGACCTGCTCGGCGGCCCGCAGGACATCGAATGGGCGCTGGTCGACGGGCGGATCGCGATCCTGCAGTCGCGCCCGATCACCGCGCTGCCCGACCCGGCCGGCGCCGGTACCGGCCCGGACGGCTTCTGGCTGCGCGGCGGCTATTCGCTCAAGCCGCTGTCGCCGATGAACGTGCCGACCGTGCTGAACGCGGTCAACCGGGCCAGCGCCGAACTGTTCCGGTACGCCCTCGGCGAGCGCATCGAGGTGCGCTCGGTCGACGGCTGGTCCTACGTGCGATTCGTCCGGCCGGATGCGCCGGACGCGGTCCGGGCCAAGCTCACCGGCGTGGCCCGTGCGCTCGCCGAGGACGAGCCGGCGCTGATGGTGCGCCGCTGGCGGGACCGGTGGGAGCCGGCCGCCCGAAACCGTATCGACCGGATCGCCGCGATCGACCTCGGTTCCGCCTCCGACGCCACCGTCATCGGCCAGGTGGTCCGGCGGCTCGCCTTCGCCGAGCGGATGCAGCGGCTGCACTTCCGGGTCGGCGGCGCGTCCACCATCGGCTGGGGGCGGCTCGGGCTGCTCTGCCGGGACCTGCTCGGACGGGATGTACCCCAGGTCCTGCCGTTGCTGTCCGGCCTGCCCGGCAAGACCACCGAGCCGACGCTCGCGCTCGCGCCCCTGGTCGAGCGCGCGCGTGCCCTGCCGGCCGTGGCCGACCCGCTGCTGACCGGCACGCCGTCGCTGGACGATCTCCGGGCCGCCGACTCCGGATTCGCCGGGGCGGTGGACGACTATTTGGTCGCGTACGGGCAGCGGGTACTCGGCGCCGACATCGCCGAGCCGACGCTGCGCGAGCACCCGGAGACGCTGATCCGGCTGATCGCCGACGCGCTGCGCGGCGGTACCGACCCGGCCCGGGCACCCCGCGAAGCCGCCCGGGAGCGGGTACGCGCCGTCGAGGAGGCCCGGCATGACCTGGCCGCCCGCCCGAACGACCTGGCCCGGTTCGACCGGGTGCTGCGGGAGGCTGAAGACGCCTATCCGCTGCGCGACGACACCGGCTTCTACGGGCACGTCGCCTGGGGACTGTTCCGCTACGCGGTACTCGAACTGTCCCGCCGGCTGGTCGGAGGCGGGCAACTGGACGCGGTCGACGACGTGTTCCTGCTGACCACCGACGAGGCGATCGCGGCCCTGCGGTACGGCGAGGACCAGCGCTGGCTGGTCAAGCAGCGTGCCGCCGAGGTGGCCCGGGCGCAGCACAACCGGGGTCCGCTGACGCTGGGTACGCCGCCCGGCCCACCGGTACCGCTGTCCGAGGCGGTTGCGGATCTCGATCCGGACGACCGGGATCGGCTGCGCGTGGTGCAGTGGGCCGACGAGGCGTACAGCATCGGCATGCACCGGGCCGAGCAGGAGGGCGGCGTCCTGCGCGGCGTCGCGGCCTCCGCCGGCACGTACACCGGACCGGCCCGGATCATCATCAGCGAGGCCGACTTCGACAAGATCCGCCCGGGTGACGTGCTGGTCTGCCCGGAGACCACGGCGCAGTGGTCGGTGCTGTTCTCCAGCGTCGGCGCCCTGGTCACCGACACCGGCGGCCTGCTGTCGCACCCGGCCATCATCGCCCGCGAGTACCGCGTCCCGGCCGTCGTCGCCACCGGCAGCGCCACCCGACTGCTCACCGACGGCCAGATGGTGACGGTCGACGGTACCGCCGGGATGGTGGAGATCGCGGCCGGTACCACCGCCATCGCGGCCGATCCCGCCCAGGAGGTCCCGGCATGACCCTGACCGAACCGGCGACCGCGGCGGCCACCGTACCCCCGCCGCTGCCCGTGGCCGCGGTCCGCGCGCGCGGGCTGGAGAAGAGCTACACCACCGGCGGCGTGACCGTCAGCGCCGTGCGCGGCGTCGACCTGGACGTGGCGCCGGGGGAGTGCTTCGGCCTGATCGGGCCGAACGGCGCCGGCAAGTCGACCACCATCGGCATGCTCACCACGCTGGTCACGCCGACCGCGGGCGTGGCCGAGGTGGCCGGGGTCGACGTGGCCGCCGAACCGCTCGAGGTCAAGCGGCGGATCGCGGTCATCGGCCAGTACAACTCCTTCGACCGCGAGCTCAGCATCGCCGACAACCTCTACTTCCGGGGCCGGTACGCCGGGCTGCCCGCGCGCGAGTCCCGACACCGGACCGAGGAGCTGCTGGAGCGCTTCGACCTGGTGGAGAAGCGGCACGCGCTCGGCGCCACCGTCTCCGGTGGACAGTTGCGCCGGATGGTGATCGCACGGGCGCTGATGCAGCGGCCGGAGATCCTGTTCCTGGACGAGCCGACCTCCGGTATCGACCCGCAGACCCGGATCGGGCTGTGGGAGACGCTGCGCCGGATGCAGGACGACGGGCTGACCATGGTGCTCACCACGCACTACCTGGAGGAGGCCGAGGCGCTCTGCGGGCGGGTGGCCATCATCGACCGGGGCGAGGTGCTCACCTGCGACACGGTCGCGAACCTGCGCGCCTCCGGCGGGACGGTGGTGACCGTCGTCTTCGACGCGCCGCCCGAGGTGGACGAGGCGGAGCTGACGACCCGCCCGGGTACCCGCTCGGTGCACGTCGAGGGCACCACCGTGCGGGTGGTGACCGAGCAGCCGGACCAGTTGCTGGGCCGGCTCATCGCGCTCGGGCACGCGGCCGGGGCCGGCGTGCTGGATGCGCACACGCTACGGCCGAGCCTGCAGAGCGTGTACCTGACGCTCACCGGCCGCGCCTACGAGGCAGGGAGACGGGCATGACCACCGTGGAGGCCGCCGGGATCACCACCACCCGGCCGCGTGTCTCGTCGTTCCAGGTCGGCTGGGCGATGCTGTGCCGGGACGCACGCGTGCTGCGCAAGCAGTTCCCGGCGTACGTCGCCCGGGTCCTGGTGCAGCCGCTGCTGCTGCTGTTCACCTTCTCCTACGTGCTGCCCTCGGCCAACGTCGGCGTGGGCGGCGGCGGATCCACGTTCACCACCGTGATGGTGCCGGGCGTGATCGGCTCGACCATGATCTTCGCCGGCATCACCGGGGTCACGGTGCCGCTGATCGCCGAGATCGGGTACCCGCGCGAGATCGACGACCGGCTGCTGGCGCCGATCCCGCCGTGGGGCATCGCGGTCCAGAAAATCGTCACCGGCTCGGCGCAGTCGCTGCTGGCCGCGCTGATGATCCTGCCGGTCCTGATCTTCCTGCACGCCCCCGGCCAGGCACCGGCGCTGCACGTCTCGGACTGGCCGTTCCTGATCTGCGTGTTCGTGCTCGCCTCGATCCTGTCCGCGAGCCTCGGCCTGGTGCTGGGCACGCTGCTGGACCCCACCAAGTTCAACATCCTGTTCAACGTCATCATGATGCCGGCCCTGATGCTGGGCTGCGTCTACTTCCCGTGGGCGTACCTCGGCCGGGTGCCCTGGCTGCAGATCGTGGTGCTGGTCAACCCGATCGTCTACCTCAGCGAGTCGTTCCGGATCGTGCTCACCCCGACGATCCCACATCTGGCCACGCCGGTCTGCGTGCTGGCGCTGGTGCTCGGGGACGTGGCCGCGATCACGGCCGGCATCCGCTGCTTCCACCGGCGGGTGCGGCGGTGACCCGGCCGGCCCGCATCCTGGTCGTCTCCTGGGGCTGGCACAGCCACCTGCGCCCGATGCTGCCGCTGGCGCGCGCGTTCGCGGCGGCCGGGCACGAGGTCACGGTCGCGGTACCGGCATCGCTGGCCGGGCAGGCGCGGTCCGCCGGGCTGCCGGTGTCGGTGGTCGGACGGGACATCGACGCCGCCGCCATGTTCCACCGGTTCGTCATCGGTCGGCCGGCGCCGGTGGTGCAGGGGCCGCCGGGACCGCCGCGCGCGTTGCGAGTGTTCCAGCGGGCCGCCGAGGCGATGGTCGACGATCTCGTCGTCGCCGGTACCGGTACGGATCTCGTGGTGTACGAGCCGACCGCGCTGGCCGGGCCGGTCGCCGCGGCGGCGCTGGGGGTTCCCGCCGTCCGGCACCTGTACGGCCCGGATCTGCTCCGGCCGGCACATGCGGTGCTCACCGACATGCTGGCGCCGATGGCCGCCCGGTTCGGCGTGGACACTCCGCCGGACCCGTTCGGCGCCGTGACCGTCGACCCGTGCCCGGACGCGCTCACCGACGGCGCCGACCATCCGCGGATGCCGGAACGGCACGGGGACGCCACCCATGCCGACACGCGCCGGGAATCGATCCTGGTGACCTGGGGCGCGACCATGGCGATGCTCGACCCGGCACTGAACCTGGGGAGCCGGTACGCGCGGGCGCTCGCCGAGATCGGTCCGGTCGTGCTGGCGGTACCCCCACCGGTCGTGGGGGATGAGCCCCTGCCGGACGGCGTGCGCCCGGTGCCCAACACCGATCTGCCCCGGCTCGCCGCCTCCGCCGCGCTGGTGGTCTCGCACGGTGGCGCGGCCACGACGCTGACCGCGCTGGCCGCCGGTACCCCTGTGGTCTCCGTCGGTCAGCTGCCGGACCACCTGGCCATCGCGCGCCGCGTGGCCGGCGCCGGGGCCGGGATCGCGCTGGCCGCACCGGACGCCGACGACGACGCCGTGCGGGCGGCCGTCGGTGAGGTGCTCGCCGACGGCCGGTACTCCTCGGCCGCGCGCGCGATCGCCGCGGCGAACGCCGCCCGGCCCGCCCCGGCCGACCTGGTGGCACCGCTGCTGGACCTGATCGGGGCAACGTCCGCACGTACGCACACGGGAGGCTGACGCGGTGAGAGTCATGGTGGCGGCGTGGGCGGCACCCACGCACTTCTACCCGATGGTGCCGCTGGCCTGGGCGCTGCGCGCGGCCGGTCACGACGTCCGCGTGGTCACCCAGCCCACGCTCGTCCCGGCCGCCACCCGTACCGGGCTGCCGGTCGTGTCCACCAGCCGCGACATCGACGTGCGCGGAATGCTCAGCGCCGCACCGGAGCGCCGGGACGGGACCGAGACGCTGGTACCGCCTCCGGCCGTGTGCGGCGTCTCCGACGTCGAGCCGTACGTGAAGATCGCCGAGGCCACCGCGGCGGAGACGCTCGCGTACGCCCGTGCCTTCCGCCCCGGCCTGGTGCTGTACGAGCCGACCACCTACGTCGGCCCGATCGTGGCGGCGGCCCTCGGTGTGCCCGCGGTCCGGCACCTGTGGGGCATCGACTACATGCAGCGCTTCCACCGGGTCGAGCCGTACGGGCTGGCCGGACTGTGCGCCCGGCTGGACCTGCCGGTGGTGGAGACGCTCGGCGACCTCACCATCGACCCCTGCCCGGAGGGCCTGCAGGCACCGCACGAGCCGACCGTGCCACCTTTTCCCCGGCTGCGCACCCGGTTCCTGCCCTACAACGGCCCGGCCGTGCTGCCGGACTGGCTGCGCCATCAGCCCGGTGGGGAAAGACACGCGCGTCCCCGGGTCTGTCTGACCTGGGGGACCACCGGCTACAGCCGCGGCCCGTACCTGGAGACGCTGCGCCGGGTCATCGACGGGGTGGCCGGCCTCGACGCGGACGTGGTGGTGACGCTGTCCCCGGACGACGCCGCCGAGATCGGGCCGACCCCGCCGCAGGTACGCACGGTCAGCATGCTCGCGCTGAACCTGCTGCTGCCCACGTGCGACGCGATCGTGGCGCAGGGCGGGCTGGGCACCATGATGACCGCGGCCGCGCTGGGCGTACCGGCACTGATCATCCCGCAGGCCGCCGACCACGTGCTCAACGCCGGCCAGCTCGCCGCCACCGGCGCCGGGCACGTGCTGCCGTTCGCCGACGCCACCCCGGAGACGGTGCGGGAGGCAGCCCGGGCGCTGCTGGCCGACGAGGGAACCCGGGCCGGAGCCCGCGATCTGGCCGCCGACATCGCCCGCCAGGCCTCGCCCCGCCGGGCCGTCACCGTGCTGGAGCGCCTCGTGGCCACGGGTTCCAGCGGTATCGCGCCGTCCGGCCCGACCTCCGTCCCGGCGCCGACATCGGCACCGGTCTCGCGCTCCGGTCGGGGTCGCGCGCCGCGCGTGCTGGTGACGCTGCCGCGCTGGAGCACCGGTACCGGTACCGCGATGATCCCGTACGCCCGCGCGCTGCGAGTCTCCGGCTGCGACGTGGTGGTCGCCGCGACCCCGGAGTACGGCGGCCCCGCGATCGGCTGCGGTCTTCCGGTGGTGCGCGTCGGGACCGCCGCGGACCCGGCGGTGGTGCACGGTGCGATGTTCGCCGCGCCCGGTACCGGCCGGGCGGTCGAGGTGCAGCTGGAGCGCGGTCTGGCCGGCATCATGGGCGTCCGGGCGCGGATGGAACTCCCCGAGGCGGACCAGGGCACCTGGGCGCGGGGCTGGAAGGACGCGTACGTCGGCGCGATCCGGGGCGCGCTGGCCGCCTCGTCCGGGGTCGCCGAGGACACCGTGGCCCTGGCGAAGCGGTGGGGCGCCGACCTTGTGGTGGCCGCGCCGAACGCGTACGCCGGACAACTCGCCGCTGCGGTCACCGGCGTCCCGTGCGTACGCCACCTGACCTGGTCGGACCAGACCACGGTGACCGCGCCGTTCGAGCAGGAGGCGCTGGCGCCGATGTGGGAGCGGTACGGCGCCGGTACGCCCGACGTCTTCGGAGACCTGACGCTCGACCCGTGCCCGCTGGCGATCCGGCTGTACGGCGAGAACCCGCGCACGCCGATCCGCTGGGTCCCGTACGCCGGTGCCGCCGGCCCGGTTCCTACCGGACGTCCCGTCGTCGCGATCGCCGCCGGCAGCGCGCCCGGCTGGCCGGACGCGCCGGCCGCGACGCTGGACCGGGTGCTGTCCGCGCTGGCCGGTGCGCCGTACCACGTGCTCGCGCTCGCGTCGGCCCGCGATCGGGAGGCGCTGACCGGAGTGCCGGACAACGCGCGGCTGCTCGATCCGGCGCTGCTGTCCTCGATCCTGCCGCACTGCGCCGCCCTGGTCACCACCGGCGAACCGGACGTGCTGCTCACCGCGATCACGGCGGCATGCCCGGCACTGGTTCTGCCGCAACTGCCGGACCAGGCGCTCCGCGCGCACCTATGGACCCGCAGCGGCTCCGGCGCCGCCCTGTCCCCCTCGGTCGACACGCCCGAGGCGATCCGGGACGCGGTCGTCGCGCTGGTGGAGGACGACGCGTACCGGGTACCGCTGCGCCGGATGCGCGCCGACATGCACGGTCACCCGTCCGCCGCCGAGGCCGCCGCGGCCGTCCGCGAGCTGGTGTGACCGCGATGCGCATCGTGTTCACGTCGTGGGCCTGGACCTCGCACCTGTACCCGATGGTCCCGCTGGCCTGGGCCGCCCGGCTGGCCGGTCACGAGGTGCTGGTGGCTGTCCCGCCGGCGCTGGTACCGACCGCACTGGCCGCCGGGCTGCCCGCCGTTGCGGTCGGTACCGACTACGACATCGCCCCGGTGATGCGGCGCTTCGACGAGGTACGCACTCCGGCCGGACCCGGTAGCGTGCCGCTGGATCCGGAGATCGTCGCGGTCCAGCGCAGACGCCGTCGGGGCGGACCGCTCAACGTGTTCGGCCTGATCTGCGACACCATGCTGGACGACCTGCTGGCCCTGTGCCGTCGCTGGGCACCCGACGTGGTGGTGCACGACCCGACCAGCTACGCCGGCCCCCTGGTCGCGGCCGCGATCGGCGTACCGGCGGTCCGGCACATCTGGGGCGTCGACTTCCAGGCGACCGTGCGCGAGTACGAGCCGGACCTGCTCGAACCCTTCTGTGAACGGCTGGGCCTGGCCGGCTGCGACACCCGTGGCGCGCTCACCGTCGACCCGTGCCCGCAGCGTTTGCAGATCGACTCCGACGACGTCCGTTTCCCGGTGCGGTACGTGCCCTACAACGGTGCGAGCGCGCAGCCCCGCTGGCTCCGCGACGCCCCCGGCGACCGACCGCGCGTCTGCGTCAGCTGGGGCACCACCAGCGGTACCTTCGGCGGCGACGGCGGCCTGCGCGCGATCCTGGCCGCGGTCGCCGAGCTGGACGTCGAGGTGGTCGCCGCCCTTTCCGCACGGGACACGCAGGCGCTCGGACCGGTCGCGTCCGGCGTGCGGGTCGGGCCGGTACCGCTGCACATGCTGGTACCCACCTGCGCGCTGGTGCTCAACCAGGGCGGCGCCGGCACCGTGATGACCACGGTCGCGGCCGGCGTACCCCAGCTGATCGCGCCGCGCCTGCCGGACCAGATCCTCAACGCCGATCGCGTCGCCGGATGCGGTGCCGGCGCGCACCTGGACACCACCGGCGCCGACTCGGTGCGGGACGCGGTGTCGCGTGCGGTGGCCTCGGCCGACATGGCCCGCGCCGCCCACGATCTCGGCGCCGACAGCGCCGCGCAGCATCCGGTCGCCGAGGCCGTGACCGCGCTGGCCGGCCTGGCCGCGCTCGCCGGGGCGGCGTGAGGTGCGCGTCGCACTCACGGTCTGGGGCTGGCCGACCCACTACTTCCACGTGGTACCGCTGGCGTGGGCTCTTCGTGCCGCCGGACACGACGTGCGGGTACTGACGCAGCCGAGCATGCTGCCGGTGGTGGTGCGCAGCGGCCTGCCCGGCGTGGCGGTCGGTCCACCGGTCGACGTCGAGGCCATGCGGCGGGGTGAGCATTACATGGCCGCCGCCGACCCGGCACACCCGCTGGACTGGCAGGACATGCGGAAGTACGGCACCTGGACGGTCGCGCCGTACCTGGTCACCGCGTCCACCATGCTGGAGGACTGCCTGCGCGTCACGTCGTCGTTCCGCCCCGACCTGATCGTCTACGAGGCCACCTCCTACGTCGGCCCGGTCGTCTCCGCCGTCACCGGCATCCCGGCGGTCCGGCACACCTGGGGCGTCGACTACCCGTACCTGTTCGAGGAGTTCACCGGCGAGGCGTTCGCGCCGTTCGCGAAGGCGCTCGGCGTACCCGCGATCGACACGCTCGGCGTGGCCACAGTGGACACCTGCCCGCCGTCGATGCAGCTGCCGGTCGCCGACGGCCGCACCCGGCTGCCGATGCGCTTCGTGCCCTACAACGGGACCGCCCGCGCGCCCGCGCCGCCGCCCCGACCCGGCGGCCCGCACGTGGTGGTGTGCTGGGGCGTCACCGTCGGCATGCTCTACGACTCGATGTTCCACCTGCGCGGCGTGGTCGAATCGCTGGGAGCGCTGGACGCCGAGGTCACCGTCGCGATCGGCGATCCCGCGCCGCTCGGTCCGCTGCCGGCCAACGTCCGGACCCTGGGCGGGTACGCGCTGCATGACCTGCTCGCCGGCGCGGACCTGCTGATCTGCCAGGGCGGCATGGGCAACCTGATGACGGCGCTGGCGGCGGGGGTGCCGTCGCTGACCGTCCCCGGTACGCCGGACCAGGTCTGCAACGGCCGCCAGCACGCCTCCACCGGGGCCGGCCGCTGCGTCCCGTTCGACCCCGATCACCCGGACGAGATCACCCGGCACGCCGGCGAGATGCTCATCGATCCGGGATACCGGGAGCGTGCCATCGCGCTGCGGGACGAGTCGATCGCGATGCCCGCTGCGCACGAGACCGTCGCGACGCTCGCCACCCTGATCTGAGCTGCGACCCGATCTGGGGGCGGCGTTGAGGGGGTGGGCAACGCTGAGTGATCAAACAGAAGTGGCGGGGAAACTTCCCGCCACTATTAACATATAGCAGCTCAGGGGGCTTGTGGCAAGACCCGGGTGCGGGTGCAGACTGGCGGGCCGGAGCCGCTCCGGGGGCGATCCGGCCAGGCGGGCCGGGTGCGCGGGGCGGCGATCGGGGGACTCATGTACGACGTCATCGTGGTCGGCGGCGGACCCACCGGCATGATGCTGGCCGGCGAGCTACGGCTGCACGGCGTGCGGGTGCTCGTGCTGGAACGGGACGCCGAGCCGCCCGCGTTC
>Ga0070665_100005991_pt1 | contig 12437 bp, 12 predicted proteins | sample KBSS13metaG_FD_65862 | JGI IMG/M metagenome (GOLD analysis project Ga0070665, IMG submission 65862) | Switchgrass rhizosphere microbial communities from Kellogg Biological Station, Michigan, USA - KBS S1-3 metaG | ecosystem: Host-associated > Plants > Roots > Rhizosphere > Soil ... | reverse complement strand
CCAAAGCCGCGGTCGTAGAGCAGGCCGAGCGAATATTGGGCCCTTGTGTCGCCCTGCTCCGCCGCGCGCCGATACCACATGGCGGCTTCCGTGTAGTTCTGCGGCACGCCACGGCCGGTCTCGAACAGCAGGCCGAGATGGGCCTGCGCCGCCGCATTGCCGCGCTCGGCGAGCGGGATGAAGATGCGGGACGCCGCCACATAGTCCTGGCGCTGGAACGCCGCGATGCCCTGGCGGACCGATTGGGCGTGGGCCCCGGTCCCGCTCGCAAGCACGAGGCCCGCGACGCCAAGCGCCAGGAGCGCGCGACGCAGCCGTCCGACCCGGCAGCCCGCCCGCTGATTGGTGCCCATCCCGCTCATCGCCCGCCTTCCCCATCGATTACTCCCGCGGCAGATTATTCCTGTCGCGCGACGGAATCCATACGCCTCGGCTCACCTAGATGGCCCGCGCGACCACGACGCGGCTGCCGCCCACGGGCCAGCGCAGACCTGCGAGCGTCAGGCGGACCTCTGCGCGCAGGATTGCCGTGAACAGGCCATTGATGCGTGGGTCGAGCGCGAATTCTTGCTCGACTCCCTCATTTGTGCCGCCGTCGCGCCTCAAGAGCCGGCTCGCGATCATCATCGGCAGAAGCAGGCAGGTATAGGAGGTGGAGAACAGCACTTCAAAGCCGCTTTGCCGAAGCTTCCGTTCAAGCTCGCCGCGGCAATAGCGCCGTTCGTGATAGGCGATCTCGTCAGCCCGGCTCCACAACCAGGGATGCTGTGGAACGGCAATGATGACGCCGCCCCCCGGCGCCAGCACGCCTCGAATTTGATCCAGCACCCGCTGGTCATCCGCAATATGCTCGATGACGTCGAAGGCACCGACCAGGTCGAATGCGTCCGACGCTGGGATGTGACGTGCGTCCATCTGGACGAATTCGACGCCCGGCAGGCGCGTCTGCGCAAAAGCAAGTCCGGAAGGATGCAGCTCCGAGCCGACCAAGCGCTTCCAATCGCGCAACTGCGCAACGGCACGCAGCACGGCACCGTTTCCGCAGCCGACTTCGAGAAAACGACGCGCGTCGGGGAAGAAGCGGGTGATCAAGCCGACCAGGAGTTCGTTACGGGCCACGAACCAGAAATGCTCGTCCTCGACCGCAGCCAGCATCTTGAAGGCACTCGGATCGATGCCGCTGATCTTGTCGGCGAGTTCGGGTGCAAGCGCCGCAAACCCTGCACTCTCCGCTACGACCTGACCGCAGCCCGGACAGCGCCAGCCGGGCGGCCAAACCCGCTCGTTGTCGTCGATGATCTGCTCCGCAGCACAAGCGAGGCAGCGTCGCCGCCCTCCGGCCAGTCCCGTCATGCTCGCGCGGGCCGACCGGCGAACGGTGCAGCGGGAACGCTAATTGGAGATGGATTCATAGCCAAATCATTGTAAGAGAAACCCTTGTCTGCGGACCTCGTGGGTCACGCGGGCAAGGTGTTCGGATCGTCCGCACTCGTCAAGCCTCGATTCGAAAGTGGATATCCCTCCGTTTTAAGTCTGGCCGCAAGTCACAACGTGCGAATCTCGATCATCCAGTCCTGCTACATTCCCTGGAAGGGTTTTTTCGACCTGATCGGGCAGTGCGATGAATATGTGATCTACGATCGCATGCAGTTCGTGAAACGCCACTGGCATAATCGCAACCGGATCAAGACGACCAACGGCATCGAATGGCTGACGATTCCCGTCGTGACCAAAGGCCGGTTCGACCAGGCCATCGACGAGGTCATGATCGAAAAGCCGTGGGCCGACAAGCACTGGCGGGCACTCGAACTGGCGTATCGCCGCGCACCGTTCTTCGATCTCCTCGCGCCGGTCGTACGGACCTGGTACGAGCAGGCCAACGAGCAGGCCCGCCTCACCGATGTCAACGAACTGTTCACGCGCGAGATCGCCCAGCTGCTCGGGCTGAGAACGCGTATCGTCAGGGATACCGCCTATCCGGCAGACGGCGCAAAGACTGCGAGGCTTCTGGCGATTGCGCAGGCTGCGGGCGCCAATTCCTATCTCAGCGGCCCTTCGGCGCGAACCTATCTCGACGAGGCGCTACTCGCCGCGGGCGGGGTCACGGCGGAGTGGATGGGCTACGACGGCTATCCGGAATATCCGCAGCTTCACGGCGGGTTCGAACACGCCGTCAGCGTGCTCGACCTGCTGTTCCACACCGGCCCCGACGCGCCTCGGTTTGTCCGCCGCCAGGTCGCAGGCTGACGCCCGGGCTGCTCCGGCATAAAAAATCCCGGGACGAGGTCCCGGGATTTGTCGTCGGATGCTGCAATCGACCGCTTGGACGGCTGATCGCCAGGCAGAGCGTTTACTGCTCGCCGAGATTGCTGACAGCACCACCGGCGGCCGAAGGCGACGTTCCGAACGTCGTATTCCCCAGCATCCGGTTGTTGCCGTAGGTGATGGCCGCGCCGTTGAACCCTGTCGTGTTGAACGACACGTCGGAGTTCGACAGGCGGATGTTGCTGGTGGACTGCACACCGGTGCCGTTGCCGGTAATCGAGCTGTTGTCGACGTTGACTGCGCCGCCGGCATCCGCTTCGACACCGGTGGTGTTGCCGGAGAATACCGAGCGTGTCACCATGGCACTGTTACCGGGGCCCGTTCCAATACCGAACAGGTTGCCAACCACTTCGGTCCCGTCGATGATGACCTTGTTGGGACCCGTTGCGCCGAGGCCGATCCCGGTCCCGGAATTATTGCTGACGACGGTGTTGCGAACGTAGAGCTGGGTATTGCCCGCGGTTCGCACGTCGCTGATGCCGGCCTGCGAGAATTGGGTGATGACGCAATTCTCGATCGAGACCGACGCCGCGGACAGGATCCTGACGCCGTTGAGACCGGGAGAAGCCGTGCCGACCAGACCTTGAAGCTGGATGTTACGGAGTGTGACCTTGTCGGTCGCCGCGGCATTGATGACGATACCGTTCGTGCCTGCAACCAACACCGATCCGATGGTGGAACTGCAGTTCAGCGTGATCGACTTGGTGATCGTCACTGCGCCGTATCCAGCCGGGTCGAGGCAGTTGATCTCACCGAATGCGGCGGTCTTGGAGATCGCGCCTGCGAAGGTCTTGCACGGAGCGGTACGGCTGCAGGGATTGACGTCGTCACCTACACCCGACACCCAGGTGCGTGACGCCTGGGCATGGGCCGGAGCCAACGCCAAGAATGGCAGGAAAAAACCAATGGCTAAAGTGAGAAAGGTTAAACGGCGCATCATGAACCCTCCTTGTGGCCGAACTTTCTGTCCGGCCTGCTGAAATGAATGCAGTATTCGTCAATTCCGGCACTGCCCCCCGGCATTGGGTCTAGTTCGGTCCTTTCGGAGAGGAACAGGCATGACAATCGCCACCAGAGATTGCAGCCCGCCGATATCGACCGAATCGAATGGGTACACAGACGACAAAATTTCAGGAGTAAATCAGCCGAGGCGCAGAGCTTCGCCTAAAGGACGAGACCGCACCCTGCTACTATGTCTCCAAGAATGCGACGCCGGTTCAAAGCCCGTGCACTTTTGTCGCGCGGCCCCCTGGGGTTGAATCCCGGTCACCCCGCGTTGCACCACCGGCTCACTTGCCGTATGAAAGGCTGAACTTCGCGGTCATTCCGCGATCCCGATAAGATATTGCAACTCCACGGCGTTTTACCGATCGCCGGCGGTTCCCCAAGAGACGGCGATGCAAGCGACAGACCTAATTGCGGAAGTACTGCGAAGCGGCATCTCGATTCCGCATGGCGACATGCCATTGGCGGAACTCGAGGGCTGGGATTCGCTCAAGGGCGTTCGACTCGTGCTTCGTCTGGAAGAGATCATCGGCAGGGAATTGTCCGAGGACGACATTGAGCGTCTGCAGTCGGTCCACGACGTCGAGCGTCTTCTGAAAGCCGCATGAGCGATGGCTCCGATCGCTGATCGCTGGGTTGTTGTCTCGGGAGCCGGTGGCGCGATCGGCGGCGAGCTCGTGGCGCATTTCGCGGCCAGCGGCCATTCCGTGCTCGCCCTTGACCGGACGTTCGACACCTCGCGTCAACATTCGTCGGCGGTATCGCGAGCGCTCGACCTGACCGACGAAGCGCAAGTTCGGGGTGTGCTCGCGGACGCTATCCCGGCAGCCGCACCCATTGCGCTGCTCGTTAACGCCGTCGGGCTGATCTGGAACGAACCCACGCTCAGTTTCAAGGGAGCCAAGCTCGTCGCGCATGGCGCGGACTCCTGGCGCAGGGTGATCGAAGCCAACCTGACCGCGCCCTTCATTGTCGCGGCACAGGTCGCGGCCAGGATGGCGCGGCGCGGCGGCGGTGCGATCGTCAATTTCTCGTCGATCGCGAGCGAGGGCAATGCGGGTCAGGCGGCCTATGGCGCCGCCAAGGCCGGCATCGAAGGGCTGACCCGGACGATGGCGATCGAACTCGGACCGCTCGGCGTGCGCGTCAACGCAGTCGCGCTCGGCTTCATCGACGTTGCCACGACGCGGCAGTCGGTCGCCGAGGAACGCTTGCAGAGCCATGTCCAGAAAACGCCGGTCGGCCGGCTCGGCCGGTTCGACGACGTCGTCAACGCCGTCGAGTTTCTCGCATTCAACACCTTCGCGAACGGCGCCATCGTGAAGCTCGACGGAGGCCTGCGTCTCTGATGCCGGATCTGTGGAGCGCATTCGCGGAGACTGCCGACGCCGATCCGGCCGCGCCCGCATTGATCCTTGGCGAGACCGTCACGGGCCTCGGCGAATTGAAGGTGCTTGCCGAGCGTTGCGCCGCGGCGCTGGCGGCCCGCGGCGTCGTCAAGGGCGACGTCGTGGCGCTCCAGCTCCCCAAGCGCCGCATCAGCTACGCCCTGCTGCTCGCCTGCTTGCGGCTTGGCGCGCCTTACGTATTCCTCGATCCGAGGAATCCGGCGGAGCGTACCCGCCACATGGTGGCGAGGTTGCGGCCCAGGCTGTTGTTCAGCATGTCCGACGCCGACAATGCTTTCGGCGCCGCCCTGAAGCTGTCGGACGAGAACGAGGACGGCTGGCTCGACGGGGCGGCCGCAACCGACGCGCCGACGCCGCGCATCACCGGGACCGACCCGGCCTACGTCATGTTCACCTCCGGCTCGACCGGCGAGCCGAAGGGCGCGGTGATCCCGCATCAGGGCGTTCTCAGCCTGATCGCGTGGTCCGGAAACATCGTGCGGTCGACGCCGCGCGAGCGCTTCACCGCGATCAATCCGCTGCATTTCGACAATTCGGTGTTCGACGTCTATTGCGGCCTGTTCAACGGCGCGGCGCTGGTGCCGGTCGAGACGTCCGAGGTCACCAATCCGGCGAGCTGGGTCAAGATCATACGCGCCGGCAAGGCGAGTGTGATGTTCGCGGTGCCAACCCTGTTCCTGATCCTCGACCAGCTCGGCCTGCTGACGCCTCGCGCACTCCCCGACATACGCACGTTCCAGTTCGGCGGCGAAGGCTATCCGATCGGCAAGCTGCGCGACTTTCACGGTCGCTTTGCAGGCCACGCGCGCCTGATCAACGTCTACGGGCCGACCGAGACGAGTTGCATATGCTCCAGCGTCGAGATCACGCCCGACATTCTTTCGGCGCCGGACAGTGAATTTCCCCCGCTCGGGGCCATGCATCCGGATTTCACCCACGCGATCCTCGACGACGAACAGAAGGCGGTCCCACGCGGTGAACCCGGAGAATTGTGGATCGGCGGCCCATGCGTCGGGCTTGGTTACTACGCCAACGCCGAGGAGACCGCAGCGCGGTTCCGGCAGGACCCGCAGCAGGATCGCTACCGCATGCTCCTCTACCGGACCGGCGACCGCGTCCGCGAGGACGAGAAGGGCCAGCTCTGGTTCCACGGCAGGATCGACAACCAGGTGAAAATCCGCGGCCACAGGATCGAGCTCGAGGAGGTCGATCTCGCGGTGCAAAGCCTTTCCGGAATCAGGCGCGCCGTCGCCGTCGTGTTGCAGGGCGTGGACGGCGACGAGATTGCGGTCGCGTTCGCGGCCGATCGCGCCGTTGCGGCGGAGGAAATACGGACCTGCTGCCGTGACAAGCTTCCAGCCTACATGTGTCCGGCGAAATTCATTCAGCTCGACGACCTGCCGCGCAACGCCAATGGCAAGGTAGACCGCAAGGCGGCGCGCACGCTTCTTCAGCAGATGGCCTAGAACGATGAAGCTCTCGATCGTAACCACCCTCTACAGGTCGGCAGCTCATGTCGAGGAATTCCATCGGCGCGCCACCGAGGCCGCGCGACGCGTGACGGACGACTACGAGATCGTGATGGTCGACGACGGCTCGCCCGACAATTCGCTCCAGCTCGCCTGCACGCTCGCCGATACCGACCCGCACCTGCGCATCGTCGAGCTGTCGCGCAATTTCGGCCACCATAAGGCGCTGATGGCGGGTCTCGACCATGCGCGCGGCGAGCTTTGCTTCCTGATCGACAGCGATCTTGAGGAGGAGCCGGCACTGCTCGGCGACTTCCTCGACAAGATGCGGGCGTCCGACTGCGACGTCGTCTATGGCTTCCAGGAGCAACGCAAGGGCGATGCGTTTGAGAGCTCCGGCGGCCGACTGGCGTGGTATTGGATCAAGCAGCTTTATTCGATCGATATTCCCTTGAACCAGTGCACGGTGCGCCTGATGCGGCGTGAATATGTCGATGCACTGCTGCTCCATCGCGAGAGCAATACTGTGATCGGCGGGTTGTGGGTCATCACCGGATTTCGCCAGGTCGGCGTACCCATCGTCAAGGGGCACCGCAGCGACACGACCTATTCCCCGAGGCTGCGGCTCAGCACCCTCGTCAACGGCATTACCTCGTTCAGTACCGCGCCGCTCAACCTGATGGTCATGCTCGGAATGACCTTGTCGCTGATCTCATTTGTCGCCGGCATCATCGTCATCATGGCGAAATTGTCCCGCAACATAGCGGCGGGCTGGGCCTCCCTGATCGTCTCGATCTGGTTCATGGGCGGCATCATCGTCTTTTGTCTCGGCATCATCGGAATCTACATCTCGCGAATTTTCGTCGAGACCAAGAACCGCCCATACGTTATCGTCCGTAGGGTTCATCAGCGAGCTGCACCATGACCACTGAGAAGATCGACCCCGCTCGCACCTCCTATCAGGCCAGGGAGGAACAGCACTGGACGGAGCTCCAGAGCATCATCGAGGACGGCCAAATCGCGCTATCGGAGACCCTCATCAACTTCCCGGCCTTCGTGCGCCGGCGCGAGATGACCCGCCTTCTGGCGGACTATGATCTGTTCCGCATGATCCAGGACCTGCCCGGCTCGATCGTCGAACTCGGTGTGTTCCTCGGCGCGGGTCTCTTCACCTGGTCGAAACTGCTCGAGACGTTTGTCCCCGGCGACCGCTCACGCAAGGTGTTTGGCTTCGAGAGCGGCGGCGGCTATCAGGATTTCGCGCCCGAGGACGGCGATCCGCGGCCGTGGATCGAGAATGTGGTCGGCCGCAAGGTCGTGCCCGACGGCTATCTGGATCGCATGGTCCGGCTGACCAACCAGGATAATCTGCTGCCGGGTGTCGAGCGCTGCCGGGTGATTTCCGGCGATATCCTGCAGACGATACCGGCGTTTGCCGCCAGCAATCAGGGCACACGCCTGTCGATGATCTTCTTCGACGTGAACCTGTACAAACCGACGCTGGCTGGCTTCCGCGCGCTCTACCCGCTCCTGGTGCCCGGCGGCGTCGTTGCAATGAACGGCTACGGCACCCCGCCCTGGCTCGGCGAGACGACGGCCTTCGAGCACTACTTCAAGGAAATCGACCACCCCCTTCCACGCGTCCGCAAGCTGTCGTACTCGATCAGGCCCGGCGGCTATTTCATCAAGGAATAGCCTTTGAGAGATCAGGGATGACGACCAAGATACTGCTCTTCACATCACAGGACATCGGCAACGATGTGTTCTCGTACCTGCACGCTCGCGACGACGTTGACCTCACGGTCGTCACGCAGCGTACGCGGCGCGACGAGATCTATGGCTATCGGGCAACGTTCGATCTCTGCGCCGAGAACGGCGTGCGGGCGCTGACGCCAAAGACGATCGACGACGCATTCCTGACTCAGGTCGAGGCGATGGCGCCGGACCTGATCATCTGCGCCTACTATCCACGCATCTTTCCGCGACGCCTCCTGCGGATACCGCCACGCGGCTGTGTCAACGTGCATCCCGGCCTGCTGCCGCATTATCGCGGCACTTTTCCGACGCCGTGGTGCATCCTCAACGACGAGCGGGAGATCGGAGTTACGCTGCACTACATGGACGAGGGCATCGATACCGGCGACATCCTGGTGCAGCGAACTCACCCGATCGGAACCGACGAAACTGGTCACGAGCTCTATCGCCGGTCGATGAAGCTGTGTGCCGATCTCCTGATCGAGAACTTCGACAAACTGCTCCGCAACGAATTGACGGCGCGAAAGCAGCCGGCCGGCGGCTCCTACTACAACCGGATCGCGCCGCAATACCGGATCGACTGGCATCATCGGCGCTCTGAAATCCGCAACCAGATCCGCGTCCATGCGAGGCCCTACTTTCCGGCCTATTCGTTCCTCCTCAACAAATGCGTGACCATCAACAAGGCATCGTTCATCGATCTCGACGACGACCGGGCCCAGGGCTCCGGCACGATCCGCAAGGTCTTCGACGACATGACGTTTGTCGTCTCCTGCGTCGATGGCCACCTGCTGATCGAGGACTACGACATGTTTCCGATCCTGGGGCCGGACGACATCGCCCTTCATATCCGTCCCGGCAACCGGTTTTGACGCACGCCATGGCAGACCAGCAGAAACACCCCCCCGCCGCAGTCGACGCCAGCTATGGCGCCTTCTACCGGGATCGCAATCCGATGCATGTCTATCCGGTGGAATTCGTCGTTCGCGCCTTCCTCGGCAATTATCCGCGGCACAGGACGGATGCGGCTGGCAATCGGGGGAAGCGCGTGCTCGACCTTGGTTGCGGCGACGGTCGCAACATGCCGCTCCTGCACAACCTCGGCATGGAGATTCACGGCACCGAGATCTCGCAGGAGATTTGCGACCTGACCGCAACGCGGATGAAGAAGCTGGGGATCGACGCCGCGTTGAAGGTCGGACGCAATCATGCCTTGCCCTATCCCGACGGCCATTTCGACGTCGTGCTCGCCTGCCACGCCTGCTATTACATCGACCCCGGCACGCGCTTTGCCGACAACGTCGGTGAGATCGCCCGCGTGATGCGCGGCGGCGGCTCCTTCATCTTCTCGGCTCCGATAGGCACCACCTACGTGATGCGCGGCGCGCGCGATCTCGGCGACGGTCACATGGAGATCGCCAACGATCCTTATGGCTTGCGTAACGGCTACGTGCTGAAGAAGTTCGACAGCGAAGCCGAGATCGAGACCGCGCTCTCGCCGTCATTCACCGCCTTCGAAATCGGCTCGTGCCGCAACGATTTCTGGGGTATCGAGGAGCATGTCTGGACGGTGGCCTGCCAAAAGGCCGCCTGATCGCGGGACTTCTGATCATGCCTTTGTACTCGGGTGAAGAGCGGCCGCGCCGCGTGGTGATCTTCGGAACCGGCCGCGGCGCCGATACGGCCCGGCGCTATTTCGAGTGGGACACGCCGCACCAGGTGGCCGGTTACATTGTCGATCGCGAATTCCTCGCGGCGCCGGAGTTCAACGGCAGCCCCGTGGTTGCCGTCGACGAGGCCGTCGACCGCTTTCCACCGGATGAGTTCCTGGCGTTCGTCCCGCTCGGCTCGGCGCGCATGAACATGCTGCGCGCTGAGAAGTACCAGTTGCTGAAATCGCTGGGCTTCCGCTTCATCACCTATGTGCACGGCTCGAACCGGCTCACCGGTCACTGCGAGATCGGCGAGAACTGCTTCATCCTGGAGAACCAGTCGGTGAATTTCGACGCAGTGATCGGCGATAACGTCGTGATCTGGAGCGGATGCCAGATCGGCGATCGCAGCCGGGTCGGTGACCATGCGTTCCTAGCGGCCCACGTCGTGCTCAACGGCGACGTCGCGGTCGGCGAATATTCCTATCTCGGGAGCAATTGCAACATCTCCAATAGCGTGCAGATCGGCCGGCAGTCGTTCATCGGCGCCAACGCGCTGATCACGCAGAATACGACCGAGCGCGCGGTCCACGTTATCGAGGCGACGCCGGCGGCAGGACTCGACAGCCTGCGATTCGTGCGCCTGCTGAAAAACCATCATTAGGGCGACGCAACCATGGTCGAACATTACGAGCGATTGGGATTGGTCTATGGCCCGACCGCGGCAGCCTGGCACCGGTCGCATTGCCAGAATCCTTTCGTGCAGCAGCTGTCGCCAAGCCGCTATCGGGTGCATTTTGCCGCGCGCGACGACAAGAACCGGTCCCAAGGTGCGTGGGCCGACGTCGAGGTAGCTTCGTCGGGACTTGTCGTGAAGGAGACTGCGACGGCCCCCTCACTCACGCTCGGCAGGCTCGGGGCGTTCGACGATTGCGGTGCGATGCCAGGCAGCATCATCACGTATCGTGGACAGCTTCTGATGTACTACACCGGCTGGACGCTGGCGCGTAGCGTGCCGTTCACATTCTTCATTGGCGCAGCCGTTTCCGCTGATGGCGGCCGGACCTTCCGGAAGGTCTCGGAGGCACCGGTGCTGGGCCGCAACCATCACGATCCGTTTCTCACCGGGGCGCCCTGGGTGATCGCCGAGAACGGCCGCCTGCGGATGTGGTACATCTCCGGCACCGAATGGGTGCCGGGCGCGTCAGAAAGCGAGGCGCCAACCCACTACTACTCGATCAAGCATGCGCTGAGCGACGACGGTCTCAACTGGCAGACCGACGACAGGCTCTGCCTGCCCTATCTCGAGAACGAGCATGCGATTGCCCGACCGGTGGTCATGAAGGTCGACGGCGGCTATCGCATGATCTACTCGGCCCGCCGGCTCGGCGAGACCTATCGTATCTATAGCGCGACTTCTGCCGATGGTCTGTCCTGGCAGCGTGACGATCTGCCGATGATCGGAGTTGCGGACTCAGGGTGGGACTCCGAGATGGTCTGCTACGGCAGCCGGCTCGAAACGCCGCAAGGCAATTTCCTGCTCTACAATGGCAACGCTTACGGCAAGGACGGCTTCGGCGCCGCGCGATGGACCTGACGCCTCCGATGTTATGGAGTTACGTCACGATCCAATGATCGAGATGGTGGGCGGCGACATATTCGCCCAGCGTCAGGCCACCCGGCCCCAGCGCGGTGTCATGGATGGTCTCAGTTAAGACCGAATTCGTCGTTGCCGCATTCTGTGTTGAAGCATTTTCAAGCGATGCACTCGCGGTCTGGCCTGCGGTGCTGGCAGCTGTGGCGAAAACGAACTGCTCGCCATTCGCCGTGGCCAAGGGCGCAGCGCCCGTCGCTCCGTCCCCGTTCAAATCCTGATGGAAGATCGGCTCGTAGGACTTCAACGTGGCACTGGAGCCGGATACGGCTCCAGTCAGATAGGCCGTGAAATTGCCGTTGCTGTCGGTGCTCCAGATCGAGAACTGGCCTGAGCTTGAGTCTTTCCAGGCGACGTCGTAGCCGCCGCTGACCTGCTCTGCGGCAATGGGCGACCAGGTTCCGGCCTGACCGGCCACGATCAAGTTGCCTCCGATCTTCAGCGAAGGGCCGGACCCGCCGGTGTCGAGATAATAGTTGCTGCCAGTCAAGACGAGGCTGGTCGATCCCGTCGACTCGATGACGACCCCGATGTTGCCGTCGCCGTTCAGATCCTGGTGGAACGTGCTTTCCAGCGCCTCCAGCGTCGTGCTGGTGCCGGACACCGCGCCGGTCAGGTAAGATGTGAAGTTGCCGTTGCTGTCGGTGGTCCAGATCGAATACTGGCCCGAGCTGGAATCGTGCCAGGCAACGTCATAACCACTTGCCGTCTGTTCGCCTGCGATCGGCGACCAGGTACCGGCCTGGCCGGCCGTGACGGCTGCACCGGAAAACTTCAGGCTGGGACCGTTGGCGGTGCCGCTCGCGTAAAGGAAGTAGTTGCTCCCGACCTTGTCGAAAGTCGTGGAGCCGTTCGACTCGATCGTCACCGCGGCCGGTGCCGCCGGCACGCCGATCGTGCCATCGCCGTTCAGATCCTGATGGAAGGTGTTCTCGAGGTTTTCCAGCGTTCCGCTGCTGCCTGACACCGCGCCGGTCAGATAGCTCGTGAAGTTGCCGTTGCTGTCCGTGGTCCAGATCGAATATTGGCCCGAGCTGGAATCGTGCCAGGCAACGTCGTAGCCGCCGGCCGTCTGTTCGGCAGCGATGGGAGTCCACGTCCCGGCGCTGCCAACCACCACGGCCGAACCGCCGATCTTGAGCAGCGGGCCGGTGCCGCCCGACACGGG
>Ga0070665_100005989_pt1 | contig 12443 bp, 10 predicted proteins | sample KBSS13metaG_FD_65862 | JGI IMG/M metagenome (GOLD analysis project Ga0070665, IMG submission 65862) | Switchgrass rhizosphere microbial communities from Kellogg Biological Station, Michigan, USA - KBS S1-3 metaG | ecosystem: Host-associated > Plants > Roots > Rhizosphere > Soil ... | reverse complement strand
TTATGCAGTTACTTTCGCAACAACACCAGCACCTACAGTACGACCACCTTCACGGATCGCAAAACGTAGACCTGGGTCCATTGCGATTGGGTGGATTAATTCTACTGACATTTCAACGTTGTCACCCGGCATAACCATTTCAACGCCGTCTTGTAATTGGATTGCGCCAGTTACGTCAGTTGTACGGAAGTAGAACTGTGGACGGTAACCGTTAAGGAATGGAGTATGACGACCACCTTCTTCTTTAGAAAGTACGTATACTTCTGCATCGAATTTAGTGTGCGGCTTGATTGTACCTGGTTTAGCAAGTACTTGACCACGTTGTACGTCTTCACGCTTAGTACCACGTAAAAGAACACCACAGTTCTCGCCCGCACGACCTTCGTCAAGAAGTTTACGGAACATTTCTACGCCAGTTACAGTTGTTTTAACTGTATCTTTAATACCAACGATCTCTACTTCTTCACCAACTTTAACGATACCAGCTTCTACACGGCCTGTTACTACAGTACCACGACCAGAAATTGAGAATACGTCTTCGATTGGCATTAAGAATGCTTTGTCGATAGCACGTTCTGGTTCTGGAATGTAAGAGTCAAGCGCTTCAACAAGAGCAAGAACTGAAGACTCGCCATATTGACCAGCATCACCGTTAAGAGCAGCAAGAGCTGAACCACGGATAACAGGAGTGTCATCACCTGGGAAGTCATAAGTAGAAAGAAGTTCACGAACTTCCATTTCTACTAATTCAAGTAATTCTTCATCATCAACAAGGTCACACTTGTTCAAGAATACGATGATGTAAGGTACACCAACCTGACGAGAAAGAAGGATGTGTTCACGAGTTTGTGGCATTGGACCATCAGTCGCAGCACATACAAGGATCGCGCCGTCCATCTGAGCAGCACCAGTAATCATGTTTTTAACATAATCGGCGTGGCCCGGGCAGTCTACGTGAGCGTAGTGACGGATTGGAGAATCGTATTCTACGTGTGAAGTATTAATTGTAATACCACGTGCTTTTTCTTCAGGTGCTGAGTCGATTTGTGAGTAATCTTTCGCTTCACCGCCGTAAGTTTTTGCACAAATAGTTGCAATCGCAGCAGTTAAAGTTGTTTTACCATGGTCAACGTGACCAATTGTGCCCACGTTTACGTGTGGCTTATTACGTTCAAACTTGGCTTTAGCCATGATGATCTTCCTTTATAAACTGCTCATGCAGGGTCACTGCACGAGCGCTTGGTTTTTAACTAAGAATTAGTTTGGGCTTATAGTAATCGAAAGATTACTCGTCGTCACCTTTTTTACCGCCAGTCTGGAACTTAGCGATGATGCCTTCAGCCACGTTACGTGGAGTTTCAGCGTATTTAGCGAATTCCATAGAATAAGTCGCACGACCTTGAGACATAGAACGCATTTGAGTCGCGTAACCAAACATCTCAGCCAATGGAACTTCTGCTTTAATTGCTTTAGTTCCACCAGGAAGATCATCCATACCTTGAACCATACCACGACGACGGTTTAAGTCACCCATGATATCGCCCATGTAGTCTTCTGGAGTTTCTACTTCAACTTTCATGATTGGTTCAAGAAGGATAGGATCAGCTTTCATGAAACCGTCACGGAAAGCGTACGAACCAGCCATTTTGAACGACAATTCATCAGAGTCGACATCATGGTAAGAACCATCGAATAATGTCGCTTTGATACCCACAACAGGGTAACCAGCTAATACACCATTCTTCATACGTTCTTGAATACCTTTGTCAACCGCGCCAAAGAATTCTTTAGGTACTACACCACCAACAACTTCTTCAACGAATTGGTATTCTTTACCAGCTTCTTCAACATCAAGCGGTTCAAGACGTACATATACGTGACCAAACTTACCTTTACCACCAGTTTGACGTACGAACTTACCTTCTTGTTCAACAGACTTTTTGATCGTTTCACGGTAAGCAACCATTGGTTTACCAATGTTCGCTTCAACACCGAATTCACGCTTCATACGGTCAACGATGATGTCAAGGTGAAGCTCACCCATACCAGCAATAATTGTTTGACCAGATTCTTCGTCTGTACGAACGCGGAACGATGGATCTTCTTTAGCCAAACGACCTAAAGCGATAGACATTTTTTCTTGGTCTGCTTTAGTTTTTGGTTCAACAGCCAATGAAATTACTGGCTCTGGGAATTCCATACGCTCAAGTGTAATGATGTTTTTCTCATCACATAATGTATCACCAGTAGTAACGTCTTTAAGACCTACACACGCTGCGATATCACCTGCACGGATTTCATCAAGATCTTGACGTTCGTTCGCATGCATTTGCACGATACGACCGATACGTTCACGCTTAGATTTAACTGGGTTATAAACCGGATCACCTTGTTTAAGAACACCAGAGTAAACACGTACGAATGTTAAGTTACCTACGAATTTGTCGTTCATGATTTTGAACGCAAGCGCAGAGAACGGAGCTTCGTCAGATGCTTCACGAGACGCTTTAGTTTCGTCTTTGTCGTCAAGGATACCTTCGATCGCTTTAACTTCTGTAGGTGATGGTAAGAATTCAATTACAGCATCCAACATACGTTGAACACCTTTGTTTTTGAACGCTGAACCACAAAGCATTACTTGAATTTCAGAAGCTAATGTACGAGCACGTAAACCTGCAATGATCTCTTCTTTAGAAAGATCACCTTCTTCAAGGTACTTGTCCATTAATTCTTCAGAAGCTTCAGCCGCAGCTTCAACCATTTTTGTACGCCATTCGTTAGACGTATCAACTAGGTCAGCTGGGATATCAGCATATTCAAACTTCATACCTTGAGATGCTTCATCCCAGATAATCGCTTTCATTTCGATAAGGTCAACAACACCCTGGAATGTATCTTCAGCACCAATTGGCACAACGATAGGAACAGGATTACCACCTAAACGAGTTTTAACTTGCTCAACAGCACGGAAGAAGTTTGCACCAGTACGGTCCATCTTGTTCACGAATGCTAAACGAGGCACTTTATATTTGTTCGCTTGACGCCATACAGTTTCAGACTGAGGTTGTACACCACCTACAGCACAGTAAACCATGCACGCACCGTCAAGAACACGCATAGAACGTTCAACTTCGATTGTGAAGTCTACGTGTCCCGGGGTGTCAATTACGTTGATACGGTGTTGTTCGAATTGGTTACCCATACCAGACCAGAAACAAGTTGTAGCAGCAGAGGTAATTGTAATACCACGCTCTTGCTCTTGTTCCATCCAGTCCATTGTTGCTGCACCGTCGTGTACTTCACCAATTTTGTGAGATACACCTGTGTAGAACAAAATACGTTCAGTTGTAGTTGTTTTACCTGCGTCAATGTGCGCAGAAATACCGATGTTACGGTAACGAGTAATTGGGGTTTGGCGAGCCATGATGTCTACATTCCTAAATGTTATATTTAAAACAGGACGCACCAATTAAATTGATGCGCGCGAATATCCAAACAGGCAACTTAAATACCTGCAAAGCTCCCACTTTGATAAAGAGCAATGTTGAATCGAGCTGCTGTACGCATGAATATTCTCCTGAATAAGGCCTGTTTTATCCGCTTAGAAACGGTAGTGAGAGAAGGCTTTGTTAGCTTCAGCCATACGGTGCACATCTTCACGTTTTTTGATTGCTGCACCTTTACCTTCAGCTGCATCAAGCAACTCACCAGCAAGACGTAAAGCCATCGTTTTTTCAGAACGCTTAGCAGCAGCATCTACTAACCAACGCATAGCTAAGGCAGTACGACGGGATGGGCGTACTTCCATAGGTACTTGATAAGTAGCACCACCAACACGGCGTGCTTTTACTTCAACCATAGGACGAACTTTTTCAAGAGTAGTCTCGAAAAATTCAACTGGGTCTACTTTGTTTTTTTCTTGAACACGTTCTAAAGCACCGTAAACGATACCTTCAGCAACAGATTTTTTACCATCTTGCATTACGTGGTTCATGAATTTAGCGATTGTTTGGCTGCTAAATTTTGGATCTGGAAGGATCTCACGAGCAGCGACTACGCGACGTCTTGGCATTTTAATACACCTAATAATATGACACTTCAGGATAATCCAGCAGTTTGTACAAGTGTCATGTACACGACGCTGGCCTTACTATACGTCGCTTGAATTACAAATCTATGAAGAATTCAAACAAGCGAAACGCTAAAGGGCTTATTGGACTAGTTTCCTAGAATTACTTCTTAGGACGCTTAGTACCGTATTTAGAACGTGATTGATTACGATCTTTAACACCAGCACAGTCTAATGAACCACGAACGGTATGGTAACGTACACCTGGTAAGTCTTTAACACGACCACCACGGATAAGAACAACACTGTGCTCTTGTAAGTTATGACCTTCACCACCGATGTAGCTAGATACTTCAAAACCTGAAGTTAAGCGAACACGGCAAACCTTACGCATAGCTGAGTTAGGTTTTTTAGGTGTAGTTGTATAAACACGTGTACAAACACCACGACGTTGTGGACAAGCCTTCAACGCAGGAACTTTGGATTTTTCAACCAAAGTCGTACGACCCTTACGGATCAACTGATTCGTTGTTGCCATATGGCAATTCTCCCGTTATTAAAAAACCTTAAAAAGAAAATACCTCTTTTTAAGGGCACATAATTGTAAGCTAAGATGCAAAAATGGTCAACACGGCAATACGTACCAAATGTTGACCATATCAATCTTTGACAGGATAACTTACAAATCTAAATAGAGTTCAAATTTTATTTTTAAACCTCTTATTTGTAAGCGTATTGTTAAGAGTATTTTTTATCATTCAACTCCTCTTCATCTTCCTCAGGAGTTAAAGCCGGTTTTTGCTCAGTATGCTCATGTTCCTCTACATGTTTATCAGCAAGTTGCTCGATACCTTGATGAACATTTTCCTGAATTTTCTCTTCACTCTTTTTACTTTCTGTAGGCTTTAAAACAATAGATACTTTTGAAATGACATCATGGTTTTCTACTTTATGATGTGCAGCATGAATATTACCATCCTCACCCACATTTAAAAGACGAGGACTCGCCTTCTGAATGAGTGTTACCGCAGCATAATAGGCTTGTAGCGGAGATAAATGCTCACTTGGATGCTCATTTAAATAATGTCTGGCAGCGCCAAAAATGGCTTGTGCTTTATGACCAACATCTTCTTGTAGTTTCCAACTATATACGGCGCTTAAAACAGCACCAGCAACAGGTGTAACTTTGCCAAAAGCTGAAAGTTTAGGAATACGATTTAACCAACCCCATTTAAACTCTCCATCTTCATCGACTAGCCAGTTCTTTAAAGTGTCAAAATCGGTAGTTGAACCTAACACTTGCTGAAATTGATGAATATCTTGCGTTTCCAACATATTTCGTAATGTTTTTAAAGCTATCAATAAAGTTTGCTTTTCAGCAATCAGACTAATATCAACTTCTTTAAAGATAAACTCGACAACGTCTTGGTCTGTAACTTCCAAAAGATCAAAACCATGTGATCTTCCTGTCTGATAAATCGTTCTTAAAACCAAGACAAGTGAAACAGGAATATCTACAGCAGCACCAACCACACCCGACACGCCTGTAATTGCACCTTGTACGGTTGCAATTAATTTATTTTGTTCGATAAGTGCCTGACTTAAACGTTGAGAACGGCCCGTATCTTTAGTGAGCTCAAATAAATCTTTAGCGCCCGCTTCTTCTAAGATTTTTTCAGTTAAGGTGCTTTTTGAACTAAAGTCATTCAACCAATCAAATAAATAACCTGAGATTTTTTCATCCCAATCTGGGGAAAGAAATGTAGCTACACCATTTACTTTTGTAAAATGTCGCCCAAAGACCTGACGAGTTACTTTAGGCAATTGTTCACGTAGCATTTGTTGAGGACTTTCATATTGCTCAACTTCAAATGGGCTTTTTGTTCTCGATTTTCCTTCAACCGTTTTACCAGTTGGAATTGGTTCAATTACCTTACTAACGTCACCCGATTGGTTCTGTTGCAAGATACTCAATCCTGTAGAACTGAGCTTTTTAGCCACTCCGAAGACCTGAGAAAACAAATTGTCAGATTGATTATTATTAAATTTTGTCATCAAGTACCTCGATTTTTTAATTTATCTAATTAGACATAAATACTAGGTGGAATGTGGATTTATCTCAACTTGAATGTGTGTATTTTAGTTAACCCTAAATGCAACATACTATGTATTTAGTTATTTTTTTTAAATGTAAAATTGTCATAAAGATTTGCCATAAGAAATAAAAATCCTTTCTGCTATCATGTTAACAACGAAAAACATGAGTCTTGTTTTCTTACAGCTATATTCTCCTATTCGTTTTCATAGCTGTTGATCACCATAGACTCTTAATATCACCATAAAGGGACCTGTAGATGAAACGTGTTGTAATCACTGGTATGGGTATTAACTCATGTATCGGTAACTCTTTAGAAGCAGTTACTCATTCACTTCAAAATGGAATCTCCGGGACACGTTTTAACCCAACTTATGCTGAACTCAATTTTAAAAGTCATGTGAGCGCTGCTGCAGAACAAGATTTTGATCATATTGATCGTAAGTTAAAACGCTTTATGGGCGTATGTGCTATGTACGCTTACAATGCTGCTGTAGCTGCTGTTGAACATGCAGGTCTTACCGCTGAGCAAATTGGTGGTAATCCACGTTACGGTATCGCAGGCGGTTCAGGTGGTGGTTCAACTGCATCTGTTGTTGAAATGACAGAGCTTTTAGAGACTAAAGGTGCTCGTAAAGTAGGACCTTTCTTCGTACCACGCAACATGTCAAACACTATTACTGCAAACGTAGGTGTTGCATTCAAACTGCAAGGTATTGCTCATACAATTACAAGTGCTTGCGCAACTTCTGCTGACGCAATTGGTTATGCATACAACCTTATTCAACTCGGCAAACAAGACCTTATGCTTGCTGGTGGTGGTGAAGAAGATCATTGGTCTCAAAGTTTATTGTTTGATGCAATGGGTGCGCTTTGCTCAAAATATAACGAAACTCCAGAAACAGCATCTCGTCCATATTCAGCAGACCGTGATGGTTTTGTTATTGCTGGCGGTGGTGGTTTCGTAGTACTTGAGTCACTTGAACACGCTCAAGCACGTGGTGCTAACATTTTAGCTGAAGTCGTTGGTTATGCTGCAAACAGCGATGGCGCAGACATGGTTGCTCCAAGCGGTGAAGGTGCTACACGTTGTGTGTTAATGGCGCTTGAAGAAGCTAAGCAACATGGCGTAGACAAAATTGACTATGTAAATACACATGGTACATCTACTCCAGCTGGTGATATTACAGAACTTAAAGCAATGGAACGTGCATTTGGCGAAGGCAATGTACCTCCTCTTAGCTCAACTAAATCTATGACAGGTCATAGCTTAGGTGCAGCTGGTGTACAAGAAGCTATTTACTCTGTTCTAATGATGCAAAATGACTTTATTGCACCAAACATCAATGTAACTGAACTTGATGAAGGCGCGAAACCATTTGATATCGTACTTGAAAAACGTGATGCAAAATTGAATACTGTAATGAGTAACAGTTTTGGCTTTGGCGGTGTTAACGCTTGCCTTATTTTCAAGAAGTGGGATGCATAATCCCACCTAGGATTATCGATGGATGCACCTTCTGATGCTTTTTTATGGGTAAAAGCATTACATATTATTGCCGTGGTTTGTTGGTTCGCTGCTTTGTTCTACTTACCACGTCTATATGTTTATCATGCTATGAGTGAAGATGCTGCTAGTCATCAACGCTTTGAAGTAATGGAACGTAAGTTGTATCGTGGAATTATGTGGCCTTCTATGATTGCCACATTAATTACTGCTCATTTTCTTGTAGATTGGGGCGATGCAACTCGACATTATCATCAGGCAACATGGTTTTACCTTAAAGTTGGATTAGTTGCTTTATTAGTCATCTACCATTTGGTATGTGGCTACTATCGTAAAAAACTCATTGGAAATGCTCACTATAAATCACATAAGTTCTGGCGTTTCTTTAATGAAATGCCGACCTTAATTTTATTTGCTGTTGTGATTTTAGTTGTCGTAAAGCCTCAGTTTTAACTGGGGTTTTTGCTTTTCTTATCCAAGATAATCTTTTATTCACAGCAATAAGAAAAACTAGATCCATTTAAAGCTTTATATTTTTAAAACAGAACGATAAAACTAATGAATAACGATACCTCTTTATTTCGCGATATCTAACCTATAGTATGCTAAAGAAATAGATGAACTCATTTAATGGCAAAGCTATGCTACTTTTTAATGCCTTTAAACGCTTAATTCGCACACAATTTATTCTTCTTACACTTTTTATTTTCCGTCACTTAAAAAACTACCCCATTAGACATTTGACTGCTCAAGAAAAAGTATTAGCACAAATGGTCTTCGGCGACATGCTCAATTGTGAACAACCTAAAATTATTGCTACTCGCTACCTTCCTTGGCAGTCTTACGGTATTTTTATGGCTCCAAACGGAAATATTTATGTCAATCTTTCCGATTACAGTGAAAATTATGCTCTAGAATCTAAATTTATGCAGGGTATTTTTATTCACGAACTCACACATGTCATGCAGTATCAAAAAGGTATTCACGTACTACTTAAAGGTGCCTTACTGCAATCGGCCTATTATCTGAGCTTTAAAAGTTACAACCCCTATAAATACACCTACTCTCCCCACAAGGCTTTTAGCTCTTATAACATTGAACAACAAGGTGAAATTGCCCGTGACATTTGCTCTGGTAAAATCCCAAATATTATCTGTTCACCTCAACTTCATTTGTAACTAAATAATCAATCATCCCTTGAACGTAACATTTCTTACTTAATGTAAATGAGAATTCTTATAAATCAGAAATACTTACCTAAGCTATGAAATCACTCTTATTTAATTCAAATTATTGAAAAAAATATAACGCCCTTATTCCAAATTGGCTTGTGATAAGGCAGTATACAAACAATAAAAATAATGAAGCCTGTTTCTATTCTATACAGAAAATCTCGTTATTTTTACGCAGAAAATATGTGATTGGTATATATTATTGATCTTGACATTTTTGTTTACTATTTTAATTGTTTAATATCGTATCATACACATCGTTGAAAAATTATATCTATAAAAATCAACACTATGTGTATCTATATTCGTTATGATCTAGGATTAGGTTTGAATGAAAAGTTTTAAAGTTGCCCTTGCTCAGTTTTCTCCGCATATTGGCAATATTGACTCAAACACCAAAAAGATGATTGAGCAAGTAAATCAGGCGAAAAAACAAAACGCTGACCTGATTATTTTTCCCGAGCTTTCTGTTATTGGTTATCCAGCTGAAGACTTATTGTTACGTCCAAATTTAAATAAACGTATGCAAAAGGCTTTTGCTCAACTTGCCGAAGTTAAAGATATTGTCATGGTTTTCGGATTTGTGAACCAGACAGAAGATGGTCAACGTTATAATTCTGCTGCTGTCATGAAAGACGGTCAAGTTTTGGGTGTTTTTAACAAACACAATTTACCAAACTATGGCGTCTTTGATGAAAAACGTTATTTCCAAAAAGGACATCAGCATTTGGTGTTTGAATATCTTGGACATAAGTTTGGCGTATTGATTTGCGAAGATATCTGGTCAATTAATACCGTAAAACAGTTAAGCCAATTAAATGTTGATACTGTTCTTGTATTAAATGCATCACCATACGAAGTCGGTAAACCACAGCACCGTACACAAACCTTAAGTGAACTTGCAAAACAACTTCACCTCAACATTGTGTACGTTAACCAAGTGGGCGGACAAGATGATTTAATTTTTGATGGCACAAGTTTTGTCAGCAATAAAGATGGTGGAATTGCTTTACAAGCACCAAGCTTTAAAGAAGACCTCTACATCGCTGAATTTGACCCAAAAAACAAAGCGTTTAAAGTCACAGAATCAGCTCCTGCTTTAGAAACATTTGCAGAGATCTATCAAGGTTTAGTTCTGGCAACACGTGACTATGTAGAGCGTTCAGGTTTCCCTGGTGTAATTTTAGGTTTATCTGGTGGTATTGATTCTGCCCTTACACTTGCTATTGCTGTTGATGCAATTGGCGCAGAAAAAGTACAAGCCGTAATGATGCCTTATACTTATACTTCTCAAATTAGTGTAGAAGATGCGGCAGAACAGGCTCGTCGTATGGGTGTAACTTTCGGTATTGCTGAAATACATTCAGTTGTAAATAGCTTTATGCAAACCTTGTATCCTTTCTTTGGTAACTCACCTGCAGATGCGACCGAAGAGAACTTACAAGCGCGCGCACGCGGCACATTACTCATGGGCTTATCAAATAAATTTGGTAATTTAGTACTCGCTACTGGCAACAAGTCTGAGCTTTCAGTTGGCTACTGTACACTTTACGGTGATATGGTTGGTGGCTTTGCAGTTCTAAAAGATGTTTATAAAACTATCGTATTTGAATTAGCAAAATACCGTAATAGCTTAAGTGAAACTCCTGTTATTCCTGAACGTGTTATTACTCGTCCACCTTCAGCAGAACTTCGCCCAGACCAAAAAGACCAAGACTCTTTACCAGCATATGATGTATTAGATGCCATTCTTTATGCATACATTGAAGAAGATTTAAGTCAGGCAGATATTATTGCCAAAGGTTTTGATAAAGAAGTAGTTGAAAAAGTTATCCGTTTAGTTGATCGTAATGAATATAAACGTCGTCAAGGCGCGATTGGGCCGAGAATTACTTCTCGTGCATTTAGTCGTGAACGACGTTATCCGATTGTCAACGGTTGGACAGCGAATGACTGAGCAGGAAAACTCATCAAAAACTACAGCACTTGCTCGAGCACTTTTGCTTGAGCAAGTGGAATTTTTCAAAAAACAATTATCTATAGAAAACTCGCCTATTTATTTCCAGCAGTTCATTCAACTGTTTATGCAACATGCTGACGAAATAAAACTTCATGAAGTGGTGGATTTAGAGCAACTACAAGCCGTTGTGAAACGTTATGCATTTGAAATGCAGCTAGGTGCTGGTTTACTTGAGTTTATTGGGGAAATTGCGCAGCGTATTTATCTATCTGCAATGAAGTCTCCAATTCAGCTACAAGATTTGGTATCTGACCACCAATTTGAAATGTGGCTCTCCAAATTTTTAGAAATGGAACATATTCCTCTTTATCTCAATCAGTTTTTAAGAAGTAGTCCTTCTGTACAACAACTTTGCCAATATATTGCAACCTCAACCTTAGAACAAAAATTACCAAAATTTCTAAGCGCATCTAGAGTTGATGACTATCACTTTGAATGGCAACACAAACTCAAAAAATTCTCCTTTCTACAGCAACAACGTCTTGAGCATAAACTTGAAACCTGGATTGCCAGCTTTATTCATGAACAACTCACAGAATTAAGTCTTTTATCGAGTGAAGATTTAGAAAGCCTAGTGCGTCATGTCTGGGAAGATATTAGACATAAAAAAATGTATGAGTTTATGAAGCAACTCACTCCTCTCGATGTTGAAGAGTTTTTTGTTTTAATTTACGAATACTGGAAAGAATTACGCCAATCGCAATTTATGCAAGATTTGATTTTGTATGGTGTCGAAGTTTTTTATGACTTTTATAAAGATCAGAGTTTACTTGAAGTATTAAGTGAGATTGGTTTAACCGAAAGCGACTTACAAACTGAAGCTTTACGTTTTTATCCGAAGGTTATGAATGCCTTTAATGAACACGGTATTTTAGAACCATTATTACAAGCGCTCTTAGCTCCTTTTTATCAAAGCTCAAAAACACTCGATACGATTGAAAAACATTTTAATATGTAAAAAGCAGATAAAAAGAAACCATGCATGAGCATGGTTTTTAAAATGGTGGCTATGACGAGACTTGAACTTGTGACCCCCGCATTATGAGTGCGGTGCTCTAACCAACTGAGCTACATAGCCGTAAACTGTGTGCGCATTATCTATAGTTCTGTATAGCAGGTCAAGAGTTCAAAACCATTAAACCCCATCAAATGAACAAATAAGATTCAGATCATCATTATTTGTTCATTTTTTAGCAAATTTTCACTTTAAACAATTGATCAACCAAAGAAATATATTAGAGATCTAATACCAGTTTTTTTCCTTTTGCTCTTGATACACAAATCATCATGCTCTTTTGTGAAGCCTTTTCTGCATCACTTAAGTATTGATCGAAATGCTCTGCTTCACCTTCTAAAATAGCAGTTTCACATGTGCCGCAAACCCCTTCACGACATAAGCATTCCACATCAATATTTAATGTTTCGATGGCTTGTAAAATTGTTTGATTACTTTGTACTTCAATTTCCTGATTAGACTTAGCAAGTACCACCGTAAACGCTTCACCATCTTCAGGAACTGT
>Ga0070665_100005988_pt1 | contig 12444 bp, 10 predicted proteins | sample KBSS13metaG_FD_65862 | JGI IMG/M metagenome (GOLD analysis project Ga0070665, IMG submission 65862) | Switchgrass rhizosphere microbial communities from Kellogg Biological Station, Michigan, USA - KBS S1-3 metaG | ecosystem: Host-associated > Plants > Roots > Rhizosphere > Soil ... | reverse complement strand
CGTCGTAACCCGCCAGCTTCGCCTGCAGGGCGCTCTTCGGTACGACCAGCATCCGGGGGACGCCGGCCTGCGCGAGCCCCACGTGCGGCACGTCGATCTCCTGCATCGGGAACACGCCCAGCAGACCGTCCTCCGGCGCCGGCGAGCTGTACGGCACCACGTCGAGGAACAGCGCCAGCGGGTCCACCCCCTGCTTCGCCGCCTCGACGTCCTGCGCGTCCAGCGGCGGGAAGGTGGTGGGCGCGCCGGTGAAGAGCAGCGGGAACACCGCCTGCTCCCAGAACTCGTCCGGCGCCGAGCCCGTCTGCTTCGTGGCCGCGACGAGGGTCAGCATCAGCTCGGCCAGCCGGGGCGCCTGCCCCACCTGGTCCCCGAAGCTCCGCGCCGGATCGAGCCGGGAGAGCGATCCCGCGATCTGCTGCTCGAACTGGGCCTTCGCCTCGGCGGACATCCGCTGCGCCCCCACCCGGCCCAGCGCCGCCCGGAGGTCCGCCGAGAGCACCGATGGCTTCGCCTCCCACAGCTCCTTCGTCCGCCGGGGGTCGAGGAGCATGAACTGGAGGAAGCCCGGGTCGAACAGCCGCGCGTAGTCCTCCGGCCTGAGCCGCACCGGCGCCCCACCGGCCGGAGCGAAGCGCGCCTGCGCCAGCGCCCGCCGGACGTCCGCCGTCACCTCGTCCAGCCGCTCCAGCTTTCCTCGGCTCAGCGCGTCCACCACCGCCTGGAACGGCGACAGCATGAGCACCGCCTCGGGGAACCCGATCATCCCTCCCTCGGGCGTCTCGCGATGCGGAAACCAGAACGCCTGGTCACTGGCGATGAGGCGATCGGCGAGGACGCCCGCCAGCCCCAGCGCCACCAGCTGGTGCTCCGGCTGCTCCGGCCGGAAGGGACCCATCAGCAACTTGATGACACCCTTCTCGATGTCGGCCCATGACGCACTCTTGAGGTCGATGGGCGCGCCGGTGGCCCGCGCCAGCGAGGCGGCGAGCTGCTGGGTTGCGGCATCGAGATGTCCCGCAGAAGAAGCCATGGGTGGGCCCCTTAGCGTAGAACCAGGGGCTCTGTGGAGAAGCCCGGCGGGAGGGGATTCCGAGTGGACGGTCGGGCTCCCCCCGCGCTCCTGGCCATCCTCCTCCTTGCGACCGGCTGCGCGACTCTTTCCCCGCGCTTCGACCAGGCCGTCACCACCTCGTTCGCCCGCCAGCCCATGCGGAAGCTCGAAACGGGCCGGGTGGAGCTCTACTACCCGGAGTCTTCGCGTGACGAGGCGCTCCGCCTCATCCAGCGCCTCGACCAGTGCGTCGAGCTCCTGCGACGCAATCGCTTCTCGTCGACCGCGCGACCCAAGGTCCTCGCCTACCTGACCACGGCGAACTTCGACAACGCGTACGTCCAGCCGCAGGCGGCAGGGCTGCCGCTGCAGATGGTGCTCGCCCACCACTTCACCACCGAGTTCTTCAACCTCCTGGAGATCGGCACCAACCACGTGGACGACGTCTCGTGCCACGAGGCCACGCACTACGTGCAGTTCCAGGAGGTCGACGAGCTCTGGTACTACCTGAACCTCGCCTTCGGCGACCTGCTCGACCCCAACGTCTTCACCGAGTCGTATTTCCTCGAGGGGCTCGCGACCTACTACGAGGGGCGCCTCGACCGGAACACCGGTCGCCCGCACAGCCCCATCTGGCGCGGACTGTTCGAGTCCGGGGTCGCGCTCCGCAAGGGGGAGATCCACTCCGGAGATCTCTCCTCCGCGCAGCGGCAGCTGCTCCCCTTCGGCGGCAACTACCTGGTGGGGATGCACTTCATCGAGTGGCTCGCCCGCCGCTACGGCGCCGACAAGCTGTGGGCCCTCATCGACGTGCAGGGGCGGAGCTGGGTCCCGTTCCTCGGCGTGGCGTTCCGGTTCATGTGGGTCTACGGCAAGGGCCCGGGCGAGCTGGTGGACGAGTGGCGCGAGTCCCTCCGTCACTCGGGCCCGTGGCGCGACCGCCCCGGCTGGCAGAAGGTCCTCGACCCCGACCTGGGCTACTTCGCGCGCCTGGCCTCCGCGCCCGACGGCACGATGGCTGCCGTCACCGCCGGGCTGGACTCGAAGCCCGAGCTGCGCATCTACAACCCCGACGGCTCGGTTCGCCTCCGGAGCGCGCTCACCAACTTCTGGCCCGGCCGGCCGTACATCGCCACCAGCCCGCTGTCGGTGAGTGGCCTCTCCCTCGACGGGAGCGCGGCGCGCCTCTACTTCGTCCTCGCCGACGTGGGCATCGACGGCGACACCGCACCCAAGCTCCTCGAGCTCGATGCACGCGACGGCCGGCTCCTCCGCACCTGGGAGACCCCGGACGCGCTGGGCGGGGGCGTCGATCCGGCCGGCGCGCGCTACGTCTTCGTCAGGAGCCGCTCGGACACCGCGGACCTCTGGGAGCTGGACCTGGCGAGCGGGCAGCAGCGCCCGCTGACGCATCACCAGGGCCGCCTCACCCTTGGCGCCCCCGCGGCGGCCGCCGACGGGCGCATCGTCTTCGCGCGGAAGATCGCCGACGACTTCGACCTGTGGATCCTCGAGAAGGACGGCACCGAGCGGCCGCTCACCCGGGACGGGAAGTTCAACTACTCGCCGCGCTGGTCCGGTCCGGACGAGGTGCTCGCCCTCCACGAGGTCGACGGACGGACGCAGGCGGTGCGCATCCAGGCGTCGAGCGGCGCGATGAGCGTCATCAGCGATGCGCCCTTCGTGGTGCTCGACCCGGTGCCCCTGCCCGGCGGACGGCTCGCGTTCGTGAACCGCGAGGGCTGGGGCTGGACGCTCGACTGGATGGACACCGGCGCCGGACGACCCATCGCGCCCCAGCCCATCGTCCAGGGCGCCTCGCCCGACAGCGAGCCCACCGCCCAGCCGGACGTGCCGGTCCTGTCCGACGACCCGTACCACGCCCTCGACCACCTGCTGGTGCCCACGCTGCGCGGACCGTTCGTCGCCTTCGGCAGCCGGGAGCAGTACGGCGGCAAGCAGAGCACGGTGTACGGCGGGGTCTCGCTCCAGGGCAGTGACCGGCTCGGCCTCCACCAGTACGCGCTGAACCTCGGCTACGAGACCAGCGACCCCGGGCCGACCTTCTCGGTGGGCTACGGCAACTACCAGCTCGCGCCGGTGTTCCTCGAGGCGGTGTTCTCCCGCGCCTCGGAGCCGGCCCTCCGGGACGTGTCCGACAACTCGTTCATCCCGAGCGTCGTCGACATGAGCGGCCAGATCTCCGCCTCGCGCACGTTCTGGACCACGCCCCTGTCCCTCAACTTCTTCGGCATCAATCGCAAGGAGGGCTTCGAGACGGGGACCCGGAACTCCTCGTTGCTGGGGCCGGGGCTCTCGACCGGGTGGTCCGCCACCGAGTCGACGCCCTACGCCGGCATCCGCCGCGGCATCGCGCTGACCGGGAGCGCCCAGTGGTTCGCCAAGGCGTTCGGCTCGGACTTCACCTTCGCCGACCTCCGGGCGACCGCGGCGCTCTACACCCCACTCCCCTTCTGGGCGCGGCACACGCTCCAGCTCACCGTGCGCGGACGGAGCCTGGCTGGCGCTCCCTCGCGGCTCCTGCGCGTGGGCGGCAGCAATCGCGGATTCCTGGAGTGGGACTCGCAGCCGGACAAGTCCCAGCCCGGGACGGGGCTGGCCATCTTTCCGGACATCACCTTTCGCGAGCCGCTGCGGGGCTACGAGGACGCGACCCTGCGCTGCAACGAGGTCGTGATCGGCGGGTTCCGGTACCGGGCGCCGATCATCGTCGACTACGGGTGGTCGTCCTTCCTCTGGCTGTTCCCCTCGCTCTTCATCCGCGAGGCGGACCTCGAGATGTTCGGGGAGTGGGCCCACACCTGGACCGCGGAGAGCAGCAGCGGCCCTGCCACGACCGGCGACCACCGGACGCTGGGCGGCGCGATCTACTTCCGCACCCTGTGGGGCTCCGGGCTCCCGCTGTCGTTCTACTACCAGGTGGCGTGGCGACCGGACGACGGCCTCACCACGCTGCACATCGTCGGCGTCGCGCTCGAGTAGCTGCTCACGCCCGGGGTCGGCCGGCCGCGCGGGCCACCTGCCGGAGCAGTCCCCGGGTGACGATCTGGTGGCCGCCGGTTCCCATGAGGAGGGCGCGGTAGAGCCGACCGTGGATGCCGGGGAACGCCGCTTCGCTGCGTGCGATCAGCCGGTCGCCCTCGATGAGGAACGTCAACGCGTAGCGCGCGAAGCGATGCTGCCCCCGCAGCGCCAGCCGGCGGCCGGGCTCGGACTCGACCACGCGGAACCCCGGGAGCGTCTCTCCGACGCGTCCGGAGAACCCAGCCGTCCCCTCCATCGGGTCACACCCCAGCACCCGCGCCAGGGAACGGGCCCCGCCCATCCGGCGGCGCAGGACGCCGACGAGCGCCGTCCAGGCGACGTCGGCGGGAACGCCGACCTGCTCGCGGTGCTCGTCGAGGAAGGGGAGCGATTCCGGCTCCGGGGCGGCGAGCGCGTCTCGATTCACGGCGCTCGTCCGCGGAGTGACCGCGTCAGCAGCCAGAAGGCGCTGGCGACGATCGCGAGGAGGGTCGGCAGGGCGGACAGACGCATTCGCCTCACCCCCTCCGGTAGAGCCCGTGCCGCTCGATGTAGGCGAGCACCGCGCGGTGGACGAGCCCATCTCCGCCGCGGCCCGCGGCGAGCGCCGCCCGGACCTCGGTGCTGGACACCTTCACCAGCGGCGGCCCGAGCGCGCCCGGCGCCGGGTGGCCCGCCCGGTTCAGGACCACGATGCGCGCCAGTCGCCGGATCTCCTCCGGCTCGCGCCACTTGGCCATCTCGGGAACGATGTCGCTGCCGACGACGAGCGTCCACCGCCAGTCCGGCCAGCGGCGGTGCAGCTCCCGGAGCGTGTCCACCGTGTAGCCGTTGCCCCCGAGCACGCCCTCGACGTCCGAGGCCGCGAGCCACCCCGAGGCGTCCCGGCACATCAGCTCGCACATCGCCAGCCGGTGCTCGAAGTCGATCAGCGGCTTGCCGAACGGATGGTGCGCCGCGGGGACGAACCACACCTGATCGACCGGCTCCAGCGCCCGCACCACGTGCGCGGCCAGGAGATGACCGACGTGCGGCGGATTGAAGGAGCCCCCGAGGAGCGCGACGTCCATGCCGGTCGCAAGAGCCTAGCAGCCGGCACTCCGGGGTCCACCGGGGCTCGCGAGGTCATACCGCGCGGTGGACCCTGGCGCGGCGTCGTCCGCCGGCGAGCGGGCTCCCCGCGTTCTCCCTCACGGATAGAGCAGGTGCGGTCTCCGGCGCTCGAGGAACGCGGCCTCGGCGCCGTCCAGGAGCGCCGCGACGTCCTCGAACTCGGCGCCCTGCTCCATCGCCACCCGGACCCGGGCGCTGCCGCAGAGGAGATCGAACGCCGGAACGTCGGTGACGAACTCGTACGCCTCGGCGCGCCACTGGAACTCGCGCCCGCCGCGCTTCCGCGCCTCGGCGACCACCGCCAGCCCCGTCCGGACCGACGCGAACACCTCCGGGTCCGTCACGTGGAGGAAGGCGCCCGAGCACCCCGCGCCGCGGTGCTTGTCCCAGGTGGGAACGAAGTGCACCGGGCGGAGGGCGAGGCCCGGCAGCCGATGTCTCTCCAGCGCCGAAACGATGTCCGCCGCATCCAGGTACGGCGCCCCGAACTGCTCGAAGGGGCGACAGGTCCCCCTCCCCTCCGAGAGGTTGGTCCCCTCGAGCAGGCACATCCCCGGGTAGACCTGCGCCGTGTCCGGGGTGGGCATGTTCGGCGACGGCGGGACGAAGGCAAGCCCGGTGTCCGCCCAGCGCATCTTCCGCGACCAGCCCAGACAGGGGACGACGGCGAGGTCGCAGCCGAACCGCTCCTCGGCGTTGAGCAGGCGGGCCAGCTCTCCGACCGTCATCCCGTGCCGGTTGGGCAGCGGGTACAGGCCGACGAAGCTCCGGAAGCCGGGCTCCACCAGGTTGCCCTCCACCCGCTCACCGCCGAGCGGGTTCGGCCGGTCCAGCACGACGAAGCGCACGCCTGCCTTCGCGCAGGCCTCCATCGCCAGCGCCATCGTGTAGACGTAGGTGTAGTAGCGCGCGCCCACGTCCTGGATGTCGAAGACGACGGCGTCCAGGCCGTCGAGCCACTCGGGGCGCGGCCGCAGCGAGTCCACCGTGCTCCCGTAGAGCGAGTACATCGGCACGCCCGTCCGTGGGTCCCTCGTCTCGTCCACGGCCTCCATGTACTGGACCTCGCCCCGGACGCCGTGCTCGGGGCCGAACAGCGCCGCCAGCGTCACGCCCGGCGCGGAGTCCAGGAGGTCGGCCACGTGCCGGAACCGGCCGTCCACGCTCGTGGGGTTGACGATCGCCCCCACCCGCAGCCCGCGCACGGCGCGAAACTGCTCCTGCTCCCACACGTCCAGCCCGGTCCTGACCCGCATCGGCGCGAGCGTACCCCGTCCGGCGGACCACCCGGGTGCGTCCGTTCGACCGCGCCGCCCCTGGCCGTGTCCGACGATCAGTGGCGCGAGGCGCTGAGCGAGCGCATCGCCTTCTTCTGCGGCTCGAGCGTCTTCATCAGCGCGGTGGCCTGCTTTTGCCGGTTCGTCCGGCCGTAGAAGTCGGCCAGCGCCCGGGTCACGACCGCGTTCTTCGGCTGTGCCTTGTGGAGCTCGGTCAGGGTCTTCTCCGCCTGCGGCACCTGCCCCGACTTCTCCTGCACCCCGGCGAGCTGGAGCTTCAGCCCGGTGTCGCCGTCCCCGGCGCCGATGAGCCAGCGGAGCTCCTTCTCCGCCTCGCCCCAGTCGCCGGCACGCTGCGCGAGCGCTGCAAGCCGCCGGTGTGCCTCGACGTAGTCACTGCGGAGCGCGATGGCCTTGCGCTGGGCCTCCCGGGCGCCCTGGATGTCGCCCCGCTCCTCCTCCAGCACACCCCACAGGTGCAGCCCCCGAGGATTGTCGGGTGCGAGCGCGTAGGCCCAGCGGAGATGCCAGTCCACCATCTCCAGGCGAGTGCCCTGCTTCAGGCCGAGCCGCGCCGCCTCGAGGTGTCCGTACGGGGACCGGGGCTCGTTCTGGGCCCACCACTCGGCCCACGCGAGCGCTCCGGCGTCGTTGCCTGCCGCCTCGTACGCCGCGACCTGCTCCTGGGGCGACGCGCTCAGGACCAGACCCAGCACCGCCACCACGCTCGCCACCGTCATCTCGGTCCAGGATGGTACCGAAGCGGGCGACGGGTCCTCAACTCGCTTGACCGCGGCACCCACGAGCCGACAGAACGTCGCCGCGCCGTGCACTTCTCCCCCCGGACACTGGAGGACCTCGCATTTCCCGAGGTTCTGGCCGCTCTCGGCCATCGCTGCCGGACCGCGGCGGGGCGGAGCCGTGCGCTCGCTCGTTCATTCTTCGACGACGCTTCTGCCGTCCGGGAGGCACTTTCCCGGGTGGACGAGGCCCGGGCACTCCTCCAGGAACAGGTCAGCCTCCCACTCGGCGGGGTGGCCGACATCCGCGGCTCCGTGGAGCGCGCCGAGAAGGGTGGCCTCCTCGAGCCCAGGGAGCTCACCGGCTGCGCCCAGACGCTGTTCGCCTTCAGCCGCGCCCGCGAGGCGCTCGGCGAGAGGTCCGGGCTCGTTCCCCGGCTCTCCTTCGTCGGCCAGCGGCTGCCCGACCTCGAGCGGCTCGCGGTGCGCATCGACCGGTGCTTCGAGGCGGACGGGGAGATCTCCGAACGGGCCAGCCCCGCGCTGAAGGAGGCGCGCGACCGCATCCGCGGGCTGCACCGGGCAATCAAGTCGCGGCTGGACAGCCTCCTCCACGACGAGAAGTTCCTGACCAACCTGCGCGAGAGCTACTACACGCTCCGGAACAACCGGTACGTGGTGCCCGTTCTCGCCCAGGCGCGAGCCGAGGTTCCGGGAATCGTCCACAACGCGAGCCAGTCCGGACAGACCCTGTTCGTCGAGCCCCAGTCGCTGGTGGGCATCGGGAACGATCTGGCCATCGCTCAGTCGGTCGCGCTGGAGGAGGAGCGCCGGGTGCTCCAGGAGCTCTCCGACGCCGTCGGGCGGGAGTCGGGTCGCATCCTGGAGGGCGTGGACGCCGCCGCCGAGCTGGACGAGGCCGAGGCCGCGGCGCAGCTGGGCGCCGACCTCGGCGCATCGACTCCGGTGGTCGAGGCGGCCGACGGTCCGCTGGTGCTGCTCCAGCTCCGGCACCCGCTCCTCGTGCTCCGCGGGCGGGAGGTCGTGGCCAACGACGTCCGGCTCGACGGGTCGGTGCGCGCGCTGGTGATCTCGGGCCCGAACGCAGGCGGTAAGACGGTGACGCTGACCGCGGTGGGGTTGTGCGGGGTTCTGCTCCGGGCCGGGCTCCAGATCCCGGCGGCGGACGGGTCACGCGTCCCGCTCTTCACCTCGGTGCACTCCGCGGTGGGCGACGCACAGGACCTGGCCCAGGACCTCAGTACTTTCAGCGCCCACGTGCAGGAGCTGCGACGCATCCTCGAGGTGGCCGGTCCGGGCGGACTGGCCCTGATCGACGAGATCGCAGCAGACACCGATCCTCGCGAAGGCGCGGCGCTGGCGATCGCGGTGCTGGAGGAGCTCATCGGGCGCGGCGTCCGGGTGCTGGTCACGACCCACCTCGAGGAGCTGAAGGCCCTCACCCACGTCGACCCGCGCTTCCTCAACGCGCGGGTCGGCCTCGACAGCAGGCGGATGGTGCCGACGTACAAGCTGCAGCTCGGGGCGGCAGGCACCTCCTCTGCGCTGGATCTCGCCTCGCGCATGGGGCTCGCCCCGCACGTGGTGGACCGAGCCCGCGAGCTGGCGCGGAGCTCGGGTGGTCCGCTGGCCCAGGCTCTGGCGGCCGCCGAGGAGGAACGGCGAGCGCTCGCCGAGGAGCTGGAGCGAGCCCGCGTGGCGACCGCGGCGGCGGAGGCCAGCGCGCAGGCCCTCGCCGGGGAGCGGGCGCGGTTCGCCGAGCAGCGGCGCGCCGAGGAATCGGCCCACGCCGAGCGGCTCCGGATCGAGTCCGAGCGGGCGCTGGCCGAGGTGTCTTCCCAGCTCGCGGAGCTGCGCCAGCAGGCCTCGGTCGAGCGCGCGGAGGCGGCACGGGCGGTCCTCGCCGCGCAGGCGGAGGCGGCACGGGCCCGCGCCGAGGCCCTGTCGCGCGAGAGCGCTCGCACGGCCCTGGCCCCGGCACCCGACCGGCTCCGGGTGGGCGACGTGGTGCACCACCTGGGGCTCCGGCGCGACGTCACGGTGCTCGAGCTCGCAGGCGACGAGGTGCTGGTGTCCGCCGGAGCGCTGAAGATGCGTGTCCCTCGCGGCGAGCTGGCCGGAGCACGGGACGAGAAGCCGCCGAGCCGCTTCCCGGCGGCGGACCGCGGGCGTGCCTCGCTGGCACGCGCGAGCGATGCGGCTCCCGGGGTGCTGGAGGCCCCGGCCCTGCGGGTGGACGTGCGCGGTCTCCGGGCCGACGAGGCGGTGCGTGAGGTGGAGCTTTTCCTCGACCAGGCGTTCCGGAACGGGGACCCCGGCGTTCTGGTGCTGCACGGCCACGGGACCGGCGCGCTGAAGCAGGCGGTCCGCGAGTACCTGGAGGATTCGCCCTACGTCCGGATGTACCGTCCTGGCGAGAGCCACGAGGGAGGCGACGGAGTGACGGTGGTCGGGCTGAGGGTCGACGAATGAGCGGACGCACGTTCCTCGTGGCAGCGGCGCTCGCGCTTGGCGGGTGTGCCTACAGCGGCAAGATCATCGACGCACATGCCCACCTCGAGCCCGAGTCGGGGCCGGGGCGCATCCACCCACAGTCCTCCGGACGGCCGGACGTCCTCCTCGGCGAGATGGACCGGGCAGGGGTGGAGCGCGCGGTGCTGCTGGTCCTTCCTCCGGGGGCGGAGCTGCCCGCGGCGCGCGAGATGCACGACCAGGTCGCCGCCCTCCTCAAGGCCCGACCGGGCCGCTTCATCGCCATCGGCGCGGTGCAGCCCTCCGACGGTGAGGCGGGCCTCCGGGAGATGGACCGCATCGCCGCGATGGGCTTCCGCGGGGTCAAGCTCTCGCCATCGAAGCTCGAGCTGCAGACCTCCGAGGTGCAGGCCTACGTCGCGCGCGCCACTGCGCTCAAGCTGGTGGTCTACATCGAGGGGTGGTGGCCTGGCGCCGCGCACGAGACCGGAAAGCTCGCCCTCGCCTTCCCCAACGGGCGCTTCGTCCTGACCCACATGGGCGGCGTCCGGTTCGACGACGTGCTGGTGTTCCGGCTGCTCGAGCTCTACCCGTTCTATCCCCGCAACGTGTGGTTCGACCTGTCGGCGGTGGCGCCGCTCTACGTGGACTCGCCGTATGCGGCGCAGCTGCGCTTCGTCTGCCGCTCGGTGGGGACCGACCGGGTCCTGTTCGGGTCGGACTTCCCGCTCACCGGGCTCGAGCCTGCGCTGCGTGCCCTCCAGCGCCTCGGGTTCAGCCGGCAGGAGGAGCAGGCCATCCTCCACGACAACGCCGACGCGCTGTTCCGCTGAGGAGGGAGTGATGCCCTCGATCCGGGGCGAGCCACGTGACGGACGCCCTGCTCGAGCAGGTCGAGGAGCTCGCCGCGCCCGGTCCAGCGCAGCCCAGCCCACCACCGTCGAGCACGTGCTCGGCTGGCTGGAGCGCCACGGCAAGCAGCGCACGGTCGTCGGCATGGCCCGGTACGGGATTCCGTCCGAGGGCGCCTATGGCGTCACGGTCGGTGAGCTCCGGGCGTTCGCGAAGGGCATCGAGGCGGACCACGACCTCGCGCAGGGACTGTGGTCGAGCGGGCGGTACGAGGCGCGGATGCTGGCCGCCTTCGTGGACGATCCCGCCGCCGTGACCGTCGGGCAGATGAACGCCTGGGCGGACGACTTCGACAGCTGGGCGATCTGCGACACGGTCTGCTTCGCCCTCTTCGACCAGACTCCGCATGCATGGTCCAGGGTGCGCGCCTGGTCGGGCGCGCGAGCCCTCTTCAAGAAGCGGGCGGCGTTTGCCTTGCTGTGGGGGCTGACCGTGCACGACCGAACGGCTCCGGACAGCGCGTTCCTGGCCTGCCTCCCGCTCATCGAGACCGGCGCGCTGGACGACCGCGACCTGATGAAGAAGGGCGTGGACATGGCGCTCCGTGCGCTCGGGAAGCGGAACGAGACGCTCCGCCGCGCGGCGGTGGACCTGGCGGGCCGGCTGGCCAGCGCATCCGCCGGCTCGCAGGCCTGGATCGGACGGAGCGCTCTGCGGGAGCTCGCCGGCCGCGGAGCTGCCTCGCGGAAGCCGCGCTGAGGCCCCTGGCCAGAGCGGGCCGGCGGCTCGAGGTGCAATCGCAATTTCGATGACAGAGCGTGCGAGTTGCGGCCTCGCAAGCCACCGACGCGTCGTGGCTCCGTCACTCGAAGTGGGTGTGCGGTTGCTATTGCACCTCGAGCCGGACCCCCGAGGAGGCGGGCCCGGCGGTGGCTCATCATCTCGCCAGACGATACCGGCCGAGCAGTCAGCTCACGGCTGCTCCGGAGAGACAGCCAACCCCCAAGCCCTGGCGACAGCACGACTGCGAGCAACGCGATCGAGCTGAGAACGATCCGCATGCGTGCCGAGCCGCGACTCCAGAACATCCCGTGGGTGACCCATGCCGCAGGAATGCTCACGAGGATGACAGCTCCGGTCACCCACGGGGTTCGTCAGGCTGCAGTCAATGTCGATGTTGGTGAACTGGAATTGGAAGGGGTTAGCGTCGACGCCGACGGCCCCGGCCGGAGCCGTCGCGGCGATCGCTTCGTCCTCCGGGCTTCTGGCGCCCACCCGGGGACTCGCCACGCTGCCCCTGTTGCTTCCCCGACCCACCCTCACGCTGGGCGAGCGCTCGGAGGCGATCGAATCCGGGATGAGCTGAGCCTGCGGCCTCCGGTTCCTGGCGTGCGCGCCGCGCGTCACGATCGCGCGCGCCGGTCTGCTGCACCGGAGCCCCGGCTGGGGACTGCGCGGGTCGCGAGCCCTGCTGCTTCCCGCGTCGACCTTGCTGCTGACCGCGGTCGGCCTCGCTCCGTGCCGCTGCCGGGCCCCGCTGCTGACCGCGGTCGGCCTCGCCTCGTGCTGCTGGCGCTCCCCGCTTGGCTCGGTCGTCGCGCTTCCCGCGCTCGGGCCGGTCGGACGGACCCGCATCGCCGGCCCGAACGCCGACCTGCCGCTCCTCTCGCCGCCCCGGCCGCTGCGACCGCGCTCCGCCCCGGTCAGGCGCCGGCTCCTCGACCCGCTCGGCTCCGCCGCGCCGGCGCGACGGCCGCTCGCCTGCGAAAGCCACGACGTCGAAGTCCATCTGCCGCCGCTGCACGTTCACGCCCGCCAGCCGCACCGTCAGCGCCTGCCCCACCTGGACTCGACGGCCGGTCGGCCACAC
>Ga0070665_100005986_pt1 | contig 12445 bp, 16 predicted proteins | sample KBSS13metaG_FD_65862 | JGI IMG/M metagenome (GOLD analysis project Ga0070665, IMG submission 65862) | Switchgrass rhizosphere microbial communities from Kellogg Biological Station, Michigan, USA - KBS S1-3 metaG | ecosystem: Host-associated > Plants > Roots > Rhizosphere > Soil ... | reverse complement strand
GAGCTCTCACGGGCAAGATCACACTGTCGCGTCCGCAGGGGACGTACGGCATCTCGGGAAAGGTTCGCGGCTTGGCAATCACGTTCGGAGCCGTCGGTGCGGGCGCGACGTACACCGGCTCCGTCTCCGGCTCGTCGATGTCCGGCAAGTACAAGACCGGCGACGGCGGGAGCGGCCATTGGAACGCGCACAAGACCTCGTGAGGGCGGGCGCCACCGGCGAGGCGCGAACCCTCGACGCGATCCGAAGCGCCGGGGTTCGTGCAAGGTCTTGCCATGGAGCTAGGGAGACTCGAACTCCCGACCTCCTGGGTGCGATCCAGGCGCTCTCCCAACTGAGCTATAGCCCCGGGCGACGCCCGATTGTAGCCGTGACCGGTCGCTAGGGCCGATGTTCTGCCGGAGGCGTCAGGTCGACCGGCGGCACCTTGCAGATCGTGGCGTCCTCGTCCTTCGGGACGACGCGCGGTGTGTCCTGCGCGTGGGGGATGGCGGCGCCTCCGATGAGGATCCCGAGGACGACGAGCCACATCGCCGCGGTCACGCGAGCCCAGAACGGATATGCCCGGTGCACCCGCTCGCTGTCGGCCGGAGGCGCGACTTCCGACGTGCGCGGGAACGGCCGTGGCGGGATCGGGTCGGGCAGGACCGCGCGAGCGCGCGCGTCGAGGTCAGGGTCGATCAATGCGAGCTCGGGGCTGATGGGCTCCATGCGCATCGTCATCGGAATTCTCGCTGCGGCCCTTCACCCCTCGCGCCGGGAGCGGGCCTCGAGCCTGTCCCGGAGCGCGTCCAGCTCTGCTTCCAGCGCGCGATAGCGCTCCCATCGGTCGCGCGCGAGCGTGCCCTCCTCGAGGGCCGCGCGAACGGCACAGCCCGGCTCGGTCTCGTGCCGACAGTCGCCGAAACGGCACCGACGGGCCAGTTCGGCGATGTCCTCGAAGGCGGCTTCGAGCCCCTCGTCGGCCATCGACAGGTGCACCTCACGCATGCCGGGGTTGTCGATCAGGAGGCCCCCGTCCGGGAGCTGCACGAGCTGCCGTCGTGTGGTGGTGTGTCGACCCGAGCCGTCCGCTCGCACATCGCCGGTCGCGAGGAGCTCGTCTCCCGCGAGGCGGTTGACCAGGGTCGACTTGCCGACGCCCGAAGGGCCGAGCAGCGCGCCTGTGACGCCGGGGCCGAGAAGGGCGCGGATCCGGTCGACCCCCACACCCGTGCGGCTGGAGACGAAGTGGATCGGGATGGCTCCGCCGACCCCCTCCAGCTCCGCGGCCGCAGACTCCGGATCCTCTTCGAGGTCCGACTTCGTGAGCACGATCACCGGCTGCGCCCCGCCCTGGAGCGCCAACGTCACGTAGCGTTCGAGCAGGAGCGCATCGAGCTCCTGCCCGAGCGCGGCCACGACGAACACGACGTCGACGTTCGCCGCGACGACTTGCTCGCGCGCCGTCTGCTCCGTCGCGTCTCCCGCTGCGCGTCGAACGAAGGCCGTGCGCCGGGGGAGCACGGCCTGGATGACGTCGTAGCGGTCCATGGCGACCCAGTCGCCCACGACCGGGAGCTCGGTGGATGTCGACGTGCGCCGCAGGCGCGGCGCGACGCGTGCGCGAACCTCGTCGTCCGCCGCGATGACGTCGTATTCGCCCCGGTGCTGGATAGCGACTCGACCGGGTCGGAGCTCACCGTGAGCCTCGAAGGCCGCACTCCACTCGTCGTCCCACCCGAGCGTCGCGAGTTCCGGCACGGGGCGATTGTCTCCGACGGCGCGCTCAGGCGGCGAGCGCGCCTTCGAGTGCGACGTCGATCGTCGGCGCGCCGAACGTGAAACCCGCCGCGAGCAGCCGAGCGGGGAGGACGCGCTGCCCTTCCAGCATGAGCTCCTGACCCATCTCGCCGAAGATCGTCCGCGCCGCGAAAGCCGGCACCGGCAGCACCGTGGGCCGGCTGAGTGCCCTTCCGAGCGCCTTCGTGAGCTGCTCGTTCGTCACCGGGTTGGGCGACGTGAGGTTCAGGACCCCATCGAGATCCCCGTCGAGCGCGCGGCGGTAGCCGGCGATCAGGTCGTCGAGGGAGACCCAGCTCCACCACTGCTTGCCGCTTCCGATCCGTCCGCCCACGCCGAGCTTGAACGGGAGCAGCATCCGCTTGACCACGTCCGAGAGAACGATCCCCTGGCGGAAGTGCACCACGCGGAGCCCGGCGTCCCGCGCGGGGTCCGCCGCTGCCTCCCAGGCGCGGACGACATCGGCGAGGAAGCCGGTCCCTCGTTCGGACTCCTCGGTCAGGATCTCGCCTCCTCGGTTCCCGTACGCGCCGACGGCAGACGCGCTCAGAAGGGCCGTGGGTCGTGGCTCCGCGGCCACCGCCGTGCGTGCGAGGAGGCTCGTGGCCGAGACGCGGGACTCGAGGATCGCGCGCTTGCGCCGATCGGTCCAGCGCTTGCCGAGGTTCTCTCCGGACAGGTTGACGATCACGTCGGCTCCGGCAAGGTGCCCCGGGTCGAGGTCGCCCGCCGCGGGATCCCACCGCCGCTCGTCGGCGCCGGTCGGGTCGCGGCGTACGAGCCTGAGCACCTCGTGCCCGTCGGCTCGCAGCGCCGGCACGAGTGCCGAGCCGATGAAGCCGGAACCACCGCCGACGACGATCTTCACGCGACTACGGTACCCCGATGCCGTCGAGCGCTACCGCCCCTCGCATCCGAGACGGCGTGCGCGCGGCGCTCCCACTGGCTCCGAGTCCGATCCTCTTCGGCCTCTCGTTCGGCGTCCTCTCGGATGCGACCGGGTTCGGAGGAGTGACGGCGGTCGTCATGTCCGCCACCACGTTCTCGGGTGCTGCGCAGTTCGCATCGGTCTCAGTCCGCGACGCGGGAGGCACCGTCGCGGCCGCGATCCTCGCGGCGGTCTTCCTCAACGCTCGCTACGTCGCGATCAGCATGACCGTGGCCTCGATCTTTCCCGGCGGGAGGCTGCGGCGGCTCGTCGAGTCGCAGACGATCGTCGACGAGTCGTGGGCGATCTCCGGACGGAGCGGCCGCTTCGAGTGGCCGATTCTCGTCGGCGCGGGGCTCTTCTTCTACGTCCTGTGGGTGGCGAGCACCGCCCTCGGGACGGTGCTCGGTGGAGTCCTCGAGAATCCGAACGAGCTCGGGCTCGACGCCGCGTTCGCGGCGCTCTTCCTCGCGCTGGCCGTCCCGTACCTGCGCGAGCGCAGGGCGCGCGAAGCAGCGGCGCTCGCGGCCGGCATCGTTCTCGTCCTCATCCCGTTCGCCCCGGCCGGCGTGCCGATCATCGCCGCCGCCGCGGCGTGCCTGCTCGGCCTGAAGCGATGAGCGAGGCCTGGATCGTCGTCCTCGTCGTCGGCGCCGCGACGGTCGCGTCGAAGGCTGCCGGGCCCGTTCTCGTGGGACGTCGGCAGCTGCCACCGAAGCTTCAGGGCTGCATCGATCTGCTGGCTCCGGTGATGCTCATCGCGCTGGTCGTGACGCAGACGTTCGGCGGCGGCGAGGAGATCGAAGTCGACGCCCGTGTCGTCGGGGTCGGTGCCGCTCTCATTGCGCTCGCTTTCCGCGCACCCGTCATCGTGGCGATGGCGGTCGCCGCGTTGGTCACCGCACTCCTACGGTTGGCCGTCTAGGAGCGACGAGGTGCGCCGCCGTGCCAGAACACGGCGGCCGCCGCGATCGCCTCGGCGACGAGGCTCGCAAGGCCGATGACGAGAAGCCACGATCGAAAGTGCCGCATGCCGCAATGATCGACCTGCGCGGACGACGGCTTGAGCGTTATTCAGGTGGTCTGAAGACGGCGAAGGGGTCCGTGACCTCGAGCTCCCGGGCGCGGAAACGGTAGAGCTCTGCCGGCCGCCCGCCCGCCGGGCCGTGGGCACGATGCTTGCCCGTCGCCTCGATCGCGCCGCGCCGGAGGAGCACGCGCTTGAGGTTCGTCGCCGACACGTCGTATCCCAGCGCGGCCTCGTAGACGTCGCGCAGTTCCGCGAGCGTGAACGTCTCGGGCGCGAGCGCGAAGCCGATGTTCGAATACGAGAGCTTCCCGCGCAGGCGGTCGCGGCCGGCGAGGACGATCGCGCCGTGGTCGAAGGCGGTCTCGGGAAGCGCGTCGACCCGGTGCCAGCGCGTGTCCTCGGGGACGCTCGGGTCCATCCCGAGCGGGACGAGCCCGAGGTACGCGGTCGCGAGCTCCCACCGCTCGGGATGCCGTCCAGGCTCGCTCCAGGTCCCCAGCTGCTCCAGATGCGAGACCTCCCGCACGTCGACCTTGGACGCCAAATGACGCAAGATCGACGCCTCGAGGGTCTCCTCTGCGACGAGCGTCCCGCCTGGGAGGGCCCAGGTCCCCGTGAAGGGCTCACGGGCGCGCTCCCAGAGCAGCACCGCGAGGACGCCGTCCCGAACCTGGAACACGGTTGCGAGGGCGACGTGCGCGGGAGCCAGAGGTGGGGTGGTAAACTCAGCCACGAGGTTATCGCCTCAGAGGCTAAAACTACCATGGCCGATCCCGGAAAGACACGTTCCGATCGCGAGGTTGCGCTCGTCGTCGTCGGCGGAGGCGTGGCGGGTCTCTTCGCCGCGTTGTGCGCCGCCGCAGAGGGCGAGGTTCTCGTCATGACGAAAGGGCCACTGCTCTCGTCGACGAGCTTGCTTGCCCAGGGCGGCATCGCGGCCGCGGTGGGCGAGGACGACGATCCGGCGCTCCACTCCGAGGACACCCTGCGGACAGGCCGTGGCCTGTGTCGCCCGAGCGCGGTCGAGGTTCTCACTGCGGAGGCTCCGGCCCGCATCCGTGATCTCGTGGAGCTCGGCGTCGCGTTCGACGATGGACTGGGTCTCGAAGGGGGCCACACCCGACGGCGTGTCGTGCACGCGGGTGGCGCGGCGACGGGCGATCGCGTGGCGCGCAAGCTCGCCGAGCGAGTGCTCGCGCATCCGCGCATCCGGGTCGCCGAGGGCGAGCGCATGCTCTCCATCTGGCGCGACGACGAGCGCTGCGTCGGCGTCGTCACCGACCACCGAGCAGTTGCGGCGCGGGCCACATTGCTCTCGACGGGCGGCGCCGCCGCCCTCTGGGAGCGAACGACGAATCCAGCGGGGGCGGTCGGTGAGGGGATGGCGGCGGCGTATCGAGCCGGTGCAGCGCTCGCGGATCTCGAGTTCGTGCAGTTCCATCCGACGACCCTCGTCGACTCGTCGCTGCTGCTGTCCGAAGCGCTCCGAGGCGAGGGCGCGCTGCTGCTGGACGAGCAGGGCAACCGGTTCACCGACGAGCTCGCTCCGCGCGACGTCGTTGCGAGGGAGATCGCAGCGCGCGGAACCGTTCTGCTCGACCTCCGGCCGATCGACCGCGGCCGCTTCCCGTCGTTGATGGGCAGCCTGCTGGAGGAGGGATACGACCCGTCCCAGACACCGATTCCGGTCGCTCCGGCCGCGCACTACACGGTCGGCGGCGTCGTGACCGACCTCGACGGGCGCAGCGAGCTCGCGGGCCTCTACGCCGCGGGCGAGTGCGCAGCGACCGGCGTCCATGGGGCGAACCGGCTCGCGTCCAACTCGCTGCTCGAGTGCCTCGTCTTCGGCCGCCGAGCGGCACTGTCGGCACTCACCGAGCCCGCCCTTCCCGCGCAGCTGCCGGACGTGCCCGCCGAGCCCACTCCGGAGCCGGTCACGCCGGACCTGCGCCACGCCCTGTGGCGCGACTGTGGCCTCATCCGCGACGCCGCCGGGCTCGAGCACCTGCTCGACGCACCACATCGGCTCACACGGCTCATCGCACGGAGTGCGCTCACGCGCGAGGAGAGCCGCGGCTCGCACTTCCGGGCGGACTTCCCCTCGGAGAGCGAGGCCTTCGAGCGGCACGTCGTCCTGCGAGCGGGCGAGGAGCCCGTGCTCGAGGCATGGCGGTAGCAACCGACACGCTCGAACGCGCCGTGCTCGCCGCGCTCGCGGAGGACATCGGCGCCGGTGACGTGACGACCGAGGCGACCGTGCCGGAGAGCGCCCTCGGGACGGCAGAGCTCCTCGTGAAGGAGCCGGGTGTGGTCTGCGGCCTGCGCGCGGCGGAGTCGACGTTTCGCGCACTGGATCCCGATATCCGCTTCGAGGCGCTTGCGAACGACGGCGACGTGATCGACGAGCCGCCTGCTCTCGTCGCGCGCGTCGCCGGGTCGGAGCGCGCGATCCTGACCGGCGAGCGTGTGGCCCTCAACTTCCTCGGCCGCCTGTCGGGCATCGCGACCCTGACCCGCCGCTACGTGGAAGCAGTCGACGGGACGGGCGCGGCGGTGCTCGACACCCGCAAGACCACTCCGGGCCTGCGCGCGCTAGAGAAGCACGCGGTCGCGGTCGGAGGCGGCCGCAACCACCGCTTCGGCCTCGACGATGCAGTGCTCGTCAAGGACAACCACCTTCGCGCCGCCGGCTCCGTCGCGGACGCCGTGCGCCTCGTCCGTGCGGCGAGTGATCTCCCGATCGAGGTCGAGTGCGAGACGCTCACCCAGGTCGCGGAGGCGCTCGGAGCCGACGTCGACGCGATCCTGCTCGACAACATGACCCTCGCCGAGCTGCGCGAGGCCGTTGCTCTCGCCGCCGGCCGCGCACGGCTCGAAGCCTCGGGCGGCGTGAGCCTCGACACCATCCGCGCGATTGCGGAGACAGGTGTGGACGAGATCTCGGTCGGCGCGCTCACGCACTCCGCCCGCTCCCTCGACGTCTCACTGGAGCTCACATGACACTCACGCTGACACCGAACGAGATCACGACGATGCAGGAGGAGATCCGCGCGCTCGCCGCCGAGCGGGGAGCGGTGATCCTCGCCCACAACTACCAGGTGCCCGAGGTGCAGGACGTCGCCGACTTCGTCGGGGACTCCCTCGGGCTCTCGCGCGAGGCCGCCGCCACGGACGCGGACGCGATCGTCTTCTGCGGCGTCCACTTCATGGCCGAGACCGCCGCGATCCTCAGTCCGCAGAAGACCGTGCTCATCCCCGATCTCGACGCCGGATGCTCGCTCGCGGCCTCGATCTCCGCAGACCAGCTACGGACGTGGAAGGCCGAGAACCCGGGCGCGGTCGTCGTGTCGTACGTCAACACGACGGCCGAGGTGAAGGCCGAGAGCGACTACTGCTGCACCTCGGGCAACGCAAAGGGCGTCATCGAGTCGATCCCGGAGGACACAGAGATTCTCTTCCTCCCGGACATGTTCCTCGGCCTCTGGCTCGAGAAGGTCACAGGGCGGAAGCTGCGGATCTGGATGGGCGAGTGCCACGTGCACGCCGGGATCCGCCCCCAGGACATCACGCGCTGGCAGGCGGATGCTCCGGATGCCGAGTTCCTCGTGCATCCCGAGTGCGGATGCGCGAGCCAGTGCATGGCCTTCGGCAACGACAAGACGCACATCCTCTCGACCGAAGGGATGATCAAGTTCGCGAAAGCGTCGCCCAAGGAGCGGTTTCTCGTTGCGACCGAGACCGGGATCATCCACCGCCTGAACAAGGAGGCGCCGGAGAAGCGCTTCGAGGCGGTCTCGGAGAAGGCGATCTGCCGCTACATGAAGATGATCACGCTTCCGAAGCTGCTCGACTCGCTCCGTGAGTGGAAGTTCGAGGTGACGGTGCCGGAAGAGATCGCCGAGAAGGCACGCGGTGCGATCGACCGGATGGTTGCGATCTCCTGAGAGCGGGAACATCGGCCCGGTGGCCGACGTTCTGCAGCACGTGCCCGCCCCGGTCGTGAAGCGGCTCACGGACGCCGAGCGCGCGTTCCTCGAGCAGCCGTACGTCGGCGTCGTCACGGATCTCCGGCCCGACGGCTCGCCGCACTCGACGGTCGTCTGGGTCGACGTCGACGACGAGGGCGTGTCCTTCAACACCGCACGGCCGCGCGCGAAGCCCCGTTACCTCGAGGACGATCCCCGGCTGTCGCTCGTCGTCCTCGATCCGCAGGACCCGTATCGCTGGATCGCGATCACCGGCACGGCCGCGATGAGGGACGAGGGCGCCGACGACCAGATCGACCGGCTATCGAAGAAGTACACGGGACGCGAGAAGTACGCATCGCACCGCGAGGGGGAGACCCGCGTGTCCGTTCGGATCTCCCCGACCTGGATCGAGTCTCGAGGGCTGGGCTAGGCGGCTCTGACCGAGTGCACCGGCGGTAGTTTCGTGGCCGCCGTGAACCACGTCTTGCCTGCGTCGCCGGAGCCGAACACGTCGCCCGAGGTAGCGCCGAAGTAGAGGCCCATCGTCGCGCCTGCGCCCTCGCCGCAGAACGCCTGTCGGAGGATCGTGAGATACGCATCCTCCTGCGGGAGGCCGTCGCCGCGCGGCGTCCAGCTCGCACCGGCGTCGCGCGTCTCGTAGACGCGTACCTTGCCCTCCGGCGTCGTGCGGTCCATGTCGGCGACGAGCGGGATGACGAAGGCGCTGTCCGGGTCGGCCGGGTCGAGCACCATCGGGAAGCCGAAGTCGGAGGGCAGTCCGTCCGCGATCGACGTCCAACTCTCGCCTGCGTCGTCGGAGCGGTAGACGCCGCCGTGGAACTGCATGAACATCCGCTCGGGCTGCGTCGGCGCTCGGTGCATGTTGTGGACGCAGAGCGTGAGCGTGTCCTCGCGGGCCTCCTCCGGCATGTAGCGCGGGTAGAGGTTCTTGTTCCCGTGGCGCCAGGTCTTCCCAGCGTCCTCGGTGAGCCATACGCCGACCGCCGAGATCGCGAGCGCGACGCGCGCGGGGTCGCCCGGCCACGTCGCGATCGAATGCATGCACATGCCGCCGGCGCCGGGGCTCCACTCGGGCCGCGTCGGCTGCTCCCAGAACGCCTGGTTCAGTGCCCAGGTGAGGCCGCTGTCGTGGCTCTCGAAGAGCACGCCCGGCGCGCCGCCCGCGTACAGGTGGTCGTCGTCCTCGGCGGGAACGATCGTCCACAGGCGCTCGAGCGGGTTCTCGGCGTTCTCGGGCAGTTCGAGTCCCGCTGCCTGCTCCCACTCACCGCCGGGGTCGTCCGTGTAGAAGACCTTCGGGCCGTAGAACGCGGAAGTCACCGCGGCGAGCCAGCGGCCCGAGCGTGGGTCGCGCATCGCAAACTCGACGGGCTCGCCGGCGAACGCGCGGGACGTGACCTCGAACGGCGAGCCGGCCTCGCCCTCGAGCACGAACAGGCCCTTCTTCGTCCCCACCAGAAGCTGCGTCATCTCATCCTCCCGAGATCGCGGGCAGCACGTGCAGTCGGTCGTTCTCGCCGACCGCCGTGTCCACGCGTCCGTAGTCGCGGTTCACGAAGACGTTGATGTGCTCGCGGATGGCGCCGTGCTCGTCGAGGATCCAGCCCCGTACGCCGGGATGCTCGCGCTCGAGCTCCTGCAGCACCTCGCCGACCGTGGAGCCGCCGAGCTCGAGCTCCCGGTTTCCTCCTGCAAGCTCCGACAAAGGAGCCCTGAGCCTCACGACAGGCACGTATCGATCCTAGATCGCATCACTCGGTTAGACGACGAGCGGGCCAGGAACTCATCGACAACAAGAGTGTGTGAAGACTGTAAACGTCACCCCACGTCGCTCGACGGGCTGCCATAGTGGGCGACTTCGTCAGGGGGCCGCGGCACGAGGTTTCGTGCTCGAGTGGGTCCAGAGAAGCCGGTCGGGCGCAGAGGGGCGCCTCCGGGACTGCGGTCGGCTCGAACGAGCCGCCTCGTCTCGCGACGCCCGCGCCGGAGGCGGCCCTCGCCCATTTCGACCACGAGCACCCGGCTCGCCGCCTCGTTCCAACGACCAGCGGCTGCGGCCGCCTGCGGGGGTGGGAATCGGATGGAACTGCAAGAGCTCATGAGCGAACTGGCAAGGCTGCTGTCGCGGCGGTCGTCGACTCCGCGGCGGGAGGCGCTGCGCCTCGCGCACCGACGGATCAGGCACTACGCGGCGGCGCGCGGGCTCGGCGAGAGCTGGTGCGACGCCGTCCTGCTGCACTTCCTCGCCGAGCAGCACGGTGTGAGGGTTGCGGCATGAGCGAGACGAGCCTGCCGATGTGGTTGCTGCGGGTGCAGAAGGAGGGCACGGATCTCACCGAGTCCGAGGCCGCGGTGCTGAAGCGTCTCGCGCTCGGCGACACGCAGCCCGAGGCTGCGCGACGTCTCGGCAAGTCGCTCGAGACGGTAAGGACCCAGACGAAGCTCGCTCGCGCGCGGCTGCGAGCACGGACGAACGCCCAGGCCGTCGCGATCGCCGTCAGCCTGGATCTCATCTGATGGCGCCCCGATCCCGGCTCGCCGCGCTCGAGCTCGAGCGTGACGAGTGGCGCAGGCGTGCGGAGTCCGCGGCGCGACCGCGGACGAGGACGGAGTACGTCGTCAAGCGCGCCCCGCGCGGAGCGCGTCTCCTCGGGGCGCTGTGGCTCCTCGTTCTCGGCCTCCTCGTCGGAGGCGCTGCGCTCCCGCGCGCGAACGACACTCCCGCGCTCCGCGAGGACTACGAGTCGTGTATCTCCTCGGCGAGGAGGCAGGCTCCGCCGCGCGACGACCCGTACGGGGAGCTTGTCGACGCCCTCTACTCCTGCGGCGTCTACGACGGCAGCGTCGCGAGCGGTTAGGGGGCGTGTTCGCGGACGCCGTGCGGCGCGCCGTACTCGGCGAGCTTGTCGAGGAACGGCCGAGGTGGAAGGGCCTCCGGCCCGAGGACACCGGTGCCCTTCCAGGCGCCGCTCTCGAGCAGTTCGAGCGCGATGACGGGGTTGATCGCTGTCTGCCAAACCACTGCCTGCGAGCCGTACTCGCGCATCGTCGTCTCGTTGTCGGCGACGTGGTACAGGTACGTGCGCCGCGGCGCGCCGTCCTTGCCGACGCCGGTGACGAGGGTCCCGGCACACGTCTTCCCCGACATGCGCTCGCCGAGCGTCGCCGGGTTGGGCAGCGCGGCCGCGACGACGTCGCGCGGCGCGACGTCGATGCCCTTCACCGGAATCGGCTCCTTCGAGTCGAGGCCGAGCTTGTGCAGTGTCTTCAGCACCTCGATGAACTCGTCGCCGAGCCCGTACTTGAAGGTGACCCGGCTGCAGTCGACCCAGCGCGGGACGAGGAGGACTTCCTCGTGCTCGACGTTCACGCACTCGACCGGGCCGATGCCCTCGGGGAAGTCGAACACCTCGGGCTCCGAGAACGGGGCCGTCGTGAACCAACCCCGCCCCTTCTCCCAGATCACGGGTGGGTTCAGGCACTCCTCGATGGTCGTCCAGATCGAGAAGGTGGGGGCGAAGTCGTAGCCCTCCACGACGAGGTTCGCCCCGTCGCGGACGCCGATCTCGTCGATCTCCGAGAAGAGCTCGTCGGCCGCATATCGGGCGAAGACGTCGGCGGCTCCCGGCTCGACCCCGATCCCGACGAGCGCGAGGACACCCTTCTCCTCCCAGGCCTCGGCGCGCTCGAACTGGTAGTCGCCGAGCTTTACGCCGACCTCCTCGAACGGGTTGGTCGGATGCGGCTCCGAGAGCGTCATCGCCATGTCGAGGTACGTCGTGCCGGCCTCGAGGCACGCGTCGAAGATCGGCACGTTGAAGAGCGGGTCGACGGAGTTCAGGACGGCGTCCGCACGCGTCTCGCGGATGAGCTCCACGATCGACTCCTTGCTCGACGCGTCGATCGCATGGGCCGAGAAGCGGCCGTCGTCGAGCCCGTCCATCACCTCGGTGGGTCGCTTCGGGTCGTAGTCGGCGAGAGCGCAGTGCTCGAAGAACGAGCGGCGGCTGGCGATCTGCGCGAATGCAGAGCCGACGCCCCCTGTCCCGACGACGAGTATCCGCACGGCGCACGGGTTCTACACGATCGATCCGGGTTGTAGCGCCCGGTGCGGCCCCGATACGCTCCGTGCGATTTCGGCGAACGGAGGTCGGACGTGAGCGTGTCGGTCACCAGTCAGAAGCAGTTCATCGGCGGCGAGTTCGTGGACTCGTCGTCGGGCGAGACGATGGAGGTCCTGAACCCTGCGACCGGCGAGGTGATCGCCGAGGTCCCGCGTGGGTCGGCGGAGGACGTCGACCGCGCCGTCACGGCCGCGGAGAAAGCGTGGGGGGAGTGGCAGGGCAAGACGCCCAAGGACAGGATGGAGCTCCTCCTGAAGCTCGCGGATGTCATCGACGAAAACGCCGAGGAGCTCGCGCGCCTCGAGTCGCGGAACGTCGGCAAGCCGTGGTGGGTCGCCGTCGACGAGCCCGGGATGATGTCGGACAACCTCCGTTTCTTCGCGGGCGCCGCGCGCAACCTCGAGGGAAAGGCCGCGGCGGAGTACGTCGAGGGCTACACCTCGATGGTGCGCCGCGAGCCGCTCGGGATCGTCGCCGGCATCTGTCCCTGGAACTACCCGCTGTTCATGGCGATGTGGAAGATCGGGCCGGCGCTCGCGGCCGGGAACGTCCAGATCATCAAGCCGGCCGAGCAGACGCCGCTGACCATGCT
>Ga0070665_100005985_pt1 | contig 12447 bp, 13 predicted proteins | sample KBSS13metaG_FD_65862 | JGI IMG/M metagenome (GOLD analysis project Ga0070665, IMG submission 65862) | Switchgrass rhizosphere microbial communities from Kellogg Biological Station, Michigan, USA - KBS S1-3 metaG | ecosystem: Host-associated > Plants > Roots > Rhizosphere > Soil ... | reverse complement strand
CGCTCGGTCACCGGCCAGATGATCGCACTTGACGGCGGCCAGCATCTTGCGTGGGAAACGCCGGATGTGACAGGCATGATCGAATGACGGCAAAAGATTCGGACCACAGGATTCCGGCGCCGAAGCCGCGGGGCGGCGCTGCCGCCGACGACATCGCCGGCTACATGCCCGGCCACGAGGTCGAGGAAGACGGCGCCGACGAGATCGTGCTGCCGGCTGGACCGGATGTCGCCTTCACCAAGATCGAGTGGGACGCCTCGGTCAGGGACACCGACGGTAAGTCCGGTACCGACGTCATCCAGGAATTCGTCAAGCGGCTGCCCAACGCACCCGGCGTCTACCGCATGATGAACGCTGCCGGCGACGTGCTCTATGTCGGCAAGGCGCGCAGCCTGAAGAAGCGCGTCACCAACTACGCGCAGGGCCGTTTCCACACCAGCCGCATCGGCCGCATGGTGCGCGAGACCACCACGATGGAATTCGTGGTGACCCGCACCGAGACCGAAGCGCTGCTGCTCGAAGCGAATCTTATCAAGCGCTTGCGGCCGCGCTTTAACGTTTTGATGCGGGACGACAAATCGTTCCCCTACATCATGCTGACCACGGACCACCCCTCGCCCGGCATTTTCAAGCATCGTGGCGCGCGCTCGCGCAGGAGCGAGTATTTTGGGCCGTTCGCCTCCGCCGGCGCGGTCGGCCGCACCATCAATTCGCTGCAGCGCGCCTTCCTGCTGCGGACCTGCACGGATTCGGTCTTCGAGAGCCGCACGCGGCCTTGCCTGCTCTACCAGATCAAGCGCTGCTCCGGCCCTTGCACAGGCGAGATCGGCCCGGAGGATTATGGCGAGCTGGTCGGCGAGGCCCGCGATTTCCTGTCCGGAAAAAGCCAGAAGGTGAAGGCCGAGATTTCCGGCGCCATGCAATCGGCGGCCGAGGATCTCGACTTCGAGCGGGCCGCCGTTTACCGCGACCGGCTGTCGGCGCTGTCGCATGTGCAGACCCACCAGGGCATCAACACGCAAGCGGTCGACGAGGCCGATGTGTTCGCCATCCACCAGGAGGGCGGGCAAACCTGCATCCAGGTGTTCTTCTTCAGGACGGGGCAGAACTGGGGCAACCGCGCCTATTTCCCGAAAGCCGATCCGGCGCTCGAACCGGGCGAGGTGCTGAGCTCGTTCCTGGCCCAGTTCTACGACGACAAGCCTATCCCCCGGACCATCCTGTTGTCGCGCACTGTCGACGAGCAGGAACTTCTGGCCGAGGCATTCTGTACCAAGGCCGGCCGCAAGATCACGATCAGCGTCCCGCAGCGTGGCGACAGGAAGGACCTGACCGACAACGCCTTGCAGAACGCCCGCGAGGCGCTCGGCCGGCGGCTTGCCGAAACGTCGACGCAAGGGCGCCTGTTCAACGGATTTGCCCAGACCTTTGGCCTGACGCGGGTGCCGCGCCGCATCGAGGTCTATGACAACTCGCACATCATGGGCACCAACGCGGTCGGCGCAATGGTCGTGGCCGGGCCGGAAGGTTTTGTGAAGAACCAGTACCGGAAGTTCAACATCCGCTCGACCGAGATCACGCCGGGCGACGATTTCGGGATGATGCGCGAGGTCATGCAGCGGCGCTTCTCGCGGCTGATCCGCGAGCATGAAAAGCCTGTTGAGACCGACGCCGCCGAGGCACTACCTGAAGACGACGACGCTGCGCAGTCGGGCGGCATTCCCGCCTGGCCTGACGTGATCCTGATCGACGGCGGCCAGGGCCAGATGTCGGCGGTGCGCGCCATCCTCGACGAGCTCGGCGTTGCCAACGACGTGACGGCGATCGGCGTCGCTAAGGGCGTCGACCGCGAGGCCGGGCGCGAGCGCTTCTTCGCGCCGGGCCGCGAATCCTTCTCGCTGCCGGTGCGCGACCCCGTGCTCTATTTCGTGCAGCGGCTGCGCGACGAGGCGCACCGCTTCGCCATCGGCTCGCACCGCGCCCGCCGCAAGAAAGAGATGATCCGCAACCCGCTCGACGAGATCAGCGGCATCGGACCAAGCCGCAAGCGCGCGCTGCTCTTGCATTTCGGTACGGCGAAAGCGGTCGGCCGCGCGGCGATGGAGGACCTGCTGGCCGTCGAGGGCATCTCGGAATCGATGGCCAAGCTGATCTACGGCCATTTCCACGAGAATTGATACTGCTGTCCTAACTGTCTGAGGCCGACGCGATCCAACAGCAACCCGCATGCGGGCCGATGTCCACAGCCATCACGCGCCGTTCATGGTTTTGCGGATATTTTTCGCGAACTCCTTGATGGTGAAGCCTGCCGGGAGAGAATCGATCAAGACTATGTCAGAGATCGCACTCTTGATCCGGAGAGGGCGCAGCGCGGTGTAAGCCGCCGAGTTATACCACTGGTCAGCCGCCTCCCGGGTCGGGAACTCCATCAGCACGACAGCACCAGGCCAAGCGCCCTCGACTACGTCGCCTGGACCCTGCGCTAGCCACTTGCCGCCGTAGGGGGCAACTGTTGCCTCAACCTGCTCAAGGTAGTCCAAGCCATCGCTGTCCGGGACATCGCCCGGAATTCGCAGGTGATTTACGAGATAGGTTGGCATCGTTCTTCTCCTATGACTGCTGATGAAGAACGCTAGCATCTGAAGACATGGGGGGATTTCCAATTTGAACGATGAGCAAGTCCGCCCGATAATAAAGCAGATCGCCGGCGCCCTGACGCCTTGGAGCGCTGTTGGAGCAGTCCGCCACTCAACCTGCGCAGCGCGCCGTTGCTGATCGACGGGTTTCCCTACAATGCACGCCTGCCGGACTGGCGGACAGCCGACCCCGTGTACAAAATGTTAGTGTGCCATGGCCAAGCTGATCTACGGCCATTTTCAGGAGAATTGAGCGAGCGGCGTCGCGGAAGCCTGCGAGTTGGGAACGCTCGGCGACAGCGGGTCGGGCGCCCGGGACCGGACATCGAATGCGCCCGGCCCCGCGATGCTCTTGTCAGGCTGCCGCGCGTTCGCCTGGCGGGCGGCGCCGAAGCTCGGCGGTGACCAGCGCCGGCGGCACGTAATTGGCCTGGTTGAGGCCCACGTCGACCCCCGGCGCGACGATCTGGTCGATGCGGTCCAGCACGTCCTCACTGAGCCGCACCTCTGCACCAGCCAGGAGATCGTCCAGATGCGGTATCGTCCGCGGACCAAGGATCGCCGACGTCACGCCTCGATGTGCCATGACGAAGGCCATTGCCATGTGGGTAAGCGACAACCCCGCCTCTTGCGCCAGCGGAATCAATTGCTCCACCGTTTCCAGGCTGCGCTCATCCGACATTTGCTTGGGCATGAACCTCGCCCGCAGCGAGTCGGGCATCGGCTGGCCTTTGCGGTATTTGCCCGTAAGCATCCCCTTGGACAAGGGGCTCCACACCATAACGCCCATGCCGTAGCGCTGGCAGGTCGGCAGCATGTCCCGTTCGATGCCGCGGTCGAGGATGGAGTAAGGCGGCTGCTCGGTGCGGAAACGAGCGAGCCCGCGCCGCTCTGCCACCCATTGTGCTTCAACAATCTCGGAGACCGGAAAGGTCGAAGAGCCGATCGCCCTGATCTTGCCGGCCCGCATCAGGTCCGTGAGAGCCGAGAGGGTCTCTTCGATTTCGGTGTCCGGAGATGGCCGATGAACCTGATAGAGGTCGATGTAGTCGGTGCCGAGGCGACGCAGCGAGCCCTCGACGGCGCCGATGATCCATCGTCGCGATGTCCCCTGCATGTTGGGGTCTTCGCTCATTGGTCCCTGGAATTTCGTGGCCAGCACGATGCTGTCGCGACGACCTTTCAGTGCCTTGCCCACGATCTCCTCGGACTCGCCGGCGCTATAGCGGTCAGCGGTGTCGATGAAGTTGATCCCCGCATCGAGCGCCCTGTGAATGATGCGGACGCACTCCTCGTGGTCAGGGTTGCCGAGCTTTCCAAACATCATCGCGCCCAGACAGTAGGGGCTTACCTTGATGCCGGTCCGTCCGAGTGAACGGTATTGCATGGACTTGTCCTTTCGATGTGGCCAACGCAGCGTGTTCGTGTTAAACGGAACGATATTCCACTTAAATACGGAACATTGTTCCGTTTAGCAAGAGGTGTAAGCGACTTTGCCTGAATTGAACGGCGACAGACCGGCCCGTGCGGATGCACGGCGCAACCTGCATGCGTTGCTCCACGCTGCCATGGAGGTATTCGGGACATCCGGCGTCGACGCTCCGATCCGCGAGATCGCGGAGAAAGCCGGGGTCGGCGTGGCCACGCTCTACAGGCACTTTCCGCAACGGTCCGACCTGATCGTCGCCGTATTCCGCAACGAGGTAGATGCATGCGCCGCCGCAGCCGCAACCATCGCCGGGGAGTATGAGCCGGGCGAAGCGCTCGAGCGCTGGCTCGACCGCTTCATCGCATTCGTTGCCACCAAGCGCGGTCTGGCTTCGGCCCTGCATTCCGGCGATCCCGCCTACGAGCCCCTGCCCGCCTATTTCATGGAGCACTTGGCGCCGGCTGCATCCGCTCTGCTCCAGGCAGCCGCAAAAGCGGGACAGATCAGGCCCGATGTCGAGCCTGCGGATTTCCTGATGGCAATCGCCCGCCTCTGCTCGCCGGATGACAAAGGCGGCATCACCGAGGAGTCTCGGCGCATGGTGTCGTTGCTGATTGACGGACTTCGCTACAAGGCAAGCGTCCCGGCCTGAGCGACAACCACCCCCGGGCACAAAATGCCAGAGTGCTGTTCGCTGGCGTTGAGCGAGCGGAGGCACAATCGAACCGGAGTTTCAAATGCCAGTTGTCCACGAAGAAAAGTCGACCGCGGCCGGCGCGCATCCTGAGGAGATCAAGTCGGTTTTCGATCTACGCCTTGGCAAGCATATTACCCTGCAGGGAAGCGCCAGGATTACGCCGGCAGGCGTGATCAGCGCCGGAATCGCGGTCGCCGCCATGACGCTTGCGTTGGGTTACCTTGCCGCGTCAACCAGACGTCGCAGGTAGTTAGAGCTGGAGTTCATAGCCAGTCTTGCTCAGCAGCGGTGGACGCTTGGCGCGCCGGACGAGATGAGCCCGTGCTCTACTTCGTGCAGCCGCTGCGCGACGAGGCGCACCGCTTCGCCATCGGCTCGCACCGGGCCTGCCGGCCGTTGCCGAGGAAGCCGAGCAATTGGTGAACCAAATCCTCAACAGGCGAACCGACTGACGGCCCTTTAGCGCTGAAGCGGATCGCGGCCCTTCGAACTTGAACATCGTGGGCAACCGGGCGGCGAGCCGGACGCGCTGAACGTGGCGCATGAGCAGGCATTGCCCCGCTTCCAGATGTTACGGTAACGTACTTCCAATCGCGCGGTCTCCGTTGTTGATTGACGGCGCAGCCTCACGAGAGCGGACGAGCACCTGATGCAGCCGTCGGAAGCCTTCCAGCCCAGGCGATGGCCGAAAGCTTCTCGCGATCCCTGATGGACGGAACACGATGATCGCCAGATTGACCGTTGCCGAACGCCGGATCGGGTTCGTAATCCTGCTGCTGATGGCGGCCACGGGCCTTGCCATGGCAGCCGGCGGACGCGGCGACGCGTTCGGCGTGCACGGCTTCATGGTCATGTTGTTGAGCCTCGCGTTCGGCGCGCGGCTCATGACCACGTTGGACGCACCGGAACCCGATCCGTCGCAGTTCCAGCACTATTACGACGACCCGACGCGGGTCGGCATCGTGCTCACGATGATCTGGGGCGTGGTCGGCATGCTCGTCGGCGTGTGGGTGGCGGCCCTGCTGGCGTGGCCCGACCTGACCTTCGACGCGGCCTGGGCAAGCTACGGCAGGCTGCGCCCGGTCCACACGAGCGGCGTCATCTTCGGGTTCGGCGGCAATGCGCTGATCGCCACGTCCTTCCATGTCCTGCAGCGCACGTCACGGGCGCGGCTGCCCGACCAACTCAGTCCCTGGTTCGTCCTGATCGGGTACAACCTCTTCTGCATCATTGCCGCCAGCGGCTACCTGATGGGCATCACCCAGTCGAAGGAGTACGCCGAGCCCGAGTGGTACGCCGACCTCTGGCTGGTCGTCGTCTGGGTCGTCTATTTCCTTATCTTCATCCGTACATTGGCGCGGCGGAAGGAACCGCACATCTACGTCGCCAACTGGTACTACATGGCCTTCATACTGGTGGTGGCGGTGCTGCACATCGTCAACAACCTGGCCGTGCCGATCTCGTGGGGCAGCGCAAAGAGCTATTCGCTGTTCTCCGGCGTGCAGGATGCGATGACGCAGTGGTGGTACGGCCACAACGCGGTCGCGTTCTTCCTCACTGCCGGCTTCCTCGGCATGATGTACTACTACCTGCCGAAGCGCGCCAATCGACCGATCTTCTCGTACCCGCTCTCCATCATCAGCTTCTGGGGCATCACCTTCATGTATATGTGGGCGGGCTCGCACCACCTGCTCTACACGGCGCTGCCGCAATGGGTGCAGACGCTGGGCATGACCTTCTCGGTTGTGCTGCTGGTGCCGTCTTGGGCGTCGGCAGGCAACGCGCTCGCCACCCTCAACGGCGCCTGGCACAAGGTCCGCGACGACGCCACGCTGCGCTTCATGATGGTGGCCGCCGTCTTCTATGGACTCTCCACCTTCGAGGGTTCGTTCATGGCGATCCGGGCGGTCAATTCGCTGTCGCACTACACAGACTGGACGATCGGCCACGTGCATGCCGGCGCGCTCGGTTGGGTGGCGATGATCTCCTTCGGATCGATCTACGCGTTGGTGCCCTGGATGTGGAAGCGCGAGACGATGTACTCCGCGAAGCTGATCGAAGTGCACTTCTGGTTGGCGCTTGCCGGCACCATCGTCTACGTCTTCTCGATGTGGAACGCAGGCCTGATCCAGGGCCTGATGTGGCGCACCTATAACGACAGCGGCACGCTCGCCTATTCCTTCATCGACTCGATGGAGGCGATGCACCCCTATTACATCGCGCGAACGATCGGCGGCCTGCTCTTCCTGCTCGGCGCGATCGTCGGGACCTACAACGTGCTGATGACGATCCGGCAGGCTGGCATCGAGCGCACCGTCGCTGTCGGCGAGCCGGATCTGCCGGTCGTTGCCGGTGCCGGCGCGGTTCAGGCGGGGGAGTGACGCCATGCCGGACTTCCACCGCAAGATGGAACGCAGCGCGATCGGCTTCATGCTGGCGATTCTCGGCGTCGCGTCGATCGGCGGCCTGGTCGAGATAGCGCCGCTGTTCACGATCCACGAGACCGTCGAAGATGTGGCGGACATGCGCATGTACACACCGCTCGAACTTGCCGGCCGTAACATCTATATGCGCGAGGGCTGCTATGCGTGCCACTCGCAGATGATCCGCACGCTGCGCGACGAGGTGGAGCGCTACGGCCCGTACTCGCTGGCCGTGGAATCCAAATACGACCACCCGATGCTGTGGGGCTCGAAGCGGACCGGACCCGATCTCGCCCGCATCGGCGATAAATACTCCGACGCCTGGCAAGTGAAGCACCTCGACAATCCACGCGACGTGGTGCCGGAATCCGTGATGCCGGCCTATCGCTGGCTGCTGCGGAACTGGCTCGATGCGAAGGATCTGGGCGAGCACCTGCGGGCGATGCGCGATGTGGGCGTGCCCTACACGGACGACATGATCGCCAACGCCACCGCCGACGCATACGGTCAGGCCGCTCCCGACAGCCAGGAGGCCGCCGGCGTCGCGAAGCGCTTCGGCGCGGCGACCAACGTGCGTGCCTTTGACGGCGATCCTGGTCGCCTGACCGAGATGGATGCGGTCGTTGCGTACCTGCAGGTGCTCGGCCACCTCACCGACGCCGCGTCGAAGATGGAACAGACGGCGCTGGGAGATTGACCATGCATGATGCCGTGGTGGCATTCTCCAAGAGTTGGGGGCTCTTCTACCTGATCGCGCTGGCGATCGGCGTGGTAGCCTATGCCTATTGGCCGTCCAACCGCGCGGGGTTCGATCGCGCGAAAGACAGCATCCTCGACAAGGACGATCGGCCGTGGATGTAGGTGAGCGAGACCCGATCACCGGACGCATGACGACCGGCCACGAGTGGAACGGCATCAAGGAACTGATGACGCCGGTGCCAAGGGTCGTGCTGTTCTTCCTGGCGATCGGTGTCCTCTTCGCCGTCGGCTACTGGCTGCTGATGCCCGCGTTCCCGCTCGGTACAACTTACACCAGGGGGCTGCTCGGCAACGACCAGCGCCGAATCGTCGCCGAACAGGTGAAGGCGGCCGATGCCGAACGCGCGACCTGGATGGACAAGATCGGCGCGCTGGACTTTGCCGGCATCAAGGCCGACCCCGATTTGATGCGACACGTCGACGAGACCGGCCGGCGATTGTTCATCGACAATTGCGCGGCGTGTCATGGCGTCAATGGCACAGGGGGGCCGGGCTTTCCCGACCTTACGGCCAAGGCCTGGCTCTGGGGCGGCGAACCCGAGACCATCGCCGAGACGATTACCGTCGGCATCAATTCGACCAACGAGGACAGCAGGGTCTCGCAGATGCTGGCCTTCGGACGGGACGGCGTGCTGAATCGCCGGCAGATCGCCGACGTCGTCGCCTACGTCCAGTCCCTGACTGGCGCTGCGCATGGCGAGACCGCGAGCGCACAGAGCGTGGCCGCCGGCAAGGAGGTGTTCGTTGCCAACTGCACCCCTTGCCACGGCGAAAACGCGAAAGGGGTACACGACCAGGGTGCGCCGGACCTGACCGATGCGACCTGGATCAATGGCGGAAACGCCGGCGATATCTATTCGAGCGTCTATTCCGGGCGCCAGGGCCACATGCCGCATTGGCGGGACAGGATGACGCCGGCCGAGATCAAGCTGCTGGCGCTCTACGTCAATCAGTTGGGGAAGGTGCAATGAGGCCACCGTCCGCGTCGATGGACCGAGCATCCTGGCTCACATGGCGCATCGCCGGGTGGGCGATCGTGGTGGCTGTGCTCTCGGTCTTCATACTGGCCAACGCGCATCTGGCCTATCTGGCGTTCGGCTCGCAGCCTCACTGTGCGCAGCAACACGCTCCGAGCACAACAGGCAAGACGGTCTATCGCGCTGCAAGTCCCGCCTGCTGAGATGAGGCGAACAAGATGACCCCGACGTCCGAACACGCCGAGCCGAGGCCCTACATCGAGCGCAACCGCCGCAACCTGGCGCCTGCCGCGGCACTCGGCTGGCTGCGGGACGGCTGGCGCGATCTCCTCGTGCAGCCCGGTCTCAGCCTTGCATATGGGCTTGCGGTGTTCGCGATCTCGCTTGCGATCGTATGGGTGCTGTTCGCTTTCCGCCTCGACTACATCCTGTTCCCGGCGCTGGCCGGCTTCATGGTCGTCGGTCCGCTGGTGGCGATCGGGCTCTACGACAAGAGCCGGGCCATCGCCAACGGCGAACCGCTCTCGCTCAAGCGCATGATCTTCGTCAAGGCGAGGTCTGGCGCGCAGGTCTGGTTCACCGGCGCCATCCTGTGCCTGCTGATGCTGGTGTGGATGCGGGCCGCCGTGTTGATCTATGCGCTGTTCTTCGGGTTGAGGCCGTTTCCCGGGCTCGACCATGTCGCAAGCATGCTGTTCACGACGGGCGACGGCTGGGCGATGCTGCTGGTCGGCTCGGTCGTCGGCGGGGTGTTTGCTGCCTTCTCCTTCGCGATCAGCACCTTTTCGATTCCCATGCTGCTCGACGAGGACGTCGACGCTTTCACGGCGATGGGCACCAGCATATCGCTGGTGTGGAATAATCTGCAGGTCATGATCGCCTGGGGCGGAATCGTGCTCGCCCTATTCCTGGCCAGTGTCGCCACCGGCCTCGTTGGCCTGATAATCACATTCCCGCTGCTCGGGCACGCCACGTGGCACGCCTACAAGGCGATGAGATGAGCTGCTGCGCGCCTGGCGCCGAACTTGGGCGCGAGCTTGCGCGCGGGCCATCGCGCGAGGAGGTGCTGCTGGCCAGCCGCGAGCTAGGCGACGGGACCCGCCAGACCAACCTGTCGGTGCCCGGCATCCATTGCGCCGCCTGCATCGGGGCAATCGAGGGCGCCCTGCTCAAGACCGACGGCATCACCGAGGCACGCATCAACCTTTCGACGAGGCGGCTCAGCGCGAAATGGCGCGGCGAGTACCCGCCGCCGATCATCGAGGTACTGAGAACGCTCGGTTACGAGGCCAATTTGCTCGATGCCGAGAACGGCAGCCGCGATCCCGAACTCTCACGACTGCTCCGAGCGCTGGCCGTCGCCGGATTTGCGGCGATGAACATCATGCTCCTGTCCACCTCGGTGTGGTCCGGAGCAGACAGCGAGACGCGGCAGGTCTTCTACTGGATTTCGGCGCTGCTGGCGCTGCCGGCGCTCGTCTATTCCGGCGGCACCTTCTTCGCCTCGGCATGGTCGGTGCTGAGGCGTGGCCGCACCAACATGGACGTGCCGATCTCGATCGGCGTGAGCCTGGCCTTCGGGCTCAGCCTCTACGACACGGCGACAGGCGCGCCGCACGCCTATTTCGACGCCGCGACCTCCCTGCTTTTCTTCCTGCTGGTCGGACGCACGCTCGACCACGTCATGCGCCGGAAGGCGCGCGCCGCCGTGGTCGGGCTCAGCCGACTGATGCCGCGCGGCGCAACGGTCGTCAGGTCCGACGGCAGCCGGGACTATCTGCCGCTTGCCGAGGTCGAGGCGGGCATGCGGCTGGCGATCGCGCCGGGCGAACGCGTGCCGGTAGACGCCGTGGTCGACAGCGGTAGCTCGGACATCGACAACTCGATCGCGACTGGCGAAAGCCTGCCGCAACCGGTGTCCGTGGGCGCGCAATTGCGGTCGGGCACGCTGAACCTGACCGGCGCGCTTACGGTTGTGACGACCTCGCCCGCCAGCGGCTCGTTCGTGGCCGAGATGGCACGGCTTATCGAGACGGCCGAGGATGGCCGTGCGCGCTTTCGCGGGCTGTCCGACCGCGCCGCCCGGCTCTACTCACCCGTCGTGCACGCGACGGCTTTCGTCACCTTCGTTGGCTGGCTGGCTGCAACAGGCGACTGGCACCGCGCCATCAGCATCGCCATCGCGGTGCTCATCATCACCTGTCCGTGTGCGCTCGGCCTCGCCGTGCCCATGGTGCAGGCCGTTGCCGCGCGCCGCCTGTTCGAGGCCGGCATCATGGTCAAGGACGGGTCGGCCATGGAGCGTCTCGCCGAGATCGATACGGTTGCGTTCGACAAAACCGGCACACTGACGTCAGGCCGCCCGCGGCTGGCCAGTTCAACCGCCGGCGATCCGAAGGCGTACGCTATCGCAGCGGCAATGGCTGCGCGATCGAGCCATCCGGTGTCCCGGGCGATCGCGGCCATCGCCCAAGACCCGGCGCTCGACGTCATCGACCTCAGGGAGTATCCGGGGCTTGGCCTCTCAGCGACAGTTGACGGCGAGGTGTATCGGCTGGGCCAGGCGGAGTGGTGCGGCGACCAGCAGTCCGGCCAGACCGTCCTGTCGCGCGACGGAAAGCGGCTCGCCGCGTTTATGCTCGAGGACAGCCTTCGCCGCGGTGCCGGGCAGGCGGCACAGGAGTTGAGGCAGGCTGGCCTGGCGATGACGATCCTCTCCGGAGACTCGCCCGATGCCGTTAGCGATGTCGCCGCCAAGCTCGGCATCGCCGACGCCTCGGCAAGATTGCTGCCGGAACAAAAGACCAGGCGGCTCGCCGACCTCGCAGAGCAAGGCCGCAAGGTCCTGATGGTCGGCGACGGGCTGAATGACGCGCCGGCGCTTGCTGCGGCATATGCATCGATGGCGCCGGCGAGCGCAGCCGACATCGGCCGCAACGCCGCTGATTTCGTTTTCCTGCACGGCAACCTGACGGCGGTGCCACTCGCCATCCGCGTGTGCCGGCAGGCGGGCAGCCTGATCCGCCAGAATTTTGCGCTCACAATCGCCTACAACGTCGTGGCGTTGCCGATCGCCATTGCCGGTCATGTCACGCCGTTGATAGCCGCGCTGGCAATGTCATCGTCCTCGGTGCTGGTTGTCGCCAATGCGCTCAGGCTGCATGGCGGGGATCGGCCCGCCATTGGCGACGCGAAGCGGGACGCCCCTCCCGTCGAACTATCAGTGCTGGCTCTCGAACCATGAGCAGCCTCGTCTACCTTGTTCCCGTCGCGCTCCTGCTTGGCGCCACCGCGCTTGGCGCCTTCCTCTGGTCGCTGAGGAACGGCCAGTATGACGACATGAAGGGCGCTGCGGAACGCGTCCTGCTTGATGACGAGCAGGAGTAGCCATCCCGCCTCCAGATTCCTAGAGCGGTTCACGGCTTGATTGAATCGGATAGGATTCCCCTTCGGTTCGATTTGTGATTCAAGATGCTGGCTGGACAGGAGGCCAGCATCTGATGGCCCGACCTCTTTCCAATGATCT
>Ga0070665_100005984_pt1 | contig 12447 bp, 14 predicted proteins | sample KBSS13metaG_FD_65862 | JGI IMG/M metagenome (GOLD analysis project Ga0070665, IMG submission 65862) | Switchgrass rhizosphere microbial communities from Kellogg Biological Station, Michigan, USA - KBS S1-3 metaG | ecosystem: Host-associated > Plants > Roots > Rhizosphere > Soil ... | reverse complement strand
CCGCCGCGACCGGATCGGTGGCGTCGGCCGCGACCAGCAGCGCCGGCTTGTCGCCGCGCCGCACCGCGCGCTCAAAGCCGCGCGGGATCTCGACGCCGAACAGCACCTTGCCCGATTGCAGTAGGTCGTCGAACTCGGCGACGCTGTGCACCTCGCGGGTAAAGCGGAAATAGCTGGTGTTCTCCATCGCCTTCAGCACCGAGCGCGCCAGGTCGCTGTCTTCCTGCACCAGCACCGCCGTCGGCAGGTGCCGCGGTGTGGTGTTGATGGCGTAGCCGAACAGCAGCAATTGCATGACCGGGATCATCACGATCATCGCGAACGAGACCCGGTCGCGGCGGAGCTGGATGAACTCCTTGACCAGCATCGCATAGCTGCGGCGCCAGAAGCCGAAAGACGGCTCCCTCGCCTCTGCGGCGGGATGAACGGCGTCAGTCGCACTCATTGGAAATTGTCCCTTGAGCGGCTCATGAGATCGATGAAGACGTCTTCGAGCGACGGTTCGCTGGCCTGCCAATGCCGACCGCCGGCGTTGCGATACGGCGCGATGGTCGCTTCCAGTGCAGATTTGTCGCGGCCGGAGACGTGCAGGCTGGTGCCGAACGGCGCGACCATGTCGACGCCGGGCTTGCCGGTCAGTTCGTTTGCGAGGGCGTTGAGGTCGTCGCCGGACACCGTCCAGGTCGACAGCGCCGATTTCGCGATCACCTCGTCCACCGTGCCGTGCGCCAGCAGATGGCCATAGGCGATGTAAGCGATCTCGTGACAGCGCTCGGCCTCGTCCATGTAGTGAGTCGAGACCAGCACGGTCAGCCCCTCGGCGGCGAGTGCGTGGATCTCGTTCCAGAAATCGCGCCGCGCCTTGGGATCGACGCCGGCGGTCGGCTCGTCCAGCAGCAGCAATTGCGGATTGGGCAGCGTGCAGGCGCCGAGCGCCAGCCGTTGCTTCCAGCCGCCCGACAACTCGCCGGCAAGCTGCTCCTCACGGCCTTTCAAGCCGATGCGCTGGATCATGTCGCGCGCGGCGCCCCGCGCATCCGGCAGGCCGTAGAGCCGCGCCACGAATTCGAGATTCTCTCGCACCGACAGATCCTGATACAGGCTGAAGCGCTGCGTCATGTAACCGACCTGGCGCTTGATCTTGTCGGCGTCGCGGCGGATGTCGTAGCCGAGGCACGTCCCCTCGCCGGCATCCGGCGTCAGCAGTCCGCACAGCATGCGGATCGTCGTGGTCTTGCCGGAGCCGTTGGGCCCGAGGAATCCATAGATCGAGCCGCGCTTCACCTGCATCGAGAGATCGCTGACCACCTTGTGGCTGCCGAACGATTTTGACAGGCCCTCGACGTCGATGGCGATGTCGGGTCCTGATGTGAGAACCGTATTCATCGCTTGGCCGCCATCGGCGTCGGAGCATTGGTGAAGACGCTGATCGGCTGGCCGACGCGCAAGGCATCCGGCCGGCTCGGCCGCGCCTGGATCAGATAGACCAGCTTGTTGCGCTCATCGAGACTGTAGATAACCGGCGGGGTGTATTCCGCCGCTGTCGCGATGAAGTAGATCTTCGCCGTGAGATCGTTGGCGCAGTTGTCGCAGGTCACCTTCACCTCGTCGCCGATCGACAGCTTTGGCAACTCGGTCTCGGGCACGAAGAAGCGGATCTTCATGTTGCCGGGCGGCATGATCGAGAGCACCGGCCGCTGCGCCGCCACCATCTCGCCCTCGCGAAAGTAGATCTGCTGGATGGTGCCGCCGACCGGCGCGAACCCTTTGCGCCGCGCCAGCCGCGTTTGCGAGGTGTTGACGCGAGCTTCAGCAACGCGCAACGCCGACAGCGCGGAATCATAGTTGGCCTGCGTGCCCGAACCGGTCTTGCTCAACGAGGCCGCGCGATCATAGGATTGCTGGGCGTTCGCGAGCGTGGCATTGTTCTGGTAGAGTTCGGCCTGCTGCAGATCGTCATCGACGGAATAAAGCGCATCGCCGGGCTTCACCTCGTCGCCCTCGCGCACGTTGAGTTTTATCACCCGCCCGCTTTCATCCGGGCTGACGAAGATCATGTCGGCCTCGACCCAGCCCTGAAAGCCTGGATCCTTGCGTTCCTTGCAGCCGCCAAGTGCGAAAGCGAGCGCCAGCGCGGCGAGGATCGTTATCGTTCGCGACGAGGTCATGTCGTCCTCCGTTCGCCAAAAATCAAATCGAGATGCACCCGGAACATTTCGATCGCATCCAGTGGCGCGTGTTTGCTGAAAAGGCTCTGCCAGATCACCGCGATCATCGCGGGCGCGATCAGGATCTGCGGAAACTGCGCGAGGTCCTTGTTGCGGATCTCGCCGCGGGCGATGCCGAGCGCGATCGCGGCGCGCATCCCGGCCAGCCCCTTCGAGACCACTTCGCGGTAGTAGAAATCGGCGATCTCCGGAAAGCGCGGCCCTTCGGCGACGATCAGGCGCACGATGTCGCCCCGCCGCGTCGTCGTCACCTCGTGAAGAAAGGTGCGGACGAAGCCCTCGATCATATCGCGGACCGATCCCCCGATCGGCGGCGGGCCGGCGGCCAGCCGGTTCACCAGCGGCACGATGGCGGTGCGGATCAACTCCTCGAACAGCGCTTCCTTGTCCTTGAAGTGCAGGTAGATCGTGCCCTTGGCGACGCCGGCACGGCTGGCGACATCGTCGAGCCGCGTCGCGGCAAAGCCGCGCGCGATGAACTCGTCCATCGCCGCCTCGATGATCGCCTCCCGCCTCTCGGCCGCACGTTCGGCGCGGTTGGAGACGGGCTTTTCGGCCGATTTTGGGGTGATTTTGCTGGGTTGCTTGGTCATGCTCACAATATGACTGACTAGTCAGTCACTGTCAATTTGAACGATGAACCAGCCTGTCACATAGCCGTGAGCGGCGGTTGCTGCCTTGGAAGATTGCTGTGGTCCCGGATGGCGGCGATATCCCACACATGCGGGGTATCCCCTCCGTCATTGCGAGCGGAGCGAAGCAATCCATCTGTCCCCACGCCGAACTAATGGATTGCTTTCGCGGAGCCTGTCATCGGGCGCGCATTCGCGCGATCCGTTGGCTCGCAATGGCGGTCGAGGCGGCTCGCGCTGTCGCAACCTAGCCGGAAGTAGCGTGGCCAACGCCGCCTTCCTTGCTAGAGTCGCTGGAAACGCGCCGATCATTTCCCGATGGCAGAAGCGCGCGCACAAAGTTGCGATGGAGGACGCGGATGGGCAGGCTCTCCCGATCTTTCTCTCGACGCCTTTCATGGCGCGCTTGGCCGTGGGCCAGGAACAACCCCGCCGTGAATGCAGCGCCTTCGTCCGAACGAATGGAAGGCGATCGCCGCCAACTCCTGCAGGCCCTCTCCGCCATCGCCGGCGGCAGCGCATTAGCCGCGATCGCACAGCCTGCCGAAGCCAAGGATTCGAGCGAACGGCCACCGCCGAAGCGGGCGCTGACCGGCCGCGACGAAGCCGGCAAGTCGGTGTTCAAATCGTTCGACGTCACATCCAAGGTGGTGGAGATCGATTCCAATCCCGGGCTGACGTTCTACGAACTCTACCGGACGGAAGGCGTGCCCGCCCTCACCGGCCTGGAGCCGGATCCGATGGCTGCGGGAACGAAAGGCTTTCCCGGACCGGGCGGCACGATCTTCCGGCTGATCTCCTACCCGCCGAAACGTCCCGAAGGCTACAAGCCGCCGCCGGGCGTCACCTTCGAGACCGGCATCAAGGAGTTGTCGGACAAGCTCCCCGGCATGGGCGATCATTTCGAAAAGGGTGCGCCGGGCATGCACACATCGGACACGATCGACTACGGCGTCGTGGTTCGCGGCGAGATGACGCTCGAGCTGGACGACGGCAAGATCGTGCATTTGCGCCAGGGCGATTGCATCGTGCAGAACGGCACCCGCCATCGCTGGCGCAACCCGCTGCCGGAGCCCTGCCTGATGGCGTTCGTCTCACTGGGCGGCAAGCGCGGCTGATCCGACCAAAGCAGAATGGTGGCAAAGCGTGCCGGCGGTGGTATTATCGCCCGTCGAACACCCTTGCTCGGGCAAGAAAGGGTCATCGCATGACATCGGACGGATTGGCATTGGCCGCCATCGTCATCCTGATTTTTCCGATCGGCTATTTCTTCCTGGCCTCGCCCGCGTTCCTGTTCGTGAAGCTCGACATCCCGCCGGTGACGCAGTTGCTGCGCGGCATGTTCAACATTCATTTTCTGATGACGGCCACCGCCGCCATCATCGGCACCGTGACCTTTGCGCTAACCGGCCGCATGGTGTTCGCGATCGCGGTCGCCTTGATCGCGGCTTTCGCGGTCTGGGCGCGCGGCTGGTTTCTGCAACAGTGGGATATCTATCTCAGCGCCAGGGACGCCGGCGATGCCACGGCGGTGCGCCAGCTACGGCGGCTGCACTGCGTCGGGATGCTGTGCAATGCGGTGCTGCTGCTGGCCGTCGTCGCCAGCATTCCCTATGTCAACATCGTAACGTTGTAGCCCGCCATGAGCCAACGGGTCGCGCTAATGCGCGCCCGATGACAGGCTCCGCGACATGCGGGAGCGGCAACCCGCATATCGCTCCGCCCATACGGGCTACCCTCTCTTCGTCTCAGCCCTTGCGCATCTTGCTGAGCAAATAGTTGTCGTAATAGTTCTCCGCGATCTGCGTATAGAACAGCACTTCCTTCATATACGCGTCGTGGCTTTCCTTGGTCTTCTTGAACAGCGGGCTCTTTTCGGCGATCTCGTTCAGGTGGTCCTGGGTCGCCTTGTAGCAGGCCTCCATCACCGGCTGCGGGAACGAGCGCAGTTCGGCGCCGCCGGCGATCAGGCGCTTCAGTGCAGCCGGATTGACGCTGTCATACTTCTCGATCATCCACGCGCCGGCCGCGGCGCCGGCCTGGTTGAGGATCGCCTGATAGTGCTTCGGCAGAGAATTCCACTTCTCGTCGTTGACGATCATGTGCAGCATCGCGCCGCCTTCCCACCAGCCGGGGAAGTAGTAGTATTTTGCGACTTTGTAGAAGCCGAGCTTCTCGTCGTCATAGGGACCGACGAATTCCGCAGCGTCGAGCGAGCCCTTTTCCAGCGCGCCATAGACGTCACCGCCGGCGATCTGCTGCGGCACGATGCCGAGCTTGGCGAGCACATGGCCGCCCATGCCGGCGATGCGGAATTTCAAGCCCTGCAGGTCCTCGACAGTCTTGATCTCCTTGCGGAACCAGCCGCCCATCTGCGTGCCGGAGTTGCCGCACAGGATCGCGTGCGTCTTGAACGGTTTCAGCGCCTCGTTGCAGAGATCGGCGCCGCCGCCGAACGACCACCAGGAGTGCTGGTGGCGGTGGTTCATGCCGAACGGCGCGCCGGTGGCATAGGCCAGCGCCGGCTCCTTGCCGATGTAGAAATAGAGCGGCGTCTGCGCCATCTCGACGGTTGCCGAGCTGACGGCATCCAGCGCCTGCAAGCCGGGGACGATCTCGCCCGCCGCAAAGGTCTGGATCTGGAATTTGTTGTCGGTGGCGTCGGCGACGTATTTCGCAAAGGTCTGCGCCGTGCCGTAAATCGTATCGAGCGACTTCGGGAAGCTCGAGGTCAGGCGCCATTTGATCTCGGGCGCGCTCTGGGCGATCGCGGGGGCCGCCACCAGCGTCGTCGCGCCGGCGAGAGCGCCGCCCTGGATGAATGTACGGCGTTTCATGACGTGCTAACTCCTTTAAAATTCAAACAAATTTGATCCGGAGCGCACCCAGGCCTCCCATGACCATTTTGTCCCTAGCATAGCGAATGTAGGGCCATGCGTGAAAGCACGAAACCGGGCCATTCGGCTAGGGGCAGCTCTCCGCCCCGAGACGTGTCCCCGTACCGAACGCGACGGAATGCCGGAACGTACATCACGGCATGGTGTTGACCCGCACCGGACCAAGACCCGCCAAGCGTATGGAGGTTCGCCGTGCCAGATCCCGCCGAGAAAGACCACGTCTACAAGATACTCGAACTTGTCGGCTCCTCCGAAAAGAGCATCGAGGACGCCATCCAGAACGCGATCAGCCGCGCATCGAAAACCGTCCGCTCACTGAAATGGTTCGAAGTGGTGCAGACCCGGGGCCATGTCGAGGACGGTACCATCCGTCACTACCAGGTCAGCCTGCGGGTCGGCTTCACCCTCGAAGGCTGACGTTCGGCGCAAGCTGACGCATCCGCCCTCGCGTGCCGGCTGATTGCGAGTTCGCTATTGCGCGGCCATCGGCTGATCAACACCGGCCGGGGCAGCGCGCGCGCTCAACTGATCGAACTCGTCGGCGTGATAGGTGGCGCCGTCGGGCGTAACGATCTCGACGTTCCAGCAACCGTCCGAGATCAATTCCCCGGCTTTCTTCAACGCAGCTGGAACCGACGTCCGGTTAAGCGTTACGTTTCCTGCCGTATCCTGCGCGTGGATCAAGAACATCATGGAATCGCCTCCCAGCGGCAACCATCTTCATTCTGGACCGACGCGTGGCGGCGTCAAGCGAATTGCCTCTCACTTCGCAAATGGATTGACCCAGCCTCCCCGGCCGGCCGGCGCGCGTGGCGGATAGGCGGCCTCCAGGTAGTTCAACACCGTTTCGCGGTCCTTGGCGTCGAGCGGCGGCATGTTGTGGCGGCGGACCATCAGGTTGATCGAATCCTCCCACTGCGCGCGCGTCATGCCTTGTTGCGCCACCAAACGAAAACCGTGGCACGCGGTGCAGGCATAGAAGGTTTCCTCCCGGCCCTTGCCGGCCGTGAACTCCTCCGGACTTTCCTCGCGCGGGGCGAACGTCGTTTGCGCCAAGGCCGGCGCGATCAGGAGCGTACCGGCCAAGGCGATCATTGCCAACAAGCGCTGCATCATCCGACCAGCACGGCGATGCGGTGCATGGCGTTGCCGCCATAGCCTTGCGGATTCCAGAAGCCGGCCTGATGCGGCTGCATCGCGCCCTTGGAATCGGTGGCGCGCGTCCAGATCTCGAAATAGCCATCGGTCGGCAATTTCACGGTCGCGGTCCAACGCTGCCAGTCATATTTGTTCTTCGGCTTCTCCAGCGTCACGCGCTGCCAGCTCGCGCCGAAATCGAGCGAGACATCGACCTGCTTCACCGTGAGATCGCCGGCCCAGGAGGCGCCGCGCAGCTTCAGTTCCTTGGTACCGGCCGCGAATTTCGCCCCGTTCGCGGGACTGGTGATGATCGAGCGCACCGGCATCGATTCCAGGATTCGGAAGTTGGCCGGATCGCCCTTGTCGCCAGGCACCATCGGCTTGATCGGCGTGCGATAGGAAAACTCCGTCATGCCCGGGCCGTCATGCTCCTTGTCGCGGATGGTGATGCGGGTCAGCCATTTCTGCGAGGCCGAACCGGCCCAGCCCGGCACGATCAGGCGCACCGGTCCGCCGTGGATGTTCGGCAGCGGCTTGCCGTTCATCGCCCACACGATCAGCGTGTTCGGATCCATCGCCTTCTCGATGCGCACGCCGCGCGAGATGGTCGGCTTGCTCGCATCGCCCGACAGATGCAGATCGGCGGCATAATGCGCGGTGTATTTGGCTGAGGGCTTGAGGCCGGCTTTTTTCAGCAGATCCGCCAGCGGCACGCCGGTCCATTCGGCGCAACCGGCGCCGCCGTTGGTCCACTGATTGCCGCGCGCCGGCGGCGAGAACGCCGCACGGCCGTTGCCGCCGCATTCCAGCACCATGCGCCGCGTCACCGCCTTGTATTTCGACTTGAGTTCACCGAGCGTGATCTCGATCTTGTTGTTGACCTCGCCGTCGATCGTGATCTTCCAGGCGTCGGGTTCCTTGGCTTCGTCGGGAATCTGCCCGTTGTTGCGGATGTAGAATTTTTCGATCGGCGTGGTGTCGTCGTCGAGCAGGCTTTCCGGCGTCTCGGCGACCAGCGGCTTTTCGCCGAGCACGATCAGGCCTTCGTTCTTGCCGGGGAATTTCAGGTGTTGCGGTCCCTTCGCCGCGGCAGGTGCGGCGGCCTGCGCATGGGCTTGCGGAATGAGCGAGCCGTCGCGCGACAGCGGCGATGCGCCGCCAATGGTGACTCCTATCGCGGCCAGACCTGAACTGGCCAAAAATCTGCGCCGGCTGGTATCTAGTTTGTTGTCAGCCGTAGTGCCCCCGGTTTCCCGCGTCATGACGTTTCTCCTGTTGCCCGCTGCCCGGGCTTTCGCGATCGGGTTTCCCTCCGGAATCCCGAATTGGCAGGAGTATTTGCGTTTTGTGGTCGCACCGCAAGGCCAACGGGCGAGCCACTGTGGATCGCGTTATGCGGCGTGTTGTTCGTCGGGACTACAAGACAAAGGTCGTTACGCCGGCGCCGACAATCGATAGGGCCACAGCCACAAGGACAGCGCAGAAAATGATCCAGTAACGAATCTGCCAATCGAATGCGTATTTCACGCCGGCCGCTGCAACAGCCACCAGAAGCAGGCCGCCGCCGAGGTAGGCACCAGCTTCCATGGACGGCTGGGCGCCGAGAGTCGCGGCCCCGAGGTTGACCACCTCCACCGCAGCGATCCCGGCGATCGCCGAACCAATCAGCAACACCGCACAGCTGGCAAAATGGAGAATGCGCGTCTCGGCTTTGGTGCCGCGAATACACAGAAGCAGGAAGACGATAATCGTCAGAAGAATTCCGCTCGCGATGACCGGCCGCCGGGGAAACGCTTCAAGCAACGTGATCGCACCGAGAAGCCACACCTCCGCCAGCAGCAGAGCGACCGCTACCGCGATGATCAGCAGGGCGACCTGGCCGGGAAGAATCCGGATGTGATGCTGCAACGGGGCCTCCAGCAGGGCCAGCAAATCGTGGCCTTGCGGAAGGATATTTTGGCCCGCGCGCCGGCTTTATGAAAAGCTTCACATTGCTAGTTGTGAAACTTAAGGCCGTCGGCGATCTTATCGATCACCATGCGCCCCGGCGCGCATCGCGATGCCGACAAGATTGAGTTTGGCGCGATCGCAATGTTGAGCGCGCGTCTTTTTGGAGTGACACCTCCGACAGCAAGGCGTAGGTTTTCGTTCATCCATAGGTGAAGCGCATTGATCGACTCCACCCGGCAGGGCTCGGGAACGACGAGCGGTCGTGCATTCGAACGCGTGCTGACGCCTGATCAATCTGCATGGCGCCAGGCTCGAAGCAGGTACCCAATCGCCAACACGCATGACATTGTTGCAGGCATGGGCAAATGGGGGCTCTCGATGTGGAGGAACTTCCAAGAAACTTCGCACAAATCTGCTTGTGGCGGCTTCACTTGCCGCCGCCATGATTGCCCCGACAAGTATTGCGGCTGCTGAGCCCACCGGCGGGATCACGATCCTCTACGACGCCTTCGGAAGCGATCCGGCGATGAGGAAGGACTGGGGCTTCTCCGCGCTTGTGGAAATCTCCGGCAAGCGAATCCTGTTTGACACAGGCAACGACGCAGACATCTTCGCGGCGAACATCAAGGCAAAGAACATCGACCTCACCAGTATCGACTTCGTGGTGCTGTCACATCGCCACTCCGATCACATGGCTGGCCTGAACCATGTCCTGAGCGTAAATCCGACGGTGAAGATCTATGCACCCAAGGAAGGATTCGGCATCTACGGTTCGTCACTGCCGTCGAGCTTCTACCGAAAGGACGAATCGTTGCCGGCCGAGATGCGCTACTACGGTGGCAAGCCTCCGGAAGTCATGAAATTCGGCACGGCCTGGCCGCGAACCAACATCGAGCTTATCGACAAGACAACGGAAATCGCCCCGGGCATTTCGTTGCTCGCGCTTGTGTCCGATGCCCCCGGCACGCGGGAGCTCAAGGAGTTGTCGCTCGCCGTGAACACAGCAGAAGGCATCGTGCTCCTGGTCGGCTGCTCGCACCCCGGGATCGAAAAGATCGTCGAGGCCGCGATTGCCATCAATCCAAGAATTCGTTTGATCGCCGGCGGCTTCCACCTTGTCGTCGCACCGGACGATGCCATTGCCAGGACCGTGGCCGCGCTCAAGGACACGTTCAAGGTGGAAAACATCGCGCCGGGCCATTGCACCGGCGAACCAACCTTCGCGGCATTGAAGCGGGCTTACGGCGACCGATACCTCTATGCGGGTGTTGGCACCTCGCTGCCGTTGGGACCAGCCATGGGATCTGTCGGACGACGTGGCGAGGGACCGGCGCTCCGGGAGGATGATCTGGCCACCTATCGAAAGCTGGCCCGGCGGGAAGACCCGTTCGGCATTCTGAAGGCACGGAATTTACGACCCGAGCTTTCGCACCTGTGAAATCAATAACGGCGTGAGGGGCCGCTCTGTATCTTCCGGTCCGCCGCTAGCTATGAAACTTCAATCCGTCGATGATCTTGTCGATCACCTTCCGCTCGCCGCGCATGGCGAGCCCGACCAGATTGAGCTCGGTGCGGATCACCGCACGCACCGCCTCGCGGTTGGCGGCGTCATGCGTGGTCTTGAACATGTCCTCGGTATAGACCGCGGGCGTGACATTCCGCGCCAGCGCCCGTTCAAGCGCGCGGGAGAGCGCCGGCCGGTCGGCGCCGTAGATCAGGATCGGCTGGCCGATCAGCGACAGATATTTCGTCCCCGAGCCGTCGCCATAGGGCTCGCCGACGCATTCGGGAAACGCCGCCGCAATGCCGCCGGCCAGAAACGAAGCGACATTGAGCTTCTGCCACGCCTCGAGATCGGCCCGGATCACGACCGCGATCTTGGTATCGAATTGCATAATGTCTCCTGATGTGCCCCCGCCGTCATTCCGGGGCGATGCGCAGCATCGAACCCGGAATCCATGTCACCGCGCATTTTGCGGCACGATGGATTCTCAGATGTGCAATTGCACATCATAGCTCGCGCTGTGCGCGCCCCGGAATCACGATAACAGGATTATCCTCTGGCGTCGCAAGCCCAGGCGCGGATCACGCATTCCTTGCCGCCGAATTCGTAGCACTTCTTCGTCGCGGCGTTGAGCGATGTGGATATTTTGGGTTTCACGGCATAGCCGTGCGGTCCGCAGGGATTGGTCAGGTCGACGGCGAATGCGGCACAGGCGCGCTTCATGGTGAGCGCGGTGCAGCGGCCCTTGCATTGCTTCAGTGCCGCGGCGCGCGCGGCAGGTTCCGCGGGATAGTCGTAGGCCTTGCCATAGGCACCGCATTTGCCGACGGCAAATGCACCGGCCGCCCAGGCCTTGCCGATGTAGCCCGAAACACCCAGGATCAGCGCCAGCGCCGCCACCAACAACGCGCGGCGTTGCGCCGCCACGGTCGAAACAATCAAAATCCCCTCCCCCGAGGCAACGGGTAGAATCTAGCCCGGGGGAGTTTCCAGTTGGTGAATGGGAGGCGTCGTCGGGTGGGCTTACGATCGCCTTGCCGCCTCCAATGCCTGCGGCGTGTCGATGTCGAGGAACGCGCTCTCGCCATCGACCGGAACTTCGGCGACCGCTTCGGCGTGCTTGGCGATCAAATGACGGGCGCCGACATCGCCGTCGAGCGTCATCAACTCCTTGAAGAAACGGCGCGACCACAGGACGGGATTGCCGCGGCGGCCCTCGCTGACGGGAACCGCGATCAGATGACCGCGATCCGGCGCAAAGGTTTCGATCAATCTGTCGATCAGTTTTGCATCGATCAGCGGCATGTCGCCGAGGCAGACGATGGCGCCGTCGGCCTTGTCGGACACCGTTGCGATGCCGGCCTTGACCGAGGACGCCAGCCCACCGGCGAAATCCGCGTTGCGAACGAATTTCACGTTCAGTCCCGCCAGCGCCTGCTCGACCAGCTCGGCCTGGTGGCCGGTGACAACGATCACCTCGCTGGCCTTCGAGGCCAGCGCCTGTTCGGCCACGGTCCGCACCAGTTTCTTGCCGTCGAGTTCCGCAAGCAGCTTGTTGGGGCCGCCCATCCGGGTCGAGCGGCCGGCGGCGAGCACGATGGCCGTGACGTTGCGGTTGGCCTCGCCTTCGATATGGGTGCGCGGCTGCGGCCTCGTTACGATTTCCATCAAGAGGCCGCCGACGCCCATGCCGGTCAGCTCGGCCCGCGTCACCTTGAGCCCGGCGAGCAGCCGCATCAACACCCAGTCAAAGCCGTTCTCGACCGGCGAGCGCGCGCAGCCCGGCGCGCCCAGCACCGGCACGCCACCGACGCCGCCGATCAGCAGCAGATTGCCGGGATCGACCGGCATCCCGAAATGCTCGATCCGGCCGCCGATCTCGGTGATCGCGGCCGGGATGACGTCGCGGCGGTCGGCAATAGCGGAGGCGCCGAACACGATCACGAGTTCGGCGCCGAGACCGAGCAATTCCTTGATCGACGACGCCAGCACGACTTCATCGTGCGGCACGCGTCGTTCGGCAATAATCGTGGCGCCCGCGGGCGCCAGCCGCTCCGCGGTGACCCGAAGCGTCTTGTCGATCACCTTTGGCGCCA
>Ga0070665_100005983_pt1 | contig 12448 bp, 8 predicted proteins | sample KBSS13metaG_FD_65862 | JGI IMG/M metagenome (GOLD analysis project Ga0070665, IMG submission 65862) | Switchgrass rhizosphere microbial communities from Kellogg Biological Station, Michigan, USA - KBS S1-3 metaG | ecosystem: Host-associated > Plants > Roots > Rhizosphere > Soil ... | reverse complement strand
ATGGTGACGATCTCGAACAGATGCTTGACCTCGTCCGGCAGCGGCCCGAAGCGGTCGATCAGTTCGGCGGCGAAACGATCGATATCCTCGCGCGTCTCGATCCCCGCCAGCCGCCGGTAGAGCGACATGCGGACATTGAGGTCGGCAACATAATTCTCGGGGATCAGGACCGAAGCGCCGACATTGATGGTGGGCGACCATTGATCGGTGACATCGGCCTCGCCGCCTTCCTTGAGGCCCGACACCGCTTCCTCCAGCATCTCCTGGTAAAGTTCGATGCCGACTTCGCGGACATGGCCCGACTGCTCCTCGCCCAAGAGGTTGCCGGCGCCGCGAATATCCATGTCATGGCTGGCGACCGAGAAACCGGCGCCCAGCTGATCCAGCGATTGCAGCACTTCCAGCCGCCGCGTCGCGGTTTCGGTCAGCTTCTTGTCCGGCGGGGTGGTGAGATAGGCATAGGCGCGCTGCTTGGAACGGCCGATACGGCCGCGCAGCTGATAAAGCTGCGACAGGCCGAACATGTCGGCGCGCTGGATGACCAGGGTGTTGGCGGTGGGAATATCCAGCCCGGATTCCACGATATTGGTGGAGACCAGCACATCGACCTTGCGCTCGTAAAAGGCGGTCATCACCTCTTCCAGCAGCTTGGGCGACATCTGGCCATGCGCCACCGCCGGTTTCACTTCCGGCACCACCGATTTCAGGAAAGCCTCGGCTTCGCGCAGGTCGGAGATGCGCGGGGCGACGAAAAAGCTCTGGCCGCCGCGATAATGTTCGCGCAGCAGCGCCTCGCGCACCACCAGGGGATCGAACGGCGTGACAAAAGTGCGAACCGCCAGCCGGTCGATCGGCGGGGTGGTGATCAGCGACAGGTCGCGCACGCCGGACAGCGCCAGTTGAAGGGTGCGCGGGATGGGCGTCGCGGTCAGGGTCAGAACATGGACATCGGCTTTCAGATTCTTCAGCCGTTCCTTGTGCACCACGCCGAAATGCTGCTCCTCGTCCACGATCACCAGGCCCAGCCGCTTGAAGGCGATGCTTTCGGCCAGCAAGGCATGGGTGCCGACCACGATATCCACCGTACCTTCGGCCAGCGCCTCCTTGGTCTCCTTGGCGTCCTTGGGATCCACAAAGCGCGACAGCTGCCGCACCTTGAGCGGAAAGCCCGCGAAGCGTTCGGCAAAGCCGCGATAATGCTGGCGCGCCAGCAAGGTGGTGGGCACCACCACCGCCACCTGCTCGCCCGCCATGGCGGCGACAAAGGCGGCGCGCATCGCCACCTCGGTCTTGCCGAAGCCCACATCGCCGCACACCAGCCGGTCCATCGGGCGGCCCGCCGCCAGGTCGGCGATGGTGTCGGTGATGGCTTTGTCCTGGTCCTCGGTCTCCTGGTAAGGAAAGCGCGCGGCGAATTCGTCGTAAAGCCCGCTGGGCGGTTCGACCGGCGGCAGCGATTTCAATTGGCGGGCGGCGGCGATCTTGATCAGCTCGGCGGCGATGGCGCGCACCCGCTCCTTCATCTCGGCCTTGCGCTTCTGCCAGCCCGCGCCGCCCAGCCGGTCGAGCTGTGCGCCCTCATCCGAGCCATAGCGGGTCAGCAGCTCGATATTTTCCACCGGCAAGAACAGCTTGCCGCCGTCATATTGCAGTTCCAGGCAATCATGCGGCGCGCCCAGCGCATCGATGGCTTTCAAACCCAGATAGCGCGCCACGCCATGCTCGATATGGGTGACCAGATCGCCCGGGGTCAGGGACGACGCCTCGGCAATGAAATTCTGCGCCCGGCGCACCCGGCCCTGGGCCCGCACCATGCGGTCGCCCAGCACATCCTGTTCCGACAGGATGGCGAAATCCGGTCCCTCGACGCCGCGCTCGATCCCCAGGCAGGCAATGCCGAAGGCCGATGCATCCAGCTTCAGCGCTTCGGGCCAGTTCGCGATTTTGCGGATGGGCGTAACGCCGTGATCCGACATCACCCCGCCCATGCGTTCCACAGACCCGTCGGTCCAGCTGGCCACCAGCACGCGCTTTCCGCCCGCCTGCAACGCTTTCAAATGATCGGCGGCAGCCTGGAAAACATTGAGATTGCCGCCCTGGCTGTTTTTCTGGCGTTCGGGCGCGAAATCGCGGCCCTGGCGGCCGCCCGCATCCACGCTGTTGGTCGATTCCGGCGCCTGGAAAGGCGAAAGTTCGCGCACGATCTGTTTGGCCAGCGCCGCTTTCCAGTCGGCGTCGGTCAAATAGAGCGTCGCGGGCTTCAGCGGCTTGTAGGGCGGACTCTTGATGGCGTGCTTGTCGTCTTTCGTGTGACGAAACTGTTCGCGGGTTGCGTAATAGTCCTGGATCAATTCCAGCCGCGCCGCCTTGGCCTCTTCCGCCTGATGACCCAGCATCACCAGGCAACGCGGCAGATAATCGAACAGCGTGTCCAGACGCTCATAGAAGAGCGGCAGCCAATGCTCCATGCCCTGGGTCTTGCGACCGGCGCTGACGCTTTCATAAAGCGGGTCGTCGCCCGCCGCGCCGAAGGCCGCAACATAGCCGCTGCGAAAACGGCTGACGGCGGCGGCGTTCAGTGGCGCTTCGCTGGCGGGCAACAGCGCGATCTCCGCCACCGCGCTTTTATCGGAAAGTTGGGTCTCGGCATCAAAGCGGCGGATGGCGTCCAGGGTGGAGCCGAAGAAATCCAACCGCAGCGGCATGTCCTCACCCGGCGGCCACAGATCGACAATGCCGCCGCGCAGGGCGAAGTCGCCCGGCTCGCGTACCGTGCCGGCGCGGACATAGCCATTGCCGGACAGGAAACCGACCAGCGCCTCGCGGTCCACCTCCGCGCCGTTCCGGGCGGCGAAACTGGCGCCGGCAATGACGTCCTTGGGCGGTACCCGCTGGAGCACGGCATTGATGGTGGTGACGATCACGGCGGGCTTGCCGGCATCGCGCGCCAGCGCCGCCAGGGTCGCCAGGCGGCGGCTTTCAATATCGGGCTTGGGCGAAACCCGGTCGTACGGCAGGCAATCCCAGGCCGGGAAGGACAGGACCGCCAGGGATGGCGCAAAGAATTGCAGCGCCCGTTCCGCGGCATCGGCCTGCACGTCATCCAGCGCCACGAACAGCACCGGCCCGCCCCGCCGCCGCGCCGCCTCGGCTGCCAGATAGGCGTCATAGCCTTGCGGCGCGCCTGAGACAGTGAACCGCGCTTGCTGCTTGGCGATGTAATCGAGACGGTCCACTTCAGTTCTTCCAACGCGGCGATTGCTGCGCGCACATCTGCTTCAGTCCGGCGAAAACCGGGTTGTCATAGTCGGGCGGCACCGGTTCGGCACCGCGCAGCCAGGCATAGACATCCTGGTCGGGCGCGGCCAGCAGCGCCTCGAACTGGTCCAGGCCTGCCGCGTCCAGCCCGGCCAGATGGCGTTCCGCATAGGCGCCGAAAATCAGGTCGACTTCCTTGAAGCCGCGTCTTTGGGCGCGAAACAATAGCCGTTTCCGGCGGTTCTCCGAAGAGCCACCCTGTTCAAGGTCCGTCATGGCGCGGATATAGCGACCCCTCGCGTTGAGAACAACGGGTTCGGGCCATAATGTGATCCATTATGCGGCCCGCGATTCTTTTTCCCCTGTTTGCCGATATCCGCACCCTGTCCGGGGTGGGCCCCAAGCTGGAAAAACTGATCGCCAAGGTGGCCGGCCCCCGGCTGGTGGATCTGGTGTTCGACCTGCCGGTGGGGGTGGTGGACCGCAGCTATCGCCCCATGCTGGCGGCGGCCGAGCCCGGACGCATTGCCACCGTGGACGTCACGGTGCTGGAGCACCGGCCCAACCGGATCAAGGCGCAGCCTTATAAAGTGATGGTGTCGGACGCGACCTCGCTGATGGAACTGGTGTTCTTCCGCGCCCATGCCGACTATCTGACCGGGCTTTTGCCGGTGGGCGCGCGGCGGGTGCTGTCGGGGCGGATCGAGCGGTTCAAGGACCGGCTGCAGATGGCCCATCCCGACTATGTGATGGCGCCGGACGAGAACTTTCCGCTGCATGAGCCGGTCTATGGCCTGACCGAGGGCCTCACCGCCCGACCAATGGCCAAGGCGGTGCGCGGCGCGCTGGAAAAACTGCCATCGATGCCCGAATGGCAGGACCCGGCTTTTGTGAAGCAGCGCAAATGGGACGATTTCCATGCCGCGCTGGAAACCGCGCACAGCCCAGCGCATGACAGCGATCTGGAGCCAACCACGCCGGCGCGCCAGCGTCTGGCCTATGACGAACTTCTCGCCAACCAGCTGGCGCTCCAGCTGATCCGCGCCCATTTGCGCGACGGCCCAAATGGAAAAAAAGGCCGCGCCGTATCCGCTACCGGAAAATTGAAAGCCCTGGCGGTGGCCGCCCTGCCCTTTGCCTTGACCGATCCGCAATTGGCCGCGCTGGCCGAAATCGAACAGGACATGAAAAGCGAAAAGCGCATGTTGCGCCTGCTGCAGGGCGATGTCGGCTCGGGCAAGACCATCGTGGCCCTGCTGGCCATGCTGGGCGCGGTGGAATCCGGATTGCAGGCGGCGCTGATGGCGCCCACCGAACTGCTGGTGCGCCAGCATCTGGCCTCCCTCGAACCCTATGCCCAGGCGGCCGGTGTGCGGCTCGCCTGCCTGACCGGGCGGGAAAAGGGGCCGGGGCGCGAGGCCATCCTGGCCAAGCTGGCGGCGGGCGAAATCGACATATTGATCGGCACCCATGCGCTATTTTCCGAAGACGTCGCCTTCAAGGACCTCGGACTTGCGGTGGTGGACGAACAGCACCGCTTTGGCGTGCATCAGCGCATGCAGCTGCAATCCAAGGGCAGACCCGCCGATGTCTTGGTGATGACCGCCACGCCCATTCCCCGCACTTTGGCCCTGACCGCTTATGGCGACATGGATGTCTCCAAGATCACCGGCCGGCCGCCGGGCCGCAAGCCGGTGGAGACGCGTGTGATGAGCGCCGACCGGCTGGACGAACTGATCGGCCATCTGCGCACCGCGCTGGATCGGGGGCAGCGCGCCTATTGGGTCTGCCCGCTGGTGGAAGAATCCGAAAAAATCGACCTGGCCGCCGCTGCCGACCGTGCCGTGATGTTGCGCCAGGCCCTGGGCCTGAACATCGGCCTGGTGCACGGCCAGATGAAGGCGGCGGAGCGCGACGCGGCGATGCTGGCCTTCAAGACCGGCGAAACCCAAATGCTGGTCGCCACCACCGTCATCGAAGTCGGGGTCGATGTCCCGGAAGCCACCATCATGGTGGTGGAGCATGCCGAACGGTTCGGCCTGGCCCAGCTGCATCAGCTGCGCGGCCGTGTGGGGCGCGGCAGCGGAAAATCGAGCTGCATCCTGGTATGGCACGAGCCGCTGGGCGCAACCGCCAAGGCGCGGCTCAAGACCATGCGCGAGACCGATGACGGTTTTGTCATCGCCGAAGAGGATCTGCGCCTGCGCGGCCCCGGCGATGTGCTGGGCAAGCGCCAGAGCGGCATGGAGGACTTCCGGCTGGCGGACCCCGCCGCCCATGCCGATCTGCTGGCCATTGCCCATGACGATGCGCGCCTGATCCTGGCGCGCGATCCCGATCTCAAATCGGCGCGCGGCGAAGCGCTGCGCGTGCTGCTCTATCTCTTCGGCCGCGACGAAGCGGTGCGCTATCTGCGGACGGGATAGGAGCAGCGGCGAACCGTTCCGAAGGAACGGCTCGCCGTGCGACCATCAAAAAAAGAAGCCCGCCGAAGCGGGCTTCTTCTTCGTCTTTAAATTAATTAGCGCGCGCGGTGGCGCGGGCATCATCCGCCCGGTCCAGTGCCGCATCCCGGTTGGCCGCGGCTTGATCGGCGCGAGCCTGGGCGCTGGCAGCCTCGCTCTGCGAAACGCTGGCCTGCGCCTGGGCGGAATTGGCCTGGGCCTGGGTCGTCGCGGCCTGATCCTTCAAGACATTGGCGTCGGCCTGGGCTGCGTTGGCCTGAACCTGCGCGCTCGCGGCGTTGGTCTGGGCTGCATCGGCCTGCGCCTGGGCATCTTCCTTCTGAATCTGCGCTTTGGCGGCGTCCGCCCGGGCCTGATGAAAGTCCGCGCGCGCCTGTTCGCGCGTGATCGAATCGGCCAATGCCGGGGTGGCTGCCAAAGCCGCGATGGCGGCGATCGTCATGAGTTTCATTCTGCTCTCCTGCATGTGTTGCAGGAAGTAGAACGAGACGCGCGCCAAGAAGTTGCGCGGTTCCCGCGGGAACCCGCGATGGAACCATCGCGTGCGGATTATGGCGAATTCACGCTGCTTTTCCGCTCAACCGGTAAGCCACCAACCCGATCCATTCATGAAACACGTAATCGATGTAAAAAAGATTGCCTGTGATACTAAGCAGATCACCACCGCCACTGGGCGCGGTCAGATAGTCGCTGGGCCAGGGCGTCATGGGCCAGTCCAGCTTGCGCGCAATCGCCACGGCGCGCGGCATATGCATCGCCGCCGTCACCAGCAGCCAGACCTCGCCCGGCTTGGGCTTCACAATGTCCTTGGAGAACAGGATATTTTCATAAGTGTTGCGGGACCGCGCTTCCAAAGTCAGTTGCCTTGGATCCTGGCCCATCTCGGCCAGAACCAGGCGCGCGGTTTCCGCTTCCGAAAAAGGCGCGCCGCCCAGCGCGCCGGATCCGCCGCTGAAGACCAGCCGCGCCCCGGGATAATGGCGCGCCGCCGCGAATCCCGCCTCGATGCGCCAGAGTCCTTCATTGGATGCGGGCACTCCGCGGGCGCGAAACAGCGCCGTGTCGAACCCCGATCCCAGCACCAGGATGCCATCGACATGGGCCGGCCAGGGCGGACGGGGATAACGGTCTTCCAGGCTTCTTGCCAACGGCACGGCGAGGAAGCCCGCCAGCACAAGCAACAACAGCGCCGCAACGCCAAAGACCCGCGCCGTTTTGTACCAGCGCAGCAGCAGCGAGATCGCGGTGGCCAATACCAGAAAGCCCAGCCAGTGGCTGGGCTGGACCAGCATCCAGAATATCTTCGACAGCACAAAAAACATGGGCGCATAGCGTCATAAAAGCCGGTCCCGCACAACGGCGAATGACGGGCCGGGTTGCCGCGCCCCGGCTTTCGCGGCAAGAAGCAGCCATGGAAAGCTTTGAAGCCGAAGCCGTGGTGATCGGCGCCGGTGCGGCCGGATTGGCCGTGGCGCGGCAACTGACCCTGTCGGGGCTGGACACCCTTATTCTTGAGAAAAACGATCACATCGGAATGGAGACCAGCGCCCGCAACAGCGAGGTGATCCATGCCGGTATCTATTATCCGCAAGGCTCCCTGAAAGCGCGGCTTTGCGTCGAGGGCAAGCGTCTGCTTTATGATTTCTGCGCCAGCCATGGGGTGCCGCATAAGCGGCTGGGCAAACTGATCCTGGGCCAGGCCGGCCAGCAGACCCAGCTCACCGCCCTCGCCAAGGCCGCAAGGGACAATGGCGTGGACGATCTTGTACCGCTGGGAAAGAAGCAGATCGCGGAGCTGGAGCCAGAAATTCGCGCGCAGGAAGGCCTGTTCTCGCCCTCCACCGGCATCATCGACAGTCATCAATATATGCTGGCGCTGCTGGGCGACATGACCTTGGTGCGCGGCAGCCGTGTCACCGGCATCCGCCGCGAGGCCGGCGAATGGTTGCTGACGGTCGACAGTGATGGCGAGACGATCGCCCTGCGGGCGCGGCTGGTGGTCAATGCGGCGGGCCTGTGGGCGCAGTCGCTTGCATCGTGCATTGAAGGATTGAGCGGCGTGCCGCCGCTGGTCCTGGCCAAGGGCAATTATGCCGGTCTTTCGGTCAAGAGCCCCTTCCGGCATCTGGTCTATCCGGTGCCCGAGCCGGGAGGCCTTGGCATTCACGTGACCTTGGACATGGGCGGTCAGGCGCGCTTCGGTCCCAATGTCGAATGGCTGGCCGACAACGACCCTGCGGCGATCGACTATACCGTGTCGCCCGATATCGCCGCCCGCTTCGCGCCTGTCATCGCGACCTATTGGCCGGGGATCCGTGAAGAGATGCTGTCGCCCGACTATGCCGGGGTGCGGCCCAAATTGTCCGGCCCGGGCCAGCCCAATGAAGATTTCCGTATCGACGGCCCGCAAGTGCATGGCCTGCCCGGCCTGGTCAATCTGTTTGGCATTGAATCGCCGGGCCTGACGGCCTCGCTGGCGATTGGCCGGCATGTCGCGGATTTGTTGCGATAGTTACCAGAGCGACGGCGTCAGCACCCGTGCGTCATCCAGGGCGCAGGCGGCCCAGTCGATGTCGGGCGGCGGCAGGGCGATGATATCCAGTATCTGATCCAACTGATGGCGCGCCGTGACGCCGATCACCGCCACATCCACCTCCGGGCGCGACAAGACGAATGCCAGGGCGGCATCCAGGGGAGTCGCCGCCGCGGCGGCGATGCGGTTGCGCACGGCGGCGAGCATCGGAGCGGCATAGGCCAGATTTTCCGGCGGCATATCCATGAAAATCAGTCCTTGCAGGAAAAGCGATCTGGCATGCACTTCGACATTCAAGTCTTTCAGCCGGGCCAGGGAGCCGTCGCGCAGCAGTCTTTGATCCATCAGGCTGACCGGCACCTGCATGGCGTCGGGGCGGAAGCGTTTGGCCAGGCCCGCGGGATCCTCCGCCACATAGGCGGAGATGCCGACACCGCCGACAGCACCTTCGTATTTCAACGTCTGTAACGCTCGCCACAGTTCGGCGCCTTGCGGTCCCAGCAAATCGCTTACGGCGTGGACCAGCAGCAGATCGACCCGGCCGAGTTTCTTCACCGACTGCCGCGCGCGCGCCACGACCGCTTCCACGCCATGCGCCACCGGAATGGTCTTGCTGACGATGCGAAACGGGCTGGTATCCATTCGCGAGAGAACCTCCTCGGCTTCGCCGTAATTGGCCGCCGTGTCCAGCAAGCCAATACCGGCCTGGGCGGCGCGGGCGAGAATGGCGCGCGCCTCCGCGAACGAGACCTGACCGCGACGATTGGAAATGCCGTAGGCCTGGCCGAACTGCACCGTCCCGATGCCGAGCCGTGACGGCATGGGCGGGCGCTCGACCTCGGTGGCCGGTTTCTGCCGGATATGGGCATTGATCTCCCGGTAATGCGGCTCATCTTGAAGCAGTTGCAATACCGCCGCGAGCGGCAATTCGCCGGCGGGCGCCTTGAGCCTGGCATAGACCGCCCGCAGGAATTCAAGATCTTCCGGCGTATCGACGCTGAGGCGCTCGTGCGGCCGGGCCAGCGGGACATAGGCCGGCAAGTAGGCGGTGTGAACCTTGTCGGGGCGCTCCTTGAGATAGCTGGTGACATGCTCGCGGGCGATCTCGTCATCCGCCGCATGGGTGGTCAGCCAATCCAGCGCAGGCCGTGAAAACACATCCACGCCTTCATGGGCGCACAAGGCCCCCGCCTCGAGCTGAACGAAATCCGCGCCGGCCCTGGTCAGGCCGGACACGAGATAATCGATCAGGTCCGGATCGATCAGAGGCGCGTCACCGGTGACCCGCAAAAGGATGCGGGCGCCGGTCTTCAAGGCCGCCAGCCGGTAACGCTCCAGCACATTCTGCAACGGCCCGCGCACGCAGATCACGCCCGCATCGGCGCAAAATTGTTCGATCGCGTCGTCGCGGGAGTCGACCGAGGTCGCAACCGCGACGGAATCCACGGTGCGGCACTGGTTCAGCCGGTGAATAATGTGCCATAGCAGCGGCTTGCCCGCGACCGGCATCAGCACCTTGCCCGGCAGGCGTGACGATCCCATGCGCGCCTGAATGACGGCAACGACGGGGCCGGGCGTCCCCGAAACCATCAGGGCGACCAGCTTTGGCGCACATGCCGGAAGGGACGCAAGCCGTCCGCCGGATCGGCGCGCCATTCCCGGTCCGGCAATTCGGCAGGCACGGGTTCCTTGAATCCCTTGCCGTCCGCGGTCAGGGCCTGGCGGATGCGGCGGATGACCGGCGCGATCTCATCGGGCAGCCAGCAATGGCCGGTATGATATTCCTCGCCGGTGCCGTCCAGATCCAGGTGCAATTCCACGGTGCCGGCATTCCAGTGATGCACCGCCCGTTCGATCACGGCGGGAGAACGTGAATGATCCGACCAGCCCACCTTGGCGCCCGTTGCCTTGCGGATGGCCTCGATCGCCGCCAGGTTGGATTGCTCCGGCGGCGACGGATAGGCGGAAACGCAATGCAGGACGGTCACGTCGCTGGCGCCGGCTTTTTCCAGCGTGGCAACCGCCGCCTGAATTTCCGGCATCACCGCCATGCCGGTGGAAATGATCACCGGCTTCTTGGTGGCGGCGCAGGCCTTGAGAAGGTCGCTCCAGAGCAATTCATAGGAGGCCACTTTATAGAAGGCGACATAGGGCTCGAGTTCCGCCACCGCCTTCAAATAGAAGGGCGTGCAGGAAAATTCCACGCCGCGTTCCCGGCACCGCGCCGCCAGCGGCTCCAGATGCGCCAGCGGCAGCTCCCAGGCCACGCGCTTGCGATGCTGCTCGCTCTTGGCCAGGATTTCCGGGGCGAACAATTCCGCCACGCGAAACAGCTGGAACTTGACCGCGTCGAAGCCGCAATCGGCGGCGGCATCGACAAAGGCCAGGGACCGGCCAAGATCCTGGGCATGATTGCTGGAGACTTCGGCGATGAACTTGACCAACTAGGCCTCCACCGTGAATGCAACCTTGGCCACCGCCGCTTGCGCCGCCGCGACAGCTTCCTGGCGCGTGGGCGCACAGGAGATGACATAGCCGACGCGGGAGGGATGGTTTTCCAGGGCGGCGACGGTCTCGCCGGGATGCGCCCAGACATCGACTTTGCGGATATGCGGCATGGCCTCCACCGCCCTCACCCCATCGATGGCGCGGATGGTGCCGGGCGAAGGGAAAAAATAGCGTTGCGAGGTCGCCAGCGCGCGGGTCGGCACGAAGCGCGCCGGATCGACAGGGTTGCCCACCGCCATGTCCACCAGGATATCGACGATATCCACGCCGGTGGACCATGGCACCTTGTCATAGCAGAAATTCCCGCCGGACAGCCGCGCCGCAATCTCGATGACATGAGGCTTACCGTCATCGCCGAAGATCATGTCGCCCTTGGCGGGACCCCAATCGATTCCCAAGGCGCGGGAAGCTTTCTCGAACTCCAATTCCACCAGTTTCTTCTGGGCCGGGTTCAGCACGGTGGGAATATCGCCGCCATCCTCGACCATGAAGGGCACGGCATCGTCCAGCCCGGCATAGTTGCGGTCGGCGAAACCGGTGCAATGGAACACGCCGTCATGGATAAGCGCTTCGGTGCTGATTTGCAGGCCGCTCACGAATTTTTCCGCGATCACCTCGCCGCCATAGGAAAAGCCGCGCGAATAGTCGAAGGCCTGGGCGATATCCATGCCCTCCGTCAGCCGCTGCACGCCGCGGGCGCCGGAATTGTCCACCGGCTTAATGACAATGGGAAAGCCCGCTCTGGCGGCGAATGACTTGAGATCGTCCAGGCTGGAGATGCGCGCGAACAAGGGAACATTCACCCCCGCCGCACGGAGCTTTTCCTTCATGTGCAGCTTGTGCACGCAAAGCTCGGCCACCGGCACCGGTATGTGACGCACGCCGAGTTTTTCGGCCGCCGCAGACACCATATGGGGAATGTCGCTGGCAATGGTCATCACCCCGTCGATGCGGGATTTGTACCCCGCCACGAAATTCAGGATGGCGTCGCGGTCGCGGGTGCTGACCAGATGGAATTCATCGGCCAAGGCGCGGCCATCGGCCACGGGATCGAAATCCAACACCACGGTACGGATGCCCTTGCCCTTGGCGGCGGTGATGGCCGCGACCTGCTCCTTGCCGGCGCCCAGGATCAATAGCGTCTTCATGACATTAGCAATCCGCCATTGATGTTCAGGGTGTGGCCGGTGACATAGCCGGCCGCGTCGGACACCAGATAGACCACGCCGGCGGCAATCTCGTCCGGCATGGCGATGCGGCCCGCCGGAATCTGCGCCGCCTTGCGCCTGCCGGCTTTGGATTTCAATTCTTTCGCGATCATGCCGGTGGCGACCAAGCCCGGCGCGATGGCATTGGCGGTGATCCCGCCGCCGGAATAAAGCTTGGCCAGCGAATGGGTGAGATTGATCAGCCCCGCCTTGGCGGCTGCGTAATGCACCTGGCGCATGCCGCCCCATTGTCCGCCGATGGAGGTGATGTTGATGATGCGGCCCCATTTGCGGGCCAGCATGCCGGGCAAGGTTTCCTGCGCCGCGATGAAGGCGCCGCGCAAATTGACCGCCAGCATGCGGTCCCAATCGGCATCGGTGATGGTCTCAAAGGGCTTTTCCTGCACCAGGGCCGCATTGTTGACGACGATATCGAAGCCGGCGCCGAAATGTTTGTGGGCAGCGGCAATGGCGCG
>Ga0070665_100005982_pt1 | contig 12452 bp, 8 predicted proteins | sample KBSS13metaG_FD_65862 | JGI IMG/M metagenome (GOLD analysis project Ga0070665, IMG submission 65862) | Switchgrass rhizosphere microbial communities from Kellogg Biological Station, Michigan, USA - KBS S1-3 metaG | ecosystem: Host-associated > Plants > Roots > Rhizosphere > Soil ... | reverse complement strand
CACCGCCACCCCCTGCACTTCCGCCGGCTCCGCGGTTCGCGCCCCCGCCTTGGTACCCGCCACCGCCTGGGCGACCTGACGGACGACCACCCGCGGCGCGACCGCCAGCTGGTTTCCCTCCGCTAGGTTTACCGCCGCTCGGTTTGCCTCCAGTGGGCTTCCCACGGCCGGGGCGACCAATTCCGGGACGACCGCCCACGGCGCCGCCAGCGCCACTTGGTCTAGATCCGCCGTAGGTCTTTGCTTCGCCAATCCCGCCGTAAGGGCTGCGTCCTTCGCGCGGTGGACGTCCGCCTGGACCGCGCGGTGGACGCGCTTCGCGAATTCGCGGCGCTTCGGGCACGGGAGGCCCAGCAACTTCGCCAATCACAGTCCCGTGCCGAGGCATGTCGGGGCGCGCTGGTCGAGGTGGACGGGATCTTGGCGCCCGCGCGGTGCTTCCTTCGTCACGATCTCGACCGCCACTGCCGTACGGCGGTTTGCCGCCAGCGCCGATGGGACGCTTGGCGCCGGTCCCTTTGCCAAAGCGAGGTTTCCTCGCCGGCGCGCCGGCCGGACGAGGGCCACCAGGGCGTGGGCCGCGCTCGCCGCGCGTGAACGACTTCTGTGGCGACTCTTCATCCCCTGCCGGCTTGCTCCGCCGCACGAGCGCGCCGCCCGGACGCGATGAGTGCTTCGGCGTTCGCTTACCGGGCAAGCCCTTGGGACGGACGCCGGCGGCTGCCACGAACTTTTCCATCAATTCGCCAGGGCGATATTTGCGGAGCGCTCGGACCTCGGCCGGGGCCAGGCGTCGATATTCGCCCGGCGCCATGTCGGCCAGCTTCAGTCCCGCAATCGCGACGCGCTTGAGTTGCAACACCTTGTGCCCGACTCTGGCCAGCACGCGGCGGATCTCGCGGTTCTTGCCTTCGCTGAGCACGATCTCCAGCAGCGTGCCATTCTTTTGCACTTTCTTGACACGCACGCCATCGACGCGGGCAAAGCCTTCGGCCAGGTGAACGCCGCGACGCAACGTTTCGAGCGAGTCCGGTTCGAGCGAACCGGCGACGACCGCCAGATAGGTTTTTTCGATCTCGTAGCGAGGATGGGCCAGGCGATTCGCCAGTTCGCCATCGTTCGTCAACAGGATCAAGCCTTCGCTCGACATATCCAATCGGCCAACTGTGAACAGTCGTTCGTTCATCGGTGGCAGCAGGTCAAGCACGCGGGGCCGACCGGACGGATCGGAATTTGTCGAGACGACGCCGACCGGTTTGTAGACCAGATAATAAACGTGTTGCGATTTGGCGAGTGGCACGCCATCGACGCGGACTTGCTGGTCCGAGGTCACCTTTGTGCCAAGCGCAGTGACGGTTTTGCCATCGACGTCGACGCGGCCCGACGTGATCAACTCTTCGCAGTGGCGGCGACTGCCGACGCCGGCGCTGGCCATCGCTTTTTGCAGACGGATTGCCTCGCCGGATGGCGTGGAACCATTGTCTCCTGCATCGTCCGAGAACGATTCAGCAGACTTGGACTCGGCGGCGGCTTGTTTACGATCGGCGCGTGTCATGGCAGGCAAAGCTTTCAGGGCAAGGACAGGCCGAGAAGCCGGCCAGCGGAGCAGTAACAAGCATAACTCACCCACCGCGTCGGCGGCAGGGGCCGAGGCGGGCACAAAGGGGAGATTCACGGTCGCAAAACCTATAGTCGGCCTCTGTGAGCCCGGCAATTATCCCCTCTACTTGGCCCTTCGACAGGTCGCGGTCTCGCATGGTATGCTTCGCCACGAATCCTCCCACCATCACGCTCTGCAAATCGGAAAAGTTGACACCGTGTACGACAAGTCTGCTCTGATCGCGCTGGTTCGCCAGAAGGCCCTGAAGTTTGGCGACTTTACGCTCGCCTCGGGCAAGAAGGCGACGTTCTACCTCGACACCAAGCAAGTGACGCTCGACTCGGCAGGCGCCTGCATGATCGGTGAGGGGATCCTCGACCTGATCACGCCGAACATGCCCAAGGCCGTCGGCGGAATGTCGATTGGCGCTGATCCGATCACCGGCGCCGTGGTCACGCTGGCCGGCGTGCGCGGGACGCCACTGTTGGGCTTCATGGTTCGCAAAGAGCCCAAGGGGCATGGCACGAATCAATATATTGAAGGCCCGGTGCAAGCCGGCGACGAAGCCGTGATTGTCGAAGACGTCGTCACGACTGGTGGCTCGTCGATGCTGGCGATCGACCGGGCGCTCGAGTTCGGCATGAAAATCAAACGCGTGATCGCGATTGTCGACCGTCTGCAAGGGGGCCGAGAAAACTTCGCATCGCGAGGGATTGAACTTGAGACGCTGTTGACGATTCGCGATTTTGGAATCGATCCGCAAGCCTAGCGCGATGCTCCCTCTCCCGGCGGGAGAGGGTTGGGGTGAGGGCCGACGCGAATTAGGGTTTTCCAACTAGCTCGATCGTGCGCGCTGCTCTGCCCTCATCCGGCGTGCTAACGCACGCCGCCTTCTCCCGGCGGGAGAAGGGATTGTATTCTCCCTCTCCCGCCGGGAGAGGGTTGGGGTGAGGGCCGAAGCGAGTTAGGGTTTTCCAACTAGCTCGATCGTGCGCGCTGCTCTGCCCTCATCCGGCGTGCTAACGCACGCCACCTTCTCCCGGCGGGAGAAGGGTTATGCATTCTCCCTCTCCCAGTGGGAGAGGGTTGGGGTGAGGGCCGAAGCGAGTTAGGGTTTTCCAACTAGCTCGATCGTGCGTGCTGCTCTGCCCTCATCCGGCGTGCTAACGCACGCCACCTTCTCCCGGCGGGAGAAGGGTTTTGCATGCTCCCTCTCCCACCGGGAGAGGGTTGGGGTGAGGGCCGACGCGAATTAGGGCGTTCACACTAGCATCGACTTTCGTAGCTCAAGCCCTCATCCGGTTCGCTTTCGCGAACCACTTTCTCCCTAGGGAGAAGGATATCACGGCCGCCTACTTGCTAGGACGCCGATTCCCAGAATCGCACGCAGACTGGCGAGCCGACTTTGATTTCGTTTCCGGTTGGCTTGAGTTGACCGGTTTTCTCGTCGACGGCAAACACCACCACGTTGTGCGTGTCTTGATTGGCCGCGAGTAACCAGCGACCGGACGGATCGAGATTAAAATTGCGTGGCACGCGTCCGCCGGTCTTTTGATGTCCGGCGACGGTCAACCGACCGGTCGCAGGGTCGATTGCAAAGATCGCGATCGAGTCATCGCCACGGTTCGAGACGTACGCAAACTTGCCGTTGGGATGGACGCGAACTTCGGCCGTCGAGTTTTCGCCCTTGAAGTCCGCTGGTAGCGTTGTCACAGTTTGCAGTGGCTCGAAGACGCCACGCTTGGCGTCGTAGCTATAGGCCGTAACGCTCGACTTCATTTCGTTGTTGGCATAGGCGAACTTGCCACTGGGATGAAACGCCAAATGGCGCGGCCCGCCGCCGGCTGGCGATGAAGCGGATGGTGGATCGTTCGGCGTCAGCTTCGCTGTGCTGGGATCGAGCTTGTAGACCAGCAGCTTGTCGAGCCCCAGGTCGGCAACGATCGCAAAGTGATTGTCGGCATCGAAATTCGCGCTGTGGGCGTGCGGCTCTTTTTGCCGCGCTGGATCGACGCTCGATCCGGTGTGTTGAATGAACGACGCCGCCTCGCCGAGGCTGCCATCGGCCTTGATCGGCAGGCTGGCAACGCTGCCGCCGCCATAGTTCGCCACGGCCACGCACTGCCCGGTTTTATCGACCGATACATGGCAAGGACCGGCGCCGCCGGACGATTGCTCGTTGAGCTTCTTGAGGTCGCCGGTCTTGGCGTCGATGGCAAACGCAGTCACTCCGCCCGTGGGCTTACCGCCGCGGTCGCTGACTTCGCCCACCGCGTACAAAAAGCGGCCGTTGGGATGAATGGCGACGAATGACGGATTCACGGCCTCGGCCACCAGTCGCGGCTCGCTCAATTTGCCATCTGCTAGCGACAACTCACTGGTGTAGATCCCGCGGCTCTCCTTGCCACTGTATGTGCCGAAGTAAACGCGGATCTTGCCGGCGGCCGCCTTGCTGTCAGGGGCGCCTGCGGCATCAGTCTGTGGTGTATTTCCTGCGATCCCAGCGCCGACGAGTGCCACGAGTGCGATCCTTTTGAGTGTGTGCCGAAGTGAGCGATGCGTGAGCATAAGATCCGCCTGACTGGGGTGTGAATGTGCGATGTTGTGCGACGGGCCATTGGCGGCCGGACGAATGGGTCGGCGCCATTGTAATCGATCCAAAACCGCGGCGCCGGGCCGCCGACAGGGGAAAACTGCCGTCGTTTGTTTCGGCGAGGCTTGATAGGATTCGCAGCCTACATTTTCCCAACGACACGTTAATAAGCCACGGGCTGCGTCTCCTACCGACATCCGATGCAAATCCGACGCGATAGCGTGGCGCCAAGACATGGAAACTAGTTTGCATCGTAGTTTGAAGACTCTGTACGCCGGGGCGGACGCGCGCACCGAGGTTCGGGTTGGTCGGTATCGGATCGACGCCGTGGCGGGTGATGAACTGGTTGAGATCCAGCATGGCCGGCTTTCGGCCCTGACGCCCAAGCTGCGCGAGTTGTTGGCCGTGCATCGAGTGCGCGTCGTGAAGCCGATCGTTCGCGAGAAGCTGCTGCTGAGCCGCAACCGCCAAGGGGGCAAAATCCTGAGGCAGCGGCGTAGCCCCAAGCGCGGCACGCTGTTGGACCTGTTCGACGAGTTGGTTTACTTCGTGCGCACGTTCCCGCATCCGCGGCTCTCGATCGAGGCGGTGCTGGTCGACGTCGAAGAAGATCGCTATCCAGGCCACGGTCGCCGACGACGCTATCGCGCGAACGACTTTGTAATTGACGACCAGCGGCTCACAGCAGTTCACGAGAGTTTCTTGCTGCAAAGCGAGCACGACCTGGTGCGACTGATGGGCTGTGAGCTTCCGGCGCAGTTCTCGACGAGCGACATTGCGCTCGGCATCGACCGGCCACGCTGGCTGGCGCAGCGAGTGGCGTACTGCCTGCGCGAAACGGGCGCCGCGGTCACCATCGGCAAGAAACGCAACGCGATCATGTACGAGCTGGCCAAGCCGACGAAGCGCCGGCGTCGCGGCGCTGCCTAAGAGTGCGCCTTGGTCGGATCGTTAAGAAGCTGTTTCAAAACCACTGCATGTAGAATTGTTCGGGTGCCACTGCTAGCTTGCCTAGCAGTGTTCTGCTGTAGATTTCGCACTGCTGGACGAGCCAGCAGTGGCACCCAACGAGTTGTCTTGCGCGGCGGTCACTCGCGCTGTAACCGCGACCCGCAGATCACCGACATTGGTTTGTGTGGGACCGGTTTTGATCAGCGCGCCGAGCGGCTCGAAGAAGTGGTAGGCGGCGTTGCGTCGCAAATAATCGGCCGCATCGAGACCGGCGGCTTGCGCGGCGGCGATTACCTGCGCGTCGACCACGGCGCCGGCCGCGTCGCAAGGTCCGTCTTCACCGTCAGTTCCGCCGCTGACCAGCGCGACGTCCGACGATCCTTCGGCGGCGAACACCTGCAGAGCCGCCAGCGTTAACTGTTGATTGCGCCCACCGAGCCCGCGGATGGAAGACTCGGCCAGCTTGACGACCGGTTCGCCCCCGCTGACCAGGCAATCGGGGCCAGGCTGTTTTGACAACGCAATCGCAGCGTGCGCGAGGCGCGCGCCGACTTCGTCGGCCAGCCCTTCGCGCTCGACCGGTGGAATGATCTCCGGCGTGTAACCCATTCGCCGCGATTCGTCGGCCGCGGCGTCTACCGCGGTGGCAATGTTGGCGACGATTAAATTCGTGACGGCGCAACTCGGCGCTGGGCGTTTTTCGCCGGCCTGCGAACTTAAGTAGTCGAAGACTCGCTCGGAGATCCCTGCCGCGCGGGCGTCGAATCGTTCGAGTATCGCCAGTGCATCAGCCGGTGAGCGCGGATCGTCGATGGTTGGCCCGGAGCCAATCACGTCGAGCGGATCGCCGATCACGTCGGAGATGATCAGCGTAATCAGGCGCCCGGCGCGGCACGCTTGGGCGAGTCCTCCCCCTTTGATCCGGCTGAGTTGCTTGCGAACGGTGTTCAACTCGTGGATGTCGGCGCCGGCGCCGCTCAGGTGGCGAGTGAGCGCCAGTTTATCGGCGAGCGTGATTCCTTCGGCCGGCGCCGGTAGTAGAGCGCTTGCGCCGCCGGAGATCAGCGCCAGGCAAAGATCGTTCGGCTCAGCGTCAGCCACCAACCGCAGGATTTCTTCGGCGCCGGCGACACCCTCGGGCGTTGGCTCGTTCTGACCGGGCGCCCGCGCGGCGTGCAGATGAACTGCCGGCAATTCGCGAACGCAATCGGCCGGCACGTTGAGCCAGCCACCTAGCTCCTTCGCGGCCATCACCTGGGGGCCAAGCGCCGCAGCGCAGCCTGCGGCCATGCCAGCGCCGGCTTTGCCTGCGCCGACGACAATCAAGCGGCGAACCGTCGAAAGATCGATCGATTCGATCGTCTCCTGACTGTCGCCCGCGGCGGCCAAGTCTGGCGGTCCCAGTCGTGGCCGTCCGATGAGCAACCGATCTCCCTCAACGCGCAGCGCGGCGCGAACCAGGCGCTCAGAATCCACAGCGGCCACGCCGGCCCGCCAGATTTGCAAGACATCCGAACGAAGTTGAGCAGTGAGACGATTCAAGCGCAGATTCATTTCCTGTCGCGCCCATTCGGTCAAAGCAGGCCGTTGCGACGACCTCTGGCGCCGGTGGGCACGTGCATTGGTTACTACATATTCCTCCCTCTGCGTTCTCTGCGTCCTCTGCGGTTAATCTCTCTTCGTAACACAAAAGAGAAAACGATAAACCGCAGAGGACGCAGAGGGGCGCAGAGGAAAAGCAACGGATCTGCTGCGAGTTGAACGCGCCGCCGCCTGCCTGTCAAACGACCGATGTTCGCAGGACTTCCAGCCATTGCGCCTCGTGGGCGAGTGTCATCTGGCCGAGACTGTTCGGCGCATCGGCGCGCAGCACGAGGCCGGCCAGGTACGACTGCTCACCCGCCGCGAATCTTCCAGAAATGGCGCACCAAGGCGTGCCCTTGCCACGATGACCGGGCAGGGGCAGGTTGGCAAACAGCGCCGCCGCAAACCCTTGGGCGCTCAACTGCGGCGGCCAAAGTTTGATCCGCGCCTGATGCGCTCGCGCCACAGCGAATAATCCGGGAACAATCTGATCCACTATCCTCGGTAGCTGATCGGTAGCCGGCAGAGTGTTGCCGCGCCCGACCGGAGCCAGCACTAACACAACCAAGCGCATCGGCACGTTGTACGCATGCAACGTCGGGCCGGTCGCCGGCGGACCAGTCGGCGCGAGCGCCGCGAGATCGATCTCTGGTTCCGCGACAGTTTTCGTAGCACTTCGCTTGCGGCGCACAAGCGCGCTGAGCAGCGTGTACAGCAGTCGGCCGAACGAGCGGACGCTGCTGGCGAACATCACCAGTCCAATAACGGCCGCCACGGCCAGCACAACGGCAGCCAGAATCAGGTCAGGAGTCAGCCGCGGTATGTCAACCACCAGAGTCGCTTCTTTCAGAAAAATGACATAGATGAAAGTTTTGATTTCACCGCTCAATCGCCTATTCCCTGAATTCTACTCATTTTCATTGGCATCATGGGGGGCGATTCCTTGCCACCTGGGCCGGTTGTTGCAGCGTCGGATTCCCGTACCGTGGTATGTGCGTTTCTGCGAAGAAACGCTGCCCAATAACGCGTCGGGCACGGAGGACGCAGCTTGGTTTTTCAACGGAGGAGTTGTGATGAAGAAGGTAGTTGTACTCGGAGCGTTGCTGTTGACTTTGGCCATGGCGCTCGACGCGCAGGCTCGTCCACGTTGCCGTCGTTGCCGTGGCGGCAGCTGCTGCACGCTGGCAGTTGAGAACGTCAATGACTCGACCGAATCGATGGTCGGCGGCAAGTAGTTCGAGCGGCGTCCCACGGAAGGGGAATTCGACAAGAGGTCAGCAGCGAGCGATCGGCCAAGATACGATCAGGCCAATCGCTCGCTGCTTTTTTTATGCGCGAAGTTGTGCGCGCGACGAGCGCATAAAAACACCCAAGCCCGCGCGGGAAAGCGGGCCTGGGCGGCGGGAACTGGGTATCGTTAGGCGAAGTGACGGTTCTGGTCACAGTTCGCAGAAATGTTGTCTTGTTTTACGGTCTCCGGGAGGGCGACGCTCCTGCTGAGCCGCGCGCCGGTTGTGATTCAACTATCCGAATTCGTTCTACAAAAGCCTTGATAGTACTCGTTGCAATCCAGGGCAATTCTCACTTCTCGGCTCGGCGGGAGCCTCGCCCTCCCTGTAGCTCAATTGCACTTCGACCATTTCTCAGCAAGCGCTTCTAAAACCGCCATTCGGCGCTGGCCGTCAGGCCGTCGAGGCTGAAATTGCGCGAGAGGCGGTTGAAACTCGACGATTGCACTGCCCCCAAGTAACTCCCTGGACCGACTGTGTTGAACCATCCGTTGACCAGGTAACCCGCTCGGAATCGCATACGCTGACTCTTGCTCGACCAACCGACGCCGATCTCGGCTTCCAGGATCGTGACGAGCCTTCCACCATTCCAGTGCGATGTAACCAGGACGGGACCTTCTGGCATCAGGTAGGTATCGTTGTAGTCTGCGCGGAACTGTCCGCCGATGAAGCTGGCGCCGGTCCGCCAATAGCCCATCAGACCGCCGCGGCGGGCAAAGTGATCTCCGTCCAATCCAAACCGAATGCCACCGCCATCGAAGTTCGAAGTCGCGTCAATGAACTCCTTGCCGCTGAGCGAGCCGGCCTGCTGGACATTCAATCCGCCGTTGAGATGAACGTAGCGGCCGCCGATCGAGTAATTGATGGCGTAGTGCTCGCTGTACGACACCAGTTTACGCAAGTCGAGGTCGGCGAATTGAAAGCCGAGGCTCGAAGCGGCTTCGGCATAACCGAAGTTGTAACTTGGCACAGGATACGCCACGAGCGAGACCAGCGAGTTGCCTGGCGTCGCCGTCAGGCTGTCGCGAGCGCTGTTACGGTAATAGGTATATGTGCCGCGAATGCTGGCGGTCTCGTCGATCGCGCGGGTGTAGCCCGCCCGAAAGCCGCTCGAATAATTCGGATCAAGGTTTCCCACCTTGCCGGACGGGCTTAATACCGTGGTCGGCCCTCCGGGTACCGGCGGAGACGGAGTCGAAACAGATTCCGGCAATGCATACGTGAGATCCGTATTTCGCGGTCGCAAGAATAAGTATTCACCGAACATGCCGGTGCGATGCGCCCACGGCGGCGGCAGGCAGCCGCAGTCTCGCGAGAGATGCGGGCAATCCGGATGTAGCACCAGGCCGACGGTGTCGTCGATAATGCCTTCGTAGGCTTCATCCAGCGCCGGCGTCTTAGTCCAAGCGGGCACGGTCCGCACCGGTTGCCGCATAATCGTACCCGTTCCGCGCTGCGGATTCGTCGATTCGCCGGGGGGAGGCACAGGTTCAGCGTCGGATGGCGACATCGACTGACCGGGGGACATCGATTGCGTGGGAGGCACGCCTGGGGCGTCGGGGGCAACAGCATCGTCTTCGTAGATGGCGTCGTCCCACGATTCGTCGGAGATCACCTTGCTCGCACTGCCCAAGACCGCGGGCTTGTTGTTATCCGCTTGCGCTTGCGGGGCGCTGACGAACAACGCAACGACAAGTGCTAGCAGTGGCGCCCGTAACTTCATGGCGAAAACTCCCCCAAGGCATAACCGGTAGAATCGCTACGTTTTGAACGTATCGGATCGGTATAAGCCGCAAAGCAAGAAGAATCGGATCGTTCGCTACAACCCGAAGAACGCGAAAACTCTGGGCAGCTTTGCCAGATTGCCACGTGCTGAACCGGTGCGCGGGCAAAAACAAGCCGCCGGTCCCGCTTTGCAGCAGACGACCGGCGGCCTGGCGTCATTCCGTGAGTAAACGCGTGACCGTCATCCGACGGCCGTTCGATAGGACTAGGCCTTGCAGCAACCGCAAGCGACCGAGATCAGCTCTTTTTCGCCGATCGGGGCGGTCGACTTCGCGTTGCGGATGTACATCTTGCGGGCGACGTACTCGTAATCCTTGGCCGTGAACTTGAAGCCCGCCTTCTCGGCGATCTTCACGATCTCGGCAATGGTCATGGTCTTCTCGGTGTCTTTCTGGCTGTTCAGCGTCTCAAGTTGCTTACGCAGTTGGGTGTCCGTCTTGACCTTCTCCAGAAACGCCTGCACAGGGTTCATCGTGGCGGTAGTCATGAACAGGACTCCTTAACAATGGGCGACAACACGTTCTCGAATCGCGAGGGTGAACGCACCCTCACCGTTTAACGGTAGGTTGCAGTCCAGCGGTCCGCTGGCGCGGATCGTAGCGGCTGCGCCGGTTGCAGCGTAAGGAAAGCGGCGGTAGGGTGGCCGTGATGAATGCCCCCTCTTACGATCTTTGGTGTTGGTTGCGGCGTGCGGCGTCGATGTCGATGCGCGGCTCGGCGGGAGCCTCGCCCTCCCGGGTCGCTTTTTCGTTGCGCGGCCGTTTCTGGCAGTGGGTCGTTTGTTCGCTGGCGCTTGTTGGCGTCTTTGCCACCCACGCCTCCGCCGCGGATGGTTGGAAGGCTGGGCTGGCCCGCGCTGTGATTACGCCTGAGCGGCCGATGTGGCTGGCCGGCTATGGTGGCCGAGATCATCCGGCGGAGGGGACCGAGCATGACCTGTGGGTCAAGGTTCTCGCCCTCGAAGACGCCGAGGGGCGCCTCGCCGTGCTGATCACCAGCGATGTGCTCGGCTATTCGCGAGTGATGCTCCAGTCGATTCGCGCCGCGCTGGCAGAGCGCAGCGGTTTGAAGCCGGCCGAAATCATGTTGACGGCCAGCCACACGCATAGTGGGCCGGTCGTGCGTGATTCGCTGTTGGACTACTATCCGCTTGATGATGCCCAGATGGCGTTGGTCGAAAGCTATTCACGATTGTTGGAGCGGCGCATCGTCGACACCGTGGCCAAAGCGATTGCCGATTTGCAGCCGGCGACGATTTCTGCGACCGAGAGCGAGGCGACGTTTGCCGTCAATCGCCGCACGAATCGCGAGGCGGAAGTGGCCGAGCGCCTGGCGGCTGGCGAGAAGATGGCCGGGCCGGTCGATCACTCAATCCCGATGCTGCTGGTGCGCGGCGCCGACGACAAGCTCCGTGCAATCGTCTTCGGCTACGCTTGCCACAACACCACGCTCGCTTGGTACCGCTGGTGCGGAGACTACGCGGGCTTTGCGCAGCTCGCAATCGAAAAAGAGCATCCTGGCGTGCAGGCGATGTTCTACACGGGCTGTGGCGCCGACCAGAACCCGCTGCCGCGCCGTGAATTGGCGCTCTGCCAGAAATACGGCGAACAGCTCGCCGCGGGCGTCGAGAAAGGGCTTAAGACCGACGCCCGCCGGCTTGACCCGCGATTGAAAACCGCGATTGGCGAAGTCGTCCTGCCATTCGAGCGCGTCACGACGACCGAAGAAATCGATCGTTACAAGAACGCTGAAGGGATGCGCGGACGTTGGGCCGGACGACTGGCTGCTCGCCGCGCCGCTGGCGAAAAGTTCGCCGACAGCTATCCGTACACCGTGCAGGTCTGGAAGTTGGGAGACCAACTCTGGATCAGCCTCGCAGGCGAGGTTGTCGTCGACTACGCCATCCGCTTTCGCCGCGAATTCGGCCCCAAGACGTGGGTCGCGTCGTATGCGCACGACCTGGTGGCGTACATCCCGTCGCGCCGAGTTTGGGAAGAAGGGGGTTACGAAGGAGGTTCGCTCTACGAATACGGCCTGCCGGCCGAGCGCTGGGGACCGAACACGGAAGAGCTGATCGCGGCCGAGGTGGCGAAGTTGGTCAAAGAGTAACCGCCAGGTGAAAGCCTTCGATTTTCACTGTCACTTCAGTCGCCGATCCAGAACGAGTAGAGGCTGGCGCTCCGCAGTGAGATCTTGAATTGAACTGACTTCCCGCGCAGTGCGCGCAGGTCAGCCGCTCTCCAGCGTACAGCAGTCTGCGGAGCGTCGGCTGTAATCGGCTGGCAAGCATCGACCGTAAAACCTTCGAGCGGTCGACCATCTTCCAGGACAGCCACGGCCGCGTGGCCGCCGACAGCCGCGATATTCAGATACAGCGAGTTCCCGTCGATCCTAACCGGCTTGGTCAGCAAGTAACCGTCTGTCTTGCCGGCGTCGAGTGATACAAACCCATCGCGGCGCAACACCGCCAGGCAAACCGCGCCGGAACCTTCTTCGAAGTCAGCGATTTCCTCAGGCAGCCATTCGCTTCTCGGACGTGGCGAGCGATCGCGATGCAGTTCGTATTGGCTGTCGCGCCATTTCATGCCCGTGTAGTAAAACCACAACTCGTCGTCATGCAAAATCGGCCGCGACGTTGGCAGTAGTTGCG
>Ga0070665_100005981_pt1 | contig 12452 bp, 10 predicted proteins | sample KBSS13metaG_FD_65862 | JGI IMG/M metagenome (GOLD analysis project Ga0070665, IMG submission 65862) | Switchgrass rhizosphere microbial communities from Kellogg Biological Station, Michigan, USA - KBS S1-3 metaG | ecosystem: Host-associated > Plants > Roots > Rhizosphere > Soil ... | reverse complement strand
CGGATTTTCAGCAAAAAATCTGCGATCTCGGCGGCGAGGTCGAGATTATCAACCCGACCAAGCTGCCATGAGCACGGAGTTCGAATATCTCCAGCGCCGGCTCGAGCCGCAGGAAAGATGGCATGACGAACGAGCGAAGTTGAACAAGCGGCTTTTCTACACGGCAGAAGTAGCCACATTACTGGCCGGCGCAGCGATCCCGGTCGTGAACCTTTGGGCCGTGAAAGATGCCTACCTCGCTGGAGTACTCTCCGCTATTCTGGGCGGCATCGTGGTGTTGGCCGCGGCTATCGGCAAGCTATTCAAGTTTCATGAAAACTGGCTGCACTACCGGGCTCTTGTTGAGGCGCTCGCCCGAGAGAAGGAGCTTTACTCGGTAGGCGCAGGCGACTATGCGGCGGTCGACGAAGCCGGGCGCAATAGGCTTCTCGTCGAGCGGGTGGAAAACCTTATCGCCAACAAGACCGCACAGTTCATCGAAACTCACAAACGCGATGGAAGTTCCGGTTCGGAAGCAGAGTCTTAAGGAGCTGGCGGTAGTCGGAGGTTGGTTAAACAAACGGTCCGAAATGTTCGATCGAGACCTCCTTCTGCGCGACGGCCTTCCCGACACGCGAAAGATTTTCGATCTGGTCAACCGCATCCATCTTTTGCACTGCGGCCGCGGGGACATCGTCCAAGCCAAGGTCGCCTAAGCCTTTTTGACTGAGGTCGGCATTATAGCGAACATAACGAAAGAAACGGCCGTTATCCTCGTTCTCCGCGGGTAGGACAAGATTGCCTAACTCGCGATCAATCTCAGAACCATACATGCAGCGGCCAAAGGTCCGGCAATTGATGTCCTGCTCCACCTGGATGCCGTACATTAATTCCGAAGGCAGGTTCTGCATGTTGCCGAAAAGATTGCGCTCGACCGCGTCGGTCACCCCCGCCGCCGCGCCGGTGCCGACGGAGACGAGGAGCAGGTTCTGCTCACCGGTTTTCCAGTTCAATCGATAGGCTGGTTGCGTTGCCATGCGGTAGAGAAGGAACGCCGGATTGTTGTAGGGCGTAAGGCCGCCGTCGACAAAGACGAAGCTCTTGCCCGGATCGTCAGGGTCCCAGTTCAAAACTTCCGGCGGGAAAAACACGGGCGCCGCCGTGCTCGCGCGGACTAGTTGCCAAAGAGGAATAAGCCGATTGCAATCTTTGCGCTCCGGATTGTTATATTTCGCAAACGGATTGGAGCTGATTGGCCACGGCGAATCCGTCGTCAGGTTGCGGGTCACGACGAGGAGAAGACAGCGCAATCGCTCGCTCGTTAGGCTGGCTTGGTCGCCGTTCTTCTCCCGGAAAATACCCTGCAGCCTCACCTTCAACGGCTCGTCGGTGTAGAAGCTTTTCAACCGCTTGAGTAACGCGTTTTTCTCAAACATAGAAACGCCTGCTTCGCGATAAAAATCGAGCAGCTCGGCGGCGCTCATCCCGATCGAAAGCCCCGCCGCGATGATCGCGCCCGTGCTGGTCCCGCCAATGTAGTCGAAATAATCGCCCAGCCGCTTAATGCCGGTTTTGTCCGCGATCTTCCTTTCGATCTCGGCCAGAATTTCGAGTGAGAGAACGCCGCGAATTCCGCCGCCATCCAGGGCTAATAGTTTTCGTGGCCGCTCGGTACCGAAGCGTTCCTCAAGATGGCCCCATGAGCTCATAATGAACCTTTCGTTAAACCAACCACGGCGTAGCAGCTCCTGAATCCTTTTCCAAGCCCAACTTGTTGATCGCGGAAAAATGTATTGCCGGCGCGACCCGCTATCTGTTTAGAGTAGCGCAGCGAGGTGACATCATGAGCGACAACCCCTCAGCTTCTGCGACAGACGTCAACGAAACAGCCGCCCAAGGTACCTGTTTTGTCGTGATGGGCTTCGGGAAGAAAACCGATTTCGAAACCGGCCGTGTCCTCGACCTGGACCAATCCTACAAGAACCTGATCAAACCGGCCGTCGAAGCGGCTGGCCTGAAGTGCATCCGAGCCGACGAGATCGTCCATTCCGGACTGATCGACGTTCCCATGTATGAGCAGCTGCTGAATGCGGATGTCGTGGTGGCTGATCTTTCTACTTCGAACCGGAACGCCTTCTACGAGCTGGGTGTGCGGCATGCGTTACGTCCGTATACCACCGTGGTCATTGCCGAAGAACAGATGATGAAAGCGGCGCCATTCGATGTGAATCACATCAGCATTCGGTCGTATCGACATCTCGGCGAGGACATCGGTTATAGCGAAGTGCAACGTTTTACCAAAGAGCTAGGCAGCGCGATTAAGACGATCCTGGCCACGCACCCAAAGCCGTCGACCGACAGTCCAGTCTATCGATTCATCGCCCGCCTAACTCCTCCGGCGCTCGGGGCAGAGATCATAGAAGCCATAAGAGGCGCGACCGAGGCTAAAGCATTAGTTTCGACGGACTCGGCCACGCCGGCACACAGCGAAATGATGGCTCGCGTTGATCAAGCGCAACGAAAAGGTGACTGGCTGACCGCGAAGGTGCTGCTCGAGCAGATCCGCGGCATGCGCAAGGAAGCGGCCACAACGCCAGGGGCGGCGGCATCCTCGGGTGCAATCGCTGAAGATCCCGACATCATCCAGCGGCTCGCGCTTGCCACTTATAAAAGTAATCACCCGACTCCTGAGCAAGCCTTCCAAGACGCGCGTGATCTCCTTAACCTGCTCGACCCAAAAGTGTCGAACGATACTGAGACGCTTGGCCTTTGGGGTTCGGTCCACAAGCGCATGTGGGAGAAGACAAAGAACCGCAGCTATCTCGATCAAGCGATTCGCGGCTACGAGCGCGGATTCTACCTGCGCAATGATTACTACAACGGGATCAACTACGCTTTTCTTCTGAACGAGCGAGCCGTCCACGGTGCGGATTTCGCAGAAAGCATCGCCGACTTTATCCAGGCACGGCGGGTGAGGCTCGAGGTTATTTCGATCTGCGAGCAATGGTTAGCCGAAAATCCGCCAGCGGCCAAAATGGAATACGCACCGAAGCTGGCGAAAATCCGCTACTGGGTACTGGCCACGATCGCCGAAGCGCACATCGGATTAGAAGAAGAAGCGGCTGGTCAGCAAAGACTAGCGGAAGCTTTTGCCGCGGCCCCCGAAACCTGGATGAAGGAATCCACCCAAGAGCAGGTGAACAAACTAAAGATTCTGCTGGCCGCTTCTCCGCTGAAAAAGCTTCCAGGCTCGACTTGATCACCGTAAGCGCCCGGATTCTGCCTAACGACAAATAGGATGAAGACCGCGACGCAGGAAAACGGCGTTTCGCAACCGCACGACGTTTTCATTTCCTATTCGCGCAAGGACAAGGAATTCGTCCATCGCCTCGACGGAGCGCTGACCGCTCGCGGCCGGGAAGCGTGGGTCGATTGGGAAGGCATCCGGCCGACGGAGGAATTCATGCAGGCGATCTATCGCGCGATTGAGGGCGCCGATACCTTCGTTTTCGTCCTCACGCCCGATTCGGTGGCCTCAGAAGTGTGCGGACGCGAGGTCGCGCACGCCGCGGCGCTTAACAAACGGATGATCCCGATCGTCGCCCGCGAAGTCGATGCCAAAGCCGTCCCGGATCCGCTGGCGAAACTAAACTGGATATTCTGTCGGGAGAATGACGACTTTGACGCGGCGATCACTTTACTCGTTAGCGCATTCGACACGGACCTGGAGTGGATTCGGGACCACACCCGGTTGCTGACGCGCGCTCTGGAATGGGAGACGAACAAGAAGAGCTGCAGTTTTGTTTTGCGCGGAGAAGATTTGCGTTCCGCGGAGCAATGGCTAGCCCAGGCCGGCGCGGATAAGGAGCGCCAACCGACCGCGCTCCAGACCGAATACATCATCGCCAGCCGCAAGGCCGCGGCGAAACTGCAACGATTGATCACAGGTGCAATAGGCGTGGGATTGATTGTCTCAATCGGCCTAACGATTCTCGCCTGGACACAACGTCAGCAGGCTGTCGCTCAGAGGGACGCGACGCAGCATGTGCTCTCGCTATCCGACCTCTCCAAGGCCCAGGAACTAATTGCCAGCGGAGAAGCGCCCAGTGCTCTCGCTTTTCTTGCTCGTGCGGTGGGGAGCTACCCGAAAGGAAGCGGAGTGGCTTCGGATCGCCTTTGGTTTGCGCTCACCCAACGCGCCTGGCCGCTACCTCTCTCCGCCCCGATGCGACATCAGGCTGCAATCATCGCCGCCACCTTCAGTCCGGATGGGCAGCGCGTGCTTACTGCCTCGAGGGATTTCAGCGCGCAGCTTTGGGATGCCGCCACGGGCCGAGCGGTCGGAGGGCCGATCAAGCATCTGGCGGTGGTTCGGTGCGCGGCATTCAGCCCGGATGGCAAACAAGTGGTTACCGGCTGCGACGACGCGAAGGTGCGTCTTTGGAGCATTGACCAGGGAAAATGCAATTTGCGTTGGACTGGGGAGCACGAGAACTCGATCAGCGCGGTCGCCTTCAGTCACGGCGGCAGCTACATCGCCACCGGTTCGCAAGACCACGCCTTAAGCGTCTGGGAAGTTTCGACGGGCAAGCGCGTTTTCAATGTCTTCGGAACGGAGAACGTCCACACGGTTTCTTTTCATCCTGCCGATGAACGTCTTCTCCTTAGCGGCAGCGGGACGGCAGGTCAATTATGGAACGTGCCTGAGCAACGGAAGCTGTTTGCCTTGCCACACCAAGAGCAGATTAATTCGGCGCGCTTCAACTCGAGCGGCGAAAAAATCATAACATCCAGCGACGACGGCACCGCCCGGATTTGGAATTCGGCGACCGGGGAGTTGACTGGCGAACCGTTGAAGCACGACGGCGTGGTCGAAGACGCGATCTTCAGTCCAAACGATCAACTCATTGCCACCGTCGCTGGCGATGCGGTCTATCTTTTCCAAGGCGCCGAGAGACGCCTGATTCAACACCGCAAGAGAGTGAAATGCGCCCGGTTCAGCCGGGACAGCGCCCGGTTGATCACGGGCACCGAGGACGGCCGATTGCAGAGCTGGAGTGTCTTCAATGGAGAGCCGATAGGCGAACCGGTGCGGGACGAAGAAGCGATCGTGTCGGTTGACCCTGCCTCAGACGAGCGCCGGCTTCTGGTCGTCTCCGCAAACAATGCGGCGCGAGTATGGCGCGTGCCGGCCGCGTGTCCGGCGAGTGATATGCTGCGGCATCACGAGGCGATTGAAACGATGGCAGCCAGCGCGGACGGCCGTCTCCTCTTGACCGCCGGCGGCGACGGGAAGGCGACACTGTGGGACGTGGCGAAGCGCTCGGCCGCCGCGATCCTCGACCACGGGGCGGGCGTGCTTTGTGCCGGCTTCAGCCCGGACGGAAAGTATGTCGCGACAGGAGGAGTTAACGAACAGGTCCGTGTCTGGCGCACGGATTCGGGAGAAGCGGTCGGCGCGCCTCTCTCGAATGACGGGATGATTCACCGAATCCAGTTCAGTCCGGATAGTCAATCGCTCATCGCGGCGACGGAGACGGGTGCGGCGCGGATCTGGTCGCTGCCGGATCTTCATCCGTTAGGTGAACCGATGAATCACGCCGGAAAGATTACCAGCATTGCATTCAGCCCGGACGGGACGCGAATCCTGACCACCTCGTGGGACAAGACTGCCAAACTTTGGGATTCGAAAACGGGACGGAATACCGCGACCTTGGCGCAGGGCGAACAAGAGTTGGAGTGCGGAACGTTTTCGCCAAACGCCAGTAGTATCGCGACTGGCTCGCATGACGGTTCCGTGCAGTTATGGACCTTGGGCGGAGGACGCATTCGCGATCCGCTGTGGCATAAAGATGAAATTTCCGCCCTGAGCTTTTCGCCCGATGGTAAAAGGCTGGCGACGGCTTCGGCTGATGGAATGGTCGTAGTCTGGAATCCGGATACCGGACAATCGGTTTCGGAAATCTGGCAGAATTCATCTCGGATCACGGCGCTCCTTTTTAGTTCAGACGGATCGCGCATTGCCACGGGGGCCGACGATAGCCGAGCTCGCCTCTGGGATGTTGAAACAGGGGAGCCGGTCAGCGAATGGCTTACCCAGACCGGCTCGATTCGCGGACTCTTTTTCCAAAACAGTGGGCGGGTGTTCTGTTCCGTCTCTTCCGACAAGACCATTCGGATTTGGGACATCGCTACTCCAAGCTCCCCGGTCGAGCGTCAGGCGCTAGCCGGTTTTGCACTCACCATGTCAAACGCTCGCCTACAGAGTTCCAGCCGGGTCGAGTGGCATGCGCTGGGGACGGTTGAGGAATTACGTGCGCAGGCGCATCAATTCGAAGTCGGCTCGGTCGCCGTTCTGACGAAGTGGTGGTTTGCCGACGTGGCGAAACGGCCGCTGACACCTTTCGCGACTACCGAGGTGCCGCAGTATATCGCCGCCCGAATTGCCGAAGGCACGCCAGAGTCGCTTAGCGAAGCGACTCTAGCGGCTGAGGGAGAGCCAGCTTTACAGACGGCGATCGCGCGCGCTTCCTCTCGCTAGCCAACTCACTTCAACATCGCAGCGAGCCCAGGCAGTCAGGGATAGGTTTCTTTTGACCCATACTGCTCAATCATGTCGCCGAGCCAGGGCGGCGCTTCCGGTTCCGGTCCGAACGGCGTTTTATCCAGATTTACTTTCGAGCAGAGATACCCAAAGGCATCATGTGATCCCTTGGTGTAGGCATCGATGGTGGCGCGGGCCAAACTCCCAGCCTGGGCATCACCAGATTTGGCTACTTCGCGCAACGTTGGCAAGGAGGCGTCACCCAGGAGAAAGAAGAGCCGGATCGCCCAGCCTGCGGTGAAGCGAATCCCATCGTCGCGCAGGGCCGAGCCAGCATGTGCGAGGACGGCAGGAGTAAACGAATCCAGATGCTTTTCCAGCACCCCGCGTTGCTTAAAAAGCCACGCGATACACCAGAGGGTCCAGCCGTCTTTTGTCTTCCCGATCTGCGCTGTGAGCAGAGGCTCAAAGAGGTCGAAATGTTTGTCGATAAAAGGCCAGGCCAGCCAGTGGGCTCCTTCGTCCACGCCTTTGATATCGGAATTGCCAACTTTCGAATCCTGTTCCGGCAGGCGGCTAATGACGAACCGGGCGAAGCGCTCATCCGGAACAAACGAGTCCGTCTGGAAGAGCACAATCAGGAGCGCGTCGCGTCCTTGCGCGTCCGTCTTGTAGAGTTCTTCCAGCATCTGCGTCTTGAGCGCATCTCTGTGGTTGAAGAGCCACAAAGTGGAATCGCTGCAATTTTTGGGGACCTTATCGGAGCGCAGGTTGGCCAACGCGCGGCGGGTTGCTTCGGGCGATTGCGCGAGAAGAATTGAATTCGTTAGGCAGACCGCCCCACATCCAATAATGGTAACCTTTAAGCGCCCAAGCAGGAAAAGGGGACCATGCATGGCCATTCCCGATGAAGCCAATTTTCGTCGATCAGGTCAAGCAATCGATGGCGCGGCCCAGACTTAACTCGGATTGCTTTCCCGATGCAGAGCAGTTATTAAAGCGGAGCCATGCGAGCGCAGGTTTTCTTTGGGTGGATTCTTCCCACCCTGGGATGTGCAATCGCGGTCGACCTGCCGGCGCGCCTTTCGGCCGCGGACGAGATACGAGTTGCCGCTGAGTTTGCAGCCGCGGATGAGAGTTTGAACGCGACCTACCAACGAGTCATGGGCGCGCTTTCTCCTTTCTCCCGCGAGTCACTGCGTCGCGCCCAGCGGGCTTGGATTGTGTTTGTCGACAAAAACGCCCAAGCGGTCTTGAGTTTTACAGATCCCGAGGAGCGCTTGCTGATCAGGCTCGAAGAAACAGTCGCGCGCCAGAAGCAACTCGAAGCCATGCTGCAACCGCAGGCTCAGGCGGATGCGGCGGGCCTGCGTGACCAGATGCGCGAGGCCGATCGCGAATTAAACGCCTGGTACGGAAGACTTCTCAGAGCGCACGAGGAGGGCGCGGAGACAGTACGTGAAGCGCAACGCGCCTGGATCGTTTACCGGGACGAAAATGCCCGCGCCTGCCGAGACCGGGAGACCGAGGCCACGCTTTTGTCGACCGCGCAGCGCGTCGTTCAGCTCCGCAGTCTCTTACTAGGTTCGTTTGAACCCGCGATCGATGAGGAGCAGAAAGAACCGCGGATTTCACAAAGACTTGAGAAGCTGCCTCCGGGCCGAAAAGTCCCGAATCCGTACGATCGGGCGCACTAACGAATTCTAGGCCCGGCGCTCCTTGATCGCGGAAAGGATGTCCACGATCATTTCGTCCCGCGGTTTCGCACCGAGATTACCTTTGCCGTGGACTCGCAGGCTGACGGCATTTCCTTCCATGTCGCGATTTCCGATCACGAGCATCGTGTGGACCTTCATTTGCTCGGCGGCGGAGATCTTGGCCTTGATGTGATCGTTGCTGGCGTCGAGCTCGGCGCGGACTTCGTGGGCGCGCAGTTCGGTTTGAATTGCGCGGGCGTATTCGAGGAGCGCCGCGTCATCGCCGATCGGCAGGACGCGGACTTGTTCCGGGGCGAGCCAGAGCGGGAAGTTGCCGGCGTAATGTTCGATGAGGAAACCGATGAAACGCTCGTGCGTGCCTAACGGCGCGCGATGGATGCAGAGCGGTATGGCTTCGGTGTTTTCACGGGTCTTGTAGACGAGTCCGAACCTGGCCGGGACGGCGAAGTCGACTTGATTAGTCGCGATGCTGAACTCACGACCGATCGCGCTCCAGACCTGGACGTCGATCTTCGGCCCGTAAAAGGCGGCTTCGTTAGGCACCTCGACATAGTTGATTTCGTTTCGCTGCAGGACGCCGCGGACCATCGCTTCCGTCTTGACCCAGAGCTCGGAGTTATCGACGAATTTTCGGCCCAGCTTGGATGGATCGTGAGTCGAAAAACGCATGACGTATTTCTCGATCCCGAAGATCTTGAAATACTTGAGATACATCTCGTTGACGGCGTTGAACTCCTCTTCGAACTGCTCCTCGGTGCAGTAAATATGGGCGTCGTTCATCTGGAGCGAACGCACCCGCATGAGGCCGAAGAGCTCGCCCGATTGTTCGTAACGATAATTGGTGCCGTACTCAGCGAGCCTTAGCGGTAAGTCACGATAACTGTGCGGCACGGCGGCGAACAGCTTGTGGTGATGGGGGCAGTTCATCGCCTTGAGGTAGTAACGATCGCCAATCGAATCTGCGATTTGCTTCAGCTCTCTCAATTTTGCTTCATCTGCACGCTCTGCGAGGCGGACCAACTCAAGCTTGTCAAACAAGTCTTCCCTCACGGCCGCGTCCGAGAGATTGCCTGACTTCACCTCGACAAGAACATCCTCCCAAACATCGCCACCATAGCTTTCAAAATGAGCCACGATTGCGTTCACTTTTTGGAGACGCTCCTTATCCTTATCTTCAACCAAAGTCATCGGCGGGAACATGGAGTCGGCGTAATACGGAAGGTGTCCGCTCGTTAAGTAAAGATTCTCGCGTGCGATATGCGGGGTGCGGACTCGCTGATAGCCGGCGGCGAATTCCGTTTCCTTCGCGAGCTTTTCCAGCTCTTCGATGATGGCGGCCCCGCGTGGGAGCCACATAGGCAGGCCCGGTCCGACATCGTCGTCGAAGGTGAAAAGCTCCAGCTCCTTGCCGAGTTTGCGATGGTCGCGCTTCTTCGCTTCCTCGAGCATCGCGAAGTATTCTTCGAGCTGGGTTTTGTTCTTGAAGGCAGTGCCGTAGATGCGCTGGAGCTGCGGGTTCTTTTCGTCGCCTTTGTAGTAGGCGCTGGCCACATTCGTCAGGCGAAAAGCACCGATGTTGCCAGTTCTCATCACATGCGGACCGGCGCAGAGGTCGGTGAAATCGCCATTGCGATAGATCGTGATCGTCTCGTCCTCCGGAATGTTCTGGATGATATCGAGCTTGAACTTGCTCGGTTCGGGTCTTGCCCCGAGAGCGCCAAGTTCACCACGGCTGGCCATTGCCAAGGCGTCGGCGCGTGGGAGTTCAACCCGCTCGAAGCGATGGTTTGCTTTGACTTCCTTTTTCATCTCGGCCTCGATTTTCTCGAAGTCCTCGGGCGAGATGCGGTGCGGCAACTCGACATCGTAGTAGAAGCCGTTCTCGACTGGCGGGCCGGCGGCGAATTGCGCTTCGGGCCAGAGGCGAAGAATGGCGGTCGCCAGAACATGGGCGCAGGAATGGCGGATCCGTTCCACCTCAGTCATGGGCGGACCTTTATGTGCCGGCGGCACATTGGCGGCGGCGATGTCTTCGGCGACTGAGCTTTCCTCGTTCATTTTCAAACGCAAATTATCGGCTGCAAAGCTAACAGGGTAGGACGAATTTGCACGATGGCAGTGCGTCAGGCTCGTGCGTGGTTTGTTCTGCTACTCCTCTGGGCGGGTTGCAAACCAGCGCAGACCTCCGCCCGCGAGTTTGCCGTCGAGCGCGAGCAGATGGTAAAAGAGCAGATCGCGATGCGTGGAGTGACCGATGAACGGGTCTTGAGAGCGATGCGCAAGGTGCCGCGCGAACAATTCGTGCCCGAAGAGATGCGCGGCCAAAGTTATTCGGATGGGCCGCTGCCGATCGGTTACGACCAAACGATTTCGCAGCCTTTCGTCGTCGCCTTCATGACGGAGAAACTCGGCCTGCGCCCGACGTATCGCGTCCTGGAAATAGGCACCGGGTCCGGGTATCAGGCGGCAATCCTGGCTGAACTGGCAGCGAAGGTTTACACGATCGAAATCGTCGAGCCGCTGGGAAAAAGAGCCGCGCAAACCCTGCAACGACTCGGCTACAAAAATGTGCAGGTAAAAATCGGCGACGGCTATCAGGGGTGGCCGGAACACGCACCCTTCGACGCTGTCATCGTGACTTGCGCGCCCGATCACGTGCCGCGACCGCTGGTCGAGCAAATCAAGGAAGGCGGACGCATCATCATTCCGGTCGGACCGGCGGGCGACCAGACGCTCTACCTGCTCGAGAAGAAGAATGGCCGGCTCGAACAGCGCAATGTTCTGCCGGTGAGCTTCGTGCCGATGACGGGTGAAGCGAGTCGACCGCGGTGAGCTCAGGGGTCCGCGCAGTGGGATCGCCCAACAAATCAGGTGTCCAACAGTGCGCGCTCGTTAGCCGCGCTTGCTGAAGATTTTGAGTTCGTTTGCGGCCTGCTCGAGTTCGTCGAGGACGGCCAGCGCGGCTTCCTGTTTCTTGATCGTAGCGGCGTTGGTTGCCTGCATGTCCTGCAGAAGTTGCAGTGCCGCTTTCAAATCAATCTCCGGCGCTGCGGGAGATTTTGCGACGACTGCAGGCGTGGGGGCGGCGGCTTGGAGAATGGTTGGCACCGAAGTTTGACCACGGCTGCTGAGCAAGGACAGAGCGCTGAAGATCACGGCAAAGAAAGCGATCAAATAAAGCCTCATTTTTAGCGTCCCCCCCGGCTGCCATAGATCCGGGCGACCCGGATCGCTTCGGCCACTGCGGCCAGCTTTGCGTCGATCTTCGCTTGGTTGTCGGCAATCACGAGCTGTTGCGCCTGCACTTCCTTGAGCAGGGCCTCCACCATTTTTGAGTCATCCGTCACCGGAGATTGTGCGCCAATAGAAGTGGCGAAAAGGGCCAGCGCGCCCAGGAGCGTCAGTTTTTTCATAAGCAAAGTGTCGGCAGAATAGCGAAGCAAGTCACGTTCCCCGACGGGAGCGGACCAAGCAGATCATGCTCCCGAAGCGGTCCACGGCGCGAAAACTGCTTGCGGTAAGAGTGTCAGTTGTTACCCTCTGCGCATGGCAGGTCCGGGAATGTTTCAATCACAGAATCTTTCCCTACAACAGGTTCTGGCGCCACAGCTGCAACAGAGCCTGCTCATCCTCCAGGCGCCTCTCCTCGAGCTGCGCAACCTCGTGCAACAGGAAATGGAGACCAATCCCGTGCTCGAGGAGTTGGCCGAGCCGACAGAGGAGGAACGCCAGGTTTCCGAGAGCGAGCCGGCGGAAGACAATTTCAAAGAAGAATTCGATCAATTGGCGAAGCTCGATGACGAATGGCGCGATTACATGGCGCAATCGGGCAGTTACAGCGGACGCTCGAAGGAGGAGGACGAGAAGCGGCAGTTCTTCTTCGATTCCATCGCCACGCAGGAGACCCTGCAGCAACATCTGGTCGGCCAATTGAACCAGACCGCGCTCAGCGGCGACGATCGCAAGACCGCCGAACTCATCATCGGTAACATCGACGACAACGGTTTCCTCCAGACCACGCCGGAAGAGATGGCGATGAATACCGGCATTCCGCAGGAAGATTTCGAGCTCATGCTCACGCTCGTTCAGAGCTTTTATCCGCCGGGCGTAGGAGCGCGCGACTTGCGCGAGTGCCTTTTGATTCAACTGAAACGCGGGGGACGCGAGAAGAGCCTCGAATATCGGGTCGTCTCCGACCACATGACGGACCT
>Ga0070665_100005980_pt1 | contig 12452 bp, 9 predicted proteins | sample KBSS13metaG_FD_65862 | JGI IMG/M metagenome (GOLD analysis project Ga0070665, IMG submission 65862) | Switchgrass rhizosphere microbial communities from Kellogg Biological Station, Michigan, USA - KBS S1-3 metaG | ecosystem: Host-associated > Plants > Roots > Rhizosphere > Soil ... | reverse complement strand
GCGGAGCGCATGTTGACGCGGGTGCTGGCCTCTGTCGCTCGGAGAGGAGACGCTGTCAGGTGCGATAAAGCGGATTCCTGTCGATCATTAGCTCGCAGCGCTGCTCGACGCATCATGGGTGTGAGCTCGTGGGCTGACTCGCACATTCCCTCGAAGCCAACAGCTTCGGGGCATCGGTGACGGCGCAGAGCTGAACGCCAGGGAGCACAAACTGGTACGCGAGACCTGGCGAGCCTACCGGACCAGGCCCAGGGCTGCTACAGTTCGAGGAAGGGTCGTCAGGCGATCAACGGAAGGAGATGGCCATGGTTCGGAAGACGGTCACTTTGGCGGTTGTGATGTGGATCGGCCTGGCGGGAGTGCCAGCCCATGCGGCCTCAGCCGGCGGCGGCTCCTGGACGGCAGCCGTCATCGCCTGGTTGACCCAGGCGTTTTCTGGCGGCAGCGAGATCCAGCCGGACGACAACGGGACCATTCACGTGAATTAGATCCAGGGCGGTGGCCTCACGACGCGTGACTGTTAAGTCCGTCCCTGCCTCGCGGCGATGACCCGCTTTATGTTCCACTCCACGTCGGGCAGCGGCAGCGCGCCATGAGCCAGTATCGATTCATGGAAGTCGCGAATATCAAAGCGCTCACCTAACGCGCTTCTCATGGGATCCCGCAACGCCAACAGCCGTTGATCGCCGAGCTCGTACGCGAGAGCCTGGCCCGGAATATCGCAGGAATAGCGGACGGGCTCCGTTCGTATCTCGGCCTCGCTCATGCCACTGTGCTCGCGCATGTACTCCCACCCTCGCTCCAGGGACCAGCCGAGAGCATTCATTCCCGGGCCCTCGCGGTAGCGGGCCCGCATCGTGTCGGTGCTCAGCTGGATCGAGGTCCCATACGGAAACGAGGATCCAGGGGCGCGGAGCGCAAGCCTTCGGAAAATGGTCCCGCCGACCAGTTCGGGATTTGGGAGGTCGCGCGGCCAAGCGTTCGGCCGTGAGTCGCCGTCTCGGGCCGCGCACGACGCCCCTGGCGCTGCTGCTCCGGGAGGGTCGATATTACGCACGGGCGAATCCGCGGCTTTCGAATCGAGCAGCCGAATGGTGCGAGCGACTTGAAGGTGAGCGGCGTCTTCCGTGTTGGAGATACGGCAGCGCTGCTGAGCGCGCTGAATCAACTTCTGGATATCGAAGCGGTCGACGAGGGAGATGCGATCGTGCTCAACCGCGTCCACGCCACGGAGCAAGCAACGCCGGCCCCGAGGATCCGTCCATGAGATGCATCGGTCCCAGGCCAGCGCTCACTTCGGAGCAAAGCAGTTCTCAACGAGCAGGCATGTGTGTATCAAACCACTCCACCAGGCGTGCCGCGTAATCGATCGCCGCCGGGAAACTGCGTATACCGTGACCTTCTTGCGGATAGATGGCTAATACCGACGTAGCCCCGTTTTCGAGCAATGCACTATGAAACTGCATAGCCTCGATGGGCGGAGTACAACGGTCCAGCGCTCCGCAGATGGTCAAAGTCGGTGTCTTCACCTTGTACGCATGCATGATGGGACTTCGGGTGAAGTATTTACCCCCCGGATTGTTATATTGATCCGCAAGAAACAGCGACACGAAATGCGGAATGTTGGACACGAGGTGCTCGCTCACGTGGTTGGTCATAGGCGCTACACAGACCGCGGCCGAAAAGCGCTGATCTTGGGTGACCAGCCAGGCACTCATGAAGCCGCCATAGCTGATACCCGTGACACCCAGGCGGCGTGGGTCTGCAATGCCGCGCACGACCAGGTAATCCAAACCAGAAAGGCAATCGCGGGTGTCCGCACCACCCATGTCTCCCTTGACCAGACGCGCAAAGTCCTGTCCACGGCCGGTGCTCCCGCGCGGGTTGGGCAAGAAGACCGCATAACCTTGCTTTATCAACAACAACGAGACTGCCCTACGGCCTAGCCACACTGGCCGCGAGTGCCACACAGGCCCTCCATGGATGCTCATGACGAGCGGATACGGTCCCGGTCCAGCAGGTTTCAGCAGCCAGCCTTGAAGCGCGAGGCCGTCCGGCGCGCTCCAACTGATCTTTTCGACCTCACGGATTGCTTTAACCTGCTCCGTGTAACCTACGTCGAAGGATCGCACCGTCGAGTAGTTGCCTCCCCGGATGACGGCGATTTCGGGTGAGCGAACGAAGCCTTCCCCGACGAGGACACAATCACCCCATCTCTTCAGTCCCGCTACGCTCACGTGATAGCCGCCAGTTGTCACTTCCTGGCTGCTCCAAATCGCTACAACACGGCCAGTGGCCGCATCGTAGACGCCTACGACGGTCTCGAAGCCGCGATGTCCCGCCAATAGCAGGTGGTCTTCGGATTGCCACTCCAAATACGAGATATCGATTCCGTTCGTGTCGATCCGCTCGATCTGCCCTGAAGCCGTATCGATTATCCGAAGCTCGCCTGCGACCAATCCGCGATCACTGCAAACCGCTTCCACCGCTCCCACGCGTTTGCCACTGGGCGACGCCGCCGGCCAGCCGAGTTGATCCGTCGGTTTGTAGAGCGTCCGATGACTGTGGGTATGCAACGACACCAACTGGAGACTGGCGCTGTACCACATTCCCTCGGTTGGACCGGGGGAGCTTATAACGACCAGGGCGTCGTCTGCGCACCACACCGCCTCCCAGATGTTGGTCTGCGCGTCGCCAGCGCGGTGAACCTGCCTGGTCTCCACGTCGTAGATCCAGACTTGTCGCCAGCGGAACCGCTCCGCCCCTGCATCAACTTCGGGCATCCAATCCGGCGTATGCTCGCTGCGGCGGGCACTCGTCACCGCGCCTTGGCCACCCGAGGTGTCTGCCCCATGACCGGCAACGCCGAGAAGTATTTTGCTTCCACCGGGCGACCAGGAAAGATATTCAACCCAGCCCTCGACTGGAGGAGCCTCTCTGACCGCGCCCGTCGACACGTCACCCAGATAGAACTGAAAGTCACCGACTTCATGCCGATCAGAGAGGAAGGCAAATTGAGAGCCGTTCGGAGAATACTTCGGCAGCCGGTCGATATGGGGCCCGAAGGTCAACACGCGGACGTCTCCGGAGCGCAGATCGACCTTGCACACGCGAGTCGGTGTGCCGCCCTTCAGATCGTCCATGATTATCCCAGCGAACAACGCATGTTGACCATCCGGCGATACGTGGACGTCAGCGGCATCGCAGATCTGCCCGCTACCCGGCTGACGCACAGACCTGTAAAGGTCTTCGGCTTCCGCAAACAACTTGCTCTGTCGGATGTCTCGCCTCATGATTTCATCTCATTCGTGTGCGCGCGCCCATGAGCAAACATCGCGGCAGCCAGAGCACCCGTGACTACCGCAACTAGCAACAGCGCCCTGCCAATCAGTGCATTGCCACCGAGCGCGCCCGACAGCCAACTGACTCCCATGGGGCCCAGGCCCACCCCGAATATCAGCGTGGCGGAGGTAAAGCTCGCCATGCATAGGCCACGTAGTTCATTTGGAACCACGATGGTCAAAAGTGCAGTCCCCATCACCAGCAACGCGCAGGCAGTCGCCATGAAGGTGAACAGCAACACGCTCGCGACCCTGATACTCGGAACAGCAGTGAACCAGCACGTCGGGAGAGCTAAAAGTGTCAGAGTGGTAAGCAGTCCCATCGTGCACCGGGGTCCGCCCGCTCGCTGTGACAGGTCCGCCAAGATACCGCCGACGACGGGCCCGAGTATCCCGCTCACCATCAGGCCCGTTGCCATGATCGCGCCGACCCGCTGAGGACCCAACATGTAGTTGCGGGCTAGCGCGGGTGCAGTCCACACCATCGCGGACTGGAACGCGACCTCCAGCATGACCAGACCTCCCACGAGAGGGCCGACGACGAAGCGATAGCGCCAGAACTCGAGGAAGGCCTCGCAGACCGAGGGGTTCCTGGAGCGTACTTCCATCCGCAACGGCTCGCGCATGGCAAGCATCGACATACAAACGATGCCTAAAGGTACACTCCACCACAACAAGGTCGATCGCAGGTTGTCGGGGCCCGTTCCCATTGCTGTAAGGATGGCTCCGCCGAGAGCGAAGGCTGCTGAAGTCCCGCCAAACTGGCCGACCGCCAGTGTTAGCGTTGCGCGGCCGCGCTCTGCGGGCAGAAACAGGTCGGAAATTAGTGAAAACGCAGCGGTGCCCGTAGCGGTCGCGCTCAGTCCAACGAGGCAGCGAGAAGCGAACAACACGACGAAGTTCTCTGCGAAGGCTGTCAATAGCGTTCCCACCAGGCTCAACAGTCCGAAGACTGCGATGAGCCTCACGCGCGAGTACCGGTCGATCAGAAGACCCACGGGTACGGTAGCGATGACGAGTGGCAAGGCAAGCGCCGGGCCCTGTAAAAGAGCCATTTGGTTATCGCTAAGGCCATAGGAGATGCGGAGCATCTCTTGCAGGGGACTCAAGGCAGTACGCGCATACATCGCGGCAGCGACCGCGGCCGTAAGCAAAGTGAGTTGGACAGCACGCGCAGCAGCTCCGGCAGGCACACCTGTCAGCGTAGCACTCATGCCGTTAGGACCTTGCGCGACGGCAGGGCGTTCAAGTCCACGACCCTGCCGGCTTTCATGACGAGATCAATGCACCGATAGTGGGCGGGATTTTCGAGTGGATTCGCACCGAGGATCAGCAGATCTGCCCACTTTCCCTTCTCAAGGGTTCCGAGCTCATCATCAACGTGGTAGGCCCTTGCCACGTTGCGGGTTGCGGCCAACAACGCATCCATCGGTCTCATACCCAACTCAGCGGCGGCCTCCAGCCAACGAAAATGAGCGTCACCCATGGTGAGGGGAGAGTCGTCCGCGGACAGGTACGGGCCTAGCAGCGGATCCTCGGCTGCACACGCGGGACAAACGCCAGAGTCACTGGTGAGAAGAAGCTGGGCACCTATAGCAACCAAGCGGCGATGATTTTCGTGTTTGTACCGGTTGTAGCTCCGGAAGGGCTCCGGCATGTACTGACTGCTCCAGGCGAGGAAGCGCTGCGTACAGAACAGGCTCGCGCAGGGAAGCTTTCGCTCGGCAATGAGAGCCAGGGTGCTGTCCGGGATCTGTGCCATCCCGGTCAGATCCGGATGCTGCAGCAAGTCGGCGCCGGCTTCGATCTCCATTCTCAGGCTTTCGGGCGAGGTGGTATGCGCCTGCACGATCATTCCCGCACGATGTCCCTCCTCAACAATGAGTCGCTGCACTTCCGCGGTGAAGGTGAGATAGTTGAAGTGGCTGGCCGCGTGGCCGCTGGCCGCATACTTGAGAAAATTCTGGGTTCCGCTGCCAATGTATTCGCGGATACGGACGCGAACTGCCTCGGGCGTCATCCACAGCAGCTCCGGCCCGACACCCTGCTCCCAACGCGAATCAATGTTGTCCGCTGCGCGTCTACTGAGCACGATGCGCGCTTGCGGGAAAAAATCCATGGAGGTCGGTCCGCCAAGACCGATGATGTTGCCAGCGAAGAAGATGCGGCTGCCGGTCAGCTCACCGCGATTGATCTTGTCGCGAACGTGGGTCAGCGCCTGCCGCGGCCCCCAAGTATCGAAAACCGTTGTAAGGCCACTACGCAGGGCGATCTCGGCGGCCTCTTGTATAACCTGATCATATCGGTCCTCATACCGAATGAGCTCTGCAGGCGAGATCGTGTAGAGAAAGAGGTGAACGTTGGCGTCCATCATGCCCGGGATAATGTATTTGCCCTGCGCCGGGATCCTGGTTGCACCTGGCGGTACGATCGTCGAACTCCCGCCGACGGCGCAGATGCGCCCTTCGTGGACCAGGACGACTCCATCTTCGATTGGCGGACCGCCGTTGCCATCGAGAATGGTGCCCCCAACGATTGCGAAGCTCTGTGCGGGTTCCACGAGTTATTGACTCCGTCGGATTCGCACCGCAACCGGGGACTGCAATGCTGCATCCTGCAAGTATTCGTTGCCGGATGATTGGACGGTGGCACCGGCCAGAATCTTCCTTACAACGTCCATGCCCTCGAGCACCTGTCCGAACACCGCAAATCCCTCTCCATATCGACCGCCCGAATCCAGCTCGGGAGCGGCACCGACAACAATAAAGAACTCGGAAGCAGCGGTACCAGGACTCCAGCGAGCCATGGAGAGCGCGCCATCGACGTGACTCAACCCGGTGGCCATCGTCGGCTCGTGCGCGATCGGCGGCACTGGGGGATGCAAACAGGTTGGATCAACGCCGCCTTGTATCAACCTCAGTGTCGGCAAATGTGTCCCATTATCCGGTCGGAGTGCACGATAGAACTCGGCTTTGTCATAGAGACCCTGGTCGACGTAGCGGAGAAAGTTCCCTGCCGTTAGCGGCGCCCGGTCGACAAAGATGACGGCCACGATTGATCCATAGGAGGTCTTCATCGATACGCGCGTATCCGCATTCGTCCGGGCCATCACCCGATCGCTAGGCATGCGACGGCCGCTAGTAACGAAACGTGAAGTCCACGCCGATGGTTCGTGGCCGGTTCACGGCAACGGAATTTACCGGAGCATCGAGGCGGCCGGCGCTGTTCACAAAGGCCAGTCCGCCAGTGGCGCCTATCGCCTGCGGCTCGATCCTGTTGGTTGCATTGGCGACATAGCCCACTGCCGACCAGCGGCTCGTCTGCACACCCAGGCGGGCATTCACAATACCTGTCGATGGCAGGTCAGTCGACACGAAATTCTCAGCCGTGGAGAATCGGTCACCGACATACTCATAACTGAGATGGCCGATCAATTCGAAGTTGCCCAAGGGATAGTCGACGTCAACCCCGGTCGCGAAGGCCCATTTAGGCACGTTCACGAGGCGGTTACCCTTTTGAACGTCGGCAGTGATTGTCGGCGCCAGGGCGGGAATCAATAGAGCAGAGCCGGTGTAGCGTGCGTCCGTGTAGGAGGCGTTCCCGAATAGATTAAGAGACCGAAGTGCATGGAAACTCGTCTCCAGCTCTAGACCCTTGATGTTGGCGTCGGGGCCATTCGTGATCAAAACGAACGGCGTGGCGGTATAGATCTGCGGATCCTCATAATGGGTGAAATAGGTCGCCAGGTTCGTAGTCAGCCGATCATCGAATGAGCCTGTTTTGAGTCCCAACTCGTAGGTATGAACCTGGTCATCATGAAAGACGATCAGATTCGCGAAGGCGTCGGCGTCGAACGCGGCCGTACCGCCGCCTGCGGCCTGAAAGGCGCTCACCGCGGTGTTGAGGTTGCCATTGCGGACACCTGTTGCCACTGAGACATACAATAGGGCCTCATGAGACAGATCAAATTCGATCGCAGCGCGCGGCAATACCTTGCTCAACACGAATGAATAGGTCGTCGGCAGTCCAGAGACTGGCAGGAACTGTGCGAAGTCGATGGTCGCAATGGGTGGCGTGACACCGCCGATGCTCAGATACTGGTTGACGACGCTATCGATCTTTTCGTGTACGTAGCGCGCACCCGCGATGAAACGCAGCCGTCGGGTGGCCGAAAAGGTAGCTTCCAGGAAACCGGAGTACTGTCGGGTTTCATAGGTGGTCGAGCTGCTGAATATCGCGTCCCCGGGCACCTCCTGAAACGGACCGAAAGTTCCATCGGGTGAAGTCAGCGCCGACACCACGGTGCTGGTCTTGTTCTTATAGAACAGGCCGCTGGTGAAGTTCAAAGGCCCGTCAAAATTGGAGACGAAGCGAAACTCCTGCGTCCACGTACGATCGGCAAGCGGATTGTCGATCAGGATGTTGATTGGCGAACCCAGATAGGTACTGAAGAAGCCGGAATTGGCGGGGTCGTACCCGGTGGTCTCCCGGTCGCGGCGGTAATAGCCCGTGACGGACGAAATGGTGATCGGGCCCGCCTTGTAGTCAGCCTTGAGACTGTACAGGTTGACGTTGTCGCGAGTCGATCCCCCAACGTGAGTATTGAGCACCAGACTCGACGGGTCGGACCCGACGTCCACGAACGATAGGTCGCCGGTCCTGTCTCGACTCAAGTGCGCAGCAAAGCGCACGGTTAGAGCATCGTCAGGCCGGTAGAGAGCAACGACTCGACCGCCGAGAGAATTGAAGGTGTTAGTATTATCGGCGTGCCGTAGGGGATTATCGATGAAGCCATCATCGTTGCGCCAATTGAATACGGCGCGAATGGCGAACACATCCGGTACGAGGCCTAATGTTGTGGCGATGTTCCCTGAGCCGTTGATCCCTCCATTCTTCGTTGCAGAAAACCCGAGATGAACGACAGAATCGTGAATCGCATCACCCGAGAGCTTCGGGTCTGCGGAGACGTAGCGGATGGTACCGCCGACAGACCCCTCGCCAAAGAAAGTCGGTTGTGGACCCCGGAGAACTTCGACCCTGTCGAAGTCGAATAGATTGACATCGCGCTGACTGGCGGTCGCGGAAGCAAATGGCACGTCATCCAGAAACTGGCTGACCAAGGGGCCGACGGCGCTGATGTCGCTCACCGATTCGGTAGTTTGATTGGAGATGCCGCGCAACAGCACCTCGTTCGTATTGGGCCCACGATCGGTTGATGCGAGGCCGGGGGTCCGGCGGACGATGTCTCCAAAATCCTTGATTCCCTCTTGCTCAATGATGTCCGAACTCAGCGGCGAAATTGCCGCACCCACCCGCTGGACGTTCTCGGAGCGGAAGCGCGCGGTAACGATGACCTCTTGAAGAACCACGGGCGTCTTCTGAGACGCCTGCTCATCCTGGGGTCCTACGGAACCCATGCTTTGAGACGATCCTCGAGACGTTTGAGCCAGCCGAAGCCGGCTCCAAAGGGATTTGTGATCGTTGGTCTGGGCTGAATCCTCACTCCGCGGCCTCGCTTGTCCCTCCACATCACGCGCAGAGGACGAGTTCTCGTTTCCCCGTGACCCAGAAAGAGCGATACTCGATGGGATCTGTGCAACATCTTCGGGTCTCAGCACGATGATGGCGCGGTCGTTGAGGGTACGGTAGGTGAGCCTGGTAGGGATGAGCAGCGTTTTGAGGGCCTGTTCGGCGGAATAGTTTCCAGTCAGAGGTCCCACGACAACGTCACCTTTGACGGCGTCGCTGAAGCGACCGACTTGCAAGCCAGTTTGTTGGGCTAAATCATTGAGTGCGGTATCGAGTGGCTGACGCGGAATATTGAGGTCGTAGCGCGTGACGGAGGCGTGGGCGCCGTCCGCGGCGATGAGTCCGCCGCCCGTGAATAAGGCTGCCGCGACAACTGTGACTATCCGCATGATCGCTAACCCCGCCGGTTGTATTGGTTTGGCTGGGTGTAAGACCGGGTGACGGGGCAAACCGTCCCCTCTATTCTGGGGATTTGTTTTTCGACTGTTGCGCGGATGAATCACGTTAGTCAAACGGCGTAACGGTGCGCAGGAGCACGTAACCCAGAACCCCTGAGCGGTTCCCCCAAGCACTCACGGGCCGGAGGAAATCACAATTGCGTCGTTCCCGTGGCGCCTGACAATGACATGAGCTCCAGCACCGATGAAGTCGATAAGGGTTTGTGGATCTGACGCCTGGAACACACCGCTGATGGTTCGACGTGCAAGTTCAGGGCTGCCGATGCGGAGCTGTACGCGGTTGTAGCGGTTGAATTCGTCGGCGACCTCACTCAGCGGCGTCGAGTCGAAGACGAGGCGCCCTTGCGCCCAGGCAAGGGCTCGACCGGCATCGACTTTTTGTACCGGCGTCGCATCACCTGAGTTTTTAACTGTTACTTGCTCATCGGCCGCCAAGAAGATCTCACCCCCTTGACCACTCGCGCTTGCATTCCCGCCTTCCTCCGTTGGCCCTGGTTCCGGCCCTGAATGAGCGGAGAGCGTACCGGGCACGCGTCCCAGTGGCCTGGCATGTGGAGATACGTTAGCTTCGCCGTCCTTAGCACCACTCACTGGCTGGGCTGGCTGCGGTTGCTTCCCTGCCAAGGAGAAAGACGAACTCGATCGCGAGGTATCGGATTGGAGCTGCGATGTTGGGGCAACGGCGACCTTGCCTTCCGAGACAGTAACAATGACGTTCTGATTCCTTTGTTCGACGCCAAAAATGGTTCCTAGGGCTCGCACGTTGGTGTCGCCGGCGTGAACGGTGAACGGCCGTGCGGCATCTTTGGAGACGTGAAAAAGCGCTCGGCCGCGTGTGAGGACGACGTCGCGCCGGTGCTTCCCAAGGATTACATGCAATCCTGTTTCAGGCTCAAGGCCCACGACGCTGCCATCAGCCAACACAACTTCTCGCCGTTCCGCGCGGTCTGTTTTAATGGTCGTACCGCTGGAATTCAGTGCGAGCCAGCTTGCCGCAATTGCGACAAGGACCGCACTGGCAGCCAGCAAAAACCTCATCCTTCTGGGCCTTCTCCTCGAGTCCTCAGACCCGGCGCCATCCTTTACCATGCGAAGACGCGGGCGAAGAGTCGTGACGGGTTCTTCTTCGGGTTGCGTCCCTATTGGGAGCTCATCCCACAGTTTGAAGCGTTCGAGGGCATCGTGCACGTGTGCGACGTGCAACAGCTCTGCAACGTGCAAGGGTGAGTCGCGCAGCCATTGCGTGAACTCCTGCCGCTCAGTCTCACTGACCTCAGCGGGTGCTTGGGTGCCCAAGCGTGTCCACCAGTGCGCCGCTTCGTCAGTGGCTCTGGCGCGTCGATCACTCGCGTCCATGATTCAAGGCTCCTGTTAGTTTCAGGGCGAGTTCCCGGCGCAGCTTGCTGTAGCTCGTCTCGAAATCTCGCTGTATCACGCGCGGGGAAACTCTCAATCGAAGTGCGATCTCCGCCTTGCTCAGCCCCTCTTCGAAGTGCAGTTTTAGGATGGCGCATTCTCGCGCCGTCAACTTGCCGATGGCCCGCTTGATCTCACGTTGAACGACTTGGTTGTCGAACGCTTCTTCGATGGTGTCTTGTGCGACCAGGTTGTTGAGCCAACGCGGCTCGTGCGCCAGGCGATGCCGTGAGCGGATAGCCCATTCCGCCACGACGTTCGCGGCCATCTTGAAAATATAGGCTTGCGGATGCTGGACCACCTCAGCGCTTTCGTAGCGCAGCAGTCGTAGGAAGACTTCCTGAGCCACGTCATCTAAGTCGGCAACACGCGCAGCACCGCGGCCGACGAGGAACTTGCGCAGCGGCGAGCGCCAGCGCCGGAACCATTCAGTAAGGGTGTTCTGGGGAACAAGAGTCATGCATGTAAGACCGTATGAAGGGGCAAATCACCCCCTATCGTGCGCTCACATCACTGATTTTAATGCAGATTTTCTCGCATTCGAGAGTCGGATGGCGAGGGCGTGTTGCCCTCGACACAGCGTACGGCAGATGGCGCGGAATCGCCTGGTATTTGGCACGCAATAGATGCCAGTGAGGGGCAAAGCGTGACGGAGCGATCACGAGGCGCGCGACGCCAGGTCTTGCGAAACTGTATCAGCGCTGCGCCAAAAATGATAAGCCGCCCAAAGCGCCAGCCACGAAGTGACCAGCATGGCGTAGCGCAGGGCGTCCGCGCCGAACCTCGGCGTGAATGCATCGCTCAGGATGCCAACCAGTTGCGGGCCAACGCCCATGCCGATCAGGTTGACGAGCAACATGACGACGGCGAGTGTCGTTGCCCGCATGTCATCGGTTACCAGGCGCTGTAGCAGCGAGAACGCGGGCGCACTGAAGACGTTGAAAAGGGTCACCAGAGGTATGAATGCCACCAGTGCCCAGTGCCGCTGGGGTGCCAGCAAAAACACGATGGACAAAGGTACCAGCGCTATGAGCGTCAGGGCACTGAGGCGCATCTGGCTGCGCTCGTCGTTCGCAAGCCAGCGCGCGGACAAATGGCCCCCGCCCCAGATCCCGACCAGGCCTCCCGTCCCGAGAATGAGCCCCATCCACAGGCCCAGTTGAGTGCTGCTCATGCCGTGAGTGCGCATGAGGAAGGCTCCGTACCAGGGCGCCAGTCCGAAGCCCAGGGTAAAAAGGAGGATGATGACGATGCTCAAATGCCGCGTGGAACGCTGTGTCCACAACATGCGCAGCACGGATCCGAATCGCGGGACTCCAACGCGCGCGTGGATCTCTGCCATTTCGGAGCTTCGCGGATCCTTCACCGTCATTTTCACCAACGGCGCCATCAGCAGGCCCGGCAGGCCGAGAATGAAGAACGTCGCTCGCCAGCCATACTGGCTGTTGATCCATCCTCCCAACATGAAGCTGATCAGGACGGCGAACGGCCCCGAGAGCAAGTAGATGCTCATGGCCCGCACCCGGTCTGCGGGCCGCGGAAAGTAGTCTCCCAGCAATGAGTACGTAGGGGGCATGCCGCCAGCCTCCCCCACCGCGGCTGCAACTCGGGCCGCCACGAGCTGGGCGAAAGTCCTCACCCCGATACAGGCCATGACCGTCACGCCCCACAAGGCAATCGCAATCGAGGTGATGGTCACCCGGTTGAG
>Ga0070665_100005979_pt1 | contig 12452 bp, 6 predicted proteins | sample KBSS13metaG_FD_65862 | JGI IMG/M metagenome (GOLD analysis project Ga0070665, IMG submission 65862) | Switchgrass rhizosphere microbial communities from Kellogg Biological Station, Michigan, USA - KBS S1-3 metaG | ecosystem: Host-associated > Plants > Roots > Rhizosphere > Soil ... | reverse complement strand
AAGCCGTTGCCCATGCGGCAGAGCGCGTCGCGCCGGGTGAGCGGCTGCCGTGATTTGTGTGGCGCCATATCAATCCACGAACAGGAATTCGCTCGAGCTGAGCAGGATCTTCACGTAGCGTCCCCATGCCGTCGGCGGCAGGAGCTTCTTGCTCTCGTCTTTCTTCGCGGCGCCAGGGATGACGCCGGCCATCATCCCGTCGCCCGTTTTCTCGCCGTCCTCACCCTCGTCGGCCGGATCCTTCTTCGCGGCGTCCTTTTCCTTGGCGTCCGTGCCGGCCTTGGTGTCCTTCGTTTCCTTTGTGTCCTTGGCGTTGCCGGCGTTCTTCCGTTCTTCGTAGGCCTTCATCGGCTCCGACGCCAGGAACGCCAGCCCCGCCTTGACCTCGGGATCGGAGGCGCTGCGGCCGAAAATCAGCCGGTAGGCTTTCTGAATCCGGGCGGTGTTGTCCGGCTCGTTCGCCACCCGCCGCGCGATCAACTCACCCTGCTGCTGCATGAAGTCGCTGTTCATGAAGAAGAGGCGCTGCAGCGGCACGGTGGTCGTGAAGCGGCGCTCGGCCGAGAGATTCGGACTCGGAAAATCGAACAACTGGAGGTAGTCGTCGAGCTTGTACCGGCTCACCTTCCCGTAGACCGTGCGGCGGTTGAAGCTCGGCGACAGCGCGGTCGACGGTCCGCTCATCTTGTCGTCGAGCGCACCAGACACGAAGAGCAGCGAGTCCCGGATCTGTTCGGCGGTCATGCGGTGACGATCCGCTCTCCAGTACCAGCGGTTGCCCGCGTCCTTCTCGAAGTTCGCCGCCACGTGCTCCGTGCTCAGCTGGTACACCGCGCTGAGCATGATGTCGCGATGCAGCTGCTTGATCGACAGCTTCTGATCCACGAATCGCTGCGACAGGTATTCGAGCAGCTCCGGGTTGGTCGGCCGCTCGCCGGCCACGCCGAAGTTGCTGGGCGTGTCGACCAGCCCGGTGCCGAAATGTCCCTTCCAGATCCGGTTGACGATGACCCGCATGGCAATCGGCTGACGGAGGATCGCGTCGGCCAGTTCCAGGCGTCCGCTGCCCGCCGCGAACGGGGTCGGACTGCCCTCGGAGAGCACCGACAGGAAATGCCGCGGTTCCTCGTCGCCGAGGTTGTACGGGCTCCCGCGCTTGCTGACCTTCAGGTTCACCGGCTTCTCGACGTCGGCGACGCCGTGCACGAACGCGAACTTCGGCGGCTGCGCCTTCCGCAGCGCCGAGATGTCGGCGCGAAGGCCGTCGACGTAGCGCCGCCGGTCCGCGCTCAGCTGACGCTCCAGCCCCCATCCCCGGAACGCGAACAGCCCGGGCTTGATCCGCTCTGACGCCTGCGCCGGGTCGAACCCATCCTGCAGATCGCGCTGGAACACGTCGGTCCAGAGATTGTTCCGCTCGACCGGCAGGCTCTTCAGCTCGAGCCCGCACCCCGGGCAGAAGTCGTCGTTGGTGACGAAGTCGCTGGGCAGCTTGCCCGGCTCCTTCTTCTTCGTCCCGATCAGCGCTTTGGCGGCGATCACGTCGTTCTCTTCCTTGATCTCCTTGCGGTCGAACATCACATCGAGCAGCAGCGCCTGGAACTCGTCCGCGAGCTTCTTCGCCTCGGCGGCGGTGCCGCCGGACTTGATCATCTCCTGCCATTTGGTCAGGTAGGGGTAGAAACGCGGCGGCTTCACCAGGAACTTGAGCCAGCGATCGAACAGCTCGTAGTCCAGCTTCTCGGCATCGACGATCTTCGGGACGTCTTCCTTCGGCTCGCCCAGCACCTTCCAGGCGGCGGCCATGTACTTCGACGCCTGCAGGGCGAGCGTCTCGCTCAGCTGCGTCGACTCGATTCGCGTGAACTCGTCGAGCAGCTTCTCCTTTTTCTCGATCTGCTTGTCCTGCAGCGTGTACTCGTCGACCACGCTCTTCGGAACGAGCGGGTATTCATGGTACGAGGTGTTGAGGAACACGCCGGCCAGGGAGTAGTAGTCCCGCGTGGGAATCGGATCGTACTTGTGGTCGTGGCAGCGGGCGCAGCCGACCGTGAGGCCAAGGAAGCCGCGCGACACGACGTCGACGCGATCGTGGCGCTCGTCGGCGCGCGTGATCTCGACCGCGCCGTTGTCGTAGTACCAGGGCCCGAGGCCCAGGAACCCGAGCGCGGGCAACGTGCGAGCGCGCGTCGCGGGCTCGCCGACGAGATCGCCGGCCAGTTGCGCGCGGACGAACCGATCGTAGGGCAGGTCGTCGTTGAACGCCTTGATGACCCAGTCGCGATACAGGTAGGCGTTCGGGTACGGGTTGTAGCCGCGCTGCTTCGGATCGAGCGAGCGATAATCGTCTTCGCCGTACCGGGCGACGTCCAGCCACCAGCGGCCCCAGGTCTCGCCGTAGCGCGGCGACGCCAGCAGTCGATCGACCACGTGCGCGAACGCGTCAGGCGAGGCGTCCTGCTCGAAGGCGTCGATCTCGTCGGGCGTCGGCGGCAGCCCCGTCAGGTCCAGCGTGGCGCGCCGGATCAGCGTGCGTTTGTCGGCGGCGCGCACCGGGGTGAGGCCGGCCTGCTCGAGCCGCGCGAGCACGAACCGGTCGATGTCCGTCCTGGCCCACGACGCGTGGGACACCACCGGTGCGGGCGTCGCGTGGAGCGGCTGGAACGACCAGAAGGCGCGCTGCGCCGGTGTGATGATGTAGGTGGGCGCCGAGCTGGCTGCAGTCGCGGGCCGGCCCTCCGAAGCGACTGGCGCGGCATCCGCGGGCTTGCCCGCCGAAGCGCTTTGCGCGAAGGCGGGCCATGGTGCACCGGCCTTCACCCACTCGGCCAGCGCCTCGATTTCCGCCGGCTTCAGCCGTCCGCCCTTGGGCATCTTCAACGTTTCGCGCGTCTGGCGGACCGCCTGCACCATCAGGCTCTTTTCGGGATCGCCCGGAACGATGGCGGGCCCGGATTTGCCGCCTTTGAGCAGCCCCTCCCGAGAGTCGAGGCGCAGGCCGCCCATCCGCTCGTCGGCGTGACAGTCGTAGCAGTTGGAGGCCAGGACCGGCCGCACGAATGTCTCGAAATACTCAGGCGAGCCAGCCGACGGCACGGCCACGGCCTGGCGCGCCTCCGCGGCAATCTGGAGCGCCAGCGGCAGCGCCGCCACGAGCAGGGACCCGGCCCGCATCAGATTGGTTCGGCGAATCATCGCGGGCTATTATGCACAGGCGAGATGCTGACAATTGTCACGGTTTTGTTGATGGGGTTGGCCCTGGCACAGTCACCACCGGCGCCCAAGCCGGGGGTCAAGACGCCGGGGGTCAAGATCCCGATCGAACGCCTGCAGCCCGATGCGGTGTTTCCCGTTCCCGGTTCGCCCGACTGGATCGCGGTCGACGAGGACGTCTGGATCTCGAACAAGCCGAAGGACAGCGTCGCCAGGCTCAACCCGACCACGAACACGGTCGCCGCGACGATCCCGGTCGGCAAGCGTCCCTGCTCCGGCCTGGCCGCCGCGTTCGGGAGCCTCTGGGTCCCCAATTGCACCGACCAGTCGCTGTCGCGGGTGGATCTCAAGAGCGGCGCCGTCACCGCCACCATCCAGACCACCATCGCCGGCTCGGAAGGCTCCATCGTCGCCGGCGCCGGCAGCATCTGGATCCTCACCGACGCAAAAGGCACGCTGGCGCGCTTCGACCCGGCCACCAACATGCTCGTCGCGGAGATCTACGTGGCGCCGGGCTCCTTCGGCCTCGCCTTCGGCGAGAACGCGCTCTGGGCCACCAGCAGCGAGCGAAACACCGTCACGCGGGTCGATCCGGCCACCAACCTGATCGTCGAGACCATCGCGGTCGGCAAGACGCCGCGGTTCATCGCGGCGGGTGACGGCGGCGTGTGGACGCTGAATCAGGCCGACGGCAGCGTCTCGAGAATCGATCCCGCTACCAACAAGGTCGTCGCGACGATCGAGGTTGGCGTCCCGGGGCCCGGCGGCGACATCGCCGTCGGCGAAGGATCGGTCTGGGTGACGGCGTTCGAGTACCCGTTGTCGCGGATCGATCCGTCCACGAACACCGTCGTCCAGCAGTTCACCGGCAAGGGCGGCGACGCGGTCCGCGTCGGTCTCGGATCCGTGTGGCTGTCGAATCTGGAAGCCGGCACGGTCTGGCGCATCGATCCCAGACGCGTGCTGGCCACGCTTCCCCAGTAGGTTCAGGTCATGCCCATCTATGATTTTCGGTGCCGGAGTTGCGGGAACGAGTTCGAGGGGCTGTCGCGGCCGCAGGATCCGCCAGTCACCTGTCCGGCCTGCAAGAGCGGCGATCTCGAGAAGCTGCTGTCCGGCTTTGCGGTGAGCTCGGCGGAAAAGACCGCCGCCGCCGCGCTCGACTCGCGCAAGCGCCAGGTGCGCGCGAACAAGGACAAGATCGTCGCCGACGAGGAATACCGGAAAGAACACGAAGGACACTGAAATCTAAGGATTTGAGGATTTGAGGATCTGAGGATCTGCAGAAAAAAAAGGCCGCCGCGCGTCTCCGCGCAGCGGCCTTGCCTAGCTCCCAGTTCCTAGCTCCTAGCTCCCAGTTCCTAGCTCCTAGTTCCTAGTTCCCAGCCCCCTCAGAAATTCAGCTGCATGCCGAACCGGAGGTAGCGGCCGTCCATGATGGTGGTCGGCGCCATCCACGAATTCGTGCCGCTCGCGGCGTAGGTCTGGTTGACGCTGAGCGCCGTGCCCGCGTTGAACAGGTTGAAGACGTCCATGAACGCCTGAATCTTCGAGCGGTCAAGCTTGAACGTCTTGCCCACTCGGAGATCCAGCCGATTCTGATAGTCGAGGAACACCGTGCCCGGCTGAATCAGATTGACCACGATGGAGTTGGCCGTTGGCGAGCCTTGAATCGGGCGGCCGGCGACCGCCGCGTTGACCGTGTAGTTCGCGTTCACTTGCGGGCCCGGAATCGAGGTGAACGATCCGCTCAGGTTGATGTCGTGCGGGAACGAGTAGGCGGCGGATGCCTTGACCGTCGTGCGGAACGGCGGGACCGCGTCGCAGAAGCGAGCGCCATTGGGCGTATCTCGCGCCGTGGTGGCGCTGGTATCGCCGTCGCAGGTAATCGTCGTCCGCTTGTCGGTGGTGACGCCGCCGAAGATGATGAACCGATCGCGCCGCACATTCGCGGTGAACTCGACGCCGTTGTAGGTCGTCTTGTTGGCGGTCGAGTAGGTCACCAGTGTGTCGGTCGCGACGCCAACCTTGTTGGCGTTCAGGTTGTACAACGGGATCGGCTGGCCCGCCAGGGGCAGCCTCGGGTCCGACGGCGTGTTGATCGAGAAGGGCGCGGACCAGTCGCTCAGCGCCACCGTCTGGTTGTCGTTGACCTGGAGGTTGTAGAAATCGCGGCGGTAGTAGCCGGCGGTGACGGAGACGCGCGGGAACAGTTCGCGCTGCAGGACGGCGCTGTACTCCCAGTTGTAGCCGCGCGCAAGGCTGGGGTCCGGCCGCGCGTTGAGCTGCCCGAAGTTCGCGGTGCCGGGTCCCACTTCGTTGGTCTGGATGGTGCCGTCGGCGTTGATGATCGTCTTGTCGCCGTTGAGGTCGCTCCACGAGCGCGTCTGCGGCACACCGGGAAGCGTGCCGCTCATGCCGTTGAACGTCTGCGCGAAACCGGCGGCCTGTGCCGCGACGTACTTGCCGACGTTCCCCTTGAGGGCGGTTTTGCCGTCGCCGGTAAGGTCATACGCCGCCGCGAAGCGGACGGCCCAGTCGTTCCAGTTCGGCACGTTCGGAATCTCCGGGAAGTTGCGCGGGCCAATCCAGGTGGACGCGGGCGAGGATTCGGCCGGCACCGAGGCGTTGAAGTGCTCGAATCGGGCGCCGTAGTTCAGCGTGAGCCGCCTCATCGTCCAGGTGTCCTGCCCGAACATGCCGAGATCGCTGTTGACGTTCTGATATGACGTCGCCGGCGAGTTGTAGACCGACACCTGGAACGGGAAGTCGATCAACGGAATCGTGGTGCCCGGAACGACGGTGTTCACCACGATGAGCGTGTTGATGTTGGCGCGCGGCGCGAACGTCCGCGAGTTCTCGCCCCACAGGTCGGTGATCCCGAATTTCATCGCGTGCGAGCCGGTGACGTAGCTGGCCGATGCCATGATGTTGTAGTCGTCGGTCTCGCTCGTGTACGGCGGAATCAAGTAGCCGCAACGTCCCGACAGCAGGCCGGTCGAGCCGTTGAGCCTGGGCAGCGCGGTGGCGGTCGTCTCCGCGCGCGAGCAGTTCTGTTCGTAGCCCTGGTTGTACTGCGCGATGCCGGCCTCGAAGAGCAGCTTGTTCGATTGCGCGCGCGTCCACCGTGCCTGCGGGATCCAGCCGACGCCGAACGCGTCGGTCGACGCCTCTGGCGTCGTCACCCCGTAGGTGTTGAAGCCGTTGAAGAACTCGCCGTTGAACTGCTTCTCGACGTAGACGCGAATCTTGTCCTTGCTCGAGGCGGCCCAGGTGACGCGGCCGATGCCGCTGTAGTTCCCCATCGCATTGCGATAGGCCGGGCTGCCGTCCGAAAAGTGCGAACTGGGGACGTAGATCTTGTTGTCCTGATATTTGTAGGTCAAATAGAACCAGAGCTTGTCCTTCACCAGCGGACCGCCGAACGAAGGGTTGATCTGCCAGTCGTAGGCGGTCCCGGCAATGGTGATCCCCGCGGCCTTCGCCGCATCGGACCGATTGTCCGCGGCCATGAAGCAGCCGCTGGTCGCGGTGGCGTCGCAGCCCTTCTGGCCGTAGAGGAACAACGAGCCGGAAAACTTGTTGCCGCCGTCCTTCGGCACGGTGTTGACCCGGATGCCGCTGCTCTGGATCTCCGCCGACTCGGAGCCGGTGCTGTAGGTCAGCTCCTGAACGCTGGCGTCGTTCATGTAGAAGCCGCTGTATTGACCGCTGCCGCACAGGTTGTTGACGCGCAGGCCGTCGATCGCCATGGTGAAGTCCGACGTGCTCGATCCGTGGCTCGTCAGGTTGTACTGGCCGAGCACGAAGGGCGTCACCGTCGTGCCGGGAATCAGCAGCGCCCGCGCCGTGGTATCGCGCCGCGTGGTCGGGATCGCGTCGAGCACCTCGCGGCTGGCGACGAAGCTCTGCTGGTTGTTGACGACGTCGACGATCGGCGTTTCCGCGGTGACGGTGAGCACTTCGGTGAGTGCCCCGACCTGCAGTTCGGCGTTCACGGTCGGCGTCGCTGTGCCTTCAAGAATGAGGTTGCCGCGGCGCACCGTCTTGAACCCGGCCAGCGTGAACGACACCTCGTAGGTGCCAGGGCCAAGGTCGACGATCTTGTACTGGCCGGCGCTGTCGGTGACGGCCGAGCGGGTTTTTTCGATCAGCGCAGGGCTCGACGCCTCAACGAGGACGCCCGGCATCACCGCGCCCGACGTGTCTCTGACGACTCCGGCGATCGCGGCCCGATCCTGGGCGACGCCGGCGCTCGGAACGAAGAACACCGCGGCGCACAGCACCGCGCAACTCAGTACGACTCGACGCATGTTTCTCTCCCCCTTATTGGTGGGCGATAGACTGGATGGTCGGACCTTACGGTTGCCGCAGAGTACTGTCAAGACAAAAGGTGACAACCCTGTAGGGAAATTCGGCGCCACAACAAAAAAAGCCGCCTCGCGTCTCCGCGGGGCGGCCTGGATCCAAATCCTGAGATCTGGAAACTGTGAAGTCCGTCTCCTGAGATCCTTTAGATCAACAGGAGACGCACTTGTGGTTGTTCTTCGACCCGAGCTTCTCGAGGAGGGCGAGTGCGTCCGGGTACGGTTGGATGCGCTGCACCGGGCCGTTCGCCATGTCGGCGGTGGTCCGGCCTTCACGGGTGACCGCCTTGACGTCGGCGCCCTTGGAGACCAGGTACTGAATCATCTCCACGTCGCCGCGCGCCGCCGCGTGATGCAGCGCGGTGTTTCCCTCGTGGTCGAACGCGTTGACGTCGGCGTGCAGTTCCTCGACGAGGTACTTCACCGCCGCGAGCATGCCGCCGGGAGCGAAGCGGTGCGAGTTGGCGGCGAAGCCCTCGCCATAACCCACGCCCGCGGCCGCCTGCAGTGGCGTGACCGCCGGCCCGCCGACCGCCACCGGCGGCAGCCCCGACACGTCGACGACCTCGCGGTCGATGTCCCCGGCGCGCGCCCGGCCGGCGATGCGCTTGGTGCGGATGTTCGGATCGGCGCCATACGCGACGAGCATCTTCATCGCGTCGACGTCGCTGGCATACGCCGCGCGCCAGAAGGGCGTCGCGCCGGTTTCATCCACGCCGGACAGATCGAAGCTGTAACCGGAGTACCAGACCTTCTTGTTCAGGCGGACGTTGGGATCGGCGCCCTTGTCGAGCAGCGCCTTCATCAGTTCCAGGTAGGTCGTCGTCTGGTTCATCTGGGCGCGCGGCTGCGGATAGAGCGCCTTGGGCGCCCATTCGCAATTCAGCGCCGCGTAGAGCGCGGTCGCGTTGTTTTCCGATCCCGCGTTCGGTTCGGCGCCCTTGTCGAGCAGCAGCTTCGCCAGATCGAAGTGGCCGTTGATGGTGGCGATGAGCAGCGGGCTGGTCCGGTCGCCCGCGCTGGCCTGGTTGATGCCGGCGCCGGCGTCGAGCAGCGCCTTCACCGCGTCGACGTGGCCTTCGCGCGTCGCCAGCAGCAGCGGCGTGAGCCCGCCCTGCGCGGCCACCAGCTCGTTCAGTTGATAGTTGCGATCGACCCCGGCGATCTGATTGCCACGGCCGCCGCGTCCACCTGGACCGCCCGCCTGCGGCACCGGGCCGTTGCGTCCGCCGGCCGGCGGCTCACCGGGAGGTGCCGGATTGCCGAACGTGATCTCGCGCAGCGCCGCCGGATCCTTGCTCAGAGCGGACAGGTCGGTGACCTTCGAGGTCGCCTTCAGGTCGGCGCCGTTCTTGGCCAGCAGGGTGAGGACCGCGGCGCGGTTGGAGGCGGCGGCAAACATCGCCGGCGTCAACCCGCGGACCGGCTCTTTCGCGTTCACCTGCGCTCCGCCGTCGATCAGCCGCCTGACGGCCTCCGCGTTGCCTGACGCCGCCGCGAGCATGAGGGCGGTCGTGCCGTTCGAGGTGGCGCTGTTGGCGTCGGCGCCCGACTTCAGCAGCGGCGCCATCACCTCCGCGCTGCCGTTCTTCGCGGCGAGAATCAGCGGCGTGTAGGCGCCGATCCGCGTCGTCGCGCGCACGTTGGCGCCGGCAAACAGCAGCGTCTGCACCAGCTCGGCGTCGTCTTTCATCGCGGCCCAGTGCAGCGCGGTCATGCCGTCGCCTTGCGCGGCGTTGACGTCGGCCGCCTGCTTGAGCAGCGTCCGAACCGCGTCCTTGTTTCCCTGCATGGCCGCATCGGCCACCGCCGCGCTCGGCGCAGCGTGGAGGAACGCGGTCAAGGAAACGGCGCCGATAGCGCCCAGCATTGCGATTCTTCGCAGCATCTCGTCTGACTCCTGTAGGGGCGGAGCTGGCTCCGCCCCGGGCCGACCAAGGTCGGCCCCTACACCGGGCCTACGCTTTGTCCGTCGCCACCGGCGCCTGCACGCCGTTGAGATCCATCGCCGCCGTGCTGTCGCCGAACGACGGCAGATCCAGATCGAGCTTCTGCGCCACCGCGAGCATGGCGTTCGCCATCGGCGTGCCGTCGGCCGCCTTGATGTGCAGGTTCCCCTTGAGCGCGCCGCCCGCGTGGCCGGCGAGGAACAGCGGCACCCGCTTGTGGTTGTGCACGTTGGAGTCGCCCATCGGCGATCCGTAAAGCACGACCGAGTTGTCGAGCAGGGTGCCGTCGCCGTCGGGCGTGTTCTTCAGCTTCTCGAGGAAATACGGAACCATGCTGACGTGGTACTTGTTGATCTTCGCGAAGTCCAGGATCCGCTCTTCCTTCTCCTGGTGGTGCGACGCCGAGTGGAACGCGCCCTTGTAGCCGCTCTCCGGGAACGCCCGGTTCGAGGCGTCGCGGCCCAGCTTGAAGGCGAAGACCCGCGTGATGTCCGAGGCGAAGGCGAGCGCCTGCAGATCGAACATCAGCTTGACGTGCTCGGAGAACGAGTCCGGCACGCCGATCGGGGCGCCCGGCAATTCGCGCTGCTCACCGGTGCTGTTGTGCGCCTCGATCTTCTGGATGCGGCGCTCGATCTCGCGCACGTCGTCGAGGTAGTCGTTCAGGCGGGCGCGGTCGGCGGTGCCGAGATCCTTCTGCATCCGGCCGATCGAGGTGCCCAGCCAGTCCAGAATGCTGCGATCCTCGCTGCGGCGCTCCTTGCGGTCGGCCGGGGTCGCGCCGACGCCGAACAGCTGATCGAACACCGCGCGCGGGTCGCGGATCATCGGCAGCGGCTGCTCGGGCGACGCCCAGCTGATCGAATCGGTGTAGGCGCACGAATAGCCGTAGGAGCAGCCGCCCGACTGATCGACGTTCTCGATGCACAGCTGCATCGACGGAATCGGCGTGTCCTGGCCGTGCTTCTTGGCGAAGATCTGGTCGATCGAGGTGCCCGCGTGCAGGTCCGATCCCTGCGTCTGCTTGCAATGCGACTGGGTGAGGAACACCGCGCTCGAGCGGAAGTGATCGCCGCCGATTTCCGGCGCCGTGAACGCTTCCGCATTCCGCACGTCGGTGTTGCTGACGATGGTCAGGTAGTCGCGGAACGGCTCGAGCGGGCTCAGCGAGCTCGGGCTCAGGTCGAAGTTGTTGCCGGTGGCGGCCGGCGACCACAGGTGTTTCTGCGCGCCGATCGGCGCGCTGCCGGCCGCGCCGTGCACCATCTCGATCGCCACGAAGCGGAGCTTCCTGCCGCCGGCGGCGGCACCGGCTCCCTGCGCGAAGATCGTCCGGGCGGGCACCATCGCTTCGAGCAGCGGCAGCGCCATGGTGACGCCGACGCCCTTCAGTACCGCGCGGCGGGAAATGGTCTTGTTGGTGATGAACATTCGCTCTCCTCTACCGTGAAGCGGAACTGGGCCGCTTCGCCTCGGCGGCGTCCGCGGTCAGTTGATGAGTCTCAGCCGGCTTCGCCATCCGGAACGCGCCGCTGTTGACGACGCCCATGATGAACGCCGACATCCGGTTGTTGCTCTTGCCCGCTTCTCGAATAATCGACCGAATCGCCGGCATGTCGGGGTACTCGACGCGGCGGCCCAGCGCGTAGGTCATGAGGTTCTCGGTGAAGCTCAGGAGAAACACATCGGAGTGCTTCAACATCGCCTCGCGCAGACCCGCGGGGCCCTGCATCTTGGTGCCGTCGTAGAGGTCGCCGACCGAATCGACCGGCACTTCGTTGTCCTTGATGCGCCACGCGCCGGTCGCGTCGAAGTTCTCGAGCGAGAGGCCGAGCGGATCGATGACCTTGTGGCACGACGTGCACGCCGGGTTCTTGCGGTGCTCTTCCATGCGCTCGCGGGTGCTGAGGTTCTTGCCGCCGATCACCGCCTTGGTGTCGTCGAAGGCCGGCACGTTGGGCGGCGGGGGCGGGGGCGGCGATCCGATCAGGACCTCCAGGATCCACTTGCCGCGCTGCACCGGCGACGTCCGGTCGGCGTATGACGTCAGCGTGAGGATGCTGCCCTGGCCGAACAGCCCGCGCCGGTATTCCGGCAGCGCGACCCGCTTGAAATCGCTGCCGGTAACGTTGGCGATGCCGTAATGCTTGGCGAGCCGCTCGTTGACGAAGCTGTAGTCGGCGGTCAGCAGGTCGAGCACCGGCCGATCCTCGCGAACGATGCTGTCGAAGAACAGCTCGGTCTCGCGCTGCATCGACTGGGCGAGGGTGTCGTCGTATTGCGGGAACAGCAGGTAGTCGGGATGGATCTTCTCGAGGTCCTGCAGCCGCAGCCACTGCCCCGCAAAGCGCGTCGACAGCGCGTCCGAGCGGCGATCCGCGAGCATGCGGCGCACCTGCTTCTCCAGGCCGGGCGGCGTCCGCAGCGCGCCGGCGTTGGCGGCCTTCAGCAGATCGGCGTCAGGCGCGGTGCCCCAGAGGAAGAACGACAGGCGCGACGCGAGATCCTGGTCGCTGATGCGGTAGGTCGCCGACGCCTTCACCGTCTTCGCCGCCGCGGGCGCCTGCTCCAGGCGGAACAGGAAGCGCGGGCTCATGAGCACCGACTGGAGCGCCATCCGGATGCCGGACTCGAAGTCGCCGGTCTTGCGGCCCGTCTCGTAGAAGGCCATCGCGTCCTGCACGTCGTCGGGCGTCGCGGCGCCGCGGAATGCCCGGCCGGTGAGCCCCTTCACGATTTCCGCCGCGCAGGTCTCTTCCTCTTTCGCGTTGGTCGGGCGGCAGGTGAAGACCATGCGGCGGCTGACCGTGTCCGACACCCCCGTGACCGCGGAGGGTCCGAGGATCGTCATGTCGCGCATGTGCGGCAGCGCGGTCACGCCGAAGCTGATGTTGACGTCGGCGAGCGTGTTCTCCAGCGGCAC
>Ga0070665_100005978_pt1 | contig 12453 bp, 11 predicted proteins | sample KBSS13metaG_FD_65862 | JGI IMG/M metagenome (GOLD analysis project Ga0070665, IMG submission 65862) | Switchgrass rhizosphere microbial communities from Kellogg Biological Station, Michigan, USA - KBS S1-3 metaG | ecosystem: Host-associated > Plants > Roots > Rhizosphere > Soil ... | reverse complement strand
CCACCCTGGCCAGCGCCTGGGTCCTGTTCAATATCCTCGACACCAGCTTGAACGAAGTGCGCTTCATGACCCGCTCGGGAGAGCTGATCGTGACCCGCGACCAAGGCGGCAACGTGATGTCGCTTCCTTCCGCGCAATCCGAACCGTTCGCGCCGCCAGCCGGGTTCGCCGATGCTTTGGGCAAAAGTTTCAACAGCGTCGCGCCGAAGGAGTTTTTCATCAGCGCCAAGGGCGGCGCCGGCGCCAAGGCTTTGATTGCTGTCTGGGAGACGCCCGATCAGGTAAAGGCCCTGAATCCAGCCGCCGATCTGAAAAACGTGGCCATGCAGGTGGGCGCGAGCGCTGTGACCGCAACCGCGCCGGGCGGGGCCAAGCCGTACGACATGGTCTCGCGTTTCTTTGCGCCCTATTACGGCGTGCCGGAAGATCCGGTGACCGGCTCGGCGCATTGCGCGCTGACCCCTTTCTGGGCCAAGCGGCTGGGCAAGAAAACCTTGAAAGCCCGGCAAGCATCCGCCCGCGGCGGCGATCTTCTTTGCACCGACGACGGTGTGCGCACCATCATCCAGGGCGAGTGTGCGCTGTATCTCGAGGGCGAGTTTCACATTTAGGGGGCGCGGTCTTTTTGGCCGCTGAGTGCGTCGGCCGTGCTCACGTACGCTCCGCGCGGCCTCCTGCTCATCGGCCAAAAATCCTCGCGCCGTGTTTATGGCTTACTGCCGTTGCGGCTTATCCGGCATATTGCCTAGTGGCTCATCTTCCGAATTGAGCCCTTCACGGGTGTCGGAATCATCGACAATGCCTTCGTCGAATGCGGCAAGCCCGTCTTCCAGATAATCGCCGAGCAATGGCATGGTAAGCAGATACTCCGCCGTGCGGCGGGAATGTTCGCTGCGTGCCGTTTCGATCGCCTCGCGCCATTCTTCCTTGCTGTAGGTGCCGCGCCCCACCCAGGCCAGCGCCACCAGCCGCATGCGTTCATCCTCGTTCAGCGACCTTATCGCGCCCAGCAATTCTTCCCGCACCGGATCGTCTTCCTTGTCGGTCAGGACATCGGTCTGGCCGTCGTCGATGGGACTGGAGCCTTCATCCGGGTCACTGTCGCCTTCCTTGGCGTCATATTCCCGGGCCTTGAGGATGATGAAACCCACCTTGTCCAACGGCAGGTTCAGCGAGACTTTACGTCCGGTCTGGATGCGGCGGCTGCCCGGGCGGGAGGAAGGGGTCGCGGAAACCATGGGAATCCCTGACAATTTTTCTCTTTGGTAAAACGCATCAATGCGCCGCACTGTTCCCATGTGGGCGTTGCACAATTGTGCGTTGACGCCAACGGTGCGCGCCCCTATATCGGCGGCGGGCCACACCTCCCCAACGAGGTGCTATCATTCTGGAAGGAATGAACCGCGATGACTGAAGTTGCCGATAAAGGCAAACATCCGGCTGTGCGTCCCGCGCGGCCTTTTTTTTCGTCCGGCCCCTGCGCCAAGCGCCCCGGCTGGACCCCTGAAGCCCTCAGGGGCGCGCTGGTGGGACGCTCCCACCGCTCCAAACCCGGCAAAGCCAAGCTGAAGGACGCCATCGAGCGCACCAAGGCGCTGCTGGGCCTGCCTGCCGGTTACCGGCTGGGTATCGTGCCGGCTTCCGATACCGGCGCTGTCGAGATGGCGCTGTGGTCGCTGCTGGGCGCGCGTCCCGTCGATCTGTTCGCCTGGGAAAGCTTTTCCGAGGATTGGGTCACCGACACGGTGAAGCAGCTCAAATTGAAAGATGCGCGCGTCTTCAAGGCGGCTTATGGCGAGCTCCCCGATCTTTCCCAGTACGACCCCGCTCATGACGCGGTGTTTGTGTGGAACGGCACCACCAGCGGCGTGAAGGTTCCCAGCGGCGACTGGATTCCCGCCGATCGCGAAGGCTTGACCATCTGCGATGCCACCAGCGCCGCCTTTGCGATGGAACTGCCTTGGGACAAGCTCGATGTCACCACTTTCTCCTGGCAGAAAGTCCTGGGCGGTGAAGCCGCGCACGGCATTTTGATTTTGTCTCCCCGCGCCGTGGCGCGACTGGAGAGCTACAGCCCGCCCTGGCCGCTGCCCAAGATCTTCCGCATGACCAAGGGCGGCAAGGTCGTGGAAGGCATTTTCGAAGGCGAGACCATCAACACACCCTCCATGGTGGCGGTCGAGGATTATCTGGATGCGCTTTCCTGGGCCGAAGGCATCGGCGGGCTCAAGGGCCTGATTGCGCGTTCCAACGACAATCTCAAGGCGTTGGAGCAATGGGTGGCGAAAACCCCCTGGGCCGGATTCCTGGCCAAGGATGCCGTCATCCGTTCCAACACCAGCGTCTGCATCGCCATCACCGATCCTGCCTTTGTCCAATTGGCCGAAGACGCCAAGGCCGAGAAGATCAAGAAGATGTGCTCCATCCTGGAAAAGGAAGGCGTGGCGCTGGATATTGCCGGCTATCGCGCGGCGCCGCCGGGCCTGCGCATCTGGTGCGGCGCCACGGTCGACAAGGCCGATATCGAGGCGCTGGCGCCCTGGCTGGACTGGGCTTGGCAGCAGGTCAAAGGCTGAACCAAAACGAAAGGTCCCAAGATGCTTTTCATTCCGGAGAACGAACTGGAGAAGGCATTGGCCAGGGCGGTGAAGGAGCCGCATGCCGCACCGGACTTTTATCGCCTGCTGCTCACCAGCGATCTTTTGGTGCTGGGCAGCGTCGAAGGCCATGAGACCGACACCGAGGTCTTCAACGCCGAGGCCGGCAGCAATATCAGGCTGGTCACCGGCCTCCATAAAAACGGCGGTCAATACCTGCCGGTCTTCTCCTCGCTTGCCCGCATGCAGGAATATGTGAAGGAAGAGAGCAAATATCTCAGCGTCAATGGACGCGCGCTGCTGGATTTGACCCGCGGTGCACCCATCATTCTCAATCCGTCTTCCGAATACGGCAAGGAGCTGACCGCCGACCAGGTTCGCCAGCTTCTCGACGGTCCCCAGCCCACGGTCCGCACCTTTGGCGAAGGGGATTATCCCGCCGCATTGGCGCAAATGCTGGCCAGTCTTTTCGCCGGCCACCCCGAGATCGAAACCGCCCGGATGATCCAGGTCGATTTCGCCGAAGAGGCACAGCCTGCCCGTCCCCTGATCGGCATCGAAGCCGGCCCCCAGCTTGATTGGCCGTCGCTGATTGCGGCGATCGAAGCGGCGGCGGAAAAATCCGTCCCAGGCCTGTTGTTCGATGTACAGCGCGTCGATCGCCGCGATCCCGCCGGCTTCACCGGCTCCCTGCTCCAGTCCGAACCGTTCTACCGGCGGGCCAACCCCATTCTCAACTGATCCCCAGCCAAGGAACCCCGATGCCCAAAGTCCTGATTGCCGACAAGCTGTCGCCTGCCGCCGTCGCCATCTTCCGCGAACGCGGCGTGGATGCCGATGTGAAGACCGGCCTGACCAAGGAAGAACTGATAAAGATCGTCGATCAGTATGACGGTATCGCCATCCGCTCGGCCACCAAGCTGACTGCCGATGTGCTCAAGGCCGCCAAGAATCTGAAAGTCGTGGGCCGCGCCGGCATTGGCGTGGACAATGTCGATATTCCCGCCGCCACCGCCGCCGGCGTGATCGTGATGAACACCCCTTTCGGCAATTCCATCACCACCGCCGAGCACGCCATCTCGCTGATGCTGGCGCTGGCGCGCGAATTGCCCGCCGCCAATGCCTCGACCCAGGCCGGCAAATGGGAAAAGAACCGCTTCATGGGCGTGGAAATCACCGGCAAGGTGCTGGGCCTGATCGGCGCCGGCAATATCGGCTCCATTGTCGCCGACCGCGCCAAGGGCCTGAAGATGCGGGTCGTCGCGTTCGACCCCTATCTGTCGCAGGAGCGGGCCAACGATCTGGGGGTGGAAAAGGTCGAGCTGAATGATCTTCTGGCCCGCGCCGATTTCATCACTCTGCATGTGCCGATGACACCAGAGACCAAGAACATCCTGTCCGCCGACGCCATCGCCAAGACCAAGAAGGGCGTGCGCATCATCAACTGCGCGCGGGGCGGGCTGATCGACGAGAATGCCTTGAAGGCTGCGATCGACAATGGCCATGTCGCGGGTGCGGCGCTGGACGTGTTCGAAACCGAACCGGCCAAGGAAAACATCCTGTTCGGCAGCGAGAAGGTCGTGGCCACCCCGCATCTGGGCGCTTCCACCACCGAAGCGCAGGAGAATGTGGCGTTGCAGGTGGCGGAGCAGATTTCCGATTATCTGCTGACCGGCGCCATCACCAATGCGCTGAACATGCCTTCCATCTCCGCTTCCGAAGCGCAGAAGGTGCGTCCCTGGATCTCGCTGTCGGAAAAGCTGGGCTCCTTCGCGGGTCAGTTGACCGGCACCAGCCTGACCGGCGTGGAAATCGTCTATGAAGGCACGCCTTCCGCACTCAACACCCGTGCGCTGACCCAGGCGGCCTTGAATGGCTTACTCAAGCCCATCCTGGCGGAAGTCAACATGGTCAATGCGCCGGTGATTGCCAAGGAGCGCGGCATCAAGGTGAGCGAGACCCGCCAGGACGCGCAGGGCATCTATGAAGGCTTTATCAAGCTGGTGGTTTCCATGAGCGACGGCACCACCCGCCGCGTCGCCGGCACAGTCTTCTCGGACGGCCGTCCGCGCCTGATCCAGATCAAGGACATCGGCCTGGATGCGGAGTTCGCGCCGCACATGCTCTATGTTGTCAACGAGGACAAGCCGGGCTTCATCGGCAAGCTCGGCACGCTTCTGGGCGACGCCAAGGTCAATATCGCCAACTTCACCTTGGGCCGCAGCGCGCCCGGCCAGGATGCGATTGCTTTGATCGAGGTGGATGGCGCGGTGCCGGAAGCGGTGGCGGCAGCGGTCGCCAACCTGCCTCTGGTCAAGCACGCCAAGCCCTTGGCGTTCTAAACAAACGCGCCGCGCCAAGGTAAAAAAGAAGGGCACCAATGGCGCCCTTTTTATTTACGCTCGAGCGCCGCACATCGCGGCGCGACCACCAACCCGCACCAACTTTCTTCCCCCTCATGGCGAAGCCATTTGAGGGGGAAGATGTCGCAACGAGGTGTTTGCGCTTTCGCAAACCCGAGTTGCGACAGATGGGGGTGATTAAATAAAAACGAGGCGCTTGGCTCCGGTCTATAATTCAGGCCCTGCTCTTCGCAATAGCCTCGTGATGCCGGATCACTTCCTTCACAATAAAGCCCAGGAATTTCTCCGCGAAATCGGGATCAAGTTTCGCGTCCTCGGCGAGTTTGCGCAGGCGCGCGATCTGAGCAGCCTCGCGTGACGGATCGGCGGCCGGGAATCCATGGGCGGCTTTGAACTCGCCCACCGCCTGGGTGCATTTGAAGCGCTCCGCCAGAAGGTGGATCAGGGCGGCATCGATATTGTCGATGCTATCTCGCAGGCGCAGCAGTTCCGGGTGCGTCATAGGTCTGCCTCTGATGCGGTTTTGCTGAATTTCCAGGCGGAATATGTTTAAGCGAAAGCGCGGCTCCGCGCCAGCAAAGTTCCCTGGACGGATTTATTTTCCAACAAAGTGAACAACGGACACAAAACCCCTTCCGTGCACCCGCCGGGGAATGATTAGCTTTATCGGGGCGCTGTGGGGCTTGCGCGACCTGTAAAAGACAGGGGCGCAAGAAAATGAAATGAGAAAATTCCATCTGCTAGGAGCATTCGTTCTGGGCCTGTTGTCGGCTGGCTGTAGCACGACAAGAGCGCAGCAGGACGAGGACTTCGTCCAGGTCAATGATCCGCTGGAAGACGTCAACCGCTTTTTCTTCAGTCTGAATCAGCGGTTCGACCGCAATGCCGGACGGCCGGCGGCCACAGTTTATAAGGACACGGTGCCGCAAACGATACGCGGCAGCCTGCACAATGTGCTGGACAATCTGGGCGGCCCAGTCACCGTCGCCAACAACCTGCTGCAGACCCGCTTCACGGAAGCTGGCATCGCGGCGGGCCGCTTCCTGGTCAACACCACAGCCGGCGTGGCCGGCATCTTTGATGTCGCGACCGATTGGGGATTGCCGGGCCGCAATCGCGACTTCGGCGAAACCATGGGGACCTATGGCGTGCCGCCAGGACCCTATCTGGTGCTGCCGCTGCGCGGTTCGACCGATGTGCGCGATTTCGCCGGCAACTATATCGACGGCTATGCCACGCCATTGCGCTATGTGCGTTATGAGGGACGCAACTATGTCGGCCTGATGAAATCCACTTTGGGTTCTATGGACAACCGCGCCACCAATCTTGTCACGCTCAAAGATATCGAACGCGCCAGCGTCGACTATTACGCCACGGTGCGCACATTGTATCTGGAGCGCCGGGCCCGGTTGATCGAGAACCAGCCGGTGCGGACCGCAGAATTACCCGATTTCTAGTCCGGCTTTTAAGGACCGCCCAAAAATGCTCTAACCCGGGCATGATGGTCGTCGAACGCATTGTCGCCTTTTGCTGCCGCTGGCCGCTGGCCGTCATTACGCTTTGCTTGGCTCTGGCTGCCGGCGCGGCTTGGTATACAAGCCAGAATTTCGCCATAAACACCAACAGCGAGCAACTGATCGACTCCAAGGTCGGCTGGCGCGTGCGTCAGGCCAATTTCGACAAGCACTTTCCCCAGCAAAGCAATCTGACCGTCGCGGTGATCGATGGCGCGACGCCGGAATTGGCGGAATCCGCCGCCGCCCGGCTGACGCAAAAACTCGCCGCCAATCGCAGGCTCTTCAGCGATGTCCGCCGTCCCGACGGGGGGCCGTTCTTCAACCAAAACGGGCTTCTTTTCCTTCCCTTGAAGGACGTGCAGGACACAACCCAGCAGCTCATCAAGGCCCAACCCTTCTTGGGCGGGCTGGCGTCCGATCCCTCGCTGCGCGGGATCATGACCAACCTGTCCACCGCGCTTTTGGGGGTCAGCAACGGCCAGGCCAAGCTGGGTGATTTCGACCGTGCCATATCGCGTTTTGCCGACGTCTTCGCCGCCGCCGCGGAAGGAAAGACTCAGTTTCTCTCCTGGCGCTCCTTGATCACCGGCGAGGCGCCGCGGCCGGAGGAGATCCGCCGCTTCGTCCAGGTCAGGCCGCGGCTGGATTTCAACGCCCTGGAGCCCGGCCAGGAGGCCAGCGATGCCATCCGCGCCGAGGCGCAGCGCTTGAACCTCACGCCGGAGCATGGCGTGCGGGTGCGCCTGACCGGACCGGTACCCCTGTCCGATGAGGAATTCGCCACCCTCACCGACCGTGTCTGGCTGATGACGGCGGCGATGATGGGCGGGGTGCTTCTCACCCTCTGGCTGGCGCTGCGGAGCTTCAAGATCATCTTCGCCATCCTGGTGACCTTGTTCGTGGGCCTTGGCATCACCATGGGCGCGGGCCTGTTGGTGGTGGGCGTGTTCAACATCATCTCCATCGCCTTCATCGCCTTGTTCGTGGGGCTGGGCGTGGATTTCGGCATTCAATTTGCCGTGCGCTATCGCCACGAGCGGCATCATGAGGGCGTGCTGTCGACGGCCTTGGAACAAGCGGGGCGTGGCGTGGGCGTTCCACTGGCGCTTGCCGCTGCCGCCACGGCCGCCGGTTTCTTCTCGTTCCTGCCCACGACGTACACCGGCGTCGCGGAGCTGGGAAAGGTCGCCGGCATCGGCATGGTGGTGGCGTTCCTTTTGTCCATCACGATGCTGCCGGCTCTTTTGATGCTGCTCAATCCGCCCGGCGAGACCGAAGATATCGGTTTTCAAAGTCTGGGACGGCTGGACGATTTCATGACCCGCAACCGGCGGCGTGTGATCCAGGTTGCGGCGCTGGCCGGTATTGTGTCGCTGGCCCTGATGCCGATGGTAGAGTTCGATTCCAATCCGCTGGATCTGCGCAGCGCCAAGATGGAGTCCGTCTCCACCATCTTCGACCTGATGAAGAATCCGCTGACCTCGCCCAACACCATCGATGTGCCGGCGCTGTCACTGGCCGATGCGGATTCGATTGCCCAGCGCCTGCAAAAGGAGCCGCTGGTGTCCCAGGCGCTCACCTTGTCCAGTTTGGTGCCCGACGAGCAGACAGAAAAACTGGCGCTGATTGCCGATGCTTCCAATCTGCTGGATGCAACCCTCAATCCCTTTGAGGTTATGCCGCCGCCCAGCGACGCCGACGATATTGCGGCCTTCAACAGCACGGCCGAAAAGCTGCGCGCCGCCGCCGGCTCTGCCCAGGATAAGGGCGCCCAGGATGCGAGGCGGCTGGCGGACGCGCTGGACGCGGTCGCCAAAGGCGGCAAGCCGGCGCTTACCCGCGCGCGTGAAGCGATCGAACCCGGCCTCAAGACCATGCTGGCCCAGGTTTCCGATTCCCTGAAGGCTGCGCCTGTGACCTTGGCCAACATGCCTGCGCAAATTCGCACCGATTGGATTTCCCCGGACGGCACCGCCCGTATTCAGGTCTTTCCCAAGGACACCAGCAACAACCACAAGTCGCTGGCGGCCTTCTCCGACCGCGTGCTGGGCGTGGCGCCGCAGGCGACCGGTGCGCCCATCTCTATCCGGGAATCGGGCAAGACCATCGTCGGGGCTTTCGCCGAGGCGGGCATCCTGTCCTTTATCGTCATTACCATCCTGTTGGTGCTGGTGCTGCGCAGCCTTCACGATGTGCTGATGACCTTGGCGCCATTGGTGCTGTCGGGTCTTCTGACTTTGGCAACCTGCGTGCTTTTGGGCCTCAAACTGAACTTCGCCAATGTGATCGCGCTGCCGCTGCTGCTGGGTATCGGCGTCGCTTTCAATATCTATTTCGTGGTCGCCTGGCGGCACGGACAACGCTGCTTCCTGGCGTCCAGCCTGACACGTGCGGTTATTTTCTCCGCCGCCACCACGGCATCCGGCTTCGGCACCCTATGGTTGAGCGTTCATCCGGGCACCGCCAGCATGGGCGAGCTTTTGATGATTTCGCTGGGTTGGGTGCTGGTCACGACATTGTTTTTGTCGCCGGCGCTGCTGGGTCCCCCGACCCATACATTGCAGATGCACGATCCGGTAGTTTAGGCCGGTATATCGCTAAATCGCTCGCTCGAGCCGCGCATTTCGCGCGGCGACCATCCGCTAAGGCAAGTGACCCGCCTCCCCCTTCGCGTGCGGCAGCACGCCTAAGGGGGAGGTGGCCGAGACGGGCGCCGGAGCGTAGCGACGGCGTGATGGTCGAGGCCGGAGGGGGTGAATCAAATAAAAGGCCGCAAACTCAGTGTCCGGCCAAAATGCGAGGCTTAGCCGAGCATTTGGTCGCTAAGCGCATTTATGCGCTTAGCGAGGCCAGAGGGTCCACCCGACGCCAAAGTGGTCGCGAAGTCGGAACGCTTCTGCGCCATCTGGCTGATATTGCCGGCCAGATAGACATCGGTGATCTTCCAGTCCGAGCCCACCTGGTGTGTGCGGTAGTTGAAGGCGATGGTTTCCTTGGAGGTCTTCATCGTGCTCTTGACGAAATGATCGCTGCCGCGCGTGATCGAAGCCGGCTCCACGGTGAATTTCTCGCCGCCAAAGGAATCGAAACTCTTGGCATAGTTGGCGATGGTCATGCGGGAAAAGGCCTCGGTCAGCGACTTCTTGTCGGCGTCGGAAAGCGAGGACCAGGTCGGACCGACAGCGGTTGCGGTCATGGTGGACAGATCGAAGGCCTTTTCCACCGCCGGCTTCAGTTTCTCATAGCGCGATTTGGCCGTGCCGCCCGACTTCATCGAGGCCAGCAGGGCATCATAGAAACCCTGGACCTGATCCACCGCCGGGTCGGCAGCTTGCGCCTGGACCGGCAGTGTCTGGACCGCGGTCAAGGCGGGGGCCGCAGTCAGCAACAGCGCGGCGAAAACAGGTCTCAAAAGGACTTTCATGGAAAATCTCCTTACGTTCCGTGTAACGCACGAAACATGAATAGGAACCGAATGAATCTTGGCAAATCCAGCCCTTTTTGTGGCCTTCAACTGTCCGGTCAGCCCCGTGACGTACTAGGCGTCCCGGTCCAGCAGAAAAAATGGCAAGGCCGACAATTCGGGGGCTTTGGCAGCATAGGGGCCCAGAGCCTCCACCGCGCGGCGCGCGCGCTTCTCCGCTTCAGCGCGGGCGCCCTCCACACCCAACAAGGTCACCAGGGTCTGCTTGCCCATGCCGGCGTCCTTGCCCACCGCCTTGCCGGTCTTTTCCGCGGTCGAGGTCACATCCAGCAGGTCGTCGGTGATCTGGAACACCACGCCCATATCTTCGGCATAGGCTTTGAGCCGGGCGCGGTCTTCCGCAGACGCCTGGCCAAGGATCGGACCCGCCTCGCAGGAGAATTCAAACAACTGGCCGGTCTTGCGGCGCTGCAGGTCGATCACATCCTCGACCCCGAAACTCTCATCGGCCAGCATGTCGATGATCTGCCCGCCGATCATGCCGCTATGGCCTGATGCTTCGGCCAGCCGCGCGATCAGCGCACAACGCACATCGGCGCTAGGATGGGTGCGGGCATCGGAAAGAATCTCGAAGGCGATGGTGAGAAGCGCATCTCCCGCCAGCACCGCCGTCATTTCGTCAAAGGCGATATGGGTGGTGGGACGCCCGCGGCGCAAATCATCGTCGTCCATGCAGGGCAGATCGTCATGCACCAGGCTGTAGGTGTGCAGGGACTCGATCGCCGCCCCCACCCGCAAGGAACGCGAATCATCCACCCCGAACAGCCGGGCGGAATGCAGCACCAGGAAGGGCCTAAGCCGCTTGCCTCCCGCCATGATGGCGTAGCGCATGGCCTCCTGGACCCTGGCCTGGCGGCCGGCCGGCTGGGGCAGGACGGCGTCCAGGGTCGCGTCGACCAGCTTGGCCGAGGCGGAAATGGCTTTGGGCAGCTGGCTGGTATTGGGCGCCCCCAGCGGAACTTCACGGGAATTACTGGACATGGTGCCCCATTTTATGCCGGTTTTCAGGCCGTCTGGCCCCCCGGCCGGCCTGAAAATCGAGCTGTCACGGGGCAGCTTGTAGCCCCGAAGCCAAGGACTTTGCCACCGGTTTTACCTTGGGTTTTGGCAACATTTCGTGGGTTCCCCCGCCCCCGCCCCTGGGATAGCAGTTACCCATGCCGGGGAAGGGGTTGCACCCCCTATCCGGAAGGCAGAAAATGGCTATGTTGCAGCGCCAAATTAGTATGTCTTGTCCGGTCCTTGCCGGGTAAGACGGTTATCAGGTTTTTTGGCCGGGGGCGGCCAGTCACCTTGGAGCGATCAGGGACCGATATGCGAGTCATTCTTGCCCAGCCACGCGGCTTTTGCGCCGGGGTCGTGCGCGCCATCGATATCGTGGAAAAGGCGCTCGATAAGTATGGCGAGCCGGTCTATGTCCGCCATGAGATCGTCCATAACAAGCATGTGGTGGACAAGCTCAAGAACAAGGGCGCCCGCTTTGTCGAGGAGCTGGACGAAGTGCCCGAAGGCGCGGTCACCGTGTTCAGCGCTCATGGCGTGCCGCAATCGGTGGTGATGACCGCGCAGAGCCGCGGCTTGCCCGTGCTGGACGCCACCTGCCCGCTGGTCTCCAAGGTGCACAACCAGGGCAAGCGCTATGTCGCCCACGGCCGCACCCTGATCCTGATCGGCCATGCCGGCCATCCCGAAGTGGAAGGCACCATGGGCCAGGTCGGCGCGCCGGTGACCCTGGTGCAGAACGAAGCCGATGTCGCGGTGCTGGACATTCCGCCCTCGACACCGGTCGCCTATATCACCCAGACGACTCTTTCGATCGACGACACCAAGGGCATCATCGTGGCGCTGAAGAAGCGCTTCAGTGATATTGTCGGCCCGGAAACCAGCGACATCTGCTACGCCACCCAGAACCGCCAGACCTCGGTGCGCGAGCTGGCCAAGCTGGCCGATGTCATCCTGGTGGTGGGCGCGGCCAACAGCTCCAATTCCAACCGGCTGCGCGAGATCGGGATCGAGGAAGGCGTGCCTTCCTACCTGATCAATGACGGCAGCGAACTCAAAGCCGAATGGGTACGCGGCAAGCAGGTGGTCGGACTGACCGCAGGCGCCAGCGCGCCGGAGGAACTGGTGCGCCATGTGATCGACGCACTGGGCCAGATTGAAGACGTCGAAGTGGAACAGATGGACGGCAAGAAGGAACATATCGAGTTCCGTCTTCCCGCCGAATTGAGGGCTTAAGTCTATGGGTTTGCCGCTGCGTCAGGCCGCCAAGATCGGCGCCTATGTGATGAAGAAGCATCTTTCCGGCGGCAAGTATCCGCTGGTGCTGATGCTGGAGCCCTTGTTCCGCTGCAACCTGGCCTGCGCCGGCTGCGGCAAGATCGATTATCCGGACGAGATCCTGAACCAGCGCCTGTCGTTCCAGCAATGCATGGACGCGATCGACGAATGCGGCGCCCCCGCCGTCTCCATCGCCGGCGGCGAGCCTCTGC
>Ga0070665_100005977_pt1 | contig 12455 bp, 11 predicted proteins | sample KBSS13metaG_FD_65862 | JGI IMG/M metagenome (GOLD analysis project Ga0070665, IMG submission 65862) | Switchgrass rhizosphere microbial communities from Kellogg Biological Station, Michigan, USA - KBS S1-3 metaG | ecosystem: Host-associated > Plants > Roots > Rhizosphere > Soil ... | reverse complement strand
GCCATCACGCGCAGGCTCTGGCCGAGCGGGGTGCCGTAGCGTTCCGACTGCATCAGCGCGAGACAGACCGATTTCACGCCCTCGAGGCCGGTGCGCTTGGCGAGGTTCTCATAGGCCACCTTGCGGTCCTGCAGGTAGGACAATTCCGCCGTGGTCAGCGCGAACTCCTCCGACAGCGCCACCGATTGTGACGCGATCTCGGTAGCAACCTTGCGGAAGGCAACTTCCACCGACATGCCGGACTCGATGCAGATCAGCAGGAGGTCGAGCGAGTCGGGAAAGGCGCGCTTGATCGAGAGCTGGCGCTTGCTGATGGCGTTCCTCAGGAACAGCATCGGCGCCTGCAGCCCGAGATAGGCGGCGGCGAGGCAAATGCCGAGTTTGACCGTCAGTGACTTGTCCATGTGCGTGATCACGAACACATAGAGCGCCGTACCGATGAACAGCACGATCGGTGTCACCGCGCGGGCAAACAGGAAGGTGACGTAGGGCGCGTGGCCGCGATAGCCGGCCATTATCAGCTTGTCGCGGGCGGCTTCCTGCGCCAGCCATTTGGTCAGGTTGAAATCTTCCACCACCTTGGAGACGAGCTGCTTCGGGGTCTGCCGCAGCGAGACCTTTTCCGACTTGTTGAGGCGTTCACGCTCGCGCTGGCGGAGCCGCTCGCGCTCGCTGGCGACCGCCTTCATGCGCTTGGCCAGGCCTTCGCCGGCAAGCAGCGGCATGATCAGCGTATAGGCGGTCGCGCTCGCCGCAATGGCAGCAAGCAGCATGGTCATGAACCGCGCGTCGTGCATCTTGGCGATTAGGATATCAATCATGGCCACACCGTCAGAAGTCGAAGTTGATCATTTTCTTCATCACCAGGATGCCGATTGACATCCAGCAGACGCAGCACACCAGCATGAACTGGCCAATACTCTGGGTCCAAAGCAGGGCGATGTAGTCAGGCGTCGAAATATAGACCAGCAGCATCACGATCGGCGGCAGCGAGCCGATGATGCCGGCGGATGCCTTGGCTTCCATCGACATCGCCTGAATCTTCTCTGCCATTTTCTTCCGGTCGCGCAGCACCTTCGAGAGGTTGCCGAGCGCTTCCGACAGGTTGCCGCCTGACTTCTGCTGGATCGCGACCACGATGCCGAAGAAGTTCGCCTCCGGCAGCGGCATCCGCTCGTACAGCCGCGCGCAGGCGTCGCCGAGCGGCATGCCGATGGTCTGGGTCTCGATGATGGCGCTGAATTCGCTCTTGAGCGGCTCCGGCGAATCGGCGGCGACCACCTTGATCGACTCGTACAGTGGCAGGCCGGCCTTGATGCCGCGCACGATGACGTCGACGGCGTCAGGCAGCGCCTTCAGGAACTTCTTCTCGCGGCGCTTCTTGAGAAAGCCCAGGATCCAGCGCGGCAGGCCGAGGCCGGTGCCGAAGGCCATCACGATAGCGCCCAGCGGGCTGCCGCCGACGAAGAAGGCGAGCACGAATCCTACCGCGCCCATAATGCCGGACGCGATCCAGAATTTCTGCGGCGTCCACGTGCCCAATCCGGCCTGGGCCAGGCGGGTGGAGAGGGGAACGGACTTTTCCTTCTTGCGCCTTGCGTCGAGCTCCTTCAGCGATCCCTCGACCTGCTCGCGGCGTGAACGCTGGCTTTTCTCCACCTGGCGCGCCGGCGCGTCGGAACGTGCGATCGAGGCACGGCGGGACTCAGCCTTCCGCTCGCCCGACAGTAGCGGATAGATGAATACCCATGCCATGCCGCCAATGGCGGTGGCGGCGAGAAACGCCAGTGCAAGCGTCTGCATGCTCATAGGCTCCCTTAAGTCTTTTCGACGACTTCGGCTGCGTCGAGCGCAGCCGCCAGCCGCTTCTCTTCGTTGTAGTACCGCGCGCGTTCCCAGAATTTCGGGCGGCCGATACCGGTCGAGCGGTGCCGTCCGATGATCTTGCCGTTGGCGTCTTCGCCGATCATGTCGTAGAGAAATATGTCCTGGGTGATGATGGTGTCGCCTTCCATGCCCATCACCTCGGTGATGTGGGTGATGCGGCGTGAACCGTCGCGCAGACGCGCGGCCTGCACGATGACGTCGATCGAAGCGCAGATCATCTCGCGGATGGTGCGGGAGGGCAGTGAAAAGCCGCCCATCGTGATCATGGATTCGCAGCGCGACATGGCTTCGCGCGGGTTGTTGGCGTGCAGCGTTCCCATCGAGCCGTCGTGGCCGGTGTTCATGGCCTGCAGCAGGTCGAATGCTTCGGGTCCGCGGACTTCGCCGACGATGATGCGTTCAGGGCGCATACGCAGGCAGTTGCGAACCAGCTCGCGCATCGTCACCTGGCCTTCGCCTTCGATGTTGGGCGGCCGGGTTTCCAGCCGCACCACGTGAGGCTGCTGCAATTGAAGTTCGGCGGCGTCTTCGCAAGTGATGACACGCTCGTCGTGCTCGATGAACTGGGTCAGGCAGTTCAGCAGCGTGGTCTTGCCGGAGCCGGTACCGCCGGAGATCAGCACGTTGCAGCGGACCTTGCCAATGATCTGCAGGATCTGGGCGCCTTCCGGCGAGATCGCACCGAATTTGACCAGCTGATCGAGCGTCAGCTTGTCCTTCTTGAACTTACGAATGGTGAGCGCAGGTCCGTCGATCGCCAGCGGCGGAACGATGGCGTTGACACGGGAGCCGTCGGCGAGGCGGGCGTCGCAGATCGGCGAGGATTCGTCGACGCGCCGGCCGACCTGGCTGACGATGCGCTGACAGATATTGAGAAGCTGCTGGTTGTCGCGGAAGCGGATGCCGGTCTTCTGGATCTTGCCGGCGACTTCGATGAACACCGTGCCGGCGCCGTTGACCATGATGTCGGCGATGTCGTCGCGCGACAGCAGCGGCTCCAGCGGGCCGTAGCCGAGTACGTCGTTGCAGATGTCGTCGAGCAGCTCTTCCTGCTCGGCGATCGACATCACGATGTTCTTGATCGCGATGATCTCGTTGACGATGTCGCGAATTTCCTCGCGCGCTGACTCGCCGTCGAGCTTGGCGAGCTGGGCAAGGTCGATCGCCTCGATCAGGGCGCCGAAGATGGTCGCCTTGACCTGGTAATAATTGTCGGAACGCCGCGCCTCCATGGTGGGGGCGGGCGCTGGTTTCGCTGGCGCTATCGGCGGCGAAGCCACCACCGGCGCGGCGACCTCGCGCGGCGCAGCCGCGGCGCTCGGAGCCGGTTCCGGCGCCTGCATGGCGGGCTTTACCCGCGTATCGTTATCACTACGCTTACCGAACACGATGGCACTCCACGCGGGCTACTTCTTGGCCCGCAGCTTCTCGATCAAAGGCGACAGCAACGAACTTTTCGGCTTCTTGGTCTCGCCGCGGCCGGTGAGCCGCTGCGCAAGCTGCAGGAACATCTCGGTGGTGCGATGGGTGGCGGAGATTTCCGCGATCATCTGGCCGTTGTTGGAGGCCGAACCGAAGATTTGAGGGTCGAACGGGATGGAAGCGATCGGGTGGTTCTCGATCGCCTTGGCGAACTCGGCAGCGGGAATCTCCGGCCGCTTCGGGATGCCGACCTGGTTCAGACAATACAGCGGCGCGCGATCGTTGGGCCGCGATGTCTTCAAGAGATCGAAGATGTTCTTGGTGTTGCGCAGATTGGCCAGATCAGGCGCTGCGACGATCAGGATGTCGTCGGCCGCGATCAGGGCGCGCTTGGTCCACCCCGACCATTGATGGGGAACATCGAGCACGATGCAGGGCATCGTGGTGCGAAGCGTATCGAAGATCGAATCGAACGCCTCCGCGCCGAAATCGTAGACCCGGTCGAGCGTGGCCGGCGCCGCCAGCAGGCTGAGGTGGTCGGTACATTTCGACAGCAGGCGATCGAGGAATGCAGTATCGATCCGGTCCGGCGAGAACACCGCATCGGCGATGCCCTGCGGCGGGTCCTGATTGTAGTCGAGGCCGGCAGTGCCGAAAGCGAGGTCGAGATCGGCGACCACGGAATCCAGCGCCAGATCGCGCGCGATCGCCCAGGCGACGTTGTGAGCGACAGTGGACGCGCCGACCCCGCCCTTGGCGCCGACGATGGCGATGATGCGGCCGACGGCCTTGGCTTCCGGCGACGAGAACAGGTTGCAGATCGACCGCACGACGTCGATGGCGGTGACCGGGGCGATGACATAGTCGCTGACGCCGCGGCGGACGAGTTCGCGATAGAGCATGACGTCGTTGATGCGCCCGATCACGATCACGCGGGTTCCGGCGTCGCAGACGGTTGCGAGCTGGTCGAGGCCGGCGAGAATGTCGTTGCGGCCTTCGGTCTCCAGGATGATGACGTTCGGCGTAGGCGCCGACCGGTAGGCCTCGATGGCAGCGGCCATGCCGCCCATCTGGATCTTGAGATGGGCCTTGCCCAGGCGGCGGTCTTCGCCCGCCGACTGAACGGCGGCCGCGGTTTCCACCGTCTCGCAGAAGGCCTGCACCGACACTCGCGGCGACGGCGCGATGTGGTCCTCGGTGGACGGCGCCGCGATTTCCGGCTGCTGTTCTGAATTTTGACGCTCGTAAGTGATCATTTGCCGGTATCGCTGAGTTTGGCCTTGTCGCTCTCGGGATAGGTGGTCGTCGTGGGCGTACCCTTGCGATATTTCTCGAAGGCTGTGCCACGGCGCGGAGCAAAGGCTGGGGTTTCGGGGCGCGGCTGCACGAGGTCAGACGGGTTGTCGACCATCGCTGCCAGATTGCGCTGATTGGCGCAGCCGAAATTGTAATATTGCTTGTTTTCGAAGTAGCTTTTGTTGTTGACCGACGGTCCGAGATCCTCCGGCCACAGTCCGCACGGACCTGCCACCGCCGAAATCTTCGGGTAGTTGAGGCGGATGGCGGCCATGTGCCTGGGATCTTCGGGGGTGTACTGCCGGACAGTGACCGCGCGCGGCGGCACACCGGCGGCGGCAAGCGTCGCACGGATCTCGCGCAATGAATCTGCGGCCGCCCGCGCATTGGGCGTGTGGACGGGTACGTCGATGCTGATGATGCCGGTGCCTTCCCGCATCCAGGTCGAGCCCAGATACATCACGTCGGCACGTTGCGAGGCGGCGAGGCCGCCGCGTCCGCGGCCGACGAAGACGATGATCGAACGATCGGCTTCCTGTACCGCAATCGGATGGCGCTCGCGATAGTCGGCAGGCACGCTTGCCGTCGTCACGACATCAGTGGTGGTGGTCTTGCAGGCGCTGAGCGCGATCGAAACACCGATCAGCGCTCCCGCCAGACAAAGGGCGCGCCTGGGATCGGCGGGCCTTGTGGATTTGATACTCGATGTCATCTTCCCCGCCCTCAGTCCGTAATAAAGCCGTAGGTGCCGCGATAATTCCGTGCCTTTTCGACGCGGCCCGGAACGCCGTAGATGCGATTGATGCTGCCGAGCAGGTCGGCCTGCGGGTCCGAAGCGCTGGCAAAGCCGTCGTCGGGGCGCGACAGGTCCTTCTGCGCCACTGCACGCACCACATAGGGCGTGACCAGAACCATCAGTTCGGTCTGGTTGTTGACGAAGTCGCGGCTGCGGAACAGCGAGCCGAGAACCGGCAGTTGCGACAGCCCCGGCAAGCCATTGATGGCCTGCTTGGTCTGGTCCTGAATCAGGCCGGCCATGGCCATCGCGCCGCCGGACGGAATTTCCAGTGTCGTCTCGGCGCGACGGGTCTTGATCGACGGAATGGTCGTCCCGTTCTGGCCGCCAGTCAGAGCGTTTTCGGTAGAGACTTCCGATACTTCGGTCATCACTCGGAGACTGATCCGTCCCTCCGTCAGCACGACCGGTGTGAAGTTCAGGGAGATACCGAATTTCTTGAAGCTGACCGTCTGCACGCACTGTCCGATACCGCCGGACGAGGTGGTTTGGCAGGTCACGCCGGTCGGAATCGGAAATTCGCCGCCGGAGATGAAGGTCGCCGACTCGCCGGAAATGGCGGTGAGGTTAGGTTCAGCCAGGGTCCGCACCACACCGGCGCTTTCCATGGCACGCAGCGTTGCCTGCACCGATGGCATCGTGCCGAAATTCCCGACGAGCGAGTTGCCGGCGACGAGCGGCGCATTGTTTGCGGTGAACGGGTTGTTATTGGTGAACTTAACGACTGACGTGCCGTAGGTCAGGTTGGCGCTGAGATCGATACCCATCTGCTTGATGATCGAGCGCTGGACTTCGGCAAGCGTGACCTTCAGCATCACCTGGTCGCGGCCGCGCACGGCGATCGAGTTGACGACCTTTTCGGAGCCGCCCACCAGGCGGGCGGCGATGTCGGCCGCCTGCTGCGCCTCGACCGGGCTTGCCGCGGAGCCGCTCAATAACACGCCGTCGCCGACGCCATCGATCAGGATCTCGGAATTCGGCAGCGACTGCTTCAACGCGGCGCGGACGCCGTTGAGGTCGCGCTTGACCGCGATGTCATAGGCCGCGATCTGCGCGCCCGTCGAATCAAAGAAGACAATGTTGGTCTGGCCGACCGCGGCGCCGATGACATAGGCGCGCTGGGTCGAGCGGACGACGGCGTTGGCGATCTTCGGATCGGCAACCAGCACGTCCTTGATCTCGCGCGGCAGGTCGATCACGATCGACTTGCCGACGCCGAGCGAAACGAACCGTGCGTTCATCTGTCCGTCGGTGCTGACCGGAGCGGCGGCGCGATAGTCGCTCGCCAGCACCGGCGTCATCGCCGGATTGAGCGTGAGAGCGGCCACGGCCGAAAACGACAGGGCGCGGACGATGAACGTTCGCATCATCGGCTGAATTTCCCTGCACTTCATATCGTGCGTCCTTTCGGTCACTTCTGCATCATCTGCTGGCTGGCGACGCCGTAACGAATGACGTTGAGGTTTTCGCCGCGCTTGTTGAATTGGTCGTCCGAGTTCTCGGTCGTCTTGACGTCGGCGATGCTGCGCAGCGCCAGCGTCAGCGAACCGCCCTGGCGCGACCGCGCCAGTATTTCGGCCTGCTCGGGCTTCAGTTCGAGGGTGACCGTCTTGCCGACGAGCGAGTTGGAGCCGTCTTTTTCCTTGGGCGCCTGATCGATCGCGAGAACGCGAACATTGGTCAGGATGACCTCGGCGCTGGAGACGTCCGACCCCTTGCCGTCCGGATTCTTCTCACGCTTGGTAAGAAGCACGTCGACCCGGTCGTTCGGCAGGATGAAGCCGCCGGCGCCGGTTTCCGGCGAAATTTCGGTGGAAATGGCCCGGTAGCCGGCGGGCAGGATCGCTGCCATGAAGCCGGAGCCGTCGGCCTTCACCAGCTTCTGTTCTCGAATAGGCTCGCCCGCGATGAACGGCGAGCGCGCGATCGAGCCCGTGATCTCCTTGATGGCGTCGGCCTTGCTGGCGCGGCTGATGAAGTTGCTGCTGGCGGTCGCTGCCGGCCAGGTCTGCCATTGCATATCGTCCGGCTTGACCGACTGGCCGAGGCCGATATCCGATTTGGCGACGAGAATGTCGACGGTCTGCATCTGCGCGACCGGCTGGGCCGGCGCGGGCTTGTCGTTGGATCCGCTGGCAAGATAGGCGGCAATGCCGCCGGCGCCGATGGCGATCGCCAGGACCACAATGCGGGGCTTATTCATACGCTTCACTTTCCACATTACGCCGCGACGCTTCGCATCGCTGTGATGGGAGTTGACCAGCTATTCGTCAAAGCATGGTTAATGAGGCGTGTGGAAATTGCCTTAACGGAAAGTTAGCAACGCAGGATCAGCGCATGGCGAGGTGAGCGACGTCGATCGCCTTGATCCAATCGGTATGCGGATAGATCAGCAGCGCGCCGATGGCGAGCGCGATGCCATAGGGAATTCCACTGTCCTTGTCGTGTAGCCGGTTCAGCCAGGCCTGCCGCGCAAACAGGTTCGGCAGCGGCCATTGCCTGAACTGAATCAGCAGGATCGTCAGTGCTCCGCCGAGCAGCGAAACATAGAGCAGATAATTGAGGAGGTGGTCGAAGCCGAACCAGAGCGCAACGCTGGCCGCGACCTTGGCGTCGCCGCCGCCGACCCATCCCATCGCGAAACAGGCAAAGGCCACTACCAGGACGGCTGCGCCGGCGCCGAAATGCAGGAGGATGTCGTGCAGGCCCATGCCGCCCAGCACCGCGAGCGCAACAAAGCCGGCGATCAGCGCCAGCGACACCCGGTTCGAAATCGTCATCGTGAACAGGTCGCTCGCGGCGGCGAACGCCATCAAGGCCGGAAACAGCAGGAGGCGGGCGGTGTCGAGGATCATGGTTTCACGCGAGGCTGTGGTTGACCCGGGGTCCAGGCCTTGGCCGAGCCTAGCCACCAGAAATGAACAATCGGGAAACGCTGGAATATCGCAGGCCCATGCTTCATCCGCTCGTCGCCGAAGCCGGCGCATGCGCCTTCCGAAAACGAAAAAGGCCCCAGCATGCTGGGGCCTTTGACGTTTGCTCGCAACCGTCGCTTACTTGAGCGAGGTCGAGATCGCGACGAACTTGTCCGACAGCTTGCTGCCCAGACCGTTGACGGCGGTGATGATCGCGATCGCGATGCCGGCGGCAATCAGGCCGTACTCGATGGCGGTGGCGCCGGACTCATCCTTCACGAAACGCGAAACAAGATTCTTCATAGATAACTCCTGTGTACACATGGCTGGTCGAACTTAAGTTTGGCCCCGCGGCGTTCTCAGCACCGTGACCATGGCGTGACCCTAGGGTGCGACAATTTCGGCGCAGTTAATTCGACCGCGTAAAAATGCGAGGAACTTGCAGTTCTTGAGCACAGTAAACGCCGCCTTAAGTCGTTCGGTAAAATGCGGTCGCGCTGCGCGCGGGCATTCTTCGCGGTCGCGCGGCGTCGCCGGACCCCTTTGATTCACGGCTCCTTAAGCGCAAGCGGATACCCCTGACGTCTCCGATTAAGCGAGGCGTCATGTCCAATTTGCCAATGGAAGTCATCGAGGTCGTAGGCCAGACGATGGCGAAAGTCGTTCCGGTCACGATCGGGCTTGCCGTTGTATTCACGGTGCTCTCGCATTTCTGGGCCTGCAATCCCGGCAAACCCTGGTGGCGCAAGCGCGAACTCATTACCGACATCTGCTACTGGTTCTTCGTGCCGGTATTTGCGCGCATCTTCCGCATCGGGCTGCTGGTCCTTGGCGCCGCCGTCCTCTTCAATATCCGTGAGCCGGATGACCTGATCGCATTCTACGACAACGGCCATGGACCGCTGTCGGAGCTTCCGCTCTGGCTGCAGGGGATACTGTTTCTCGTCGCGTCCGACTTCATGCTGTACTGGCTTCACCGCATGTTTCACGGCGGCGCGTTCTGGAAATATCACGCCATCCATCATTCTTCCGAAGACCTCGAGTGGATCTCCGCGGCGCGGTTTCATCCCGTCAACCTGTTCATCGGAACGATCCTGGTCGACGTCATCCTGCTGATCGCGGGCATCTCGCCCAACGTCATGCTGTGGGTCGGCCCGTTCACGACCTTCCACTCAGCCTTCGTCCACGCCAACCTGAACTGGACGCTTGGACCCTTCAAGTATGTGCTTGCCACGCCGGTCTTCCATCGTTGGCATCACACCTCGCTCGAGGAGGGCGGCGACACCAATTTCGCGGGCACCTTCCCGCTGTGGGACATCATGTTCGGAACGTTCCGCATGCCGGAGAACCGTTTGCCCGACAATTACGGTGTCGATGATGATGAGATTCCTGCCGAGATCGGTGGGCAGTTGGCCTATCCATTCCGACAATAGTCCGGCAGGGCAGCTAGCATGAGCACTGAAGCCGGAGCGATTCAGAGGGAGAGAGCTTTCAGCCTTGCCGACGTCCCGGCATGGCTCTGGTTCGGAATCGGCGTCTACGCACTGGTGGTGATGTGCGGGAAGGCGCTGCTGAACGATTCCGACACTTACTGGCAGATCGCGGTGGGCCAGTGGATCCTCGATCACCACGCATTGCCGCGCGTCGACATCTATTCCTTCACCAAGGCGGGTGAGCCGTGGACATCGTCGTCCTGGCTGTCGCAGGTGCTGTATGCGACGAGCTACAATCTGGTTGGCTGGACTGGGCCGGTGGTTCTCGCCGCGGCCTGTATTGGCGCGACCTTTGCCTTGCTCGCCCATATTCTCGGTCGCCGCATCCCTACGAGCTTTGCGCTCGCGGTCGCGACTGCGGCGCTGGTGCTTTCGATCGGACATTTTCTCGCGCGCCCGCATGTGCTGGTGCTGCCGATCATGCTTGCATGGGCGAACGGGCTGATGTCGGCGAGCGAGCGCGGCGAGGCGCCGTCGCCATGGCTGCTGCCGCTGATCGCTTTGTGGGCGAACCTGCACGGTGGATTCGTGTTCGGTCTGGTGCTGGTCGGCGCGTTCGCGCTCGATGCGCTGTGGAATGCCGAGCGCGCGCAGCATAGGTCGCTGGCGCTACGCTGGGCGGCGTTCGGCATCGGCGCGCTGCTCGCTTGCTGTGCCACGCCTTACGGGTGGGGGTCGATCCTCGCCGCGGGCAAGATCCTGTCTCTCGGAGAACTGCTGCATCTGATCTATGAATGGATGCCGGCGGATTTCAGCAAATTCAGCGCGTTCGAGATGGCGATCCTCGTGCTGATTGGTGGCGCCCTCTATAGCGGCGTCAAGCTCACGCCGCCGCGGATCGCGCTGGTGCTGGGACTGCTGCACATGGCGCTGTCGCATGTCCGGAATATCGAGATTTTCGCGCTGCTGCTGCCGATAGTGGTGCTCGCGCCGGTGGCGTCGCAGTTCGCGCTGCGGCCGGCCTGGCTCGCCCGCGCCGGGGCTCCGATGCCGGTGTTGGCGGTATTGTTTGCCCTGCTCGGCGGCTGGACATGGCTGGTTGCGGCCAACACCACTTTTGCGCCGCGCGAAAGCCAGTCGCCTGCGGCGGTCGTCGATGCGCTGAAGGCGCATAATTCCAAGCGGGTTCTCAACGATCTTCCGTTCGGCGGCTACCTGATCTGGCGGCAGATCCCCGTCTTCGTCGACGGGCGTGCCGAGCTCTATGGCGAAGCCTTCGACATGGCCTACTACCGCGCGATGCAGCTCAAGGACGTCGGCGAGTTTCTCGACATTCTCAAGAAGTGGGAAATCGACGCCGTGCTGCTGACGCCGGCCACGCCCGCGGTTGGCCTGCTCGATCATATTGGCGGTTGGCGGCGCGTCTATGCGGATGACAACGCCGTATTACACGTTCGCACGGCTAACTGATCCAGACGCGAACTGGCGGGCAAGCCGGGATTCTGGTACGCGGGCGGGATGAACCTGCCGACCGAAGTCGTCGAAATGCTCGGCCAGACCCTGGCCAAGGTGCTGCCGGTCACGATCGCGCTGGCGCTGCTGTTCTCGGTGCTCGCGCATTTCTGGGCCTGCAATCCCGGCAGGCCCTGGTGGCGCAAGCGCGAGCTCGTCACCGACCTTTGCTACTGGTTCCTGGTGCCGCTGTTCGCGCGCGTGTTCCGCATCGGGTTATTGGTGCTCGGCGGCGCTTTGCTGTTTGGAATTCGCGACGCCGACGATTTGATTGCCTTCTACGACAACGGCCACGGCCCGCTGTCGACGCTGCCGCTGTGGCTGCAGGCAATCCTGTTCCTGGTTGCGGCCGATTTCATGATGTATTGGCTGCACCGCATGTTCCATGGCGGCGGCTTCTGGAAGTACCACGCCATCCACCATTCGTCGGAAGACGTCGACTGGATCTCGGCGGCGCGCTTTCACCCCGTCAACCTGCTGCTGGGCACCATCGGGGTCGATGTCGTGCTGCTGATCGCAGGCATTTCGCCGGGCGTGATGCTTTGGCTCGGGCCGTTCAACATCTTCCATTCCGCGTTCGTTCACGCCAACCTCAATTGGACGCTCGGCCCGCTCAGATATGTCGTGGCGACGCCGGTGTTCCACCGCTGGCATCACACCGCCCGCGAGGAGGGCGGCGACACCAATTTCGCGGGCACCTTTCCGCTTTGGGACATCCTGTTCGGGACCTTCCGGATGCCGAAAGGCAAGCTGCCGGAGCTGTATGGCGTGGACGATCAGTCGTCGTTTCCCCGCGAAATCATCGGACAACTGGCCTATCCGTTTCGCAAATAGAGCGTGATCCCGAGAACGTGGTTGCTGGATTTTCTTCACGGCAGACCGAGAACGCGCCCACCCGGCGGTTACGCTCAATTAATCATGCGGATTTCTTGCCCCGGTTCGGCCCCTATTTGCCCTTTGTTCATGAATTGTCGTCAGATTCACCGTGTCGGGCGCCGGTTCCGTTGTGTATCGCCACTGCTGGCTTGTTGATGCCCCGGGGTAAAATATGTCGTTCAAGTCCCAGCGTATTCGCGCGCGCGCGCGTTTTGGATTGCTTTCCCTCGTCGCAGGAATCCTGCTGTGGCCGGCCGTCAGCCTGGCCGCGCCTGATCCCGACCGTATCGCGGTCTATGTCGATCAGGCAAAGCTTGT
>Ga0070665_100005976_pt1 | contig 12456 bp, 8 predicted proteins | sample KBSS13metaG_FD_65862 | JGI IMG/M metagenome (GOLD analysis project Ga0070665, IMG submission 65862) | Switchgrass rhizosphere microbial communities from Kellogg Biological Station, Michigan, USA - KBS S1-3 metaG | ecosystem: Host-associated > Plants > Roots > Rhizosphere > Soil ... | reverse complement strand
CTGCGCCCAGGCGCTCGCGAAGGGTGCATCCCGGCCCTGCTCCTGCAGCAGCAGGATGAGCGCGTCACGATCGAGCGCGAACGGCCAGTCACGGCCGTGCAGGGTCAGCTCGAAAGCGCGCCCGTCGGGCGTCACGAAGCGCCCGCGGCCGCCCTCCTCGTTGAGGTCGAGGCTCGCCAGCGGCCGCAGATCCTCTGCCCCCCCGCTCGCAGACCACGCGATGCGGCAGGCGAACAGGCGCGCCTGGTTGGGCTCGAAGCGATTGAAGCCGATGATCTCCTCCTGCGGCTCCCCGTCGCTCTGGCGCAGCACGCGCCTGCGGTACCAGTACAGGTCCTCGCTGATCACCAGCTGATAGTCGAGGTAGCGCGGCGTGCCGGTGCTGGCATCGAGGCACTGCCGACCGACCGTGCCACCGCGAAACTGATCCCCGGCGCGTGCCAGCGTGAGATCGCAGCCGGCGGACGAGCGCACATCGCTCCACACCAGCGCCGCCATGAGCGGCGGGCGAAAGTTAAGGTGCGTCCAGCGCCGCGGGCTGGCGAAAGTGAACAGGTGCACGTGCACGGCGTGGTTGCCGTCGCGCGCTGGCTGCAGCTGCAGCAGCAGCTGCCGCCGCGGGTGCTCCGGGTCGTCCTCGAGAAACTCCTCCAGGTACAGCACGTGCGCGCCGAGCCAGGCGATGTCCACCGGTGCCACGACCGTGCGAACGCGGCGCTCGTTCGCCTGCGGCCACGCCGTGGGCGGCGCGTCCACGCTCATGACCACCTGTTCGCTCGAGTCGCGCACGCCGGACCACACGAGCTCCAGGGAAGCGACGTCGCCATCGGCGGCCGCCGCGGCCGCTACCAACATGCCAACGAGGGCAGGCATCAGGGTCCTACCGGTCAGTGATCCTTCACCATGCGCACCAGACCTTCCTGGGCGGCGCTTGCGACCAGGCGGCCGTCGCGAGCAAAGACGCTGGCGCGCGCGAAGCCGCGCGCCCCCGAGGCGCTGGGACTTTCGATGGCGTACAGCAGCCAGTCATCCACGCGCAGCGGGCGATGAAACCACATGGCGTGATCGATGCTTGCCATCATGATGCTGGGCTTGAGGAACGAGGTGCCGTGCGGCAGCGTCGCGGTATCCAGCAGGAAGAAATCCGAGACGTAGGCGAGCAGCCGCCGGTGCAGCATTTCACTGTCCGGCACCCGAGCCACGGCGCGGAACCAGATCTGCCGCAGCGGCGGCGCGCGCTGCGGTTGCAGGTAATCGATCGGCTGCACCATGCGGAACTCGAACGGTCGCGGCTGCGCGAAAAAGCGCCGCACCCGTTCGGGCAGGCGCGCCAGGAACTCCGGGGGCGGACCGGAGTAGTCACCCAGACTCTCCGGCGCGGGGACCTCGGGAATTTCCATCTGGTGATCGAAGCCATCTTCCTGCGTCTGGAAGGAGGCGGCCATGCTGAAGATCTGCTGTCCGTGCTGGATCGCCACCACGCGGCGATTGGAGAAGCTGTGGCCATCCAGGCTGCGATCGACTTGGTACACGATCGGCGCGTTAAAGTCACCGCGGCGCAAGAAGTAGGCATGCAGGGAATGCACCACACGCTCATCGAGGACGGTGGCCGCGGCGGCGCTCAGTGCCTGCCCGAGCACCTGGCCGCCAAAGACCTGCGCGGCGCCGATGTCGCGGCTCTCGCCGCGAAACAGGTCTACCTCGAGCTGCTCAAGCTCCAGCAGCGCCAGCAGATCCGCGAGCCGCTGGTCCATCACGCCCCCGGGCCACGCCCTGCGAGGTGCCACGCAGGAGGGTTCATGGCCATAGCTGCCACCCGGTCAGCACCTCAGTCCGGCACTCCGAGCCGCTGGTGCATCACCGGGCTCGTGGTCGTGTACTGCAGGAACTGCTTCTTCTGCGGATAGAGGTGATGCTGGATGGCAAACGCCGCCAGCGCCGCCTCGTGGAACCCTGACAAGATCAGCTTCTTCTTGCCGGGGTAGGTGTTGATATCGCCCACGGCGAACACCCCCGGCAGGCTTGTCTGAAATTTCTCGGTGTCGACCTTGAGGACACGCTTCTCAAGCGCCAGGCCCCACTCGGCGATCGGCCCCAGTTTCGGATGCAGCCCGAAGAACACCAGGAGCTGCTCGGCCGGAAGTGCCTGGATGCCACCGTCGGGCTTTTTGACGTTGACGCCTCGCAGTGCCCCGTCCTCAACGATGAACGAATGTGGCAGCGCCTCGAAGCAGCGCAGGCGCCCGGCAGCTTGCAGCTCGCGCATCTTGGCGACCGAGGCGGGCGCGGCCCGGAACTCGCTGCGGCGGTGCACGAGGTCGAGGCCGGCAGCGCGCGGCAGCAGCTCCAGGGTCCAGTCGAGCGCCGAGTCGCCGCCGCCGAAAATGACGAGGCGCTTACCGGCCAGTTCGGCCGCGTTCTTGACGCGGTACTGCACCGCCGTTCCCTCGAACGCCTCGGATCCCTCGATGCCGATGCGCCGGGGCTGGAACGAGCCGACCCCGGCGGCGATGACGACGGCGCCGGCATCGAAGGTGGTGTCGCCGGCCGTGCGCACGCGGAAGCGGCCATCCTCGCGACGGGCGAACTCCACGACCTCCTGCCCCAGGTGAAACTGCGGCTTGAACGGCTTGATCTGCTGCAGCAGCCGATCGACCAGTTCCTGCGCGCCGCACACCGGCAGCGCTGGAATGTCGTAGATCGGCTTGTCCGGATAGAGTTCCGCGCACTGGCCGCCGGGGTGCGCCAGCGAGTCCACCACGTGGGCGCTGATCCCGAGCAGTCCGAGTTCAAAGACCTGGAACAGTCCGCAGGGGCCGGCCCCGATGATGAGGACTTCGGCGGTTACGGCGGGTGCGGCGGCCCCGGGAGACGTCTGGCTCAAGGCGGTGACTTTCGGAAAATCGGTTGCGGAAAGCCATTGTAGAGGGTCCGCACCGCCGCCGCATGGCGGCTCTTCCGGGTCCGCTCAGCGCAGGATGCACTCAGTGCGGGCCGCGCCTTATAGTAGCGCCCCGGCGCGCACCGTACGGCGCCTGCACTGTCGCGGTACACGCGGAGGAATTCCTTGGCCAGGGTCAACCTTAGCAGTCCACGGCTGCGCCCGGGCGCCGTCGCGGCCGGCGCCGCTGCGCGGACTGAGGATCCTGAGCATGCTGTTGCCTTACCAACCTGTCAGCGCCCCGTGAGGCTGTCAAAGGAACTGTCTTGAGCTCGAATGCCGAACTGAATGCCCGCCGCCAGAAGGCCATCCCGCGCGGGGTTTCCAACTCGCTCATGGTGTACGCCGAGCGGGCGAACAACGCGGAGATCTGGGACGTCGAGGGCAAGCGCTACATCGACTTCGCCAGCGGCATCTCGGTGCTCAACACCGGGCACCTGCACCCGAAGGTGCAGGCAGCGATCGCGCAACAGCTGGAGAAGTTCACGCACACCTGCTTCCAGGTGACGCCGTACGAGAGCTACGTCGCACTCGCGGAGCAGCTGAATGTCCTCGCCCCGGGCACCACGCCCAAGAAGACGATCTTCCTCAGTACCGGCGCGGAAGCGGTGGAGAACGCCATCAAGATCGCACGCTTCCACACCAAGCGTTCGGCGATCATCGCCTTCGCCGGCGGCTTTCACGGTCGCACCCTCGCCTGCATCAGCCTCACCGGCAAGGTGCAGCCCTACAAGGCGGGCTTCGGACCGATGCTGCCGGAGGTCTACCACCTGCCCTACCCGATGCCCTACCACGGCATAACGGTGGAGGACTGCCTCGAGTCGCTCGAGCAGCTGTTCAAGGCGGATGTGGATCCGGCGCGCGTTGCGGCCATCATCATCGAGCCGGTGCTGGGCGAGGGCGGCTTCTACGCCGCCCCCGCGGAACTCATGCGGCGCCTGCGCAGCATCTGCGACTCGCACGGCATCGTCTTGATCGCCGATGAGATCCAGTCCGGCTTCGGCCGCACCGGACGCATGTTCGCGATCGAGCACGCCGGCATCGAGCCGGACCTGATCACGATCGCCAAGAGCGTCGCCGGCGGCGTGCCGCTCTCGGCCGTCATCGGCAAGGCCGACATCATGGACGCACCGCTCCCGGGCGGCCTGGGGGGCACCTACGCCGGCTCACCGCTGGGGTGCGCAGCGGGACTCGCGGTGCTCGAAGTGATGCGCGAAGAGCAGCTGCTCAAGCGCGCCCAGGAGATCGGGCGCTTCATGAGTTCGCGCCTGAAGGGCCTGCAGGTTCACTTTCCCTGCCTCGGCGAGGTGCGCGCCCTGGGCGCGATGGTCGCGGTGGAACTGGTGAAGAACTCGCGCGCCGATGCGCCCGATGCCGAGCTCACCAAGGCGCTGGTGCAGGCGGCGGGCCGTCATGGACTGGTGCTGCTCTCCTGCGGCGTTTATGCCAACGTAATTCGCTTCCTCGCCCCGCTCACGATCAGCGACGCGCTCCTCAAGGAGGGCTTCCATCTCTTCGAGGTCGCCCTGACGGAGGTCGCCGGCACCGCGGTGCCGGCCAAAGCGACGGCCTAGGCCCGCGCGCCGCGCTCAGGCGCGGCCGGCGTTGGCGTCGGTCGGCGTGTGGAAATACTCGCTCTCCGAGGCGAGCTGCTCGATGAGGCGTTTCAGTTCAGCCATGCGCCCCTGCGCGGTGCTGATCGGCATGCAATCCTGACAGCGCGGGTCCCCGCACGGCTGTCGGGAATACAGCCAATACTGGATGGCACCGGCCAACAGTCCGTCTGCGATGTCCCACAGGTCCGCATCCTTGTCCTTGTCCGCAATGCGGTTGCCAAGGTCGACCGCCTTGGAGAATGCCGCATCAAACGTATCAGCCAGCTCAGTCATGCTTTGCGCCGCCCCTTCATCGTGGCAGCTAGTATAGGGCATCAAGCGCTCCCACCCGGCCGGCGGTCGCGGGGCAAAAAGCACACTTTCGACGCGGTTTAACGGCCGAGACGCAGCCTTCGACGGCATTTATGCGAAGCCCGCCTCGGAAGCCCCCGGCTGGCGGCGCGCATCATGAATCCGGGCCCACGATTGAATGCGAGCCGCGTCGGTTCCGATCGCGACTTATGTCGCATGCAGACAAATGAAACGCGTTCCACCTCCCCCGGGTGCAGTTCCCGGCCCGCAAAGAATGCGCGGCTGGCGCCTCGGCGCGCCACTGCTGGGCATCGCCTGGCGGCTGGGCCTGGGGCTGGCGGCGGTGGCGGCGGTGCTGGTCGGTGCCGAGGTGCTCGCCACCCGCACCACGCGCGATGCCCTCGAGGCGGTGCGTGCCATGCAGAGCGAGCACGAGCCGCTCGCGAACAGCGCCGACGCGGTGCTGGAGAAGCTGGTCGCGTACGATCAGGCGGTCGGCGCGTACGTGCAGGCACGCAGCGGCACCGACGTCGATGGCATCACGCTCGCCGGCGATGCACTTGAGGATGCGGTAGCCGCCTACTTCGCCAACCGGCCGCAAGCCCCCGTCAACCCGGCGACTGTGGCACTGCGGGCGCAGCTGACGCGTCACATCGAGACCGCGCGGCAGCTGGCGAGCCGGGCAACACAGCGCTGGCAGTGGATCGACGCCCGCGGCGCGGCCCTCAACCGCGTCTACCAGCTCATCGCCTCAGCGGGCGGTTCGGGCGTCGCCATCGATGGTACCCAGGTATATGCGCGCCGCTCGCTGGCGGAACTTCAGTCCGCCATCAATGCGGTGCGCGGAAACCTCGACAAGGCCGCAGTGATGGCGCGCCGTGAAGAGGACTTCCGCTCGCTGCTGGACCTGAACGCCGCGGAGCTGCAGGTGTCCCCCGGGCGCGCGTGGCTGGCGCTGTTGCGCCAGGACTTCGCCGAGTCAGTGCGCCTGCGACTTGAGATTGCGCGCTACGACAGCGCCAGCGGCCCCGAATGGCACAACCTGCTCGAAGAGAGCGCCGCCCTCATCGCCGCGATCCAGCAGCAGCTGCAGAAGCCGGCGCGCCTGGGCCTGGTGAAGGCCGCACAGCACGCCGCCACCGCCGCGGAAGTCGCCGAGAACACCCTGCGCACCAGCGCCGCCGCGGTGCTGGGCCTGCTGCTGCTGGTCTCGGTGCTGCTCACCGTGAGCATCAGTCTGCCGATACGCCGCCTCACCGCCGCGACGCGCCGCCTCACCGCCGGGGACCGGGCCGCGCGCGCCCCGCGCGGCGGCTCGGCGGAAGTCGCCGAGCTGGCCGAATCCTTCAACACCATGGCCGACCGCATCGAGCATGCCGAGGCGGAGCTGCGCGCGCACCAGGCGGAACTTGAGCGCCACGTGGCCGAGCGCACCCGCCAGCTGCATCACCTCGCGTACCACGACCCGCTCACCCAGCTGCCCAATCGCCGCAAGCTCTCGGCGCGCCTCGCCGGAGCGCTGGCGCGCGCCGGCGCGCGCCAGCGCCTGGCGCTGCTGTTCGTGGACCTGGACAACTTCAAGTCCATCAACGACACGCTCGGTCACAGCTTCGGCGATCGGGTGTTGCAGCTCATCGCCGAGCGGCTGCGCGCGGCTACCGGCGCGCACGGCCTGTTGGCACGCCTGGGGGGCGACGAGTTCACGGTGCTGCTGGAGAACGTCGAATCGGCCGCGCAGGTCGAGGAACACGCCGCCCAGATCGTCACCACGCTGCAGCAGCCGCTCAACGTCGACGGGCGCGTGCTCACCACCAGCGCCAGCATCGGCGCCAGCATGTACCCGGATCACGCCGCTGACGCGGAAGGCCTGCTGCGGGCCGCCGACGTCGCCCTGTTTCGCGCCAAGGAACTGGGGCGCAACCGCGTCGCGCTCTACAGCCCGGCACTGTTCGATGCGGCCGCGCAGCGCTTCCGGCTCGAGCAGTCGCTGCGGCGCGCCGTCGAAAAGGGCGAACTGCTGCTCATGTACCAGCCGCAGGTCTCGTTGCATACCCTGGAGTCGACGAACGTCGAGGCGCTGTTGCGCTGGCGCAAGCCCGATGGCCGCGTCGCCACCGCCGCCGAGTTCATCCACGTGGCTGAAAAGACCGGGCTGATCCACGAGCTCACCGGCTGGATTCTGCATACCGCGGCCGCCGCGGCGGCGGCCTGGCGCGCCCAGGGCTGGCACCGTGCCAGCGTCGCCATCAATGTCTCACCGCCGCAGTTCTTCGAGAGCGGCTTTGTCGAACACGTCGCCCGTACCCTGGAGGTCACGGGGCTGCCGGCGAGCGCGCTCGAGCTGGAGATCACCGAGACCGTGTTCCAGACCGGACCTGCCACCATCGAGTCACTGCGGCGCCTGCGGGCACTGGGAGTGGCGGTGGCACTGGATGACTTCGGCATCGGCTACTCCTCACTCACTTCCCTCGAGCAGCTGCCGATCACGCGCGTGAAGCTCGACCGACTGCTGGTGGCCGGCGTTGATACCAACTCGCGCTCGGCTGCGATCGTGCGCTCGATCGTGGCGCTGTGCCATGGTCTTGGCTTGCAGGTGGTGGCCGAGGGCGTGGAACGCTCCGCCCAGCTGGACTTCCTCGCCGGCTGCGGCCCGATCGGGGTACAGGGATACCTGCTGGCGCATCCGGTGGAGGCAGCCTCGGCCGCGAGCGAAGCGCAGGCGGCGAGCGCACGCGCACGGCTGTCGCTCGAGGCAGGCACGCGCGTGCCGCGGCACGAGGGTGTGGAATCGCTCGTGTTCGTCGGCGGCACGCGCCGCCGCACCCCCTAGGATCGCGGCGCAGCGCCGCCGAGGAAGGCGTCCCGGGCCGCCACGCCAACGTCGGCCTGGTCGGTGAAGAAGCCGTCGATCCCGGCCTGCAGGAACCGCAGGATCTCGCCTTGCAGGTCACCGCACCCGGATGCGGATGTGCCGTGGCGCAAATCCCCGGGCAGAAATTCGTTCTCCGCGCGGAAGGTCCAGGGGTGCAGCGCGAGTCCCTGCGCATGCGCGTCGGCGACGAGCCGCGTGGGTTCCCCGAGGGTGGCGTCGGCGCGGCGCGGAATGACCAGGCTCTTCGCCGGCCCGATCGCCTGCGCGTACTGCGCGATGTCCGCCAGGCCCTGCGGGGTCAGCAGGTGAGCGTAGGTGCGCGGATCGTGCGCCGCCACCCAATCGTAAGGCGCGCCGCTTGCTTCGATGAGCTGCACGCGCCGCAGCGTGGTCAGCTGAGCGAGGGCCTTAAGATTACCCACCTCGAAGGACTGCAGCCAGATCGGCGCGGCGGCGTCGCGGTAACCGTAGCGTTCGAGCGTCGCCAGCAGCGGCTCTTCCATGGCGAGCCGGAGTGCGGCGAAGTAGCTTGGGTGCTTGGTCTCAGGATAGACCCCGATGCGCGCCGGCGGCGGCAGTCCCAGCTGCCGGGCGCGCGCGGCGCGCTGGCCCTCGACGCCTTGTACCAGCGCGAGGACTTCCTCAAACGTCGGAATTTCGAACCGGCCGTCCCAGCGCGTGTTGGCGGGGCGCACCGTGGGGATACGCTCGCGCGCCCGCAAGGTCTTGAGCTCCGCGAGCGTGAAGTCTTCAGTGAACCAGCCCTCGACCTGCGTCCCGTCGATGCTGCGCCGCGCGCGGCGCGCCGCGAACTCCGGGCGCGCGGCTACATCGGTGGTGCCGCCGATCTCGTTCTCGTGACGCGCGATGAGCACCCCGTCGCGGCTCATGACCAGATCCGGCTCGACGAAGTCGGCACCGAACTGCATCGCGAGGAAGTACGAGTCCAGAGTGTGCTCGGGCACATATCCGGCCGCGCCACGGTGCCCAATGACGATCGGAACCGCAGTCATGGCAGCGATACCAGCACAGGGGCCCGCGTCTTGCTAGACTTTTTGCGTGCTACTCACGGAACACGATATTTACCACTTCCGCGAGGGCAGTTACGTGCGCGCCTACGAGAAGCTCGGCGCGCACCGCAGCCGCGACCCGCGCGATGAGACCCAGGTGGCCACGCACTTTGCGGTGTGGGCCCCGAATGCCTCGGCGGTGGCGGTCATCGGGGACTTCAACGGCTGGCAGCCCGACCGGCATCCGCTCGTGGCGCGCGAGGATTCCTCCGGCATCTGGGAGACGACGCTCGCGCAGGTCGGCCCGGGAGCCCTTTACAAGTACCACATCGAGTCGCGCCACGGCGGCGCGGTCGACAAGGCCGACCCCTACGCCTTCCGCGCGGAACTGCCGCCGCGCACCGCCTCGGTGGTGTGGGATCTTGATTACCGCTGGCACGATGAGGCGTGGCTGGCGCAGCGCGCCACCAGCAACGCGCTCGGCGCGCCCTGGTCGATCTACGAGCTGCACCCGGGCTCGTGGCGCCGCAAGCCCGAGGACGGCAACCGCTGGCTCAGCTACCGCGAGCTTGCGCACCAGCTCGCGGACTATGCGCAGCAGCTAGGCTTCACGCACGTGGAATTGATGCCGGTGATGGAGCATCCGTTCTACGGCTCCTGGGGCTACCAGGTCACCGGTTACTTCGCGCCGAGCTCGCGCTACGGCACGCCGCAGGATTTCATGTACCTGGTGGATCACCTGCACCAGCGCGGCATCGGCGTCATCCTCGACTGGGTGCCCTCGCACTTCCCCACCGACGAGCACGGGCTCTCGCGCTTCGATGGCACGCATCTGTACGAACACGCCGACCCCCGCCAGGGATTCCACCCGGAGTGGAGCAGCTCCATCTTCAACTACGGGCGCGCCGAGGTCCGCAATTTCCTCGCCAGCAACGCGCTCTTCTGGCTCGACGTCTACCACATCGATGCCCTGCGCGTGGATGCGGTCGCCTCGATGCTGTATCTGGACTACGGGCGCCGCGCGGGCGAGTGGATCCCGAACCGCTTCGGCGGCCACGAGAATCTGGATGCGGTTGAATTCGCCAAGCAACTGAACCTTGCCGTCTACCGTGACCACCCGGACACGCAAACCATTGCCGAGGAATCCACCGCCTGGCCCATGGTATCGCGCCCGACGTACCTCGGCGGGCTGGGGTTTGGCCTGAAATGGAACATGGGCTGGATGCACGACACGCTGCGCTACTTCCAGCAGGATCCGCTGCACCGCAAGTACCACCACAGCCGCCTGACCTTCAGCATCTGGTACGCCTTCACCGAGAATTTCGTGCTGCCGCTCTCGCATGACGAGGTCGTGCACGGCAAGGGCGCCCTCATCGGCAAGATGCCCGGCGATGAGTGGCAGCAGTTCGCGAGCCTGCGCCTGCTGTTCGGCTATATGTGGACGCACCCGGGCAAGAAGCTGTTGTTCATGGGGGGCGAGTTCGGGCAGCGGCGCGAGTGGCAGCACGAGGAGAGCCTCGAGTGGCACGTGCTGGAATATCCGTTGCACGCCGGGGTACAGCGCTGGATAACGGACCTGAACCACCTGTACCGTGAAACCGCGGCGCTGCACCAGCTTGACTTCAGCAAGGCCGGTTTTCAGTGGGTGGACTGCGACGACGCCGACGTCAGCGTCATCTGCTTCCTGCGCCGCGACACGGCCGGCAGTCCGGTCCTGGTCGCCTGCAACTTCACCCCGGTGCCGCGCGAGAACTACCGCGTGGGCGTTCCCGCCGGCGGGAAATGGAGCGAGCGGCTCAACAGCGATGCCTGCGCCTACGGCGGCAGCGGCCAGGGAAACTTAGGGGCGCTCGAGGCGCAGGGGATCGCATCCCACGGCTTCGCGCATTCCCTCAACCTGCGCTTGCCGCCGCTCGCGGTCGTGATCCTCACGCCCCCGTAGCCGGCGCAACTACTCCCGAACGCGCGCCTGCCGCAGTGGTTGACGCGCACTCAGCGCTCCCCGCAGTGGCAGCGCGCAGCACGCCGGCGCACAATTTGTCTACCAACACCCATGGGGAATTTCGCATGCGACGCGCCCTCGCCGGGCTCCTGGCAACCCTGATCGCCGCAGCGGTGCTGATCGCCTGCAGCGGCGGCGGCATCCCCAAGCACGAGGGCCAGCAGAAGCAGCGCGACCGCTATGCCAGCTACGCGGGCCCGCCGATCGACAGCCTTACCTGGCTCGGGCGCTACGACAGCTGGGAGTCGATCGGCGACAACCAGCTGGTGCTGTTCACCACCCCGTTCGACGCTTACCTGCTGACGGTGAGACCACCCTGTAACGACCTGAACTTCGCCCAAGCCATTGGTCTCACCTCCACCGGCAACACCGTCTCGGCGCGCCTCGACTCGGTCACGGTCAAGAACATGCGTTGTCCGATCGCCGAGATCCGCAAGGTGGATTACCAGCGCATGCAGGCGGACATGCGCGCGGAGGCGGCGAAAGCCAAGGCGGACGCCGCCACCCAGCAATGATCACTGCGCGGGAGCCCGCGCTACTGCAGCAACGCGATCGACGGATGTAGCGAGGACATCCTGCCGGTTTTTCCAAAACCAGGCCGACCGGGGCGCTACGCTGGCGTCAGCGGTAACCGCGCGCCTGCAGCGTGAACAGCTGCGCGTAGCGGCCGTGCAGCTGCATCAGCTCCTCGTGGCTGCCGCGCTCGATGATGTGACCGTTGTTGAGCACGACGATCTGGTCGGCCATGCGCACCGTGGAAAACCGGTGCGAGATGAGGATGGTGATGCGCTCGCGAGCCAGCTGCCGGAAGTGCTCGAAGACCTCCGCCTCCGCCTGCGCATCCATGGCCGCGGTCGGCTCGTCGAGCACCAGGATGTCGGCACGGCTGCGCATGAAGGCGCGCGACAGCGCGATCTTCTGCCACTGACCGCCGGAGAGTTCGCGTCCGTCCTTGAACCACTTGCCGAGCTGTGTCTGGTACCCCGCCGGCAGCGTGTCGATGAAGTCGCTCGCCCGCCCCTTCACGGCGGCCGCGCGCCAGCGCTCCTCGTCCTCGAAGTAGCGCTCGTCTCCGGCGCCGACGTTCTCTCCCACCAGCAGCTGGTAGCGCGCAAAATCCTGGAAGATCACCCCGATGCGCTCGCGCAGCGCAGCCTCGTCCCACTCGGCGAGGTCCTGGCCGTCAAGCAGGATGCGCCCCGAGGTCGGCGCGTACAGCCGCGTCAGGAGCTTGATGAGCGTGGTCTTGCCGGAACCGTTCTCACCCACCAGCGCGAGGCTGGTGCCGGGAACCAGGTGCAGCGTGATGTTCTCAAGCGCGGCTTCCTGGGCGCCGGGGTAGGTGAAGCTGACATCCTCGAAGCGGATGCCATCCTCCGGGTGCGGGCCGCGCACGGAGCTGCCCGTCGGCAGTATCACTTCGGTCTCCAGGTACTCGTACAGCGTGGACAGGTAGAGGTTGTCCTCATACATGCCCCCGACCGCCGTCAGCATGGCGGACACCGTCGTCTGTCCCTGGCGGAACAGCGCCACATACATGGTCATCTGGCCGATGCTGATCAGCTGGCGCACCGTCGAGATCGCAATCCAGGCGTACGCCCCGTACAGCGCGCCGCTGCCGATGAGGCTCAGAAAGAACCCCCACAGGTCACGCCGGATCGTGAGCGCCCGGTCCTCCTGGTAGAGGCGGCGGAAGATGGCCTGGTAGCGCTCGAGCAGGCGCG
>Ga0070665_100005975_pt1 | contig 12458 bp, 12 predicted proteins | sample KBSS13metaG_FD_65862 | JGI IMG/M metagenome (GOLD analysis project Ga0070665, IMG submission 65862) | Switchgrass rhizosphere microbial communities from Kellogg Biological Station, Michigan, USA - KBS S1-3 metaG | ecosystem: Host-associated > Plants > Roots > Rhizosphere > Soil ... | reverse complement strand
CACTACTGTAGCTGACTATACTAACGGTGTAGCCTCTGCTGCTCAGCAACTGAAAGTACAGTCTAACAAAAACTTTACTGTAACTGTAAACACTAACGCTTCTGCCTTCACATATACTGGTTCTACTACCCCTGCACCAAGCATGCCTGTAAGCGGTACACTGGGTGTAGAAGTAACAGCAAACGGTACAGGTGGTACTATAGCATCACCGTTCAGCTCATCAGCTTATTCTACTTTGACAAGCACAGCACAGAGCCTGATAAGCAATGCAACATATGGCGGCAACCAGACTTTTTCAGTACAATACAATGCAACACCTGGTTTTGCATACCCAGCAGGTACTTATACTACCAGTGTAGTATATACTGCCACTCAACTTTAGGATCTTTTTCATCCCTATATGAGGGCCCCTTTGGCGAGGGGCTCTTTTTTTATTTGCAGGCATTGAGTTACTTTCAGGCATGCATTCACTTTTACTATTGCATGGGGCCATAGGTGCTCAAAGTCAGTTAGCGCCATTAGCAGCTTTACTCGCGGGTAGCTATGATGTCCATACCCTTAATTTTTCTGGCCACGGTGGGGAGGCCATACCTCTGCATCCTTTTTCTATAGAGGCATTTGCTGAAGATGTAATAAAATACATAGAAGAAAAAAGTTTAGCACAGGTATCCATTTTCGGTTATAGCATGGGCGGCTATGTAGCCCTGTACCTTGCAAAGCACCATCCTGAAAAAATAGATAAAATAGTCACCCTGGCCACCAAATATCATTGGGATGAAGCTATTGCCGCAAAAGAGGTACAAACGCTCAATGCCGATAAAATAGAAGCAAAAGTACCAGCCTTCGCCAATACACTAAAAGAACGTCATCTTCCACAGGACTGGAAAGAGGTTTTAATCAAAACAGCTGAAATGATGAATAGCTTGGGCCGGTACAATACTTTACAGGTTGAAGACTATGCTTCCATCACCACTCCGGCCTTATTATTACTTGGCGACAGAGATAAAATGGTAAGTATAGAAGAGACCCTAAATGTTTATAAGTCCCTGACCGCGGCACAAATGGGTATTTTGCCTAATACAGCACATCCTATAGAGCAGGTAGACCAGGATTTGCTTTCTTATTTTATCAAAAGATTTATCCGGTAAGTATTTATTATCATAAATATTAATATTGCTCTAATCTTCACAAAACCCTCACATCTATTTTGCTCCTTACATTATAGCATACAGTCTTTTTTCTATTACCTTTGGCATATACATTTTTACTACAAAATACATGAAGAAAAATATAGCCTTAATGGCAGGCGGTTACTCTGGAGAGCATATCATATCCATACAATCTGCAAAGACCATTGAGAAAAACCTTGATCCTGAGCTTTATAATGTTTATAAAATAATTGTTACAAGGGAAGATTGGACTTTTGAAGCCAATGATGGACAAAAGATATCTGTAGATAAAAATGATTTTTCTATTACGGTAAAAGGTGAAAAAATAAAATTTGATGCAGTATTTATAGTCATTCACGGTACGCCGGGTGAGGACGGTCGCATACAGGGTTATCTCGATATGTTGCAAATACCGTACACCACCTGCAATTCCATAGTTTCTGCCCTTACTTTCAATAAAAGTTATTGCAATAAAGTAGTGCGCGATTTTAAGGTGGTCAATATTGCCAACTCTGTGCACCTCATCAAGGGTGAGCCATATTCAGTTGGCGCAATACTGGAGCAGATAAAAATGCCCGTTTTTGTTAAGCCTAATGAAAGTGGTTCCAGTATAGGGGTGAGCAAAGTAAAGTCCGTTGAAGAATTGTTACCTGCTATAGAAAAGGCATTCAAAGAAGATGACCAGGTGCTTATCGAGGAATATATTGAAGGTCGCGAATTGACGATAGGTGTATACAAAGTAAATGGTTATTTGCATACATTGCCTGCTACTGAAATTATCAGTAAAAATAAATTCTTTGACTACGAAGCAAAATATACACCGGGTATCACCAATGAGGTAACCCCCGCACAGATAGATGATAATATAAGGGAGCAACTGGAGTTTAAAGCTTCTTATATCTACCGTCATCTCAATTGTCGTGGTGTAGTGCGTATGGATTTCATCCTGCAAAAACAAACCAATAAGCTCTTTTTCCTGGAGGTAAATACTACACCCGGGCAAAGCGAAAACAGCATTTTACCGCAGCAGGTAGCTGCTGCTGGCAATAATTTGAAAGATTTTTACGGGGCACTGGTAGAAGATTGTATTAAAATGCAGTCTTAATGACATAACTTATATTGCACTATTATAGCGTATGGCTTTGAATGAAAAAATAAGAACTTCCTTTTTATACAATCTAATCATTGTACTACTGCTTTGCATAGTATTGTACCTTCTTTTCTTTGCCAGTCTCAAATGGGTAACAAGGCACGGCGAAGAAGTGAAAATACCTAATGTTACAGGTATGGATATGAAGGCAGCGCTAACGCAACTGGAAGGTATGGGCTTTGAGGTATATGTAGATTCTACCTATGAGCCTAAGGAAAAGCCTTATGCTGTATTGAAACAAATCCCCGAAATAGCATCAGTTGTAAAAACAGGGCGTACCGTTTTTATTACGGTCAATAAAACAGCGCCGCCGGCTACCCCAATGCCCAATCTGGTAAGCCTTTCCTACCGCAGTGCCGAAATGATACTGAAGAATTACAAACTCATACTGGGAGATACTACATATAAACCTGATATCGCAAAAGGCGCTGTGCTTGCACAGCTTTACAACGGGCAGGAAATACGCCCGGGGCAAATGATACCTGAGGGCAGTAAGATAAGCCTTGTGTTAGGCGATGGTCTCGGTATTACTCAGTTCAATGTGCCTAATGTTATCGGTATGACACCCGATGAGGGTATTGCAGACCTTACTGGTAATGGCTTAAATGCTAATGTAGTATGGGATGCAGACGTTACAGACTCAGCTACTGCACTTATATATAACCAAAGCCCCAAACCATTTAATGAGTTGGGTGCGCCTAGCAGGATAAAGGCCGGAGACCTGATTGATGTGTGGATTAAACAAAACCCGACAACCGAAGAAATGGAGCAAAATAAAAATGCTCCTGCAGGAGTTAATAAGGGTGATACAGCAAAAGGAGACGAACATCAACCACCGGCACCGTAGATGAGAGTAGTAGTTTGTTATATAGCATTTTTATTTCTTTTTATTGGCCCTGGCTTTGCTCAGGAGCATACAGCTCCATTAGGTTATAATCCGGTAATTAAAGAAGCTGCAAAAAAAGACATTAGCCGTTTTTCTAAGAAGACAGCGCTAAGTCTACCCTTTTTTGAGGACTTCACTAATTATGATGTATTTCCCGATAATACTAAATGGATAGACCACGAGGCATATGTAAATAACACCATGTGCGTAAATCCTGTAAGCAGAGGAGTGGCCACGCTCGATGCACTGAATCAATATGGTACTCCTTACGATAGTTTTTACAATACAGTTCAGATATATTGCGATAGCCTCACTACCCAATGGATAGACTTAAGCACATATACGCCCGCTGATAGCATATATCTTAGTTTTTTCTTTCAGCCTGGTGGCAATGGTTTTTATCCGTTAACAGCAGATTCTTTAATGCTGTTTTTCAAGCATGGCAGTGATTGGGTCCGGGTATGGTCTGACACAGGTAGCACGGTACAGCCCTTTCGCCAGGTAATGATACCGGTTAGCGATACGGCTTACTTCAACGATAGCTTTCAGTTCCGATTCGTAAATCTTGCTGCTTTCCAGTATAGCGGTTCCACCTGGAATATTGATTATATAAGAATGAATTCAGGTCGTAATTTGTTCGATACAGCTGTAAATGATGTGACCTACACTTCAGACCCTACTAATATTCTAAATGATTATACAGCTATGCCGTATCGTCAATTCCTGGCTAATAAATCAGGGGAGCTAATATCTCAGATGTCAGATAGCATCAGGAATAATTATGATTTACCCAATACAATAAATTATGGTTACATAGCACGGGAGCTTAGCAGCGGTACTGTACTTGGGAGCGGCACAGGCAGCACCGGCATAGCGGGAGGGGGTAGTGTAGCACAGGTAAGTTTCCCCACATATACTACCAGCACACCCATCGGCGGCATAAACGATAGAGTTGTTTTCGAAAATAAATTCTACCTGCAATCACCTGGGCCATCCGATCCAAGGTCTAACGATACATGCATACGCGACCAGGTATTTGATAATTATCTTTCTTACGATGACGGTACAGCAGAAATGTCTTATTATCTCAATCTATCGGCCACTTTGCCGGGCAAGGTTTCAATAGAGTATCACCTTAATCAGTCCGACACTTTACGTGGCCTGGCTATATACTTCGGCCGACAAGTACCTTTAGCACTCAGCAAGCCATTCTCCATCATTATCTATAAGTCTTTAGCGGGCGTCAACGGCGCATATTTCGATACGGTTTTGCGCGAGCAGGATTTCTATTTTGCTAATTATGCAGACACTATAAATCACTTTTATTTTTATAGGCTCGATACACCTGTTGTAATACCAAGGGGCATATTTTATGCCTGCTCCATGCAGCCTGCCTACAGTGGCAGTGATAGTCTCTATTATGGCCTTGATGTCAACAGACATAACGGAAACCATGCCTACTATAACGTTTTAAATAGTTGGGTTTCTTCCTCTGTTCAGGGCGCTATCATGATCAGGCCTGTTCTGGGACAATACATGCGCGGTACAGATGTTGGTAGCTTGCTTAAAAATGATGATCAATGGACAATGTGGCCAAATCCGGCGAGAGACATTCTTCATGTAGATTATAGCGCTAATAAAAAGGTCACCTACGAAATAGTAAATATCCAGGGTAGCAAAGTAATGTCTGGTAACATTAATGCAGAACAAAATATTAATATTGCTGCACTTGCTTCCGGTATGTATTTTATACGCTTGTCATTTAATGGAGTAAGCGGCACAAGTCAAAAATTTGTAAAGCAGTAATAATGCAAAATATAACAGTAGAAGAACTAAAAGCACGTCTTGATGCTGGTGAGCATCTTAATATACTCGATGTTCGCGAGCCGGCCGAGTATGCACAGTTTAATATCAATGGCAAGCTTATCCCGCTAGGGCAAATAATGGGTATGCAGTTTGACGATATTGAAGATTGGAAAGATCAGGAAATTATAGTACACTGTCATGCAGGTATGCGCAGCATGCAGGCCTGTATGATGTTAGAAACTGCCGGCTTCTCAAACCTGAAGAACCTGACAGGTGGTATGAAGGATTGGCAGGAAAAATATGGAAATACAAAAATATAAATAGTATTTAGCCTTCAGGCGAAAGGAAGAGGTAGTTTATGCATGAAATAGAGCCATATTACAACTGGAGGCATCTCTATACGGCAGAAGAAGATGAATTTTCGCCGTTCTTTGGTCGCGAGTACAGTGAGTTTGAATTTACCAATACTGTTTACAATTACTATATACATCCGCAATGGGATGAGTTTGGGTCGCGCACGCTTTATATGAAAGTGCTCTTCGCAGACTATGAGCTAAATTATGCTATCATCGAGCTAATAGGCGAATGGAATGATGCTGTCGAAAATGACATAATGCAGCTAAAGCGCTCGGTAATAGACCTGATGATAGCAAGAGGCATTACAAAGTTTATATTAATAACAGAAAACGTACTCAATTTTCACAGTAGCGATACTGATTATTATGAAGAATGGTATGAAGATATAAAAGACGAAGGTGGTTGGATAGTTTCGGTGAATATGCCCGAACAAACCCAATACGATTTTCAACGTTCCCATATCGACAGGTATGTTCATTTGTTGGAAGTTCCAGCATGGCGCACCTTCCAGCCGCATCATTTCTTCCAGTTGGTAGATAACCAGATGCTCCGCTTCCTCGATTAAAACTAATTGTACAAAAGTCATCAAAGGTCCACATATTGGACCTTTTACTTTTTAATTTTTAATTATCCGTGTGGATATGTTTATTTGGAAACGGCCCTTCGCGGATCGTACCTTGCCAAATCAGGCCCGTCATGTCGACCGCAAGGGAGACATCTCCTGAAAACATGCAATTAGTCCAATAAGGCTAAACTGCATCTAAGTTCTTTGACACATTGCAAACCCTGATTCAGGGCCAGACAAATATGCTGAAATACAAAATGCGACATTTTGAGACATTTTGTTACAAAATGGGACATAATGTTACTTTTTATAAAAAACTAATAACTCAACAAATTAGCGCTTCACAGCCCATTACTGCCATTCATGATGTCCAAAAAAGAATTTTCTCTCAAGGTGGGAGGTTTGATAAAGTAATTACCTATAGACCTTTTAAAGATTAAATATTTACCTATGTCATTAATTAAACTTTCTTCTTCATTTTCTGTTATTTATCGCAGGAATATTCGCAAATCAGTCTGATTACTTAAAAATTGATTGTGATTTCATTCATCCTCAATTATCTTTGCGGAGATTTCTACAAAAGTTACATCTAACATTACCGGGCAATTATGAGCTGGAAACACAATTTCTCAACATCCATCGGTAAAAAGCTGCAAATGAGCTTAACCGGGTTGTTCCTTATTTTATTTCTTATTGTACACTGCTACGTCAACGGACAGATCTTCTACAACGATGGTGGCGTTCGTTTTAACGAAGCGGCCCATTTTATGGGTACTAATGCCCTTATCCGTACAGTGGAAATAGGTTTGTTTGCTTTTCTTATCCTGCATATAGTGCAAGGGCTCTTATTGTGGGCAAAAAACAGGGCTCGCCGCACTACGCGTTACGCTGTAAGTGCCGGCAATAAAACAAGCCCCTGGTACAGCCGCTCCATGGCATTGTTAGGTACGCTTATATTATTGTTTCTTATTCTGCACCTTTCTAAGTTTTGGGGGCCTAACCGCTATGCACAAACATTTGGCAGCGGCGAGCTGAATCTGTACGAAAGAATGCGCGATGAGTTCAGCATTGGCTGGATAGTGGTAGTATATGTATTAGGTTGCATAGCGCTTGGCTGGCATCTGGTGCATGGTTTCTACAGCTCTTTCCAGACATTAGGCCTTGGTACGCATAGGTACAAGGGAATAATTAGAGGTATAGGCGTTGCCTTTTCTATCATTGTTCCGTTGATATTCGCTCTAATGCCAATCGCTTTCTTCTTTCACTTAATTCAGTAAAAAATTTCGAACTCCCGATATGACACTTAATTCCAAAATACCTGCTGGTCCGTTAGAGTCGAAGTGGAAAACATATAAATCTACTTGTAAGCTGGTTAACCCGGCCAACAAACGTCAGCTTGAAGTGATAGTTATTGGTACTGGTCTTGCCGGTGCTTCTGCTGCCGCTTCGCTCGGCGAAATGGGGTATAAAGTGAAAGCATTCTGCTTTCAGGATAGTCCTCGCCGTGCGCACTCTATAGCTGCGCAAGGTGGCATTAATGCTGCTAAGAATTATCAGAACGATGGTGATAGCACCTATCGCCTGTTTTATGATACGGTTAAAGGTGGCGATTACCGTTCACGTGAAGGAAACGTTTATAGATTGGCTGAAGTTAGTGCCAATATCATTGACCAGTGCGTAGCGCAGGGTGTACCTTTTGCTCGCGAATATGGTGGCTTGTTGAGCAACCGTTCATTTGGTGGTACTCAGGTACAGCGCACTTTCTATGCTGCGGGCCAGACAGGCCAGCAATTGCTGATAGGTGCCTACCAGGCGCTGGAACGTCAGATAGCACAGGGCAATGTGAAAATGTACTCCCGCCACGAAATGCTGGATATCGTAACGATAGATGGCAAAACACGTGGTATTATAGCGCGCAACCTGGTAACAGGTGAGCTGGAACGCCATTTTGGTCATGCTGTATTATTATGCAGCGGCGGTTACGGTAACGTATTTTATTTGTCAACAAACGCCATGGGCAGTAACGTTACCGCCGCATGGAAAGCACATAAAAAAGGCGCCTTCTTTGGTAATCCTTGCTTTACGCAAATTCACCCCACCTGTATCCCTGTAAGTGGCGACCACCAGTCTAAGCTCACGCTTATGTCTGAATCATTACGTAATGACGGACGTATATGGGTGCCTAAACAAAAGGGTGATAACCGCAAGCCAAACGAAATACCTGAAGAAGAACGTGACTATTACCTGGAAAGAAGGTATCCTGCCTTTGGTAACCTGGTGCCACGCGACGTAGCCAGCCGTGCTGCTAAAGAACGTTGTGATGCAGGCTACGGCGTAGGCTCATCTAAAATGGCTGTTTATCTTGATTTCTCTTCAGCTATCATGAGGTATGGCCGTATAGAAGCTAACAAGAAAGGTGAAGAAAATGCAAGCGACGCTACTATACGCCAGTGGGGTATGGATGTGGTAAAGGAAAAGTATGGTAACCTGTTTGAAATGTATGAAAAGATAACAGGTGAAAACCCTTATATAGTGCCAATGCGTATATTCCCTGCAGTACACTATACCATGGGTGGTCTTTGGGTGGATTATGAATTGATGACTACGGTTCCTGGTCTTTATGCATTAGGTGAGGCAAACTTTAGTGATCACGGTGCTAACCGTCTGGGTGCATCTGCTCTTATGCAGGGGCTTGCTGATGGTTACTTCGTTATACCATACACACTTGGCAACAACCTTGCAAATGATATCAGCACAAAAGCGATCCCTACAGATCATCCGGCTTTCGTAGCTGCTGAAAAAGAGGTTCGTGAAAGGATTGAGCGCCTGATGAATATTAAGGGTACTGAAAGTGTCGAAAGTTTCCACAAACGTCTGGGTAAGATCATGTGGGACAAATGCGGTATGGCGCGCAATGCACAAGGTCTCAAAGAAGCAATAGAAGAAATAAAAGCGCTGCGTAAAGAGTTTTATGCCAACGTACGCATACCGGGTGATATCAATGAGTTCAACCCTGAACTGGATAAGGCAGGCCGCGTGGCTGACTTCCTGGAACTGGGCGAACTGATGTGTATGGATGCGCTAAACCGCAATGAAAGCTGTGGTGGTCACTTCCGCGAGGAGTACCAGACAGAAGACGGCGAAGCTTTAAGGCAGGATGACCAGTATATGTACGTATCTGCTTGGGAATATAAAGGTGACAGCCAGTTCGAAATGCATAAAGAAGTGTTGGATTATGAAGTTGTTCACCCAACTCAGCGTTCTTATAAATAAAAGATTTTTCAAATTATCAAAATACCACATCGGGTATGGAGCATTATAATATGAATTTGACGTTGAAAGTTTGGCGTCAGAAAAACAAGAATGAAAGGGGCCGTTTCGAAACTTTCCAGGTTAAGGGTATTTCTTCTGAAATGTCTTTCCTCGAGATGTTCGATGTGCTGAACGAGCAACTGGTTGCGGAGGGCAAAGAGCCCATAGCGTTCGACCACGATTGCCGTGAAGGTATCTGCGGTATGTGCAGCATGTATATTAATGGTCGTGCGCATGGTCCTTGGCATCAAACCACTACCTGCCAGCTCCACATGCGTGAGTACAAAGATGGTGATACCATCGTAGTAGAGCCATGGAGAGCAAATTCTTTCCCTGTCATAAAAGACCTGGTAGTTGATCGTACTTCTTTCGATCGTATTATAGAAGCTGGTGGATATATCTCTGTAAATACAGGTAACGCTATAGATGCAAATGCACTCCCTATTGAAAAGCATAAAGCTGATGAATCGTTCGCGGCAGCAGCATGTATAGGTTGTGGTGCCTGCGTTGCAGCTTGCCCTAATGCATCTGCAATGTTGTTCGTATCAGCTAAGGTATCTCACCTGGCATTATTACCACAAGGCGATCCTGAACGTAAGATACGTGCCGTAAGCATGATAGAGCAAATGGACAAAGAAGGTTTTGGTAGCTGTACGAACATTGGCGCTTGCGAAGCTGAATGTCCTAAGGGCATCTCGCTTGAAAATATTGCACGTCTCAATCGTGAATATATAGGTGCTATATTCTCTGGCGATTCTCAAAATGCTTAATGTATTCTTTATAAATTAATTTTGAAGGCTGCCACACAAGGCAGCCTTTCACTATTTTACCGGCCATGTTAAGAAAATTTTCAACTTTACTTATTTGCCTGCTGTTCACAGCCGCCACCTATGCACAAACAGATAGCAGCCACCTGCGCATCAGCCTTATCACTTGCGGCGTTGGAGATGAGATATGGGAAAGCTTTGGCCACACAGGCGTTAGGGTAATAGACAGCATACACGGTACTGATATAGTGTACAACTACGGTACCTTCAATGGCTATGACAAGGACTTTGAAATAAAGTTCATGCGCGGCAGATTGCTGTACTTCGTATCTACAGACCACTTCAACGACTTCATGCAAGAGTATATAATGGCTCATAGAAAGGTGGAAGAACAGGTGTTACTTATGAGTGCAGCGCAAAAACTATCTGTTGACAGCTTTTTGAAGCGGAACACGTTAACCGAGAACATGTACTACAAGTACGATTTCTATTTTGATAACTGTGCCACTCGCATACGAGATATTTTCCCTTCCACCATGGGTGAGACACTCAAATTTGGGCGAACATTACCTACAGGCGCACGTATTAGCTATCGCAACATAACGGATCAATATCTTTATAAGAAGCATTGGGAGCGTTTGGGTATAGATATATTGCTCGGTAGCAAGGTCGACAAGCCAATGACCAATGAAGGTGCCATGTTCTTGCCGGACTATTTAAGAGATGGCGTAGCTGGTGCCACAGTAAATGGCAAAAGGGTTTCTTCAGACCCTGTAACAATATTGCCAGGCAACGATACGGGCTCGGCGGGTATCAATCAGCCTTTTGTACTCATGTGCATTATTGCTCTTGTCACAATGGCCGGCTTATATTTTCCGAAACTCAGGATGCTGGGTAATGTTATGAGTTCATTACTGCTATTAGTTACAGGCTTGTTAGGAATACTCATCCTTTTCATGTGGTTCGCTACAGACCACAAAGCTTGCCAGGACAACTTTAACTTGCTTTGGGCACTGCCTACCAATATCATTCTTGCTTTCAGGAGTAGGGGAAGGTCCAGATATGCAATTGTTGCTATATGCTTACTGTTGGTGTCCTTAGTGCTTCATGTACTGAAAATACAGGAATTACCACTATTACAGTTGGGGCCACTACTATTGACAATGCTGTTTATCTATGGCACGATTTATAGAAAAACTAAACCCAAAACAGCTTAGATATGCAATATATTCACACAGATGAATTCCCCCGTTTAGCCTACCGCAAATTGGGTAAAGGTCCTGTTGTGGTCTTATTGCATGGCTTTCCTGAAAATGGAAACCTCTGGCGTAATATCTGGCCGGCTTTGTCCGAAAATAATACGGTAATAATTCCCGATCTGCCGGGCAGCGGAGAAAGCACCTTTACTGGCGAAACGCTTAGCATGGAGCAGTTAGCGGATAGTGTGAAGCTAATATTGGACAAAGAGGGTATAGAAGAGTTAGTGTTGGCAGGTCATTCTATGGGTGGTTATATAGCGCTTGCCTTTGCCGAAAAATTTGGGCAAATGCTCAGCGGCCTCTCGTTGGTACATTCCACGGCAGCAGCAGATACAGATGATAAAAAAGAAAACAGAAGAAGATCTGCAGAGTTAATACAAAAAGGTGGTAGAGAACCATTTGTAAAGCAAATGATTCCCAATTTGTTCTTTGAAGGGTTTAAACAGGAGCATCCAGAAGTGATAGAGAAGCAGGTGCAGGAAGCCTTGAAAATAGAAACAAAAAGCCTGGTAGCCTTTCTGGATGCTATGCGCTGCAGGCCTGAACGTACCCATGTATTAAAAAACACCTCTTTCCCCATCCAGTTTATAGTAGGGAAAAACGACAATGTCATACCATTTAACAACATCTTGCAGCAAAGTCACATAAGTAATAGTAATTTTGTGACTGTGTACCGGGATTGTGGTCACATGAGTATGCTGGAAAACCCTAAGGCTTTGGCTATTGATATGGAAGAGTTTATTAGCTATTGTTATCAATTCGAAAAAATAAGATGAGTATAAAATGAGGGGTAGATTATTTGCGAAGTTACTAATGGTTATATTGGTGAGTGTTTGCCTGCCAGCAAGGGCTTCGCATATAGTAGGTGGAGAAGTTACCTATAGATGCCTTGGCGGCAATCAATACGAAATTACGGTTACAATATACGAAGACTGTCTTACCGGCCTTTCCGATGCTATAGCACAGGACGATCCTGCCTATATCAATATTTTCACAGGTGCAACTGCTTTATTTAATGATCCCTATCATCCATATGATTCTATATTTCTTAAGCCGCCGGGACGGGTACTGGTACCTACCAACTTCAGTAATGCATGTATAGACCATGCGCCAGCTACTTGTCTGCAAAAAGCTGTATTTGTCAAGACCTATTATCTTCCTCCTAATGCCAACGGGTATACCATTGT
>Ga0070665_100005974_pt1 | contig 12460 bp, 9 predicted proteins | sample KBSS13metaG_FD_65862 | JGI IMG/M metagenome (GOLD analysis project Ga0070665, IMG submission 65862) | Switchgrass rhizosphere microbial communities from Kellogg Biological Station, Michigan, USA - KBS S1-3 metaG | ecosystem: Host-associated > Plants > Roots > Rhizosphere > Soil ... | reverse complement strand
TCACCTGGAAGAAGAAGCCGTTCCGGTGATCGAAGAACGGATCGAGCACGATCGTGAGGCGGTCGTCGACGTCGAGATCCGCATCACGCGCCAGCTGGGTTGCCACGATCGCGCCAGGCGTCCGGTCGTGGCAGACGGCGCCGATGTATAGCGCCGTGTCCGTGAACAAGACGCGGATCTCGGTCTCCTCGGATGGCTCGCCGCCCTCCACCGGCTCTCGCTGCACGAACCTGGATAAGGGTAAGGTCTCGCGCCACGCCGGTTCATCAAGCCGGCCGTCGATGCGAATCGTCTCGCTCGTTCGCATCGCAGTGGTGCGGGCGGCAACCGCATCGACCGCCTGACCAGCGGCCCATGGTCCGCTGAGGACCACGGCCCCCGCTGCCAGAGCTGCCCTCAGCGGCCAACGCGCCACGGCGAGAACTCGGGCCACGTCCTCAACGCCGCCGTCGCCCAGGCTGGCGACTTGTCGGTGTGACAGGTCGTGCAGGCGTCGGGCATCTTCAGACGCTCGGCTTCCGCCGGCACGATGAATCGGAACGTATGGCTGCGCACCATGACGTCGCCGAGCATCACGGCGATCTTGGGCATGTGGCAGCTGACGCACTCGCTGCCGGGCGAACCCGGCGCATGGTGCGTGTGTTGCTCGATTGTCGCGGTGTGCGGGCCGTTCGGCGATGTCGGCCCGTGGCAGGTCAGGCACACCGTGCGCGCGGGCTTGATGAGATCGGCGTTGTTCGGTGTCCCGTGCGGATCGTGGCAGCTCGCACACGTGACTCCACGGGTGTACATCAGGCTCTGCACGAAGTCGTTTCCCTGCATCCGGTTCTCCCGGGCGCTGCCGTCGGGAAAGTGCAGCGTGTCCTGCGTGCCCGGCGTGTGTTCGTCGAGTTTCCAGAAGTCTGCGAGGCGAAGGCCGACCCGGAAGCCGACCGGCCAATGAAACTCACGACCACCGATGGGTTCCGGTGGATGACCCTCCGAGTGACACTGCACGCAGACGTCCACCGCGGCCATGGTGGGGAGCCGCGCGGGATTGACAATGTTGGTCGTGCTCGGTCGCGCCACGTGATCGCTCCCCGGCCCATGACACCGTTCGCACCCGACGTTCCACTCCGTGACCGTCTTGCGCTCGATGTTGTAGTTCACGGAGTGGCAACCGTCGCAAAGGCCGCTGGTCGCGCCGGTCACGCCGTACGCCCGCCATTGCCGATGCGTCACGTCCCAGGTGGCCGGCAACGGGGCAAAGTCGTCCCCGACCCGCTTGAAATAGCGCTGTTTGAACTTGCTGCCGTAGACGAAGGCGACCTGATCCCTCGTGAAGGTGAGGAGCGGATCGGCGGTGTTGAAGTCGGCGATGATCGCCTCTGGGTGCTCGAGCGGATCGCGAACGACGTTCGCCATGCGCGTACGCTTCCAGCGCTCGAACGTCGGCGCATGGCAGCGGCTGCAGGCGGCCGAACCGACGTAGGTCGCGGCGGCTGGAGCAGGTGATTGGCCAACCACCCACATCGTGCCGGACGAGAGGCAGCCCGCCAGCGCGACGAGCCGGATGCCCGTTACTCGTGTTCCTGTGCGCATGCGCGCACGGTAACAGCTAACTCGTCGATTCTTCGGAGTCTGACGTAAACGTCAGGAACATGTCAGGCAGCGCGGTCGGTACGGCCCCGCTACTCAGATCCCCACCAACCCTGATCCTTCTCGAAAGCCTCCGGCACGATGTGGTGGTGGCCGAGATCGCCTTCGCTGCGAATCTCCGCGTCCCCTGGTGCATTGGACGACGACGCCGGATAGATGCCCGAACGGCCGACCTCGTCTTTCCGTCCTTTGCCGCCTCTCACGTATTCACGCTCGCGTTCGCCGTCCGATTCTCTCGTGTCGTTGTCTTCCTCGTCTCTGAGACGCGCTGTCGTTTCAGTCAATTGCTCAGCCATACGTCCCTCCTCGCCGCCTCGCGGCGTATCACGATCGAATTGTCGTCGCCCGTCTCGCCTCAGCGGGAAGGGCTGCCGGTGTCGCGCGAAACCTCCCAGAGCAGTGCGGCGGTGATGTTCGGCGGTTCGAGGGCGACGATGTCGGCCTGGGAAATGATGCCGGTGCAGCACCCGTCCCCGTCCACCACCAGCACCCGCCTGATCTGGTGGTCTTCCATGATCGAGACGACTTCGTCGATCGAGGCATCGGCGGAGACGGTGACGACCGACGAAGTCATGTACGACTCGACCGTATGGGCCATCGGGTTCATGCCTTCAGCCACGACACGGCAGACGATGTCGCGATCCGTGATGACGCCGATCGGTCGATCCGATGTATCGACGACCGGAATCTCTCCACAGTTGTTTTGCACCATCATTTTCGCGACCTGGTCGAGCGTGGTCGTCGGCGAGCAGCAGGCCGGATCGGGCGTCATCACATCGCGCGCAAGCTTGGCCATAACATCCCTCCATCAGCGGCCGGGTCGAGAGGCAGTGATTTGGGATCCCGCTTGCAAACCCTGCTCCTGCGGCCGGGTGCGACGTGGTGGCCTGCGCATCGACTCTGCTGGCGGGAACTTGTATACGGACGGGATGCTGGTACGAAACATGCCCCTCAACCTCGAGAGATCGGCGATGAAATCCGAACAGCTCCAGGCCCTGTCGGCTCGGACCTTCTCGAGCCGCACCGCTCCGATCGCCTCGATGGCGCTGGACCGCTGGGCCCTTGCGCGCATCCGCGAGACGATCGCGACCGGGCGCATCCGCCTTTTGTTGTGGGATGGCGTCGAGTCGCTCCCGCTGTCAAATTCTGCTGCACCCCTCGTCGGAACCATCACATTCAAGAACCGTCGCGCGCTGCTCAGCTGGCTCTGGGATCCTGATCTGTTCTTCGGCGAAACCTACATGTTCGGCGCCGTCGAGGTTCGCGGCGATCTGGCGGTGGTGCTCGCCGAAATCTACCGCGCGCTGGGACGCGAGACCCGGCGGTCGTGGTGGCGGCGACCGCCGTCGAACGACGAGCGCGCCGCCAGGGAGAACGTTCATCGTCACTACGATTTGGGGAACGCCTTCTATCAACGCTGGCTCGATCGCGAGATGGCGTATACCTGCGCCTACTTCCCGACGCCGGCGGCGACGCTGGAAGACGCACAGATCGCCAAGATGGATCGGGTGTGCCGGAAGCTCGCGCTGCGACCGGGCGAGCGCGTCCTCGAAGCGGGGTGCGGCTGGGGCGGGCTCGCGCTCCACATGGCCCGGCACTATGGTGTGACCGTTCGCGCGCTGAACGTGTCGGCAGACCAAATCGCGTACGCGCGCGAGCGGCTGCGCGCGGAACGGCTCGGCGATCGCGTCGAGTTCGTCGAAGACGACTACCGCCGCGTGCGCGGCCAGTTCGATGTCTTCGTCTCGGTCGGGATGCTCGAACACGTCGGCGCGGCCGACTATCCCACGCTGGGCGCCGTGATCGATCGGACCCTGACCGATCGCGGCCGCGGCCTGCTGCACTTCATCGGCCGGAACCGGCCGAGCCCGCTCAACCCCTGGATCCGCAAGCGCATTTTCCCCGGGGCGTACCCGCCGACGCTCGCCGAAGTGTTCGACCACGTGCTCGGGCCCCGGGACCTGTCGGTGACCGACGTCGAAAACCTGCGGCTCCACTACGCCGCGACGCTCGAGCACTGGCGTGCTCGGTTCGAGTCGGCGGCAGACGAGATCGCGGCGATGTTCGACGAATCATTCGTCCGCGCGTGGCGGCTGTATCTCGCGGGATCGCAGGCGGCCTTCGTCACCGGATCGATGCAGCTCTTTCAAGTGGTCTTTGCGCGCGGCGGGACCAACGCCATTCCCTGGACCCGGTTCGGCTGATCGCGGAGCAGATCGGCGATGGCCAGCTGCGACGTCCTGATCATCGGCGGGGGACCGGCCGGGTCGGCGTGTGCGTGGCGGCTGCGCCAGGCCGGCCTCGACGTGATCGTCGCGGATGCCTCGACGTTTCCGCGAGACAAGGTGTGCGCCGGCTGGATTACGCCGCAGGTCGTGACCGCGCTGCGTCTGGATATCCGGGCGTACGCCGACGGCCGCACGTTTCAGCCGTTCACCGGATTCCGCGTCGGCCTGATCGGCGGCCGCGACACCACCAGGGTCGGGTACGACCGGCCCGTGAGCTTCGGCATCCGCCGATGCGAGTTCGACCACTTTCTGCTGCAGCGCGCCGGCGTGCGTCTGGCGCTCGGCGTGCCGATTACGCAGGTGCGGAAGGACCGCGGCGCGTGGCTGGTCAACAACACGATCCGCGCAGCGCTGCTGGTGGGCGCCGGCGGATCCGGGTGTCCGATCGCGCGGATGCTGAACGGCACCGGGCGCGGCCGTCCGCTCGTCGTCGCGCGCGAGGCGGAGTCGGACGTCAGCGCCGTCGCGGGCGAGGCGTTCGCGGGGGAGCCGCAAGTGCCGGAGCTGTTCTTCTGCGGCGATCTGCAAGGCTACGGCTGGTGCGTGCGGAAGGGCGACTATCTCAACGTCGGCCTCGGCCGTTTCCACCCGCGATCGCTGCCGGCGGCGACGGCGCGATTCGTCGCATTCCTCGAGGCGACCGGCAGGATTCCACCGCATTTTCCGTGGCGATGGCGCGGCCACTCCTATGCGGTAAATGCCGCGCCGAGCCGGCCGATGATCGAGGAAGGCGTGGTGCTGATCGGCGACGCGGCTGGCCTGGCGAATCCGCAGAGCGGCGAAGGCATCAGGCAGGCGATCGAATCTGGCCTGCTCGCCGCCGACGCCATCGTGGCGGCCGACGGGCAGTTCACCCAGGACCGCCTGCAGCCGTACGCCGACGCCGTGAGGGCCCGGTTTGGCGACGCTCCGCTCTCAGGCGCCGTCGCGCGGCTGGTGCCCGACGCGGTGAAGGCCCTCGTCGCCGGTCAGCTGCTTCGGGTGCCGGCCTTCGTCAAGCGGGTCGTCATCGACGACTGGTTCCTGCACAGCCGGCAACCGGCGCTGTCTTGACCACGAAAACACGAAGAACACGAAGACGCACGAAGAAAACCGCTCTGTACAAGACGTTTCTTCTTCGTGTGTTCTTCGAGTCTTTGTGTCTTCGTGGTCGCTGTCCTATAGCCTTCGCAGGTAGGCCAGAAGCGACTCGCGCTCCTCGGGAGTCGGATGCCGATCGAAGTGGATGCCGTCGGTGCTCGCGACCGGCGGCACGACTCCCGGCGGCGCATTGACCTGCACGCGCTTGAAGAACTCGATGTAGTGGTCGACGACCTCTTCCAGACTGGCGGCGCTGTTGTTGTGGAAGTACGGCGCGGTCTTGCGGATCCCGCGAAGGCCGGGGACATCGAACTTGTTCCAATCGTCCTGGCCGGGCAGGCCGCCGACGAAGCCGGTCAGCAGCGCACGCCCGGGATCGGAGCTGGTGCGACGGACCTTCGTATGATCGGCCAGCGTGATCTCGTAGGTCCGGGCATTCCGCGCGAGTCGAGGCGGGCACGCCGCGAAGGCAAAGCGGGCAGGCGACGCCGTGTCGACGGGCCGCGGACACTGGCTCGAGATGTCGTGAAATCGCACGGCCGGGGCTTGTGAGGTCGACTGGCCGGGGCCGCCGTGGCACTGGCTGCACGCGCGTTCGAATACCGTCTTTCCCTGTTCTTCGAGCTCGTTGAGCCGCCGATCGGGATCCGGCAACGGGGTCGTGCCCTCGCGGACCGCGTCGGCCAGGGCGCGAACGCGATGGTTCGTGAACAGCACCCGCTGAAACGAGGACAGATCGTCGAGCAGCCGCTGCGGCGGCGCGTGCTGAATCTGAGCGTGATTGGTGAGCGCACCCAGCGCTTGCTCCTGGAGCGTCGCGACACGGCCGTCCAGCTGATATCCGCCGAAGACGTTCGGGCCGCGCGGCCACGGATTGACGCCGTCAGGGCCGGTGAGGGCGACGTCGTTCACCGTCGGCACGCTCCGCCACACGTCGACGAACGCCTCGGCCGACGGGGCGTTGGTCGCCGGATCGATGAGCCTCAGGTTCGGCGGCAGCGTAAAGGTGATCCTGACCAGGCCGTTCTGGCGCAGATTGCTGAAATCGGCGGCGTTGTCGCCGTTGGTCCGGAAGTCGTCCGCGTCGATCGGCCGAAACAACGGGTCGTCGGCATCCGGATGCCGTTCGCGCCGGGTTTGCAGCCGCTGGAACCTGGCCTCGGCGTTGGCGGGCGACAGCTGGAAATGATCCGTCGCCATATGGCAGTCGGCGCAGGCGCGCCCGTTCGAATCCAGCCCCTTCAGGTCACGGTCGAAGAACGCGAGCCGGCCGCGTTCGACGGCGCGACAGGGCTCGCCCCCGCACCGGCGAGCGTCGAGCTCGTTGTCGGCCTCAGCGTGCTTGTTCGACGTCACGAGGGAGACGTCGGCGGTGCTGGCCCTCATCAGCAGCGTCGGGAACAGCATGAGACCGCAGGCGATCAGCAGTGTGGGTGCTTTCACGGCTTCTTCTCCAAAGAACGGTGTTGAGTCCGGTGTTCAACAGGTAAGGCGTCGCGGGCTGCCGAAACCTGCAACCTTCCCCGCCAAACACCTTCTAACCCGGACCGCTGCAGTGTTTCCGGCCGTTCTGCGCCTTGATAAGCGGGTATGCGCGCGCACGTGGCATCCGCGGCAGTCTGTCCGGCGTCGTTCGGTCTGCTAGACTCGCCCGGGGTCCTGGGCATGAGTGGAACAGCTGACGAGCCCGACTGCGGCGAGGTCACGCAGTTGCTCCGTGCCTGGAGCGAGGGCGATGCGGACGCGTTCGACCGCGTCCTGCCGCTGGTGTACGAGGAGCTCCACCGCATGGCGGCCCGCTACATGGCGGGTGAGCGATCCAGCATCACCCTTCAGGCGACGGCGCTCGTGAACGAGTTGTGCCTGCGACTGCTCGGGTGGGACGCCGTCCGCTGGCAGAACCGCGGGCACTTCTTCGGGGTCTCGGCCCGGATGATGCGGCGGGTGCTCGTGGATATCGCACGTCGACGCCTTGCCGATCGACGGGGCGGTCCCGACGCGGTTCGCGTGCCGCTCGATGGCGTCGATGTCGCGGCGACCGAGCCGGGAGCCGACCTGCTGGCGGTCGACATGGCGCTCGAGATGCTCGCCGTGGAAGACCCACGCAAGGCCCAGGTCGTGGAACTGCGGTTCTTCGGCGGTCTGTCGATCGAGGAGACCGCGGAGGCGCTCGGCGTATCGGCCCGCACGGTTCACACCGACTGGGCCTTCGCCCGGGCGTGGCTGTACCGAACGCTGAGCGCGGTCCATGCCCACTGACCGCTGGCATCGTCTCGAACAACTGTTCGCGGAGTCTGTCGCGCAGCCGGCAGGCGAGCGCGCGGAGTTTCTCTCCCGCACGTGTGGCCCCGACACCGGGATGCGGGACGAGATCATCGCCCTGCTCACGGCCGCGGAGCAATCGGGCGACTTTCTGTCTGCGCCCGCGCTCGACGTCTTCGCGCGGCAGATCTCCCGTGAGGGATGGACCGTTCAGCCGGGCGATCGGATCGCTTCCTACACGATCGAGCGGCGGCTGGGCGCGGGTGGAATGGGCGAAGTGTGGCGCGCGCGCGACGAGCGACTGGCGCGCGACGTGGCGATCAAGCTGCTGCTGCCGCATCCGACCAACGCCGCGGAGCGGGTGCGCGCCTTTCAGCGCGAAGCGCGCGCCGCCGGCACCCTCAATCACACCAACGTGCTGACCGTCTACGACATCGGCGATCACGGCGGTGCCCCGTACCTGGTGACCGAGTGCCTCGACGGCGAGACGCTGCGCGCGCGCCTCACCGCCGGCGCCGTGTCGGTGGACACGGCGCTCGACGTCGCCCTCCAGGTGGCGCGAGGGCTTGGCGCGGCACACGAGCGCGGCATCGTGCATCGCGACCTGAAGCCGGAGAACATCTTTCTCGCGCGGGACGGCCGGGTAAAGATCCTCGATTTCGGCCTCGCGACGCTGCTCGACGGCGCGGCGGCTGCGGCGTCGTTGCAGGAATCGTCCGCCGGGATCACGCGCTCGATCGCTGCCGGCACCGCCGGGTATATGGCGCCGGAACAGCTGCTCGGCCAGGCCGTCGATCGACGCGCTGATATCTTCGCCCTCGGCGCCGTACTCTACGAAATGCTCGCCGGCGGCCGGCCGTTCAAGGAGGACAGCACCCTGGCGACGGTGAACGCGTCCCTGACGCAGCAGCCTCGGGCTCTCACCGATGTGAACCCGGAGGTTCCGTCAGCGCTGTCTCAGGTCGTGCGCCGGTGCCTGGCGAAGAAACCCTCGGATCGCTTTTCGACCGTCGCCGATCTCGTGGCTGCGCTCGATCCGGTCGTCCAGGCCCGGACGCCGGCGCCGTCACCTGGCCTGAGGGCGTTCGTCCGAAGACCGGCGGTGATCGTCACCGCGCTGCTGCTGATCGCCGCGCTGGCTGCCGGCGCCTGGCGGTTTCAGGTGACGGCAGCCCGGGTTCGATGGGCGCATACCATTGCCGCGCCCGAGATACAGCGCCTCTTCAACCATGCTGACTACACCGAGGCGTTTCTCCTCGGCCGTCAGGCGCTGGACGTCGTGCCCGATGATCCGCACCTGAAGCAGTTGTGGCTCGACGTGTCGGTCGCTGCGGTCGTGACCACCGATCCCGCAGACGCCGAAGTGGCGTTCGCCTCGTATCGAGCGCCGACCACCTGGCTTCCTCTCGGCCGGACGCCGCTCAACCGTGTACGCATTCCACGCACGCTCATCCGGCTGCGGATCACCAAGCCCGGTTTTCAGCCGATCGAGGGCACCGCGTCCCCGCCAGGGCAGCACTTCCGGCTCGATCCGGTAGACGCGGTACCGCCCGGGATGGTGCGGGTGGTTGGCGGCCGCGATCCCCTTCGGTTTGGCACGGTCGGTGGGCTCGACGATTTCTGGATCGATCGATTCGAGGTCACCAACCGGCAGTTCAAGGCGTTCGTCGATCGCGGCGGGTACCGCCGGCACGACTACTGGAAGGAGCCGTTCGTCGACGGCCGACAATCCATGTCGTGGGAAGAAGCGACCGCGAAATTTCATGACACCACCGGACAGCCGGGTCCCGCGACCTGGAAGGCGGGAACGTATCCCGACGGTCAAGCGGAATTCCCGGTCGGGGGCGTGAGCTGGTACGAGGCGGCGGCGTACGCCGCGTTTGCGGGCAAGAGCCTGCCGACGATCTACCACTGGTACCGCGCCGCGGATCTGGGCCGCTTCTCCGACATCCTGACGGTCAGCAACTTCGGCGGAACAGGGCCCGCGCCGGTCGGGAGCTACGCCGGCCTCGGCCCGTTCGGCACCTACGATATGGCCGGCAACGTGAAGGAGTGGTGCTGGAACGAATCGAACGACCGGCGATTCCTGCTGGGAGGCGCGTGGGACGAGCCGAGGTATTTGTTCGCGGACTTCGACGCGAGGCGGCCGTTCGAGCGGGCGCCGGAGTACGGCTTCCGCCTGGCGCAATACCTCCGGCCGTTGCCGTCATCAGCGGCCGCGGCCGCGCCCGTCCCGATCGAGGCGCTCGTGCCCGACGCCTTGAAGCAGGCACCGGTCGGCGATGCCATCTTCGCGGTGTACCGGAGGCAGTACGCCTACGATCCCGGACCGCTGAATGCCCTCGTCGAGGCGACCGAGGAGACCGAGACCTGGTCGAAGCAGACCATCGCCTTCGATACCGCCTATCCCGGCGAGCGCATGCGCGCCTATCTCTTCCTGCCGAAGCACGGATCGCCGCCGTACCAGACCGTCGTCTTTTTTCCGGCGGCCGACGCATTTCATCTTCGCTCGAGCCGCGACATGTCGATGTTCAATGGGGACTTCATCATCCGGAGCGGACGCGCGTTCCTCTATCCGGTGTACAAGGGCACCTACGAGCGGTCGTCGGACGGCGAGATGGGAACCAATGCGGAACGCGATCTCATGATTGCCTGGTCGAGGGATCTCGGACGCGCCATCGACTACCTGCAGACCCGCTCGGACATCGACTCCGCGCGGCTTGCGTTCTACGGCGTGAGCACGGGAGCTGATGCCGGAGTGATCCTGACCGCCATTGAGCCGCGCATCAAGACCGCCATCCTTCAGGGCACCGGTCTCCTGGACGTTCGGATCCCTGAAACCGATGTGCTGAACTATGCGCCGCGGGTACAGATCCCGACACTGGTGCTGACCGGCCGCTACGACTTCGAGACGCCGTTCGAGACCGCGCAACGTCCGCTGTTCGCCCTGTTCGGAACGCCGCCCGAGCACAAGCGGCACGTCGTCTTCGAGACCGGCCATGCGTTGCCGATCGATGGGGTCGCCCGCGAGGTGCTGCCGTGGCTGGACCGCTATCTTGGAGCAGCGCACTCCTCCTCCGCCGCGGATCGTGTTCCTGATGCGAAAGGCGGCCGCTGAGTTGCCGGCGCTCCGAAGCGTTTTCCGTTTAGTGCCTCTACCGAACGGGGCGCCAGGACGCGCCGGGATTGTAGGTGGTGATCGCGGCGGCCGTGACTGCTGTTTCGGCTCCCAGGTCCGTTTCGTGAACCGCGCCGTCCTGGTTGACGGTAAACGTCATGACGCCGCTGGCGTCGTACTGCGCCGGCCACGCGACGAGCGCGAACCCGGCCGACATCTCGCCGTTGACGAGGTAGGACTTGGCTCCGCCCGGCGCGGCGGCTCCCTGCGCCGTCAGGATCCTGAAGTAGTAGCCGTAAAAGGGTGTGGGCGGGACGCGATCGGACAAAAGCGTCCGCCCTTCCTCCGACGCCTGCGCCACCAGGTCGCCCAAGGGGCTTCGTGGCTGACCGTGCGCCGACGGCCAGTACAGCCCGTTGTGCTTGCCCGGATCGCTGCGGAAGGTCGTCGCGAAGAGGCCCCCGGGCTTTCCATCGTGTCCCTCTCGCGCGTAACGCTGCTGTGCCGCGACGAAGGTTCGGCAGATCCCGATCACCGCCAGCTCGTTGCGGCCGATCCGGCGCGCGAGCACTTCTTCTTTTCCCGCGGCAACGTCGAATCGCCAGCGGTTCGCGCTCTTCACGAGGGGAACAGGAAACGGCCAGCCCTCGTTGCCGACGATGAGCGTCTTGCGGTTGGTCCCCTGATTCAGCCAGCGCGACCCTTCGGCGGCGGCGACGGTGAAGACTTCGCGATTCCTGCGCGCGGTCGCCGCATCGGACGAGGCGATCAGCTCATTGCCCTCAGGTCCGAAGATCGCGCGGAGATCGTCCAGGCTGTTCGACTTGGCCGCCTCGGTCAGCGCGCGCACCGCTTCGTCCGGCGTGGCGAAGGTGCGCTGCGCGGGCTGTGCGGTGACGACCAGCCCGCACGCCGCAAGGGCCAGGCCCATCCACGCCGTGGCGGTCAGGCGACGCACGGCCGTCACCGCCGCCTCCCGCCGCCGCCGCTTCTGGAGCGCGAGCTGCTGCGGCTGCTCTGTCCGCGCGAGCTCGCCGCGCGCTCCGACTTGCCGCTCGAATAGCCGGAGAATGCATCGGAGCGGGTGCCGCTGCGCTCCGGGGTCGCCCGCTGGGTGGGAGCATCGCTTTGCCCGCGCGATTCATACGAGCCCGAGCCCGCGGTTCGTGTTCCGGTCGAGGCCGCCTGTGCCGAGGCGGTGCCACTCCGCTGCGTGCCCTGCCCCTGAGAGGCGGGGCGGTTCTCCTGCCGTTCGGTGCGCTGCTCCTGTTTCGTTCCCTGCCGCTCGGTGCGCTGCTCCTGCGCCTTGCCCGCGCGATCCCCTCGTTCGTCGGCGATGTCCTCGCGGTGATCCTGCCAATCCTCGCGCGCGTCCTCGCGGTGGTCGTAGTAGTCGTCCCACGCGTCGTTGTACATGTAGCCGCCGCCGTGCCAGCCGTAGGGACCGTAGTAGTAGTTATTGTTGACGGCCGCGCCAATCGCGATGCCGGCCGTGAAACCAACCAGGCCCGCGACGGCCGCATCCGTGCTGCTGTTCTGGACGACCACCGTCGTCGGCTGGACGTAGACCGTCTGGGGGTTGTACTGCGGGACGTACACGACTTGCGGGTTCGCCGGTTCGATGACGATCACCTCCTGACCTGCCGACGTCGTCTGGGTCTCCACTTCCTGCTGCGGCGTGGTCTTGAGGGTTCCCGCATCGTGGGCCTGTTTTCTCAGCCGCTGAATGCTCGCGAACACCGCCGTCCGATCCGCGGTGAATGCCTCGCCGAGGCGGGTCGTCGAGGTCAGCTGGCCGGCCATCTGTTTCACGATCTGCGGGAAGAGGGCCAGCGCCACGAAGCTTGGTTGAAAGTTGTCCTTCAGGGCGGCGTCCTGCAGGTCGGTGCCTTTCAAGGTCGAGTGGCTCTTGATGAACTGGTCGAGCGCCGTCACGCCGACGGGATCCGTCGCGCACAGCAGCATCTGGGCCAGGAGCTGATCGGGATAGAGGGCGATGGGAGCGAGCAGGCCGTCGAGGTCTGCGGAAGTCAGGGCCTGACCGGACGAGGCGGTGGCGGTGTGCCCTCCGGGT
>Ga0070665_100005973_pt1 | contig 12460 bp, 21 predicted proteins | sample KBSS13metaG_FD_65862 | JGI IMG/M metagenome (GOLD analysis project Ga0070665, IMG submission 65862) | Switchgrass rhizosphere microbial communities from Kellogg Biological Station, Michigan, USA - KBS S1-3 metaG | ecosystem: Host-associated > Plants > Roots > Rhizosphere > Soil ... | reverse complement strand
GGTAGCCCGTCGCGATCGCGAGCTCGACCTTCATGACGTCCGCGCGAAACGCGGCGAGCTCGCCCTGCCCTTGCGCGAGCGACGTCGCGCCGGCGACGATCATCGCCTCGTGCGTGCGCGAGTAGGCTTCGAGCGACGTGTTCGCCGCGTCGAGTGTGGCGACGGTCGTGTTGATCGTCGTCGTGCGCGCGCCGGGAGAGCAGCCGGCGAACATGCCGACGACGTTCAGCACGACCACGACCGCAAGGATGCCAAGCAGGCCGAGCGGCGCAGCCAGCGCGGCGCGGATGAATCCGGCCTGCGTATTACGCGGCGGCGAGCTCGCGCTCGCGATCGGCGGCGAGCCCGCGGCCGCGGTCGGCGCCGGCGCCTGCGTCGCCGGCGGCGCGAGCATCGTCGCCAGCACCGGGCCGAGTTGCGCGACCAGATCGCCGAGCGCTGCTTTCGACGCGGCGCCCCAGCCGTGCGCGACGATCGCCGCGACGAATGGGAACAGCGACACGCCGACGGCGGCTGCGTTGAGATGCAGACCGAAGAGGCCCACCGCGCCGCACAGCACCGTGATGAGCGCGAGGAACATGTGTTTTTCTTCGAACGTCGTGACGAGCTTGCGAAGCATGACGAACCTCACCGTAGGTAGATGGTCAACGCGATCAGCGCAGCGAGCGCGAGCGCGGAAACGAGATCGAGTGCGCCGATTCCGGGCAGCGAGAAACCGCCATCTTGCGGCGCCGCGCCATCGGCACCGCCGACGCGGCCCGCGTTCGCGAAGAAGCGATCGAGGGGCGCGTAGCGCTGGAGCACCGTCGGCAGCTGCGAGCGCTGGCAGCCGAGCGCGTAGCCCTTGAAGTCGGCCCACGAGCTCGCGTGGCCCGCGGCCGCGGCCTGTGGCAACAGCTGCGAGACGATCGCCGGCAGCGCGTGGCACATCTTCGTGAGCGACCACAGGTCCGCGCCCTCCCACGTCGGTGCGGCTTGCTGTGCGCGCGCGAGGCACGAGCGCACGTACGTCACGCCCGTCGAGACCTGCAACGCTTCTTCGTCCGCGGTGAGCGAACGGGCGCGCACTTGCGACGTCGGGCCCGCGGCGAAGTTTCCGTGCAGCGTGTCGACGCTGCCGCCGGCGACCGGGCCGTCCTGCATGTCGATTTGAAAGATGCCGACCTCGTAGCGCGTGCCGAGCGCGCACGGGTTGCCGCCCGACTCCTCGGCGATCCACGCGAGTAGGCGTGCGGTCGGAAGGTCCGGCGCGGCCGCGGCGAGCATGTCGGCCCACGAGTTCGTGGTGTAGACGAGCGGGGTCAGCATCAGAACGCTCCTAGTGAATCGCCATCGAGCTGGTCCTGGTCGGCGGCGAGCTCGTCCTGGTCCGCGAGGTCGCCGGCGGCATCGTCAAACCCGCCGACCGCGGCGACCGCGCCGAACCCGTTCGAGAAGGCCTGTAGCGGGCCCGTGATCGTTTCGTCGCTCGCCCCTGTCTCGGCCTGGTCGTCCGCGGCGGACGCAGGGCGAGGCCCGTACGCGCGCCATAGCGCGTATCCGAGCAGCAGCCCGCCGGCCACGATCCAGGGGTTCAGCTTCACGTTTGGTCCGGCGAGGTGATGGGCCCGGGGCTGGAGCTGTCCGGCCCGCCGCCAAACCACGAGAGAACCGTGTTCCACGCGCTGGCGAGCGAACCGCCGACGGACTCGTTCGACACCGGCGAGCTCGTGTCGCTGCCGTCGCCGCCCGCGAACCCGACACCGCCCTGATGGAGGCACTGCTGCGTGCCCCCGAAGAGGCCGAGCGTCTCGCCCGGGCCGCACGTCGGCGTCGATGGCGATGCGCTCGCGCCGAGCTCGCGCCACAGCACGTACCCGAGGAGCACGGCGCCGGCGATCGTGTAGCCGTTGAGCTTCACACGCTCCCGCAGGCGGTGGGCACGATCGGCGACACGCCGCTCGAGGTCGTGTCGGTCGACCCGATGATCGCGGTCGACGTCGGCGCCGGCGGCGTCGTCGCTGGCGGTGTGGCCGTCGCGCCGTTACCAGCGCAGCCGGCGCAGCACGGCACGGGCGAAATGAACTTGGCGAACGCCTTCACGTAGTGTGCGGCGCCCATGCGCACGGCATCGACGCCGGTGAAGCGCTGGCGCTGATGGCCGTCGCGCCAGCACAGCCACACCGCCCCTGCCGTGATCGCGCCGCCGATAAGGAGATGGGTTTTCGTCATGGTCGTGCTGCTTTCACCAGGCCTGCAGGACGCCCATGATCGAGTTGTCGATACTCGACTGCCCTTGCCGGCCCGACACTTGGCCCTGCGTGTACGCGACGTAGCCGACGATGGCGACGCCGGCGAGCAACAGGAGAATCGTGGACGTCTTCATGTCGTGGTGCCTCCGAGATTTGCCAGCGCGATCGTCGCCGGCCAGATGTTGAGCGCGTCGCCGATCGACTGGACCGACGGCGGAAACTTCGAGCGCACGCCCTGCGCGACGAGCGAGCAGCACGTCCCCGAGGTGAAGACCGAGCCGACGACGGCGCCAGCGACGAGACCGAGCGCGATGGCGAGCGCGACCTTCACAGCGAGCTCGCCACCTTGCCCGCGACGAGCGAGCAGCACGGAGTCATCGCGGTGGCGACGAGCGCGACACCGAACGCGAACAGAAAGCAGATGACGACGGTGGACGACATCAGAGGATCGCTCCCAGTCCGCCGGCCGCTTTGAGGCCGGCGCCGAGCCCTTGCCCGAGTTGCGTCGCGAGGTTGTTCTGCGACTGGAGATAGCTCTCGTAGGCGAGCAGCCCGACGAGCGCGAAGCCCGCGATCATCACCACGAGCACGGTGTTCGTGTTCATCGCAGAACCCTCCACGCGATCAGGCCGAAGCCCGCGGCCCACACGAGGTTCGAACCGAGCACGCCAGCAACGGCACCTTTCGCGGCCGAGCCGAGTGCGCCTTGCAATGCGTCGAGCGCCGCGCCGACCAGCGCTTGCGTGCCCTTGGCGATCGCGGTTTGCGCGCCGGCAGCGATCGCGCTGAGCGACGTGCCGTACTGATCGATCGGCGCTTGGCCGGGCAACGTGAAGCCGACCGCATCCATTTCGCTCGCGAGCGTCGCGATGTCGTCGGTGATTTGCGCGTTGTCGATTGTGCCGAGGCCGTTCGCGTTGAACCCGAATTGCGAGAGCAACGAGTTGCCGCTGCCGTACGCATCGCGTGCCGCGGCCAGCGCGCAGCCCGCTTGCCCGAGCGAGCTCATGTCGTCGGTGCTGAGCGCCGAGCATGGCGTCATCGCGCCGAGGAACGGCAGCGGGCTGCCGAAGTTGCCGAGGGTCGGTGCTTGCGCTGCGTACCCTGCCGCGAACGGCGAGTAGTTGAACGGGTCGGCCTGTCGCGCAGCGTCGTATGCGCCGAGGAACGCGGTCGCCAGCGCTGCACCGTCGGTGCTTGACGTCACCTGCGCTTGAATCGACGTCCAGATCCCCGTCACGGTCGCGCTGTTCGGGTTGCTCGTGTCGATCGCCGGCACGGAGATGCCGGCGATGCTGCCGAGGCCCATGAGATACGCGACCGCAGCCGTGTTGCCGGGTTGGGAAATCTTCTGCGTGGCGCCGTCGCCCGAGCTCGCAGCCGAAGCGCCACCAAAAAGACCGACGATCGCGGGCCAGCCACCGTTCGATTCAACGATGTACTGACCGACGAGCACGGCACCGGCGATTGCGAGTGGTTTCATGGGCTCCGATCCACGTAGGCGTATGCGAGCGAGATCTTCGACGTGACGGCGATGCCCGCGTTGCTGCGCCACATCGACCAACCGAGCGACGTGCCCGCGGCCGGGAAGTTCGTGAATCTGCCCTGCACCACAGCGCCAGTCGCCAGGCGCGTGAGCTGGTAGCTCGGTGCTGGCGTCGGCGCAGCGAGCGACTTCGGCCCGTAGATCTCCAGGCGATAGACGTCGGTCGCGGCAGGAATCGGGAAGTTCGCGCCGAGCGACGTGCGCGGCTGCGCGACCGCACCAGCGCCGTAGACTTGCAGGTTCGCATCGCCGTTCGTGATGCCGATGCCGATCAGGTTCGTCAGCGTCGACGCATCGACATCCGTCGGCGCCGCGGTGCTGTTGCGAAGCCCGATGAACATGTTCGATACGGACCCGAGCGCGTCCGTCACGGCGAATTCGAGCAGCGCGTACAAGCCGAACCCGTTGCCGTACACGTGGTTCGCGAATGCCTGGGCCCACACGGCGAGCGATCCGGCGACGGCCGCGCTCGCTTCCTGCACGATCGGAATCGGCGCGAGTGCGCCCGCGACGGTCGCAGTACCGACGGTGCCCACGTTCGCGAGCGACGAGCCGAGAGCCTGGTTCGTATTGAAGCCGCCGGCGGCGGTCTGCAGCGGGTAATACACCTCGGGCCGCGCGATCGATGGATGCGGTGCGAGCGCTTGCACGACGCCCGCGAGATCGACTTGCGCGAGCATCGGACGCATCGGCCCGGGCACGGCCACAAGCTTCGCGGCGTTCGAATTCGCCGGCGACGGCGAGCTCGCGCCCGCGACGTTGCCGTCGAACGAACCCGACTGTCCGGCGAGGCGATACGTCACGAGTCCCCGCTTTCACCCGACGTCGTCGCGTTGAACCACGCGTCCGCGCTGCCGGGCGCACTCGAGTACCAGACGAACAGCTTGAGCACGTCCCACAGTTCGTTCTCGATGTAGAACGCGATCGTGCCCTCCGCATCGCTGGTCACGTTGCTGACCGTCGCGAGCACCGACTCGTTGAACGTCCTCTCCGTCGGCGCCCAGCGCCAACCGGTCACGAGATAGTTGATCGGCACGCCCGGCGCGCCCGCATCGAAGCCGTTGAACGTGAGCTGAAACCGGCACCGCTTCCGACCGACGAACGGCACCATGAATGTGCCGAAGATCGATTGCGCCTCGGTCGGATCCAGGAGCCCGGAGCTGTACTCGCGGTTGGCGCGGCCCCAGCTCGCGAGCGCGAGCTCGGCCGGCGACTCGAGCACCACGAGCTGAAGCTGCTTGAACAGCGCGAGCTCGCTGCGATTGACACCGCGTCCACCGGCGCCGCCGTTCGGGTCGTACGACGGCCGCACGTTCGTGACCGTGTAGCGCGCCGCCTTGATCGGAAGCACCTTGCCCGCTTGCAGCGTGACACCGTTGACGACGACGAGGCCCTCGTCGGAATCGGGGCCGATCGCGATGCCGTAATACGGGCACGACGAATCCGGCGCGTTCACCTCGTAGGTGCCGCGCGTGAACCAATCTGCGACGTCGACGACTTTCACGACGAGCTCGCGCTAGCCCTTCACCTTGTCGGCGATCAGCAGCCCGAGGAACGCACCCCCGATGCCGGCACCGAGCTGCACCCACGTGTTCGTCGAGCCGAGGATGGTCGACGCGCGAACGCCCGCGTACGAGAGCACCGCGGCCGGACCGTATTTCTTGAGCATTTCCATGACGCGTTGCCTTTCAGGTTCCAGCCGGCGCGGCCGGCGTCGTCGGCTTCGAGAGTTGCGTGTAGAGCAGGTACGCGCCGCCGATCAGGATCGCGCCCCAAATCAGGTGTTTCGTTTTCATGTGAATCCTCCGAGGAACGACGGAATCGCGCCGAACGCGGAGACACCCGAGCTCAGCTTGTAAATCGATGCGCTGCCCGAGCTGCTCGAGCTGGTGGTCGACGTCGACCTGGTGGAGCTCGAGCTCGTGCCCGAGCTCGTGCCGCCCTGTTCGTTCACGCCCGTGCCGACCTTGGTCTGCAGCACGCACGACGGGCCGATGCACTTGCCGAAGTTCGGATCGCACGGGCCGGGGTTGATCGGCTGGCCCGGCGTCGCGCGGACCCACACGCCGTTCGTGATGTCCCACGTAAAGCCGGGCGGCGGCTGCGTGCCGTTGCAAAGGTTCGCGCCGCCGATCGCCGACACGCAGGTCTCGGTGCCGATCGGGTCCGTGTTCGCGATGCCGTTCGCGCCCTGGAGCACGCTCTTGGGGACCTGCCCTGCCGGGCACGTAATACGCGTGCCGCGCGCGTACCAGGTGAGAGGGCCATGTGCGGTCTCGTCGGGGCAGTTCCTCGTCCCGTCGGGCAGCGTCGAGCACGTGTTTCCGTCGTACTGATACAGCGTGTTGTGCACGTTGGCGGGCAGCGGATCGGTGCTGCTGTCGCTCGTTTGCACGATGTACATCTCGAGGCCACTGTCCTTCGGGCCGAACGGACCTTTCGTCGTCGGGTCGCCGGGCAAGCCGGTGAGGAAGTTGTTCTTGTTGATGTGCACCGTCTCGACGTTGCCGTCGTTGGTGTACCCGCGCGGATCGGGCTGCACCGTGCCCGCGTTGGTGACGAGTGCGGCCTCGCCGGAGGCGTCGTTCGAATAATCGCCGCCGCCCGCTCGAGCGCGCACCGCGCTCGCGTACATGTCGAGCGTGCCCGCCTTGCATTTCGTCCAACCGGGCGCGTCGAAGAATGGCGAGCAACCGTTTTGGTAGAGCAACGCGTTGCCGGTGAGCGCACTGTCTGGTGTCGGCCCGCCAAGGTCGGGAATGGCGACGTGCAGCGCGATCGGCCCGTTGAGCTCGTCATTGTTCTTGGCGTCGGAGCTGATCTGGTTCTTCCACGCGCCTTCGCTGTCGGTGAAGGGATCGGGAATCGCGCCGATGATCGTGCTGCCGAGCTGACACGTCGCCTGACACGCGGCGAGCTCGGCGCCCGTGAGTCCATTGCAGAGCCCGTTGCAGAAGTTGTCGGTGGTCGACGCCTGCTTCGCCTGCCACGCCTTGTACAGCGCCCACAGCGCCGCGCCGCCCGCGAGGAGCGCGCCGCCGACGAGAACAGGGTTGGCTGCCATGGTGGTCTTGAAAGGAGTCCCGATTCACGCTCGGGACCACACGTGCGAGAGCCGATCCTCGCGATGGCTTGGTAGCCAAGACCAGCTACGCGTCAGACGAGTGCAGCCGGGAAGAAGCCGGCGTCGGAGTCCGCGACGGTCGCATCCGGTTTGCGCGCGCCCTTGCGGCCGTACTTCTTCGCTTGGTCGACGTCCTGCTTCGTCGACCGCGGGATGAGGCAGCGCGTGATCAGGCGCGGCTGCGTCGCCGGCGCCGCGAGCTCCGTGAAGTTCTCCGTCAGATTGTTGACGATCGGACCTTCGTCGGCGCGGTTGCCGGTCGCCATGATCAGCGCGACGGCGCGCGGGTTGCTGCCCGCGTTCGGCGCGGTGCCGTCCGCCGGGTCCGGCACGAACGGATCGATGTGCAGCGGCGACTGGTTCGTCGTGCCTTGCAGGCCGGGCGCCCACTCGCGGTCGCGCGCATACCGCGTGATCAGATCGGGCCAGAGGAACTGCGACTGCTGGTACAAATCGAGGATGTTGGCCTGCGTGATCTGCGCCGTGGTGATCGGCGAGCCACCTCCGGCCGCGGGCACGTAGAGCGCCTGATCGACGGGCCGACCCTGCACGTTGATCTGCATCTGCGTCGTGGCCGCATTCGGGAAGTCGTTCACGGTGACGACGTCGACCGCGTAGCTGTGCACGCCCGCGGCCTTCGGCTCGGCGAAGCAGTCCGCGACGACGTAGTAGCTGCCCGAGTTGATCGTCACCGCCGAGGTGCCGAGCGACATGTACGCGTTGTTCGTCATGCCGATGCGGATCAGCTGGAACATGTCGACCGGCATCGCGGTCGCGTACGGCTGCTGCATGTACGGGCGCAGCAGCGGCACGTAGAACGAGAAGGTCACGTTCTGGCCCGCGCCGATGGGGATCTGCTGCTGCTCGCGCGTCCGGTCGGCGCCGTAGCAGAGATAGCTGAACACGCGGAGCGCGTCGCCGGGGATTTCATTGAAGCGGTTCACGCCGTCGGTCTGCTGCACCGTGAGCGTCGCGATCGCGCGCCACACGTCGCGCGGATCGACCGCCGCAGTCGCGACGGTGACGTTGAGCTGCACGTGCACCTCGAACCCGGCGATGATCGCTCGCTGGTTCGTGCCCGGGATCATCTTCGGGACCCAGTCCTTGAACTCGAGCTTGGTGTTGCCGGGGGCCACCCACGCTTGCTGTTGCGACGTGAATGGATAGGTGCGGTACTTTTTGAGCAGGCTCGACACGGTGAAATCCTTCCGCTGTGTCCTTTCAGCGGGCCCGCGCGAAACGTCTCGTGTCAACGTCGAGACGCGAGACGGCCGGCGAGACGCGAGACGCGAGACGTCACCGCTCGTCGTCGTCGTCGGGCGGGTCGCTCACCGAGCGCATGCGCTTCGACGGCCGCTCGTTGCGCGTGACCTCGACGCCGAACGCCGGCGCGTGGTGCGGTCGCGAGCGTACGTGCGGCAGCGGCGATGGTATCGCCGCCGGCGCTGCGGGGTCGCGCGAGACGCGGTCGACGAGCACCGCCACGTTGGTCGCGAGCCCGACGAGCTTCTCGTCGGTGTCAGACTTGTTACGACGGGCTTCGCGACGCTGCTCTCGGAACTCGAGCAACATGTAGAACGCGAGCCCGCCGACGCCGAGGTTGCCGAGCTTGGACGCGAGGTCGAAAACATCCATCCTTCGACGCTGTGCCCGCGTAACGCCGACGGTCAACGTGCGCGTTACACGAGGCCAGCGCCGGAGCGCCAGTGTGCGTAACGGAACTTCGGCGCACCGATCATCGGCTGCAGCGTCATCCGCGTGAGGCCGAGCTTCGTCTCGAGGTCGCGCGCCGTGTCGTCGCTGGTGAGCCGGAAGATCACGACGTCGGTCGCGATCTCGTACATCGCGCGCGGCAGCGAGCCCGGCCGCTGCAAGTTGTGCGCGGTTCGGATGCCGAGGTGGCGCCGCGTCGTCGCGATCTCCCAGTCGAGCTTGCCGACGAACGTCGAGCCCGTCGCGTCGAGCACCGACGTCTCGTCCCACGCGAGCATGATCGGCACGCGCACCATCGGCTTGCCGAGGTTGTGACGCTTGCCGAGCGCGAGCGCGAGCTCGGCGACGGGCTGCGACTCGTGGCCGGTGATCGCGATGCTGCGCTGGATCGACGCCCGCTGCGCGGCCGCTTTCGACGCGGCCTCGATGTACTCGTCGGGCGTCGCGTAGCTCGCGCACAGATCGCCGAACTGGCGCTGCGTGTCATGCACGATCGCGATGCCGGTCGGGTTCGCGACGAGGAAGTCGTGCATCCACCGACGAATCACGGTGGTCTTGCCGCTCTCCGGCGCGCCGATCGCGAGCCCGCCGAAGTTCGCGCGGTCAGACATGCGACACCTCAACGTCGGGCGCGGGCGCGTTCGCGTTCTTCGCCTGCGCGGCGCGCACGGCCTCGCTCGGCTCCAACACGAACATGCCCCACACCGCGACGCCGAGGCCGATCGCAACCACGCCTTCGTCCTGGTAGGGAATGCGCACGTTGTATTTGAGCGCGAGGTTGGTTGCAGCTTCCTTGTAGAGCCCCAACGCCCAGTCGATCCCGTCGTCGATCTTCATGCCGGGCGGTGCGAACCCGGCCAGCACGCCGAGTAGCTCGGGGCGCTTGGCGATGATCGTTGCCACGCCGATCTTGACGAACCCCGTCAACATCCGCGCGAGCATCGCCGCCTCCTTAGGCGACGTCGTTGGTGGTGGTGGCGGCGGCGGTTCGGGCTTCGGCGCTACGACCGGCTCGGCCGGCGCGTCGCTCGTCGCTTCGTGCGTCGTGCCCGAACCGTCGAGAAGCACCATCGCCGGCGCGGTGAAGACCTCGCCAGAGACGTCGACCGGCTGCGTCTCGTGCAGCGGGAACGGCGGCGGTGGCGGCGGCGAGCTCGGTCCGCTCGGCCCGGCCGGCGCGTTCGTATTACGCGGCCCCGAGCTCGCGGCGCCGATCGGCGAGACGTCTCGCGCCGCCGTCTCGCTCCCCTGCCCAACCTTCAGCTTGTTTTCGCGCCAGCGCCGCTGACGAAGTGCGCCCGGCGTGTTCGAGTACTGCTTGCCCGACGAGACGTTGGTGACCACTACGAACGCTCCCCCTCGCGGTCAGCGAGAATGTCGACGAGTCGAGGGCCGTCGCGTCTCGCTGTGCAGTTCGTGCAGACACCGTTCTCGTCGAACGAGTGCGCGCCGCGACGAACGCACGCGAACCAGCGCAGCCCGATGGAGACGAGCCGGTCGCTACGCGTCACGCGTGCGAGCTACCGGCGCCACCAGCCGCCGCGGGCGCGCCGGGAGTCGAGCTCGCCGAGCTCGTCGGCGTCGTTGTCGTTGCGGGCGCGGACGCGGCGGTAGGGACCGCTGCGCTCGAGCGCGCGGCATCGAACTCGATCTGTCGCTGCATCTCGGCGGAAAGCGCCTTCCCGAGACGCTGCAACGCGTGACCCTCGGAGTAGCTCGCGGCGAGCTCGTTCGCCGCGTCGAGGAGATCTTGCTTCGTGTTCGTGACAGGAGCGGTCGGGGTGGCCATAGAACCTGATCGATCCACGTTACCCGTCTCGTGATCAACGCTGTTACGCGAGACGCGGCCCGAGACGTCTCGTCGCAAAAACGTTCCCTTTTGCCGTGTCGCGACGCGGGCGTTACGGAGCGCTGGTTCCGGGCACTTGCGCGACCCGATTCCGATACCCCTTTTGCGCGGACCTGGCCCGGGCCCGGACGGCGGGCCTGCCGTCGGCGACGTCGGCGCGCGCGCCGTCCGCGGCCGCGCGATCGCGCCGGCGGCCGGAGGTGCCCGCGCCTGCGTCGGCCGGGAACTCGAGCTCGAGCGCGCGCATGATCGCAGCGCGGTGGTGCCGATCCATCGAGCCGAACATGCGCACCTGTCGCTCGATGCGTCGCTTGAGATCTTGTCGCGTGCGTTTGTCCGCGCCGAAGAATCGATAATCGTGCAGCGGATACGGGTCGTCGAAGTTCGTCCACACGCACTCGACGCCGGCACATCCGTTGCGAAGTCCGACGGTGAACTCGTGGCGCTTCCAATCCTCGAACGCGGTCGGGTACCAGCCCCACGGGTGACCGCACACCAGCACGCGCGCGCGCGACGCACGAAGTAGCCGCACGAGCCGTTCGTGCGCGAGCTCGTCCAGCTCGCATCGGTAGCGCGCGCGCGCGTCGCGGCGATCCTCGATCGGATACGGCGGGTCAGCGAAGATGACCGTCTCCGGGCCCCACACGCGCGCGTTGGCTTCAAGGACCTGGAAGGCGTCGCCGCCTACCACGCGATGGCCCGCGAGCTCGCGCTGCGACTTCAACCAACGGACCTGCTCGACGTCGCGCTCGATCACGAGCGCCTCGGCCGCGCCGCGCGCGAGGTGCCGCGAGACGGCGGCGCTGCCTGCAAAGGCCTCGACGAAGCGCGTGTGCCGCGGGATCAGGTTGATGATCTGTCGATAGAGCTGGTTCTTGCCACCGAAGTAGGTCGCCATGCCTGACGTCGACGGTAGGCGCGAGCGCCTTCGATGTCAACCGCCTCGAGGTGCGGCGCCGGCGCCTACTCGAGCAGCTGCTGCAGCGGCGGCATCCGCGCCGACGTCGCCGGCGGCGTGCGCGCCTGCCGCCGCGGCGAGTCCACGCTTCACGCTGTCGGAGCTGATGCCGAGCTCGTCGCCGATGCGTGCGTACGACCAACCCGCGCCGCGCAGCTCGCGCGCTCGCTCGACGTCGACCGCCACGCGCGGACGACCGAGATGTTTCCCTGCCGCCCTCGCCTTCGACATCCCGAGCCGGGTCCGCTCGCGCACGAGCTCGCGCTCGAACTCGGCGACGCCGGACATCACGTGCAGGATGAGCTTGGAGATCGCGTTGCCGTCCGGCGCGACCTCGAGCATCTGCGACGTCGCGACGAACCGCACGCCTACTTTGTTGAGCGAGTCGATGTTCGCGAGCAAGTCGAGCGCCGAGCGCCCGAACCGATCGAGCTTCCACACAAGCACCGCGTCGACCTTGCCGCGCTTCGCGAGCTCCATCACCCGCGCGAGGCCGGGGCGGTCGTTTCGCGCACCCGAGCCGGTCTCTTCGATCTCGTCGACCACGAGCATCCCGCGCCCGCGCGCGACCTGGCGGAGCTCGTCGCGCGCCGCGGTCGCGTCCTGGTCGAGCGTGCTCACACGGTGATAGATGGCAGCGCGCATCACGAACGCACGATGCCTTGAAGGATCGAACATGCGATCCGCAGCGCGCGCTCGGCAACGTCATCGGCGTCGAGGTTGTTCTCGTGGTTCGCTTCGATCCCGCCCGCGATCACGCTGGCCATTTGCGCGATCATCACTGTGCCGATCGGAGGTAGCGACTTGGGCACTGCTTCCTCGGCGATGCTGACCGTTTGATACTGGTGGTATCCAGTCTTAATCGTGAACTGCACCGACGAGAATTCTAGCTCAAGCACGCCGACGCTTCACAGAACGAACGACGGCCTGCCCTTTCCGAACCAGCCGCGGCGCGATCGCGCGCGCGGCGGCGAGCGCGCGCTCGTGCGCGTGCGCGAGCTCGCTCGTCGCCTTGAGGCTCGCGAGGTGGCGCTCGTCG
>Ga0070665_100005972_pt1 | contig 12461 bp, 12 predicted proteins | sample KBSS13metaG_FD_65862 | JGI IMG/M metagenome (GOLD analysis project Ga0070665, IMG submission 65862) | Switchgrass rhizosphere microbial communities from Kellogg Biological Station, Michigan, USA - KBS S1-3 metaG | ecosystem: Host-associated > Plants > Roots > Rhizosphere > Soil ... | reverse complement strand
GCGGGCCGGTACATGAGGGCCTAAAAAGAAGTTCCCGAAATACGGCCGTTGTCTCAAGGGGATCGGCTAGCCATCTGAAGCGTATCGCTGGATTGTCTGCGTTGCCTGAGAGGTGTCAAAAGTAGGACCCTACGGAGGCGCGTTCGCCATCTCGCCCCAGTATTTCAAAGCCAATAGCCTGACGTCGGCCGGCGTCTCGCCCGCATAGATGTAACAAGCGGCACTCAGTTCTAGATTGGCGGCTACGTAGTGCGACCCCATCCGTGCCATTTCACCGCCACATGTCACTCAGAGAATGAGGATGAGTTTCCGGGACATCGAGACGGTCCCGTGAACCGGTTGACGTGTTTACTCCGGCAGCGAGCTGTCTCATCAAACCGTGGGTTATTGCAAATCCAAGGAAACGTATGGGAATCGAGAGTACGGAGTGACCGAACAATGGAGGCCGGACTAAGGCGTGTGGATTGCAACCTTCGTGGCCGCGCATACTTGACGAGCACAATGATTGAACAGGTCATAAGATCTCCTTGTGACTTGCTTCGTCAACGTCAATCGAGAGTTCCGCGGGTATTCTTTTATGCTCGCCACCTTCTGCGGTCGTGATTCTTACTTCTGGCTGTGCCCTCAGAGCCGTTTCGAACCGAGGGCGACACGCGTCCTCTCCGCGCTGCGGAATCGCCGGCCGTCTGGGTGGCGGACTGTGGAGTCCGCTTGCTCGAACGCGATTGTCGCCTGGGCGAACGGTTACGGATCAGAAGGCGTTGCGGCTGTCGTATTCGTAGACTTTACGAATCGTTTCGTATGAGATCGGTCACAACGTGTCAGGGCCTGGGTCTCGCGTCCATCTCGGAGGCCCGCGCCAGTGCCTGCGTGTCGATATACTCCCGGACGTTCGTCAGTTTGCCATTTTCAACGGTAATGTCGAAGACCCAATGGTCCTCGAACGTCCTATTCGTGGCTTTGACTCTCCCCGTTGCGAAGCCGACGACCAAAACCCGGCCTCCCTGGGCTATGAACTCGGGGGGCATTGGGTACGAAGTTTCCACTGTCTCGTTAGCCTTCTGAAGCACATCCGCCAGTCCCGCGTGCCCGCGGTGCGTGCCGGCCAACGGCCAGTCCTCGCCCGGAATGATCCACTCAATGTCCTCAGCAGACAACGCCAACAAACCTTGCTTATCGCGACGACTGAGTGCTGCAAAAAACTCCTTCACAATCTGTACATTCTCTTGTGTGCTCATCGAACTTTCTCCATTCCTCTTACATCGGATTGCTTGGTGTATGTCATTCAGCCAGGAGCGATGCCAAGTTGTTGCAGCATTACGCCAGCTTGGTTGTAGCAATGAAAGGAGCTAATCTTCCCATTCTCAAGATGAAAAACATCGCAAGACGGGAAATCGATCTTTCTACCTGTTGGAGCTAGAGTTCCCGAAGGAAGCTTCAGCTCGCCTTTGTGCGTTCCCCGAATTGCCAGCTCGACAATGACGACGTTGTCTGCGACATGGATTTTAAATATCTCACGGTGGACGTCGGGGAAGGCACTCGCCAAGGCGGCAAGGGAGTCACCGATGTCTTTCCCGCGGAACTTCGTGCCGGAAGCCATATCCCACATGTATCCATCGTCAGAAAACGCGGCGACAAACTTCTCGGTATCTAATCCTTGCCCTTCTGCGGCCGCGCACGTGTCTCTAATGATTTGTTCATTTACATTCATAGTAACTCCGTCGTTAAGTCGGTTAGTGTCTATACTTGATTAAAAGCTTTCAGCTAGCCTCTGTCCGAAGACGAAGCCTTACTTCTTCGAGTTAAACCTGCGCCATGCCTCCATCGACGGCGAGATCCACGCCGGTGACGTATGAACTTTCATCGGAAGCGAGGAACAAGACGGCAGCAGCGACTTCATCGGCCTTGCCTCTGCGGCCGAGCGGAACTTCCGTGGCGAACTGGGCTGCCGCCTGTTTTACCTGTTCAGCGGTGAGGCCCGCGTTCTCCAAAGCCGGAGTTTCGATTGGGCCAGGGCTCATCGAATTCACGCGAATCTTGCGATCCTTCAGTTCCACCGTCCAGCCGCGGGCGAAAGAGCGCACAGCCGCCTTGCTCCCAGCGTAGGCGGTAAACGCTGCATCTCCCCTCACATTGGCGACTGAAGAGGTCATGATGATCGAGCCGCCATCTTTGAAAAGGGGAAGGGCCTTTTGCACTGTGAAGAACGTTCCCTTTGCGTTTAGGTCAAAGGTCTTGTCAAAATGAGCCTCGGTCGCCGTTTCGAGCGGAGCGACTTCGCCCCAGCCAGCGTTTGCGAAGAGGACGTCGATGTGGCCGTGCTTCTCTTTCACGACGGCATAGAGCCGGTCCAAATCCTCCAGGCGCGATATGTCGCCAGCGACCGTCGTGACGTTTCTCCCGATCAGGGCTGCGGCCTCTTTCAGCTCTTTCTCTCGTCGGCCGGTGATCACGACGTGCGCGCCTTCTTCCACGAAGCGTTTGGCTGTGGCCAAGCCTATCCCGCTGTTTCCGCCTGTGATCACGGCGATTTTTCCTGCTAATTTGTGTCCGTTGTTGTTGCTCATATTGTTCTCCGTTTATTTATGGTGGTTAAAGTGGATCTTCGCGTCAGCGTTGAGCTAGGCCTCATCGGAGACCGAGCCCTTCACCGCGCGGGGATTGCGCCCGAGTTCGGCCACAGCGGCGTCGAGCGCTTTCTGCCGGCGGCCGAAGATGAAGACGAAGGTGCCCTCCTCGATGAATCGCTTTGCTGCGGCGCTGCCGATGCCGGTAGCGCCGCCGGTGATCACAGCGGTCTTTCGATTTAGTCTGTTCTCATGCATCCTTCGATGGCGTTGTGTCGATAGCCGCGCCGGGGACCGCCATGGCATGAAGAAGACGCCGCGATCAGGCTTTGCCAAGCCGTCCCCAAGCGACTTGCAGTCGCACGCGACAAAGATAGGGGATTCTAGGGGGATCGAAGCTAACCCGAGTATTGGCTAAACGGTTGAACTTCTCCTCCACCCTTGGGTTGAGGAGCGTCAGCGCAGCCGTACTAAGCCCCGGTTGAGCGCCAGCGTGACCGTCTGAGTGCGATCGTTACAGCCAAGCTTGGCCATGATGTGATTGATGTGAGTTTTGATGGTCGACTCGCTCACGAATAGGTCGGAAGCGATTTCTTTGTTCGTCCGTCCGGCCGCCATCCGGTTAAGTACTTCCAGCTCCCGGGGAGTGAGTTCGGCAGCCCCGACTCGCCCGGCGAGACGTGCTACCAGCGCCTCCGGCACGCGTGTCTCGCCGCGACTTACCCTCCGGATGCAATCCGTGAACTCGTCCAGGGACGTGTCCTTGAGAAGGTATCCGCGTGCCCCTGCCCGCACCGCTTGGTAGAGGTCCTCGTCGGTGTCGTAGGTGGTGATGATGATGATCAGGGCGGCTGGAAATTCCGCCCGGACTGCGGCGACCACCTCGGCCCCGCCGAGGCCGGGCATGCGGAAGTCGACCAGCGCGACATCGGGGACGTGCTCGCGGTATGCGGCGACCGTCTCTGGGCCGTCGCTCGCCTCGGCTACGACCGTCATGTCCTCTTGATCTTCTAGCATGGCCGTCAAGCCACGGCGGACGACCGGGTGGTCGTCGGCGATCAAGAGGCGGATTTTATTTGGGCGGCTCATTCCTTTTCCTCCTCGGCCGATACGACGACTGTTACGACGGTCCCGCCGCCCAGCGTGCTATCCACAGTCAAAGTACCGCCGATCCGGTCAACCCGTTCACGCATGCCAGTTATCCCGAACGTACTCGGCGGGTCCGGAAGTCGCGCGTCAAACCCGCCGCCGTCGTCACGGATAGTCAGCCGTATTAAGGCTGCGTCGAATGTTAAATCGACACTCACCAGGCTCGCTTTGGCATGTCTCAGGCTGTTCGTTAACGCTTCCTTGGCGACCCGGTATAATTCTTCCTCAACCTTGGGGGCCAAGAGACGGGTCCGGCCGTGGAAGTGGACTGCGACGGCCGGTCCGCCGTCGTCTGGACGCTCGCCAAATCGATTGAGGGCCTGGGTAAGGTCGCCGCCATCGAGGGGCAACGGCCTCAAGGCCCGCACCGACCTGCGCGCCTCATCCAGACCATCCCGCGCCACCTGGAGGGCGTCCAGGAGGCAGGCCTGGGCCTTTTCCGACCGTCGCGCGGCTGCGTCCTTAGCGGCCTCAAGCAGGGTAACCACCCCGACAAATGCCTGGGCCAAGGTGTCATGGATCTCTCTCGCCAGGCGGTTACGCTCCCCAAGGACGGCGGCCTCCCGCTCGGCTGAGCGGGAAAGGGCAGCCCGCTCTCGCTCGGCCGTTATCGCGGCATCACTTGCCTGCTCGGCAAGACGGCCGAGTCGGACGGCCAACGCGATCTGATTAGACAGCGCCTGGGCTAAGTCAATTTGGTCCGGCGTGAACGCCTCTGCCCGGGTGTTCGGAGTACTCAGGTACCCGATCAGGTCCTCGCCAAGAAGGAGTGGGACATACAGCACCTGTCGAGCCCCGATGGCGAGATAATAATCACGAGGCGGCGACGGGGGGAGCGAGGACGGGTCGGACAGAATGTGCGCTTGGCGTTTGGCGCGAAGGACGCCCCAAATCGGGAACTGATCGGCCGGAACGGATACTAGCTCGTGGCCTGTCTCGGTGCCATAAATCGTCACCGTCCCGTGTTTGAAGCACGTGTGGAGCGACAAAGTGCCGCGGCCAGCGTCATGGAAGCAGAGAGCGGTATTCACGCTTCCGAGTTGCTCAGCAACGGCGGTCACCACCTGCCCATAGACCTCGTCGGCCGAGGTCGGCCGGGTCAGACCGGCTGTTATTTGGGCCAAAACGGCAGCCTGACCGCGAGAGACTCGGCCAGCAGGATCTTCTGAGGCTTTGTTTTCGGTTGATTGCATGTCTCGCTAGTCCTCAATCTAAGCGCACGCCGACGTCGTCGTCTTGGCGCGATCGCCTGCATCAATATTCTAAGTTGTTACGAACTCTGCGACCATTGACGCGACGAGCGTACGCAATTCAAAACGGTTCGGAGGGTCACGAGAGCATGAGAGCTGATCGACACTTGGATTACGGTGAGGGACTTCGTGGCCGCTTGCGTCAGATGCGGTCAGAATGTGGCCGAGCAGCAACTAGATAAGTCGCCCGCGGGTCACATTTCATTACACCACGAAGCGAAAATGGCCGGAAACGGCTGGAATGTCCCAAATCAACCGGGGCATCGAAAGGACACCGTAAGGCCAAGCCAGAAAACCTTGGTTTTCTGACTCGTCTCAGGAACCGTTTTAGGGTCCATTGATGACCTTTCTCATCCGCGTCGACTTTGCGGGAAAATCAGTTGCATGCCGGAGCGCGCGTCGGTGCTTCGGACTGGATCGCGCGTCGACACTCCGGAAAGGGTAATATAAGAAGTCGCTGGCCGGTTTCCGACTCGTTTCTAGGGAGTTGCGTCATGAACAAGGCAATCACCTATGCAATCATGTTCTCGGTGGTCTGTACCTTGCCGCTTGTTCCCTTTTTCCGACCGCTCGTTGATGGGACCGCAAAAGCGGCGGCAGCGGACCAGACGAAGCCCGCTTCGCCATCGAACCCATTCAAAGTAGCCGTTTATGACGCCGATCCGGAACACCTGTGGAACCGGTTGTATGCCGCCCTTTACGTGCGAGCCACGGGTGACGACCAATCGCATGGCCAAGATGAGCTCGATCCACTCTTATGGGAGAACAGCACTTATCTGCTCACGGAACCACGTTACCAGCAGGTTCTTGGCCTTTTGAACGAGTTTCTGGATAGACGTGGCGAAGAACTCATCGCCCATCCGCTGAAGAGGGCGCTACTCCAGCACGATCTCTGGGCGGTCTTCGACTGGCTGGCCGATCCTGTTGTCGAACACGTTTCGACGACGGCTCGACTTGGAGCGGAGCGACGCGCGTTACGAAACCGTCTAGCCCCAGTTATTCGCCGCCTCGCTCTGTCCGTCGAGCAGATCGACAAGCTTCCCGACAACTATAACGCCGCCGTGGCTTCTGAGGCGTACCCACCGAAGCAGGACCCCGCCCACCCGGAAAAAGCGTTCCTGCCGAGCGATTTATTCGATGCACATGGGCCTTGGGTCCATTTTCAAACCGAAGGCGGAAAGCCGTATCCGTTCGGAAAGCCTACGGCTCTTACCCACGTTCATTTTGTCGGCGGGCGCTCAGCGTTTTTCGCCTTTATGAACTTGCCCGGTGGACGGCAGTCTACGCTCGACTTTATGCAAAAAGTGAACGCGTCTCCCAAATCGGAAGTTTCCCTTGCAAGCAGGACATCAGGCTCGACTTCAAATCCAGGCTTGCCCCCGCCATCCGGAACCAAGCTTGCTCTGGTTCGCCAGATGATGTTAATCGACGACAGAGGGGAAATGAGACCAACTCGGCTGATCGAAAGTGTGCAAATACGAATTGTCAATCCAGCTACTGAGAAAGATAACCAGTTTTACGAATTTACAATGCATCGCAAGGAACTGTTCGACAGCAACAACGGCTTGCGCGCCAGGAGATCGGACCAGGTAACGATCCCTCTGTTTAATCGCACTCACGACCCCGACCTATTTGAACTCCCAAACCGAGTTCGCATGATACGCGAAGTGGCGGCTAAACGGGTGCGCAGAGAATCCATTACCGAGAACTTACGATTTGAATGTATATCTTGCCACAAGCATCCAGAGATCGTCTCGGCTAACGCCTTCTTCCATGATCGGCCCCCGGGATTGACTGCTTCAGAGCGTCCCAACGAGGTAGAGCGCGTAATCATGTGGAAGGGGGAGAAATACCAATGGGGACTGCTACAGGGATTGACGGAAGAGCTCCAGAAGAAATGACCGATCGACATCCGCGAAATGGCCAGCTTGTTCGGCGTTCTCGTTCCGCGGCTCGTTCCGCGTGACGGGATTTCAACTCGGTCCCGAAAACCTTTGATTTTCGATCCGCTTCGCCGAGAGCTGTGAAACCCTGAATGAACGGGGACGGCGAGTCTCGATAAGGCATCTCATCTTTCAAGACATCAAGAACTCCATCGCATGATGGATTGTTGAGTCAGATGACGGCGGACCAACTCATCAGTTCGTCGAAAAGTTCTACCTAACAAAGACCATTCAGTCCTCCCGTTGACAAGTAGCTTTTTGGTCCGCGTTAGACTCGGACAACACGCAAATACTCGGGCGATAAACTGAAATCCCATCCCCGTTCCTACTTGTCATTTTCTTGCAATCGGTCGAGCATGGCAACGATGCGCGCCTCCACTAGGTCACGATCCGAACTGTCGACCACCATGCATTTCAGAGGGCTACCTGTACCTCGCATCAGCGTGATCTCTACTGGTGGCGCGACAGTCCTGTCTAGAAGCTTGAAGCGAACAAGGTATTCGCCTGCACCTACGGAAAGGGAGTCCTTCTCCAAATCCGCCGCAGCCCCCGGGTTCAGACCACGCTGTTGGAACAGTTCGACTGCGAGTTCACGAAGCCGTTCTAACGGATCATGACTATTAGCTTCAAAGGCAACCATGGAAAACTGTGACCCTACTTGGACTTGCTGGTCCGATGCCCCACTTCTTCAATGGAATGCGCTGTTGCGTCTTTTTCTCGCAGTTCCTGAAAGCGGTCGTGCAATTGCGTCAGTTCGGCTTCACCAAGATCCTCGATATTGATGAGGCCGGGGCTGGCTTTATTCAGCGCCGCGAGTAGCTCATTGATTTTCAAATGCAGGGCCATGCTGTCCTTCGTCTGCGAACGTTGCAGGAGGAATAGCAAAAAGAAGGCCGCCGCCGAGGCGATAGCATCGACATAGAACCACGCATTGCCCCAGCCGACGATCGGCCCAGCGACTAGCCAATAGGCGATGACCACGACCGCCGACAGCATCCCCCAACTGCTGCTCACAAAGCGCGTAGCCCAGGACGAGAAGGTCTCAAGCCATTGCATCGAACGTTACTGCAGCTGGAGTCGCAAATGCCCACTCTACTCCAGCGTAGACAACGTCAGACCGGTCCGCTTTAGCGATCGCCCAACGTTGACAAAATGTAATGTTGGGATCGTGCTCGCTGCCGTTTTGAACGCCAGCGCGCATAAAAAATGGCCGCCGGATACACTGCCGGCAACCCTTCCTCGCTACCAGCAAGGAGATCTCTAACCTGCCGGCAAGCGTGGCACGGTCACAGATAGCCTGGCTGCAGCGCGCCATGCCTGCGGCCTTGTCGGCCACCTGGCAACCACTGTTTGGCCATCTCGTTCTGCCGCGACGTTCCATCGATCGCCCGCGATACTTGTTGTCGGAAACTCTTCGCACTGCCAGCCGCAGTACGCCAGAAAATAGATGTAGCGGTCCGGCTCGGCTACCGCTGTCGGATCAAAATGAAAATAGCCGGGTTGCATGACAACGTTCACCTGCTGATCTTTCCTCGCGGGAATCACGAGGTGTTACAGGAACAGGCCACTGCGAAGCAACAGTTGTGCCGTTGCAAAATGAAGAGCTGTGACGACGCGCGCCGCAGTGCTTGCATCCGGGGAGAGGCGTGTTGAGTGTGAGGCACCGCAGCTGGCGATAGGCCGCCATTACAGTGGCTTCACTTAGGTCATGCGGCCGCCGGAGATTGTGCGCTGGTTTGAAGCCCTGCGGTTAGCGACTCATTTACGACGACGTAGGCTTACTGCCAACAGCGTGACGCCAGCAATCGCGGAGAGGGCTACAGTCGACGGCTCAGGAACGGGAGTCACCGCAGGACCAGGCAATTTCTCCAACCAATGGTTCGCGATTATTGTCAGGTCAATTATGTTTACCTGTCCATCGTGGTTGGCATCTCCCCTCGCGTCTGTCGACAGCCAATAATTGGCGACCTCCGTCAGGTCGACGATGTCGACAACGTGGTCGAAATTAACGTCGCCAAGCAGTTCACCCACGATCTTATAGACCGATCCTGCGACGCCATCCAGGATATACAACTCGCCACGGGCATCTTCGCCAAAGCTGTACACGTTTTGAAGCGTATAGCCGGTGCCGGCAAACAATTCTTGCGTAATATCCGCAAATCCACTGGCGGTTGTGCCATCGTAATTCATTTTGAAAATCGTGGAACCCGTCATGGTGTTTGGTCCCAGGAAGTCGCCAAAGATGTAAGTTCCGTTCAAGCTGGGAATATCCTGGCCGCGATAGACGTAACCACCGATCACTGTGCCGCCGACGGAGCGTGGATAGTCAAAGACTGGACCGACGTAGCTTGGCGGTTCGACCATGCCGAGATTGCCTTCCTTGAATTTCCAGCCGAAATTCTCGCCCCCACTCGTCGCGACACCACCGATGCCGCCGACGGCTGCCTTTTGCACATTGATCTCTTCGCGAGCGCCCGCGCCGACGTCGGCAATAAACAAATCGCCGGTCTGCCGATCAAAACTATTGCGGAACGGATTGCGCAGCCCGAGGTCAAAGACTTCGTTCCCGAATGGATTGCCGCTGGGAATGGAGTATTGCGGATTGCCGGCTGCCGGGGCGACCGCGGGGACGGTTATCCGGAGCATTTTGCCGAGCAATTGCTCTGGGTTTTGCGAAATCCCGCCGGGGTTAGGATTTGGGCCGACATCATCTCCGCCGCCGCCACCGTCTCCCTTGGCGATATATAGGTTGCGCTCGTCGCCTGCCCGTGGGCTAAAGCCAATCCAACCGCCATTATGCGTTCCGTTGGGTTGCGGAATCGTCATCAGGTTGACCGAGGACGGGTTGGCGATATTCGGATTGCCGGAAACCGTGAAGCGATCGATCTTATTCACAGCGAATGCGGACGTGTACTGCAGATAGAACGAGCCATTCGTAGCGAAGTCCGGGTCGAACGCCATCCCAAGCAGGCCCTCCTCGCCCGAACTGAAGATGTTATTCAGGGTGAGGAAGGGCGTTGGCAGGAGTGTATTCGTGGTGAGATCAAGGATGCGAATCGTCGCAATCCCAGCGGCCCCTCCGTTGTTGCCTTGCTGGCCGATGAACAGCCGGTTGGGATCGCCAGGCGCTGCCACCGCGAAGATGGGTGCGGTGAGGCCACTAGCAACTCGCTCTACGCGTAGGTCTTGCCCAGCGGCGCTGCCAGCGAACGCGACTAAACCTACGATAAGCCACAACGCTGGCGAAAAAATCGAAACGTATTGAGCTTTTACAGGTTGTCGCCATGGTACAGATGCGAGCATGTACGCCGCCTTCTCAACTAGACTTCACGATGCCGGAACACAGGACCTCGAACTGCAAATTCGGGGAACTGCAAATTCTGGGCCGCGCATTGGATTGAAGAGCGGCCAGCGACGGGTGTGGTGATGGAGATCATCAGGAGCGGGAACAATTGTCAGCTTGCGCGCTCGGAATTGTTCAGCGGAACGTCGTATGCTCGAGAATTCCCCCAAACCTGTGATAGGCTGGACGCACATTGCGTTTTTAGCTTCTCGGAGGATAGAGGAGAATCCCATGACAGAATCGGCAGTCCCTACAATCGCAAGTCGTGATGAGTGGGAGCGGGCTCGTGCTGAATTACTGATCCGCGAGAAAGCACACACGCGCGCCGGTGACGAATTGGCTGCAGCTCGCCGACGTCTGCCAATGACCTTAATGGATTCGGTGATGGTCGTGGGCGCGGACGGCCCCGTCCCTTTGTACAAAGTGTTCGAAGGTCGGCGTATGTTGATGGTTTATCACTTCATGTGGAACAAAGGCGCGCCTCATCATCAACAGTGCGAAGGCTGCACGCACAGCCAAGTGGCGATGAACTCGGCGATCCGCGCCTATTTGTCTGAGCGCGACGTGCACTACGTAGTCTTTAGTAGTGGCCCGTTAAACGAGATCGTCGCCTACCGAGACTTTATGGGCTGGACGACGCCGTGGTACTCAACCGCTGACTCCGGAGTAGCGCTTGCAACCCGAAACGGTGGTGACCTTCGGTGCTACCTGCGAGTCGGTGACGAAGTGTTCCAAACCTACGAAACGAAGTGGCGAGGGATCGAGGCTACGCTCCCATCCCTGCAATTGCTCGACCTTACGCCGTATGGTCGACAAGAGACATGGGAGGACTCACCCGCAGAATGGCCGCAGGACCAGGCGGGATCGTGGTGGCGGCGTGATGGTCGCCCAGTTGCTCAGTGGGGGCGCACCAACGACCCTGTTGAATAGCTAGAAGTATTTTCCGACCCTACCAAGCGTCTAGCCCGTGACTAATTGCGAGCATCGGAAATTCACGGGGGGCAAGCATGTTTCAGAAGCAAAGCAACCCGTCGTCACCGCGAGGCCGACAAACACCAAACATATCCTCCATACTCTCGTGGGAATCTTTCGCTCGTAAGTTAGTCTCGGCGCGTTTACGAACAACGCTTGAGGGAGAATCCGACTTCATTTGGCCGTCTTAGTTGTCTTGCTGAGCGAGAACTGCGTCTGCATTCCGGAGCGAAGTTTAGGTGCTAACTGATGACGAGGTTCATCAGCAACAGAAAGTGATATTGGAGATTGCTAGACCCTACGTCATGTCGTCGTGTCGCTCTCAAATTCTGACGAGGTTCGATTGCACGGCGTTGGTTCACAGTGTTGGTGATAATTGGAGCGGCCGACCTCAATGGCGATGGCTATCGATTCCGCCCACAAATTGTCTGGGCCAGACGCACCGCATGAACAATCCCACACTGCGCGGAATCTATCATCGGACTGATAGATGGATATGACAGCCCGATGGTCGGTTCTTTCGGTTGAGCCAGTGGACATATTGGCCTCACGAACTGCCTGACCTGATCAGGCATCAGTTCTCCGACTCGTTGGCGAGCACCACTAGCACCTCGTGAAAGGCCATGTTGGGCCTCCTCTATCTAATCGCCAGCGGTGGCTCAAACCCGTCGCGCTCAGCGCATGAACCAGCCTGTTTTGGCAAGTCTCACCGGTTTGAAGCGTGGAACTCGCTGACTGGGCGGGCCGCGATCGCGGAAGGAACGGCAACGCGGAAAGGGCGGCGAGCTAAGAGTGCTAGCAAGCGCGTAAAAAAGGACTACCGGGCATTTGAGGAGGAGGACCGGTAGTCCTTGACGTGAAGGGCGGCTCCGCCGCTAGATCACGGATCGGCAATTCGTTGAGCGGACTCGTCGCGCGGACGGGGCTTCGCTAGATTTCGCCCAGTTCTCCAATGCCCCCAAACGACGGCGTGAGTTCGTTGCGGTGGCGAATGTGACGTCTGTGGTGCTGCGAAGGAAAAAAATAGAACGCCTGTAAACGCAATGAGAACCAACGGCCAGAATTTCAAATTTGGTTCAAGATCGGCCTGTTGTCTTCGCACTGTTAGCTGAGGGGAGCGGGCCGGTACATGAGGGCCTAAAAAGAAGTTCCCGAAATACGGCCGTTGTCTCAAGGGGATCGGCTAGCCATCTGAAGCGTATCGCTGGATTGTCTGCGTTGCCTGAGAGGTGTCAAA
>Ga0070665_100005966_pt1 | contig 12469 bp, 11 predicted proteins | sample KBSS13metaG_FD_65862 | JGI IMG/M metagenome (GOLD analysis project Ga0070665, IMG submission 65862) | Switchgrass rhizosphere microbial communities from Kellogg Biological Station, Michigan, USA - KBS S1-3 metaG | ecosystem: Host-associated > Plants > Roots > Rhizosphere > Soil ... | reverse complement strand
GGGAAGCCGCGCTGGATCACGGCGCCGCTGGCCGCGGGCGCCGGCTTCAGCGCGGTGAAGGGCATCGTGCGCGAGCATCGCCTCGCCACCGTCTGCGAAGAGGCCAAGTGCCCGAACATCGGCGAGTGCTGGAATGCGGGTACGGCCACCATCATGTTGATGGGCGCGGTATGCACGCGCGCCTGCCGTTTCTGCAGCGTCGACACGGGCAATCCGCGCGGCTGGCTCGATGCCGAGGAGCCGGAGAACACCGCGCGCAGCGTCGAGCTGATGAATCTCAAGTACATCGTGCTCACCTCGGTGAACCGTGATGACCTGCCCGACGGCGGCGCGCAGCACTACGCCGACGCCATCCGCGCCATCAAGCGCCGTACCCCGCACGTCGCGGTGGAAGCGCTGACGCCGGATTTCCAGGGCGTGATGAAGGACGTCGAGACCGTGGTGGATTCGGGTCTCGACGTGTTCGCGCAGAATGTCGAGACGGTACGGCGGCTCACGCACCCGGTGCGCGACCCGCGCGCGGGTTACCAGCAGACCCTCGACGTGCTGGCGCACGCCAAGAGATACAAGCCGGCGGTGCTCACCAAGACCAGCCTGATGCTCGGCCTCGGTGAGACCGACGCAGAGATCGCCCAGTGCATGGACGATCTGCGCGCCGCGAACGTGGACCTGCTGACGCTGGGCCAGTACTTGCGGCCCACCATGCATCACCTGCCCGTGCAGCGTTTCGTCACGCCGGCCGAGTTCGATCAGTACCGGCAGTGGGCGCTGGCCAAGGGTTTCCGCGAATGCGTGTCCGGCCCGCTGGTGCGCTCCAGCTACCGCGCCGAGCAGGCGCTGGCCGGCAACAACGCGGGAATCGACAATCATGGTGCCGGGTGGGGAAAGCGGGGAGAAGTCGCCGAAGTGGCACAGGAAATCGCCGCCGACACTTCTCCCCGCTTTCCCCACCCGGCACCAGCTCCGACCGTCCGTTGGTTAGGTCGGGTGGAGTACGAACCCACCTGGCGGGAAATGCAGCGCATCACCGACACGCGCGACGCGAACACGCCGGACGAGATCTGGCTGCTCGAACATCCGCCGGTGTTCACGCAGGGCCTGAACGGTGATCCCAGCCACGTGCTGGGTGCCGGCGACATCCCGGTGGTGCAGATCGATCGCGGCGGCCAGGTGACCTATCACGGTCCGGGCCAGCTCGTGGTCTATCCACTGATCGACATCCGCCGTGCCGGCCTGGGCGTGCGCGATCTCGTGACCGCGCTGGAGCGCGCCGTCATCGAGTACTGCGCCAGCCTCGGCATCGAGGCCGAGTGCCGCAAGAACGCGCCCGGCGTATATGTCGCCGGCAGGAAGGTCGCGAGCGTCGGCCTGCGCATCCGCCGCGGCGCCAGCTACCACGGCCTGGCGTTCAACGTGAACATGGACCTCGAGCCCTTCCAGCGCATCAATCCCTGCGGTTACGCGGGTCTGCAGATGACGCAGCTCGCGGCGCTGGGCCAGCCGGACGCGAGCGTGGAAGCGACCGGCCGCGCCTTCGTGCCCTTCCTGCAGCGCGCGTTGACCAGCCTCCGCAAGAACTCCGGCCAAAATTGAACTGCGCGCCGCGCGCGCCGTCGAATTCTCCACGGGAGATCACTTGAACCGCGCGACACGAATCCTGGCCTTGTTGTCCCTGGTTGCGGCCATGCAGCCGGCGTTGCCGCAGGACGAGGAAAAGCCGCTGGTGGTCATCGACCTGCGGCCCAAGGAAGAAACCGAAGGCAGCTCGCTCGTGGAGCTCAGCGGCAAGTGCAACGAGAACGTGTTCCGCATCCCCGACGTGGCTTCCGACCCGCTCAAGGTGAACGCCCTGAAGGCCGACCTCGAGCCGCTGCTGGGTACCGCCGGCAAGACGCTGACCGTGCTCAACTGGTCCATCTACTACAACAAGCAGGTGCACAAGGAAGCAGGCCTGTTGCGGGGCGTTGGTATCCAGGGCTACTCGGTGCCCACCAAGGACGACAAGAAGCAGGCCGGCAGCAAGTGTTCACAGAAAGAATCCGCGGGCGGCTGGTACCAGGCGAAGGAGATCACCTCGGTGTACTTCCCGCTGATCTCCGAGTTCACCGGTACCTTCCGCGGCAAACCCGTCAGTGTGCGCGTGGTGTATTCGCCGCAGAACAAGCTGCCGGGCAAGTTCGAGGGCGATAACGCCGACGTCCAGGCATTGCTCGACACCGTGCACCAGACTTCCGAGGCCGTGGCCTCGGCCATCCTGCAGTAGATCGGGCCATGCGGTATCTCGCCACGTTGCCGGCCGGCAAGGTCGTGTTGTGGTGTTTCCTGATCTGGTACCTGTCGACCGTCGTCCATCACTTCGACGCGACGCCGGCCATCTGGCTCAATGCGCTCGGCATCAGCGCCATCATCGGAGTGGCGCTCTATCTATCGGTGCAGGAGCCGGGGAAACCTTCGCCGGATCGCTGGACCACGCTGCGGCTGTTCCTGATGCCGTTCTGCGTATCGAGCTTCTCGCAGCTGATCAAGGGCAAGGGATTCGTGCTGGTATTCCCGCCGTCGCTCCACGAGCTGGCGGTGTCGCTGGGCGCCTGCGCGGCATTCGTGATCGTCGTGCTGCTGCTGCGGAGCCTGGCGCTCAGATCAGCATGATCACGTCTTTGCTCGCCTGCAGTGCGGTCGCGAGCGCGACGATCTGCTCCCGGCTCTTGGCGTTGATGGTGTAGGTGATCGACAGGAAGTGCTGCTGGTTGCTCTCGCGCTCGGAGATCTGGCTCTCGTCGAGGTCGGGCACGTGCTGGCGCACGATGGCGTCGATGTTGGCGCGCAGCTCCGGGCTACGCCGGCCGACCACCTTGATGGGGTAGTCGACGGGAAACTTCAGCAGCTCTTCGCCATCTCCGGATATGTCCTTCACCACGGGGTCCCCGCGAGCTCGCGTTTGTACGCCTGGTAGGCATCATAGAGCCTGCGCCACACGGGACCGGGTTTGCCAGTGCCGACGGGCTTGCCGTCCAGCAGGGAAACCGGCTGGACCTCGCGCGTGGCCGCGCCCAGCAGGATTTCGTCGGCGGCGCGCAGGTCCGACTCGCTGACCGGGGTCGGGCGCCATTTCACGCCGGCCTTGTCGGAAATCTCCTCCATCACCGAACGCGTCGTGCCCGGCAGCAGCTTCCAGGAGTTGGGCGGCGTGCGGACTTCGCCGCCGATCACCGCGTGCACGCTCGACGCGCTGGAATCCGTGAGCTGCCCATCGCGGATCAGGATGGTCTCGCTGGCGTTGGCGTCCACGGCCAGCTGGCGCAGCAGCACGTTCGCCAGCAGCGACACCGACTTGATGTCGCAGCGGGCCCAGCGCGTGTCCTGCGCGGTGACCGCCGGCAGGCCGTTCTCGCGCCAGCCGGCGCGACCCTCGGGCCAGGGCGAGGCGAAGGCGAATACCGTGCGCGGCACATCGGGCAGCGGTGCGTGGTTGCGGCCGTTCTCGGCGCCGCGGGTCACCTGCACGTAGATGTACAGGTCGCCCTTGTGGTCGTTGCGCGCGATCAGCTCGCGATACAGGTCGCGCCAGGCCTCGCGTGCCAGCGGATCCTCCATGCGGATCTCGCGCAGGGAGCGTGTCAGGCGGTCGTGGTGTTGCGTGAAGCGGAATGGGCGGCCGCCGTACACCGGCGTGACTTCGTAGGCGCCATCCGAGTACAGGAAGCCGCGGTCCAGCGGCGAAATGCGCGCTTCGTGCAACGGCATGAAGTCGCCGTTCAGGAAGCAGATCGGCAGCGGTTCGCCCACCTGTCTACCTCATCCAGAGCGAGATGCCATCCACCATGCGGGTCCACCAGCCGCCTTCGGGCACGGCTTCCTTGGCGACCAGCGGCACGCGCGCCACCACGGTGTTGCCGTCGGTGACCGTGAATTCGCCCAGCGCCTGCCCGGCCTTGATCGGCGCGATGACCGGTTCCTTCACCGAGGCCGCGGTCTTGAGCTGCGGCCCGGCGCCGCGACCGATGGTCACGAAGACATCGCTGGCGGGCACCAGCGTCACGCGGTCTGCTTCGCCCTTGAACACCTCGGGCTTGAGCACCACGTCGCCGGCGCCCTTGGCCTTGTAGGTTTCGAAGAACGTGAAGCCGTAATTGAGCAACGCCGCGCTGGCGTCCTCGCGTTGCTTGAAGCCCTTGGTGCCCAGCACCACGGAGATCAGCCGCTGGTCGCCGCGCTTGGCGGAGCTGGCGAGGCAGTAGCCCGCGGTTTCGGTGTGGCCGGTCTTGATGCCGTCCACCGACGGATCGCGCGCCAGCAGGCCATTGCGATTCTGCTGCTTGATGCCGCCCCACACGAACTCGCGGATGGAGTACAGCTTGTACTCCTCGGGGAAATCACGGATCAGGTGCGCCGAAAGCGTCGCGATGTCGTGCGCGCTCATGTAGTGCGTCGGGCCCGGACCGCCCCAGCTGTTATCGAAGTGCGAATTCGTGAGGCCGAGTTCCTGCGCGTAGGTATTCATCATCTGCACGAAGCCGTCTTCGGTGCCGCCTATCTTCTCCGCCAGCGCGATGGTGGCGTCGTTGCCCGACTGCACGATCATGCCCTTGATGAGCACGTCCACCGGGATCTGCGTGCCCACCTGCGCGAAGGTGCGCGAGCCCTCGGAGCGCCACGCGTGTTCGCTGATGGTCACCGGGTCCTGCGGGCCGAGGCGCTTTTCCTTGATCGCGCGGAACACGATGTAGCCGGTCATGAGCTTGGTGATGCTGGCCGGCTCCATCTGCGCGTCGGCCTTGTCGGCCGCCAGCACGCGGCCGCTCAGGTAGTCCACCAGCACGTAGGCGCGTGCGTCGATGGCGGGCGGCTTGGGAATGGGCACCGCGGCGAACGCGGAAGAGGTGAAAACCAGCAACAAAAGCGGCATGAGCCGGAAATGCGGCATCTCGGGAAACTCCGGGGGGTCTGTCAGGGCCGCGATATTACTCGGTGAGAAGCCGCGCGTCGCTGATGCCGAGCTCCCGCAAGCGCTTGAGGTTCAGGTCGAACTCCTCGACGCTGGCGAACGGACCGACGCGCACGCGATGCAGCGTACGGCTATTGCGCGGCATTTCGTCGAGGCTGGCGAGCTCGATGCCCGCGGCCAGCAGCGACTCGACGCGCCGACGCGCGTTCTCGTGATCCGAGAACACGCCGGCCTGGATGAACATGGCGTCGGCCGCGCGCGTGGCCGGCGCGTTGACCACGGTCACGGCGGGCGCGGACGGCGGTGGCATCACGGCCGCGGTGGGCATGACCGGCGGCGGCGGCGAGGCGGGAACGGTGGGCGGAACCGCCGAGCCCGGGCCAGCGCCCGGCGAGATGACGCGCACTTCCACGGGCGCCGTGCCCGCGGTGAGCATGTCGAGCTTGGCGGCGGCCGTATACGAGAGATCGATGATGCGGTCGCCGACGAACGGCCCGCGGTCGTTGATGCGCACCACCACCTTGCGGCCGTTGCGCAGGTTGGTGACCTCCGCGAAGCAGGGGATGGGCAGGGTCTTGTGCGCGGCGGTCATGCCGTACATGTCGTAGGGCTCGCCCAGCGACGTCGACGCGGCGTGGAATCCCGGGCCGTACCACGAGGCGGTGCCGCGCTCCACCCAGCCGTCGCTCGAGGCCATCACGTAGTAGCGCTTGCCGAACACCTCGTAGAACGGCGGATTGCCGCGCGTGCCGCGCGGCTCGGGACGCGGCGTCGCATCGGGGATCGAGAGCACGTCCGGCGGCGGCGAGGGCACGTTCGAGCCGGACGGGATCGCGGCCTGGGTCTTTCCGGGATGGCGCGTGAGGCTGCAGCCGACGAGGGCCAGGCTGAGCAGGACCGCGAGGAAGGTGCGCATGTGCGCGCACTCTACAACACTCAGCGCTTGGTGCTGTCTTCTTCCTCGGCCGACTTGCGCGAGGCGAGGTGCGTGGGATTCTCGGCGCGCGCGACGTCCGCGGCGGCGACGCGCACGGCGATCGTCTGCGCGAGATCGTGCACCGCCATGGCGTAACGCACGCTGCGGTTGTAGCGCGTGATGACTTCGAAGTTCTTGAAGCCGACGCGGTACGAGGGGCCGAGCTGCGTCTCGGCCGGCACCAGCAGCACCTTGGTGTCGGAATCCTGCGACGCCGGATCGAAGTCCACGCCCTTGGCCTTGAGGCCGGCGACGGTTTCGTTCAGCGAGAGGTTGCCGGGATCGGCCACCACGGGCGCGTCGGGTTGCAGTACGGCGTCGGCAAGCACCGGGCCGTTGGCCACCCAGCCGCTCTTGGCAAAATAGTTAGCCACGCTGGCGATGATGTCGTCCCAGTCGGCGAACAGGTCGCGCTGGTCGTCGCCGTTGCCGTCGACGGCGTAGCGGCGGTAGCTCGAGGGCATGAACTGGCTGGCGCCCATGGCGCCGGCGTACGAGCCCATGGCGGTGAGCGGGTCGACCTTCTCTTCGTTCGACAGGGCGATGAACTGGCCCAGTTCGGACTTGAAGAATTCGGCGCGCGGCGAGTAGTCGAAGGCCAGCGTCGCCAGCGCGTCGAGCACGCGGTACTTGCCGGTGATGCGGCCGTAGAAAGTCTCGACGCCGATGATGGCCACCACGTACTCGGGCGCGACGCCGGTGTCCTTGCGCGCCTTCTCGAGGCGCGTGCGATGTTCCTGCATGAACTGCGCGCCTTCATTGATGCGCTGCTCGGTGAGGAAGCGGTCGCGGTATTGCCACCAGGGCGCGACCTTCTCGGCCGGCTTGCTGATGAGCTCTATTATCTTGGGCTGCGGCTCGGCCTTGGCGAGCAGGCGATACACGTCGAGCGGCTGCATCTTCTGCGCGGCCGCGGTGGTCTCGACGAACTGCCGGATCTCGGGGCGATCGAGGTCGAAGCGGTCACGCCCGGTGAACGATCCGTCCGCGAGGGCGGAACCGGAGACAGACAGCAGCGCAACCATCCATGTATCAGCGATGCGGCGCATCACGATGCGACGAGCTTCCGATGCGAGTAGAGGGACATCAGGATACCGAAGCCTGCCAGCAGGGTCACCATCGAAGTTCCACCGTAACTGACCAACGGTAGCGGAACGCCGACAACCGGGAGCAATCCGCTGACCATTCCCGCATTGATGAACACGTACACGAAGAAGGTGAGTGCAATGCTGCCCGCCAGCAATCGCGCGAAGGTGTCCTGCGTCTCGACCGCGAGGTACAGGGCGCGTCCTACTACGAACAAATAAAGTAGTAAGAGCAGCGTCGCACCGAGCAATCCGAGCTCCTCCCCGACCATGGCGTAGATGAAATCGGTGGTGCGCTCCGGCAGGAACTCGAGCTGTCCCTGCGAGCCGTTGAGCAATCCCTTGCCGAACACGCCGCCGGAGCCGATCGCGATCTGCGACTGGATGATGTGATAACCCGCGCCGAGCTTGTCGGACTCGGGATCGAGCAGCGTGAAGACGCGCTGCTTCTGGTAGTCGTAGAGCACGTATTGCCACGCCAGCCAGCCGGCCAGCGCGCCGATGCCGGCGAGCCCGAAAATGATGCGGAACTGCAGGCCGGCCATGATCACCACCATCATGCCGCCGATGAGGATGAGTCCGCCGGTACCGAGGTCGGGCTGCAGAATTGTCAGCCCGGTGGGAATCATGATGAATACGCTGAGCATGAACAGCGACGGCCAGCTCGGTGGCAGCGGGCGGTCATACAGCCACCAGGCGCAGGTCATGGGCACGGCCAGCTTCATGATCTCCGAGGGCTGGAAGCGGATGAACCCGAGGTCCAGCCAGCGCTGCGCGCCCTTGCCGATGTGGCCGGTGATGTCGACCACCACCAGCAGCACCACCCCGAGGATCCACAGCGGGAAGGCGAGGCGGCGCAGGAAAGCGGGCTTCACCTGCGCCAGCGCGCACATCGCGAAGCCGCCGAGCGCCGCGCGGATCGCGGCGTCGGCGACGCGATTCCAGCTCTGGCCCGAGGCGCTGTAGAGGATGACGAAGCCGTAGAGCGTGATGAGTCCGAGGCCGATGAGCAGCGGGCCGTCGAGTTTCAATGCGCCGAGCAGGCGCGCCGCGAACGTGAACGTGCGTTGGCTGCGCGAGCCGACTTCGATGGGTTCGTACATGCCCATTATTCGTCTCCTGCGGCGGGTGGCGATTCCGCGGTGCCGTTCGCCTTGATGACGGGTGGCACGATGACTTCCTGGTAAAGCATGAGGTCAGTCCTTCGCCTCGGTGTCCGGGGCGTCCTCTTTCGGAGGAGCCGCGGCGGCCGGGGCTGCGCCCTTGCCCGGAATGATGGGTCCGTAGCCCGGGCCTGGCGTCAGCGGCACCGTGCCCGGTGGCAACGGCACTTTGAGCTGGCCGTTGGCATCGAGCAGGTACGCGTCCATCACGTTGCGCGCGATCGGCGAGGCGAGCGCCGAGCCGAAGCCGCCGTTCTCCACGATCACCGCCACGGCGATGCGCGGATGCTCGGCTGGCGCGAACGCGATGAACCACGAGTGGTCGCGCAAGCGATCGGACACGGTCTTCTGGTTGTCGAGGCTCTGGTTGCGCGCGACCGTGAACACCTGCGCGGTGCCGGTCTTGCCGGCAATCGTGTAGGTCATGTTCTTGCCGGCAAACGCCGCGGCCGTGCCGTAGCGGAGTGTGCCGGCCATGCCTTCCGTGACGATCTGCCACTGCTCGGCACTGACGGTCTTGATCTCTTCATTCTTCACGGCCGGCAAGCGCTTCACTTCGCCCGTGCCCGGATCGCGCACGCCAATCACGAGCCGCGGTTTATAAGCCTTGCCGCGATTCGCGATGATCGCCGTGTAGTGCGCGAGCTGCAGTGGCGTGACGAGGAAATAGCCCTGGCCGATCCCGAAGTTCACCGTTTCGCCGGGGAACCAGACCTGGTCTGCGGGGCGCTTGAATGTCTTGCGCTTCCACTCCTTCGACGGCAGCAGGCCCGGTTTCTCGCCGCCAATGTCGATACCGGTGAGGCTGCCGAAGCCGAGCTGCCCGAGGAACTCGGCGATGTGATCCACGCCGATGTCGCTGGCGAGACCGTAGAAGTACACGTCGCAGGACTTGGCGATGGCATGGCGCAGGTCCATCGCGCCATGACGGCCGGTTCGTCCTTCGCGGAAGGCGAGGCTGCTGCCGGGCAGGCGCCAGATGCCCGGGCAGAACTTCGTCGCGTTGGGTTCGACGTCGTGGTACACGAGCCCCGCGAGCGCAAGCCCCGGCTTGATGGTAGAGCCCGACGGATACTGCCCGCGCAACGCGCGATTGAGCAGCGGCACGTCAATGTTGTCGCGCAGCGCGCCGTACTCCGCGCGCGTGAGTCCGCGCGTGAATGGATTGGGGTCGAAGCCCGGCGTCGACACGAGCGCGACCACGTCGCCGTTGTTGGGGTCGATCGCGACGACGGCGCCGCGGCGACCGATGAGGCCCTGCTCGGCGACGAGCTGCGTGGGCAGGTCGATTGCAGTGATCACGTCACTGCCGGCGGAAGGCTTGACTACCGACAGGTCCGCCTTGAGCGTGCCCTGGCGATCGACCGAGCGGCCCGCGGCGTTCACGAGGATCTGGCGCGAGCCGTCCGTGCCGTGCAGATCTTCCTCGTACGACGCTTCGATGCCGAGCTTGCCGATCAGCGACGTGCCCGCGTACTTCGCGAGCAGATCTTCCTTCTCGAGCTTCTTGACGTCTTCTTCGCTGATGGCCGCCACGTAGCCGAGCGCGTGCACCGCGTGCTCGCCGTGCGGATAGAAACGCGTGAGACGCGTCGCGATGTCGACGCCCGGGAACTCGAAGCGGTGCACGGCGAAGCGCGCGATCTCCTCGTCGGTGAGGCGCAGCCGGATCGGCACGCTCTCGAAGCTGCGGCGCGAGCGGATGAGGCGACGCGTATCCGCGATGTCGTCTTCCTGCAGGACGCCGATCTGCACCAGACCCTGCAACGTGGCATCGACGTCGGGCACCCGCTCGCGCACCAGCTCGAGCTGGAACGCGGGCCGGTTCTCCGCGAGGACTGCCCCATTCCGATCGAGAATCAGGCCACGTTGCGCGGGCAAGGGCTCGACGCGCACGCGGTTGCCCTGCGATAGGTCGGCGTAATAGTCGTAGCGCAGCACCTGCAGCACCACCAGCCGGCCGATCAGCACCACGGTGAGACTGATCACGATGATGGCGGCGGCCATCGCGCGGCGCTCGAACAGGCGCTGCTCGGCCCAGTGGTCCTTGATGCGGACGGTGCCCATGCCCCGGCGACCTAACTACGGACGTGGGTGCGGCCCACCAGCATGGCCACGAACGGCCACAACATGGCGCCGATCATCGGCTGGATCCAGCGCCAGGCGCTCGAGACCGCGTGGCCGCTCCATCCTTCGATGCCCCAGATCACGGCCTCGTTCAGCGTGAGCATCGCGAACACGAACAGCGATTGCTGGATCAGCGTCTGATTGCGCAGGCGCTGGTGGAAACTCATCGCGATGTAGGCGACCAGCGCGATGGCCAGCGCGTTCTGGCCGAGCACCTCGCCCTTGAACACGTCGAGCGCCAGGCCCGCGAGCCAGGGCGCGAAGATGCCGCCGGCATGCGGCGCGTATATGGCCCAGTAGATGACCACGATTCCCACGAACGACGGGCGCACCGCCTCGAGCCAGGTCGGCAGCGGCAGCGCCTGCAGGATGAGCGCGAGCAGCACGGTGAATGCGACGGCCCAGCGTGGCTCGCGGCGTGCCAGGTTCATGTGGAAGGTACCTCGGCGGGCGGCGGGGCCGCGCCATTGTCCGGTGACGGGGCGGGTGCCGGCGTGACTTCGGTGCCCGGCGTGGCCGTTGGCGCCGCTTCCGTGCCCGGCGTGGTCGCTGGCGGAGTTTCCTGCGGCGCTTGCTGGGGCGCCGGCTTGCGGGCCGGTTTCGGCGCAGGCTTGACCGGCGCGGCCGGCTTGGGCTCCTCCACCGTCATGGCTTCGGGCGAGGCGGGCGCGGCCGGATGTCCCGGCCGCGCCCAGATGAACAGCACTTCGCGATCCGCCTCGATACGCGCCAGCGGCGATGCATAGATCTGCGCCAGCGGCTGGGTCGGGTCGCGCTCGACGCGGGTGATGCGCGCCACCGGCAGGCCGAAGGGGAATACGCCGTCGAGGCCGGAGGTGACCAGCACGTCGCCGACTTTCACGTCGTAGTTCTGCGGCACGTACGGCAGTTCCAGCGCGGTGGCGCGGCCGGTGCCGAGCGCGATGCTGCGCACGCCGGAGCGCAAGACCTGCACCGGCAGCGCATGTTCGGAATCCGTGATGAGGATGATCTCGGAGCTGAACGGGCCGATGCGATACACCTGGCCGAGCACGCCTTCGCCGGTGATCACCGGCTGCGCGCGGTGCACGCCGGAATTGCCGCCGCGATTGACCAGCAGGCGCTGGCGCAGCGTGGACACCTCGACGTTGATGACCTCGCCGATGAGCCGCTTCTCGATGACCTCGGGCATGGCGGTGGTCAGGCCGCGCAGCGTGGCGTTCTCGCTTTCGAGCGCCGCCTGGCGCAGCGTCATGAGCTGCTGGTCGCGCAGCTGGTTGCGCAGCGTGTCGACTTCCTTCTGCAGGGTTTCACGCGTGGTGAAACTCTCCTGCATCCAGCGCCATGCGGCGGACGGCGAGTTGACGGCGAGCTGCAGTGGATAGACGGCGGCCTGCAGGCCGTAGCGCGCCGTGTCGAGCCAGCCGCCGCGGCGGTCGTAGAACATGAGCACGACCGAGACCACGGCATAGCAGAAGAAGCGGAATCCAAACGACGGGCCGCGTCCGCCCCCGATGCGACTGCCGCTGCCGAATACGGCCACTGATAGCCCCGACTACTCGAGGCCGAAGCTTCCCGGCCCGACCGCGTCCTGCAACTCGAGAATACGGCCGCCGCCGCGCGCCACGCAGGTGAGCGGGTCCTCGGCGATGACCACCGGCAGGCCGGTTTCTTCCATGAGTAGTTTGTCGATGTCACGCAGCAGCGCGCCGCCGCCGGTGAGCACGATGCCGCGCTCGGCCACGTCCGCACCGAGCTCCGGGGGAGTCTGTTCGAGCGCCTGCTTGACGGCGCCGACGATGCCCTGCAGCGGTTCCTGCAGTGCTTCGAGAATTTCGTTCGAGTTGAGCGTGAAGCTGCGCGGCACTCCTTCCGAGAGGTTGCGGCCCTTGACCGACAACTCGCGCACCTGCTGGCCCGGGTACGCCGCGCCGATTTCGATCTTGATGCGCTCCGCGGTGGCTTCACCGATGAGGATGCCGTAGTTGCGGCGCACGTAATTCATGATGGCTTCGTCGAAGCGGTCGCCACCGATGCGCGCGCTGGCCGCGTACACGATGCCGTTCAACGAGAGCACGGCGACTTCGGAGGTACCGCCGCCGATGTCGAGCACCATCGAGCCGCGCGCTTCGTTCACGGGAAGACCCGCGCCGACCGCCGCCGCCATGGGCTCACTAACTATCTGCACGCTGCG
>Ga0070665_100005965_pt1 | contig 12470 bp, 9 predicted proteins | sample KBSS13metaG_FD_65862 | JGI IMG/M metagenome (GOLD analysis project Ga0070665, IMG submission 65862) | Switchgrass rhizosphere microbial communities from Kellogg Biological Station, Michigan, USA - KBS S1-3 metaG | ecosystem: Host-associated > Plants > Roots > Rhizosphere > Soil ... | reverse complement strand
AAGTACATCGCGTCCGACATCTCGCGGTCCGTCGACAGCCGGCGCACGTCGAACGGGTCCGTCGGCAGCATGTTCGCGAACGGCCGCGGCCAGATGCGCGATGCGCCGGTCGCGTTCGTGAAGCCGAGCCGGTAGCCGGCTTGCTGCACGGCCTCGCGGATCGAGGTGACGTGCGCGACGCGCCGGCCGACCGGATACGCGATCGCATGCACGGGCCGGCCGATCTGGGCCTCGAGCTCGCGCTTGGATCCGGCGAGCTCGTCGTGGAGCTCGTGGTTGCCGAGCGTCTGGAGCACGCGATGGCTCTTGGTGTGCGACTCGACGTCCATGCCGGCCTTCGCGAGCGCGCGCACCTGCTCCCAGGTCATCACGATGTCGTCGGCGTGGCCCTGCTCGATCCCGAGATCCCAGTCGACGCGGAATGCCTCCGCGAGCTCGGTCAGGAACCGCTCGAGGTCGAGGTTCGCCGTGTCCTTGACGAGCGCGGCGAGCTTGCGCAGCGCCATCGGATCGCGCGCGGTGACCGTGCGCAGCACCGGATACGTGATGGTCGCGCTGGCCAGCTTCGTCGAGCTCAGCACGAACGCGATGCGCTCCCACCAGTACAGCCGGCGCTCGCTGACGAACCGCGTCGGGATGAAGAACGTCGCGGGCAGCCCGACCTGGTTGAGCAGCGGCAGCGCGACGTCGTGGCACGACCGGTAGCCGTCGTCGAACGTGATCATCACGGCATTCTTGGGCAGCGGCTCGCCATCGAGCGCACGCACCAACTGTGCGATGGTGACCGGTGTGCCGTAGCGCGCGACCAGCTCGAGCTGGCGCTTGAACTGCGCGGGCGCGGCATCGGCGACGCCCGGATCGAACGCGTAGGCCGGATCTTCGTCGGCGATGTGGTGGTACGTGAGGATGCTGACGGTCGTTGGCACCGGTGCCAGCTTGCGCAAGCGCATCAGCACCGCGAGTGCTCCCGAACCGAACAGCGCACTCGCCAGCTGCTCACGCGCCCCCATCGTCGGAACGAGCATACCAGGTGCTATGGTCATGAGCGCGTGTTCGCGCTCCCAGGAATCGGCGCACTCATCATCTTCATCCTGGCCAGGCCGCAGGAGTTCTTTCCGCTGCTCCAGCGAGTGCCGTTCCTGCACCTGTTCACGGTGTTCGCGGTCATCGGCTACGTCATCGACATCCGGCTGCGCCGGCTCCTCCCGGTCGCGACCAACACGCTGGTCTGGGTCGGCGGGCTGCTCTTGTGGGCGGTGATCTCGGCGGCGATCAACACGCCCGAGGCGTTCATGTCGCGGCTCGTCGAGATGGCGATCCTGTTCGCGCTGTACGGAACGATCGCGCATGGCATTCAGCGCTTCCGATCGTTCCAGATCGTGGCGGGCGTGCTCGCCGCGACGTGTTTGTTCATCGCGGCGGTGTGCGCGCACCAGGGCTTCTCGGGCACGCAGTGCATCGGCGGCGAGGAGCAGGACGGCAACATCGAAGGCGAGCCCGATGGCCGCGAGTGCATCACCGTCGACGACTGCCGCGGCCCCGATGCCGATCCGAGCATGGAGTACCGCTGCGAGAAGGTCGGCTTGTTCGGGACGTACAGCGTCGAGGGCCGCGTGCGCTATCGCGGCGACCTCAAGGATCCCAACGAGGTCGCGCTGACGATCTGCGCGGGCGGGATGGCGCTGCTCATCGGCTTCGCGATGCGGCGGCGCGGGCTCGTCGGCGTGCTCGGGTACGGCTCGGGGGTCGCCATCGTGTTCGTCTGCGTCTACCTGACGCAATCACGCGGCGGGCTGATCGCCGCGATGCTCGTCCCGGGCGTGTACCTCATACGCAAGTACGGCATAGGCGTCGTCATACCCGGCGCGCTCGTCGGCATCCCGGTGATGATGTTCGGCGGGCGCAGCGGCGAGGCCGCCGATCTATCGACCGAGATGCGCTACGACGCGTGGAGCGCCGGGCTCGACATGTGGCACCACAGCCCGATCTTCGGCGTCGGCCCGCGCGCGTTCGTCGATCACAACTATCTGACCGCCCACAACTCGTTCGTGCTGTCGCTCGGCGAGCTCGGCTTCGTCGGCTTGTTCCTGTTCACGACCGTGATCTTCTTGTGCATCAAGACGCTGATCGTCGGACTTCGCGAGCTTCGCCACGTCCCCGGCAGCAGGGGCGCGCAGATCTGGGGGATGTCGCTGCTCGCCGGGCTCGGCGGCATCATCTTTCAGATCAACACGCTGTCGTTCACCTATCACCCGGTGTTGTGGATGTACATCGGCCTCATCGGCGGCTGGTACCTCGCCGTCCGCGGCCACGTGCCGACCTTCGAGGTGAAGGTCAGGCTCATCGACGCCGCGGCGATCATCGCGGGCTGCGCGCTGTACGCGCTCGTCGTGCTGCCCGTGTTCTTGCGGATCAAAGGACAGATGTAGCGGTCACTTCTTCTTCTTCGGCGGCGCCGGCTTCTTCGCCGCAGGCGCCGGCTTCTTCGCCGCAGGCGCCGGCTTCTTCGCGGGCGCGGCGGGCTTCTTCGGCGCCGGCGCGGGCTTCTTCGCGGGCGGAGCTTTCGCGGCGGGCTTGACGGCGGGCGCGGGCTTCGCCGGAGCCGGCTTGGCAGGCGCGGGCTTGGCGGGCACGGGCACGGGCACGGGCGCCGGAGCCGGCTTCGCGGCACCGGGCTTCGCCGGAACCTTGATCGGCTCGGGCTTGCCCGTCGGCAGCGGCTTGGCGGGGCGCGGCGGGATCGGACCGCGACGCGGCAGATCGTCGGGGTCGATGCGCTCGACCTCGTCGTCGTCGTCCTCGTCGTCGTCTTTGTCCTCGTCCTCGTCCTCGTCCTCGTCGTCGCTCACGATCGCGCGACGACGCGCGGGCGCCGGAGCCGGGCGCTCGCCCTCGTTCTCGTCCTCGTCGTTGTCGTGCTCGTCGCCGTCCTCGTCCTCGTCCTCCTCGTCCGAATCGACGATGTCGTCGTCCTCCTCGTCCTCGTCCTCGTCCTCGTCCTCGTCTTCTTCGTCGTCGCCAGACGCCCACGGCGGCTTGTCGCCGTCACGCCAACCGCCCTCGTTCTCGTCCTCGTCGTCGTCGTCGTCTTTCTCGTCTTTTTCGGCTTCTTCCTCGGACCACTCCTCGTCGTCGGCGGGAGCTCCGCCGCCGCCGCCGCTCCCTACGTCGCCGACCTCGTCGTCGTCGTCATCGGGACCGTCGTCATCATCATCGTCGTCGTCGCCGTCATCGGCGTCGTCATCGTCCTTGTCATCATCATCGTCATCATCGTCGTCGTCGTCCTCGTCCTCATCGTCTTCGTTTTCGACGATGCTGCGACGGGGCGACGCGGCGAGCCACGGATCCAGGTTTTCGACGTCACTTCGCATGACTTTGGGAATTCTAAACAGTCCCGACGTGCATCCTGTCAACCGCCGGCGCGACCTTTGCTACTCCGCGCGCGTGATACAAACAATGCGCGTGCGCCGAGCTTGCCTGGTCTTCGCGATGACCGTGTCCGCTGGCTCCGCACGCGCCGATCACTGGAGCCTCCACGGGCTCGTGGCAGGCGATCTCGCCCTCACGGACAACGAGTTCGCCGTACCGAGTAGCGACAATCCCCAACCCGACGTCTACCTCGACATTCGGCCGGGCGTGATCCTCCAGTCCGAAGGTGCGCGCTTCATCGATCAGCTGATCGCGCAAGCCGAGCTGATCGAGTACGCGCGCCACGCCGACGAGCCGACGTGGAACGGCTACGGCACCTGGAAGGGGATCTTGCTGCCCGGGCCGCGGACCGACATGACCTTCGAGGTCGACGGCAGCACAGGTCAGGTCAATTCGTTGTCGGCGCGCACGCCGGCCGATCAGGCGACGATCCAGGTGACGCAAAGTGGGCCGGCCGCGATGCGCTCGGCCGATGGCCTCGAATACCTCGGCTATCAGGCGACCCGCGAGACCCGGTTGACGCAGTCGGCATTCGGGGCATGGACGGCGACCGACGACAACGCGCAGATGCCGACCCTGACCAGCTCGACCACGGCCGGAGTGGGCATCGGCGTCGAGCGGCTGTTCCACCACGACACGGTCTCGCTCAACGTCGCGGCGACCTACCTGCACCTCGAGGAGATCGCGCCGCCGACCAACGTCACGGGCAGCCACCTCCTGAACCAGCTCAATCCCCAGGCAACTCTGTCGTGGATCCACGATTTCTCGCGCAAGTGGAGCGGCAGCGCGACCACCGGCGTCGTGTTCGTGAACGAGCTGACGCCCGATCCGTATGCGTTGCAGACGCCGGTGGCCGGCGCGACCGGCTACGTCGTCGCGAGCGCGCTCGTGGGTTACACGGACGTCTGGGGCCACGCATCGGCAAGCATCGGGCGCAGTGTCTCTCCGAACCTGTTCATCGCCGAGAACACGCTGACCGACAGCGCGGTGCTCCAGGCCGCGGTCCCGCTGTACTGGCTCGACCCGCGGCCGAGCGCGCACGATCCCAAGCTCGCGCTGCTCGGCTCGCTCGGCATCCTGCGCACGCAGATCATCAACGCCGACGACTCGAGCAAGACGCTCGGCGAGTTCGATGTCGGGCTCATCGACGTCGGCCTGACGTGGGCGCAATCGCCCGGTCGCACATTCGGCGTGCGCTACGAGCTCATGTTCCAGCACGGCAACGCGGTCGCGGCGATGATCGAGCCGTCGTTCTACAAAGATACATTGTTCTTCACATTCAACATTCGCTACCCCGACGACGTCATGCCGAAGATGCCGAAGACCGGCCAGAGCAACCGCTCCGATCGCAGCGACGTCGCGCCGGTCGGCACCGAGCAGGTCGTGCCCGACCCGGTCGACCCACCCCCGGCCGCCGAGTAGGATGCGACGGTGGCGAAGGGGCATCATCCGAACGTGCAGCGGCGCGACGGCTCCGGTGGGAGCGGCAGCGACGAGCCCAGCACGACGATCCGGGCCCTCGTCTACGTGGTCGACGACGCGCGCATGCAGTGGGTCGAAGAAGAGCTCGTGGGCGAGCCGATCACGCTCCAGATCGGCCGCAACGCCGCACAGGTCGTGACCGCGCTCGTCGACGATCCGCCGCCGCGTGCGCAGATCTTGATCGTCGACGTCGACGCGCTCGCGCCGGTCGACCTGCTCCAGCTGCACCAGATCCGCGAGCGCGGCTGGTTCGGCGCGGTCGTCGCGATCGGCCAGGTGCCGGCGGCGCTGCGCAGCTCGCTGTCGATCGGCCACGTGGTCGTGCCGCCGCTGCGCCGGTACTCGCTGCGCAACACGATCACGCGCGCCGGAATCGCGCTGCCGACCACGCGCATGCCGAAGATCGACGGCTAGTCGACGAGCACGTCGGCGGGAGGCACGCCGCCGAACCCGGTGTTCCACGCGAGCGCGTAGCCGGTCACGTTGCGGACGATCACGCGCTCGTCGAGCGCGTCGGGCTCGACCGTCCACTCGCCGAGCACGTCTTCTTCGTAACAGGTCGGCCCGACGACGAGCACGCGGCGCCCGCGGCCTGGATGCGGTGCGCGCGCGACGAGCTCGATCGCGCTCCAGCGCAAGTGACACGCGCGCGACAGATCGACGACGCGCAGCTCGCGATCGCCGAGCGAGCGCGCCGCCTGCACGATCCCGCACGCGAATCCGGCGCCCGCGGCGTACGCGCGGCCCGGCTCGACGACGAGCTCGAGCGAACGCGGCAGCGCCACGCGGATCGCGGCAAACGCGGCGGCGAGATCGGCGATGCCGTGCCACGCGCCGCCGAGATCGACGAACGCCGGCTCGAACGCGCACAGCTCGAGCGCGGCGCGCGCGGTCGCGACGAAGCGCTCGGCCGAGGTCGCGACGACAGGACCGTGATGCACGTGCAGGCCGAGGCGCCGGCCGAGCGCGGCATCGGCGAGCGCGGCGATCGCGTCGCGATCCGAAAGTCCGAACCGCGACCGGCGATGCCCGGTGCCGTCGAGCACGCTGCCGATCGCGGGATCGAGCCCGGTGATCGACGCCGACACGCGGATCGCGATCTCCGCGCCCGGCGGCGCCGCACGGACCTGCTCGACCGTCTCGCACGCGACGATCACGCGCTTGCCACGCGCCGCCGCGATCGCCGCGCCGCTCGGATCGGCGACCGAGACGATCGCGTGCGCCGGCACGGCCGCGAGCTCGGCCGGCGATGCGACGTCGAAGCCGTCGACGTGCCGCGCCGCGAGCTCGAGCACGCGCGGATGCGGGAACGACTTCACCGCGAACAGCGCCGTGATCTCGGCGGCGCGCGCGGCGGCGCCGATCGCCGCGAGGTTGGCGTCGATGCGCGCCAGATCGAACGCGAGCGTCGCGCGCGTGCAGTCACGCAGCCGGTCGATCATTCGTCGTCGGGAGGAAGAGGTTTCAGGCCGCTCGGCGCGGCGGCGGGCGCGGGTGCCGGTGCGGGCGCTGCCGATCCCGTGGTCGCGACCTCGTCGGGCTCGTGTGTGGTCTGGCTGCCGGGCCCGCCGGCGAGTGCGACGTACAGCACGGGCACCGCGACGCCGGTCGCGATCACGACCGCGCCGCGCCAGCGCAGGCCCATGCGTCCCTTGATCATGAAGATGCCCGAGCCCGCGAGGTACAGGAGCAACAGCGCGTACGCGTCGGCGATGTACTTCCACGCCTTCTTGCCGCGCGCCTTGTGTAGCCAGTTCGCGAGCCCGATGAACGCGCGGCGCTCGCGGCTCTGCACCGTGACCTGCGTGCCGATCGCCGTCACCTGTGCGCCGCTCGCGTAGCCGAGCCGGATCTCGTCGCCGGCGCGCAGACTGCTCGCGGGCATGCCGAGCTGCGCGGCGTCGGCGACGCGCTGGATCGCGACCGCATCGGGCACGCCGTCGGCGATCGCCGGGATCGCGAACGTGCGCGTGGTGGTCTTGTAACTGACGTCGCCCCAGTCCTCGATGTGGTTCTGCGCGATGCCCGACACCGCGTAGATCACCGTGAACCCGATCGCGAGATAGCCGATGTCGCGGTGGATGGCGCGCAACCAGGCGCGCCAGCGGTTAGGCATAGCGTTCTTCACGCCACGGATCGCCGTGGTTGTTGTAACCGCGGGTCTCCCAGAAGCCGGGCTGGTCCTCCGTGACGAACTTGATGCCGGTGAGCCACTTCGCGCTCTTCCAGAAGTAGAGGTCGGGCACGAGACCGCGCACCGGCGCGCCGTGATCGAGCGCGAACGGCGTCCCGTTCAGGCGATAGGTCACGAGCGCGTTGTCGGCGGTCGCTTCTTTCATCGGGACATTGGCGGTGTAGCCATGCGCCGCCTCGAAGATCACGTACCGCGCATCCGGTTTGACCTCGGCGAGCCGGGCGAGCTCGGCGACCTGCACGCCCTTCCACACGCCGTCGAGCAGCGACCAGCCGGTCACGCAGTGGACGTCGGCCTTCTTCTCGACCTGGGGCAAGCCGAGCAGCGCCTTGTAGTCGACCTCGAACGGCTTGGCGACGTGGCCGTGGACCTTCAGCCGGAACGTCTCGAACTTGCCGTCGCCTTCGTCGCCGCCCATCGGCTTGAGCGCCTGGATCGCGTGCTGGCCGGGTGGCAGCCGTGGTCGGCCGTCGGCGCGGGCCGGCAGCACGATGTCCTCGCCGAGCAGCTGCGCGACCACGCCGCCGACCGCGACGAACGCGGTGCCGACGACGGCCTTGCGCAAGAAGCTGCGACGATCTTCCGTGGCACGCAGGGCTGGAAACCGATCGAGATCGGGTTGGTTGCTCACCTGCGAATAGTTTAGCGCCGCGCGGTGTGGGCGGCGAGCCACGTCTTGAGCTGCGCGGCGAGTCGGGGCGCATCGGGGTTGTCGGGGTCGGCGTCGAGCCTGGCGAGCCCGCGCTGGATCTCGGTGGCTGCTTCGGCGGCGCGGCCTTGCGCGGCGAGCCCCTCGGCGCGCGACCAGCGACCGCGTGCTTCGAAGTACCGATCGCCGTTCTTGACCGAGGACTTGATGACCTGGTCGGCGTGCTCGATCGCGCTCTTCGGATCGCCGGCCAGGGCCTCGGCGCGCGCCCACTTCGCGAGCGCTTCGTTGACCGCCCCGTTGTCGTCACCGAAGAGCTTGTGAAATCGCGCGTAGGCATCGGCGAGCTCGGCGCTCGCCTCCGCCGGGTGGCCGAACGCGAACAGCGCTTCGCCATGGAGCTGGTGCGCGTACGCGAAGTCGTACACGCCGGGCGCGAGCGTGCGCTTTTGGATCGCGAACCCGCGCTGGAACAAGGCTTCCGCTTCGTCGGCCTTGCCGAGGTGCGTGAGGATCATCGCCAGGTTGATCACGGCGCGCGCGGTCAGCGGATGATCGCCGAGCTTGCGCGTGCGAATGTCGACCGCGCGGCGCGCGAACGGCTCGGCATCGGCGAACCGCTCCTCGCGCAAGAACAGGTTGACGATGTTGTTCGCGTAGAGCGCGGCCTGCGGCGAGTCGGTGCCGAATGCACCTTCTTCGATCGCGAGCGCGCGGCGATACAGCTGCTCGGCTTCGGTGTAGTTGCCGCGCGTCATCAGGATGGCGTTGGCTTCGTTGCTCATCACACCGGCGACGATCGGGTGATCGGTGCCGTACACCGCCTCGTAGATGCTCTGCGTCTCGCGCAAGATCGGCATGGTCTCGCTCCACCGATCGAGCGCATCGAGCAGCAACGCCTTGCGCGTCAGGACGAGCCCGCGCAGATCGTCGTGCGGGTCGCGCTTGCTCGCGAGCCCTTCGGCGAGCATCCCGTCGATGATCTTGAGCGCCTCATCGTTCTTGCCGAGCGCCTGGTACGCGTCCGCCGTGTACAATTCGAGCTCGGCCGGAAGCTTGCCGACATCACCGGGTACGCGGCTGAGCGCGGAGCTCGCCAGGTCGCGCGTCGCGAGCGCGTCGCTGCCGCGCTGGAGCTCGCCGCCCTGCACGTACATGCGCTCGAGCCAGGATTTCGCGCGCGCGCGGTCGTCGCGCCCACGATCGGCGGCGAGCGCGGCCGCCTGGAGCTCGGTGGCCGCCGCGGCGTAGGCGCCGCTGTTGATCTGCGCCTCGCCGAGCTGGTAGTGGGCCGCCGCTTCGAGCGGTGCGTAGCCGAGCGTCTTCGCGACGTCGAGCGCGCGCTGCGCGCGTTGCACCACGTCGGTCTTCTTCGCGTGCGTGAGCGCCGCGAGCGCATCGACCTCGCGCGTCGCGGCTTCGATCTGCGTCCGCAGCAGCGGTGGAACCGGCGGTTGATCGAGCACGGCCTTGGTGTCGGCACAGCCGCCGACCGGATCGACGCCGCGCACGAGCTTCACCGCGGCGAGCGCGATGTCCGGATCCGCCGCCGCAAAGCTGTCGAGCACGCCGCCGAGCTCGCGTCGGCGATCGTCGAGGCAGGCCATCCTGCGGTCGAGCAGGTCCGCCGACTGCTCGCCGCGTACGTGCGTCGCTTCGCAGGTCGCCCGCCGCGCGGCGATCCACTGGGTCCCCCAGCCGTCGATCAGCGGCGCCGCGCGCTCCCACATCGTCTCGGCGAGCGGTCCGCCATGCTCCAGGAACCCGGCGTGCAGCGCCTCGCGCGCGGGCACGCTCCACATCTGCTCGAACGGCGTGGCGACCTGCGCGCACGGCCGCGCGGCGCTCGACGAGCTCGCGAGCGCGATCGCTCCGCCCGCGATCACCACGCCGAGCACGGCCGCGGTGGCGATCCACACGCGGCGGCGTTGCGGCGCGATCTCGTCGAGCAACTCGCGCATCGACGGAAATCGCTTCGCCGGATCGTCTGCAAGCCCTCGCGCGATCGCGGCGCGCACCGCACGCGGCACACCGGCGAGCTTCGGAGCACTGCGCTCCTCGTCGGACGCGTCGCCGATCGGCGTGGCCGATGTCGCCGTCGTCGACGACGCACCACTGGCATCGAGCGCCTCGCGCAGCACGAGACAGAACGAGTACTGATCGCTGCGCGCGTCGGCAGCTTCGCCTCGACGCTGCTCCGGCGACATGTACTGCGGCGTGCCGACGATCGCGCCCTCCTGCGTGATCGGGCTCGCCAGGAGATCGCCGCTCACCGGCTCGGCGGCCGCGACCTCGCCGGTCGGCCGCGCGAGCCCGAAATCGAGCACGCGCACGCGGCCGTCGTCGCCGACCATCACGTTCGACGGCTTGAAGTCGCGATGCACGAGCCCGGCGGCGTGCGCGGCCGCGAGCCCTTCACCCGCGGCGATGCAGACCTCGAGGATCTCCGCCAGCTCGCGCGGACGCGACAGCCACGCGCGCAGCGTCGAGCCGCGGATCAGCTCCATCGCGACGAACACGTCGGCACCGACCGCACCGACGTCGTACACCGTCACGACGTGCGGGTGCGTGACGCGCGCCAGCGCCTGCGCCTCGCGGAACAGACGATCGTGCGCGCTCTTCGGGCCGACCACGCGCAGCACCTTGAGCGCGACCTCGCGATGCAGCGCCGGATCGTAGGCGCGATGCACGATACCCATGCCGCCTTCACCGAGTCGATCGAGCACGACGTAGCGGCCGAGCACTTCGGCGCTGCCGGGCATCCACGTCGAGATCGAACCGTCCCCCGAATCCGTCAGCGTCGGCGTCCCCACGCCGGCATCATATACGCGCTAGCCAGATGACGTGGCGAGCGCCGCGCGCTTTGACGCGCGCGACCTCGACGGCGAAACCGCATTCGCGCAGGTGCGCCGTGAAGGTCGTCGATTCGAACGCCGACCACACGGCAAGCCCGCCGCCGGGGGCGAGCGCGCGTCGCGCCGCGGCCAGCCCTTGACGCCGATACAGGCGCCGGTTGTCCTCGAACAACTCGTCGGGCCCGTTGTCGACGTCGAGCACGATCGCGCCGTACGTCGCGTTCGATCGCGCGATCACGTTCGCGACGTCGTCCTCGATCACGGTGACGCGCGGATCGTCGAGCAGGTGATCGGCGATGTACGTGCGGTTCCAGCGCACGACGGCGGGCACGAGCTCGACGACGTCGACCGGCCCGCGAGCGTGCTCGAGCACGGCTCGCAGTGTGAACCCGAGGCCGAGCCCGCCGACGAGGATGCGTCCATTCGGGGCGAGCGCGGCCGCGCGCCGGCCGAGCTCGTCCTCGGAGTCGTGGTTGCGCGTGCTCATGAGCTCGACACCGCGCACGCGGATCGAGAGCTCGTTGCCGCGCTTGGACAGGACCATCTCGCCGCCAGGCACGGCGACGCGCTCGAGGACGACCGTGGGGAGCAAGCGGCGAGGGTAACGCAGCGTGGCGGCGAGCGCCCGCCAAACCCACGTGGGTCGCGCTCGAGCGATCGCCGTGCCGACCGCGCGGCGGCACTGCCACTCCTGTGGACGGCCGAGGCCATCGCGATCTCGGCGAGCATGGCCGCCCACAGGACTGTCAGCGCTTACCCTCGAGCCGACGCTCCGTTTGGTTTGAAAGGTTTGGTTTCGAGAAGAGAGGCGCGCGTGCGACGCCACGCTCGAACGACCGGCCGGGAGATCGCGAGGCGGCGCTGCCACTCCTGTGGACGGCCGAGGCGATCGCGATCTCGGCGAGCATGGCCGCCCACAGGACTGTCAGCGCTGACCCTCGAGCCGACGCTCCGTTTGGGTTGAAGGTCGGGTTTTCGGAGAAGAGAGGCGCGCGTGCGACGCCACGCTCGAACGATCGGTCGGAAGATCGCGCGGCGGCGCTGCCACTCCTGATGGACGGCCGTGGTCATCACAATCTCGTCGGGCTTCGGCCGCCCACAGGACTGTCAGCGCTTACTCACGAGCAGACGCTCCGTTTGGTCTGAAGGTTTGGTTTCGAGAAGAGAAGTGCGACGAAGATCGTGCGTCATGTTCGATTTCGCTTGACCGTCCTCCGCGCGGCATCGCGGCAACGATGCGCCATCGCGTGCGAATTCTCGACGAGAACGCGCGGATTGCGCTGTGCCGAATGTTCGTTCGACGAGTCGCGGTTTTGCGATCGAGATGCGTTTTCTCGTCGGAGAACGCAGAAGAGAGCGCTCGAAACTCGCGTGATAGAACGTCGTATTCATCGAGGAGGCTGCGATGCTGAGCGAGGGAGCGATGGTAGTGAGCGCGACCGGCGGCGGCGGCGGCGAGCGCCAGTGGCAACGGATCGATCGCGAGTTGCGCGCGTTGGCGAGGCGTCGCAGCGCGCTCGATGCCGACGAGATGCAACTGCTCGCGTGTGCGATGCGCATCGAGATCTGGCGACAGCTCGGCATGGCGTCGCTGCACGAGTATCTCGAGCACGTGCTGGGCTACTCGCCGCGGCAGGCGACCGAGCGCATGCGCGTGGCAACCGCGCTCGAAGATCTGCCCGAGCTTGCCGATGCACTGGCGAGCGGCGAGCTGCACTTCAGCGCCGTGCGCGAGCTGACCCGCGTCGCGACGCGCGAGACCGAGCAGGCGTGGATCGATGCCACGCGCGGCCAGAACCTGCGGCAGATCGAGCAAGCGGTCGCCGGTCGCAAGCGCGGCGATCGACCGAGCGATCCGGCC